>Ga0207753_1000788_pt1 | contig 11633 bp, 10 predicted proteins | sample PonA233FremontCA_2_FD_187273 | JGI IMG/M metagenome (GOLD analysis project Ga0207753, IMG submission 187273) | Salt pond sediment microbial community from Fremont, CA, USA - Pond A23 Sediment 3 (SPAdes) | ecosystem: Environmental > Aquatic > Non-marine Saline and Alkaline > Saline | place: USA...
GATCGCCAGGACCACCTTCGGGCTGCACACCGAGCAGGACGGCCAGCATCCCCAGCAGCCCGACCCACGCATCGAACGGGTCCTCGCCTGCCGCAGCTGTTCCAAAACCATCTTCCACTCTGCCCCGCACCGCTGAGAGATCGATCCGCCTGTCTGCGGCCCATCCAAGCAGCCGCTGGCCCTGTTCCCGTCGACCCGCGGTATCGCGCTTGCTCCAGCCCCGTCCCGGCGCGCGCAACCCCAGCTGTACACAGGCGTCGGACGGATACGTCTCGGCAACCACGCAGGCGCGCGTCGCCAGCAGCGCCTGGAGATCCCCCTCGAACGGCCACATACCGAGTTCCGTTCCCATCCGTTCGCCCGCGGGCACCAGCACCTGCCGCCAACCCGCGATCGCCGCCCGGCCGACCTGGTTGCCACCCAGCGTCCAGAACAACGAACACGCGCGCCTGCGATCCCCGCCGCCGCGCTCGCAATCGCGCAGCAGATCGTCCATGGACGCTACGCCAAGCCCCGCGACCAGATGCGCCTGTCGGGTGCCGCCCGGCCGCGCGGGATAGAACGGGCGCTCGAGGGCGATTTCCTCCGCCCGCTCGGCCGGATCATAGAAGCGATTCCACGTGCCAGAGCCGAACGCCGGCAGCGCCCCGCGGAAATCCACGATACCCGCCCGCCGCGCATACGCCCGCGGCAACCCGATGGGAAAATCGAAACCGACGAACAGACCACCGCCGTCGGCATCGCAAGCGAGAGACTCGAGGAGCGTTTCCGGCCTCCGTACCGGTTCCGGGGGCTCCACCCGATAGACACCGTCGCGCAGCCGCGCCGTCGCCATCCAGCGTTTCGCCGGCGCCGTGCTCCAGTCGGAATGGACTACCAGTTCAGGAAGCATTTCAACGCCAGCACCACCACTACGTCCCCGATTCTTGAGCACGATCGTAACCCGCGCGACGAATACACGGGGACCGCCCGTACCGTGCGCTGATCAAAGGAAAGACTGTAACCCCGGCTTTTTGGCGTCGAAAATGTCATCGCGAGGAGCCGACAGGCGACGTGGCGATCCAGTGCGGGCGGAACCTGAACGCCGGTACGCAGTGGCACGGAGTCCACTGCATTTTGCGAAGCCGTGAACGCTCCGCCGGACGCCGTGTGGCGCTGTGCAGATTCGATCCGCGATGCACGCTCTGGATTGCTTCCTGCCGCGTCGCCTGTAGTTCCGCGCAATCGAACTGCTCCTCGTGCACGCGCGCGCCCTGCAGGCGCGCCGCTGATATCACCGGCGTCCATCTGAACAGGCTGGACCATGACAGATCGATGAACAGGCGCTTGAACCCCATGAGTTAGTGACCGTCGAACTCGTCCAGCGCGACATCCTCGACCTCGAAGGTGAGCGTGAACGGATTGGTGCGGACGGTCTCGATGCGCACCTCACGACCGAGGTCCTCCTCCAGCACGCTGATCGTGTACCAGGTGGTCGCCCACGGCAGGACAAGGAAACCCACCCGCGTGTACAGGATGGCGATGGCGACAGCGACAAGCCAGAAACGAACCCGGCGGGGATTGAGCCAGTACTCGCGCAACCACGCCCCAACAGGAACGGACGGTAAACGTACTCATGGATATTTCTTCGCCACGTCCGGTGCCTGTGGAGGCAATAAATGGGCTCGCATCAGCCTCTTTGGCGCGCAGCCGGCGAAGTCTGATCCGCTCCCCTTTAGTGGAGCATTCACTCCGGGACCTCACAAACGAAAAGACCAGTACCCGGATAACGGCCCTCACGCCGGGCATGGGATCCGCTACCTCCATATATAGGGAACGTCTGATTATCGGGAGTCCTGACAATCGGACGTTCCCTATGTGGTGACGCCGTTTATTTCACAGCCGATAGCCCACCTCCACCAGCACCACATCCGCGCCCGGATTCCGGTCGGGATCCCCGAGGATCCCGCCATTCGAGTTATGCCGCCAACGAATGCCGACCGTCCGGCGGCTTTGCTGCCCGAAGCGGCGCGCGATCGAGAGATCGCGGGTGGATCAATTCTGCATCCGCGCGCGATCGTCCCATCGAAAGCCGACCCCCCCGCCGTGCCAGACACCATCGCCAAAGGGACTGGCCCCACGGATGTTGAGCTGGAGCGGCAACCCGAAGCCCGGCGCAAGATCCTGCACGCCACGCACGGTGCTGCGGTGCATGATCCGCAGGCCCTGTTCCTCCACCGGCAAGTGGGCCTCGGGCGCTGCCCGGTGTGCCACGGCCAGATTGTCGATAAAGACGCAGTCGTTCTCCTGATACTCGAACGCGATGGCGTAGCCGTTGTCGAGCCCCGCATTGAGGACGTCGTTGTATTCACTGCAGAGCTGTCTGAGCTCGTCCGCATTCAACAGGCGAAAGCCCGCCTCGTTCGGCAGCTTCTCGATGACCGCACCGGTCATCCCCAGGTGCAGCCAGATACTCCTGCGCCCGGAAACGGGGTGCACATGGACCAGCGGATGAACCACGCCGGAGCCCGAATTGACCGATGAGAGCCGACTCCAGAATTCCTTTCGATCCTCCGGCAGGGCATCGTAGGCGGCCCCCTGGTGCGCGAAGTACGTCCCCCCGCCTTTCTCGGGCGGCCGAATGATGTGGTAGCCCGCGTGGGAGAAGGTGGAGGTGTTGAAGCTGCCATCGTTATGCCATTGCGGTCCCACACCGGGGATACCGTGCCGGCTGTCGTTCGACAGGCGGAAGATATGCGGATTGCCGCCAGGCGTTGCCGGGTGCACGCCATGGGTGCTGTGCAATTCCTTGCCGCCCCACCAGCGGCTGACGCGGAGGAAGTCGTCGACTTCCAGCTGCTGATCATTCCTGAACACGAGAAACCCGCGTTCGGCCATCTCGCGTTCGAGCGCCTCGACCACTTCGACCGGCGGCCCTTCCTCTGAGCTCAGGTCGATGCCCTCCACCTCGGCGCCGACAGGGTCCAGCGGCGTGATCTTCGCGCCGAACTTTTCGATGGTGGCAACGCGGGAGGTGTCAAGCGGCGGCAGCGTCGATGCATGCGTAGTCAAAACAAGGCTCCTGGGGTTGATGTCGATTCGGATCATATTTTTATACCGATCAGTCTAACACCATGTACCGCCGCGTATCGAACCCCGGTCGTATGCCCGGCCCCGATCGGGCGGCATCAAGGCACCCATCCGCGGGGACTGCGTTGCGCCAGCCCCTGCGTCCCCGGACAACCGTTACAATCCGCGCGGGCGGCCACGCATCGGCCGGGAATCAGGAGTTGCGATGAAACACATCGAGCTGCCGGGCGGCGAACGCGTCCCCGCGCTGGGCCAGGGGACCTGGCACATGGGCGACAGGCGCGGCGAGCGCGAGCGTGAAGTCGCGGCCGTGCGCGCCGGCATCGACGCCGGCCTGACGCTGATCGACACGGCGGAGATGTACGGCGATGGCGGGGCCGAGCGCGTGGTCGGCGAGGCCATGGGGGCCAGGCGCAAGGAACTCTTCCTCGTCAGCAAGGTGTTCCCGCACAACGCCTCGCGCGCCGGCGTCCGCGCGGCCTGTGAGGCGAGCCTTGAACGCCTCGGCACCGACCAGGTCGACCTCTACCTGCTGCATTGGCGCGGCGGCGCCGATCTCGCCGAGGCGGTGGCCGGCTTCGAGGACCTGCAGCGCGAGGGACTGATCCGCTACTGGGGTGTGAGCAACTTCGACGCGACCGACCTGGCCGACCTCTGGCGGGTGCCGGGCGGCGACGCCTGCAGCGCCAACCAGCTCCTGTACCACCTCGGCGAGCGCGCCATCGAGCGCGACCCGCTGCCGTGGATGCGGGAGTACGGGATCCCCGCCATGGCCTATTGCCCGCTCGGCCAGGGCCGTCTGCTGAAACAGCGCGCCCTTCGCGACTTCGCCGGACGCACCGGGATCACCCCCGCGCAGGCCGCACTCGCGTGGCTGCAGGCGCGCGCCGAAGTCATCGCCATTCCGAAGACGAGCGATCCGGACCGGCAGACCGAGAACCGCGCCGCGGCCGAGATTACGCTCGACCGGGAACAGCTCGCCGAGCTGGATCACATGTTCCCGCCACCCAAAGCCAGCGGCCCATTGCCGATTGTCTGACCCTGCCACGGCACTGCTGCCAACGCAGGACCGTCCGGGCTTGATATCGAGCAACGATATCCAGTGAGGCCCGGATCAAAACCCGCCAGCGGGTGGTGGGGACGTAAGACAATGCAGGTCGGGCTTCCACAGTCCGAAGCCGGCAACGGCGCCTATGCCCATTGGCTTCGCGCCACCACCACAAAAGCCTTTGGGCGCTGCAGACCCTGCCGTTGGCCCTGTCAGACGCCCCGCTGGTCCGCCAGCAGCCGCTGGAGGCGCTCGACCTCCTTCCGTGCCTCGACTTCCCTGGTGACGTCGTACTGCACCCCGAGGAAGTAGATCAGCCCGCCGTTGCGATCGGTCAGCGGCTTTATCGTAAACCGGTTCCAGAAAAGCTCGCCGTTGCGGCGATAGTTACGCAGCGTGACCGTCGCCTCGCTTTGTGCCGCGATCGCTCGACGGATATCGTCAAGGCCGGTCTGATCCCGGTCATCGCCGTGAAGGAATCGACAGTTGCGCCCGATGATTTCCGCGTGCGAATAGCCGGTAACCCGCTCGAAGGCGGCATTCGCGTAGACGATCGGGTTGTCCGCCTGATCAGGATCCGACACCGTGATACCCGTGACGCAGGCATCCAGTATCTGCGCCAGCACGAACGGGATCGGACCTTCGTCCTTCTCTACCGTGAAATCCATACTCGCCCTCGCCCGTCAGGTCAGTTTTCGCGCTCGATCAAGCCCTTGATGTCGCGCACGGTTTTGTCGGTGCCTTCCTGGATGGCGTGCCGGATCAGTTTCTCAAAAGGACGCATGAACAGGTCGAGCTGCTTGAGCTCGAACTCCAGGTGCAGCGTGGATGATTGTGCCCCATTCGCCTCGAAACGGTAGCGGATCGCGAAGCGCGCCTGGCGGTCGCCATCGAAGTCCACGGCCCGCTCCGGTTCGAGGCGCGTCACCTCGAACGTCGTCTCGCTGCGCCGGCCATGGTCGACGCGGACCTGACGCCCGCGCGTGCCCAGGCGAACGGGCCCGTCACTGATCGCCCGCAGTTCACGCACCTCGGGTGACCAGCGCGGGTAGTTCTCGAAAAACCGCACCACCACGAAGTCGTACACCGTTTCCACGGGGCGCGCGATCTCTACACTGGAGCGGCCCTTGATCAATGCATGCACCTCACAATCGCCAGTTCGAGCCGAGCGCGCCAGCGGTTGCAACGCCACCACGGCGTCGATTTCCCGAACCCCGGATTCACCAGGACCCGGGCGTACGCCCGGGAATATGCCAGTCCACTCCCCGGTTAACCAGAGGGTGGCCGCCATCGCGGTCGCCGTCGCCGTCGCCGTCGCCGTCGCCGTCGAGTGGACACCATCCGTATTGGAGACGGCGCGGATGCACACGCTCACCGCCGCAAACAGCCGACAGGCATCGAGCGGGGGAGTGGATTCCTCGGCGACCGCCCACCACGTTGAATCCGTACCTTACCAGCAAGCGAAACGCCAGAAGAGCGTTCAAAACGTTCATTTACGGGCCCAAGAGCGCCGGCTTTGAGGCGGGGATGAATGCGGACTGGAGTGGCCATCTCATGTCCATACGGCCGAGTGTGAAATGCCACGCGCAGCCGCATCGTTGACCAGCTGGCTGAATGGGCAGCACCAGCAACCGAAAATGACCTTCCGCGAAGGGGAATAAAATGGATGGATTGACAGTTTCCACCGTCGGCCAATATGACCTTATATACAACGCTTTTTCCTTTGGCATCGCAACCTTTGCGGCCGCCACTCTTTTCTTTTGGTTCGGACTGGCGCGCGTGTCGCAGGAATACCGCACGGCGATCGTGATAACCGGTCTCGTTACGTTCATTGCGTTCTACCATTACTTTCGCATTTTCGAGAGCTGGCAGAGCGCCTACGAAGTATCCGACGGGGCGGTAGAACTGACCGGTGTCGCCTTCAACGAGGCCTACCGATACGTCGACTGGCTCCTGACCGTACCGCTGCTTCTGATCGAATTGATCCTCGTGATGCGGTTGTCGCAGTCGGAGACCGTTCGCCGCAGTGTAACGCTGGGCGGCGCCGCTGCATTGATGATCCTCCTCGGCTATCCCGGCGAGGTCAGTGAAGGGATCGGCGGCAGCCGGCTCTTGTGGGGCGTGCTGTCAATGATCCCATTCCTCTACATCGTTTACAGCCTCTTCTCCGGACTCTCCGACGCCATAGCGCGGCAGCCCGCCAACGTGCGGCATCTGGTCAGTGCGGCCCGCTCGTTGACGGTCGTGGTCTGGTTCTTCTACCCGATCGTTTACTTCGCGCCTTTCGTTCTGCCAATGGACGGTGGCACCGCGAAGGCGACGATCGAAGTGGGGTATACGCTGGCCGATATCTTCGCCAAGGCCGGATTCGGTCTGCTGATCTTCACGATCGCTGTCCGCAAGTCCGAGGCCGGTCACTGATGGGACTGGGGGCGACCGGTTCGCGTGCCGGTCGCCCCGGCCCCGTTTTGCCGTTGTCGCCGTCGCTTGCCCGACGACCACAACGGCAAAACGGGGTGCACGGAACCGTCAATCGCTATCGGCCCACGAAGGAGCAAGCGGATGGTCGTTGGGCTGTTACGGGGGCGAAATTGGATCCGGATGCTGTGATGGATCGCGAGCTTGCGCGCGTCGAGGCGCACATGACCGAGCTCTGTGAAACGACCGGGCCGACGGTCACGGCGGCGGCGGTTCGCGATCACCTCGCCGCCGGGGGCCAACGGTTCCGGGCTCGTCTCGCTCTGGACGCGGGCCGCCGTCTGGGCCTCCCGCCGGATCGGCGCGTTGCCATCGCCAGTGCGAGCGAATTGCTGCACAACGCATCGCTTGTCCACGATGACATCCAGGATGGCGACACCGAGCGGCGCGACCGACGGGCCATCTGGGCAGAGTACGGCAGTTGCGTCGGCATCTGCGTGGGCGACCTGTTCCTCTCCGCTGCCTACGCGGCCCTGGCCGGGGCGCATGCGAATACGGCCGAGCTGCTGGTCCACGCCCATAGCCGCGTAGCGACGGCAATCGACGGCCAGACCGCTGACCTGCGCGCTGCGCCCGGGATGTCCGATATCAACACCTACTTCTCCATAGCCGGCGCGAAGTCCGGGGGCCTGCTTGCCCTGCCCCTGGAGCTTTCACTGCTGGCGGTCGGTCGGCGCGATGCACTCGCCATGGCCGCCGCGGCGGCCGAGGCTTTCGCTATCGGATACCAGATCGTCGACGATCTTGCGGACAGGCATGACGACTGCCTGCGGGAACAGCTCAACATCTTGACTGTGCTGGCCGCCGGGGGCGAACCCGACCCGGCGGCGGCCGCGACGGCGCTGGCGATTACATGCTTCGATGACAGCCTGGCCACGTCCTGCAACCTTCCGGCGGCCAGCGGTACGCTTGTCGGTCAACGGGCGCTGAGCCTGCGCCGCGCGGTCAACGCGTCGACGACCGGGGTACCGGCATGACCCGCTCTGTAGTGATCGGAGGTGGATTTGGCGGGATCGCGGCCGCACTGCGCCTCCGGGCGCGCGGGCACGATGTCGCACTGGTCGATCGCTGCAAGCGACTCGGGGGGCGGGCGCAGGTGTTCGAGCACGGCGGTTATCGACACGACGCCGGGCCAACCGTGATCACCGCGCCCTTCCTGCTGCGCGAGCTGTTCGCACTTTTCGGACGTGAACTCGATGACTACGCGACCCTGGTGCCGCTGGCCCCGTGGTACCGGTTTTACTTCGACGACGGCACCGAGTTCGATTACGGCGGCACGATCGACGACACGCTGCGGGCGATCGAGCGGATCGAGCCACGCGACGTCGAGGGTTACCAGCGACTGGTCGAGGACTCGCGCCGTCTTTACGAAGTCGGTTTCAGCGGACTGGGCGACCAGCCATTCCACCGATTCGGTTTCATGCTGCGTCAACTGCCGGCTCTGGCGCGTCTGCGCGCCGACCGCAGCGTATGGCGGATGGTTGAACGCCGTCTGCAAAGCCCCAAGCTGCGCCAGGCGTTTTCCATCCAGCCGCTGCTGCTTGGCGGTAACCCCTTCGATACGACCAGTATCTATGGCCTGATTCACTACCTTGAGCGCGCGCACGGCGTTCACTTCGTCATGGGCGGAACGGGGGCCCTGGTGGATGGACTGACCCGATTGATGCGGGAAGTCGGAATAGAAATCCACACGGATACCACGGTCGGAGCAATCGATGTACGCAACAACGCCGTCAGCGGCATTACCACCTCGGCAGGGACGCACATGGGCGCTGATCACGTCGTGGCGGACGTCGATCCATTCCACCTTTACACCCGATTGCTGCCGGCGAATACGAGTCGCTGGTCGGCGCGCCTGAAGAGCCGGTACGGCAAAGCATCGATGGGGCTTTTCGTCCTGTTCTTCGGCACCGCACGCAGCTATCCGGGTATCGCCCACCATACGATATGGATGGGGCCACGGTATCGTGGACTGCTGGACGATATCTTCCACAACGGCGTCCTCGCCGAGGATTTCTCCATCTATCTGCATAGGCCCACGGCGACCGATCCCGATTTTGCCCCCGCCGGGCACGACAGTTTCTACGCCCTTGTCCCAGTGCCGAACATGGAGACGCCCATAGACTGGGCGGTCGAGGGTCCAAGGCTGCGCGATCGGATCGTAATGGCCCTCGGGCGCACGATCCTGCCCGGATTGCAGGATCACATCCGCGCCGATTTTTACATGGCACCGCCAGACTTCGCCGAACGCTATCTGGCGCACACCGGATCCGGTTTTTCGATGGCGCCGCTGTTTCGCCAGTCGGCGTGGTTCCGCTTCCACAACCGGGCCGAGGGACCGGCACATCTGCATCTGGTTGGCGCGGGCAGCCATCCGGGCGCCGGGCTGCCGGGGGTGCTGAGCTCGGCCAAGGTGGTCGAACGCCTGCTTGACGCATCGCCGCCTCCATCGACGAGGACCGCAGCATGACCGTCCTGGCGCGCGAGAATGACTGCCGGCTGCGGAACCCGCGCGACGACCGTGCGGCGCGTGCAACGCTCCGCAACCACGGTCGTTCATTCCACTTCGCCAGCCAGCTGATGGGGCGACGCCATGCAAGTCGGGCGGCACGCCTGTATTCCTTCTGCCGGCATGTGGACGACCTCGCGGACAACGCGCGTGTACCCGCGGACGCCGCCGCGCAGTTGGCCGAAGTGCGCCGCGGCATCGCCGAGTACAGTCCGCGCAACGCGATATCGGCGGACTTCCTCGAGCTTGCCGAAGAGACCGACATGCCGCTGGCGCCGGCACTGGCGCTGATCGACGGCGCGTGCGACGACCTCGCGGGTGTCACCATCGCCGACGAATCCGATCTTCTGCGCTACGCGCACTCCGTCGCCGGAACGGTCGGTGCCATGATGTGCCACGTACTGGACGTCAGCGATCCCGCCGCCGTGCCGCACGCGGTCGACCTGGGGATTGCCATGCAGTTGACCAATATCGCCCGGGACGTAGGCGAGGATGCGCGTGCGGGTCGGCGCTACCTGCCAGCGAGCTGGGTGGACGGCGCCGATGCCGCGCTGATCCAGGATCCGGATGAGGCACTGCGGCCGCTGTTGCGCAGCGCCATAGCACGCAGCATCCAGCTCGCCGAATCCTACTATGCCAGCGGTGAGGCGGGTCTTTCCTACATTCCGTCGCGCGCCCGCCCTGCAATCCGCGTCGCCGCAAGGGTTTATCGCGCGATCGGCGGCCGGGTCGCCGCCAACGATTACTGCAGCTGGCGAGAGCGCGCGATCGTCGGTCACGGGCGCAAACTTGTACTCGCCGCCGGCGCACTCGCGGCTCCCCGCACGGGCAGTCGGAGACGGCCGATGCATGATCCGGCCCTGCACCAGTGTCTGGCGGGATGCTACGGGGTGGACAAGCGGGCGCAGCGTTGATGACAACCGACGTCGATATCGAAGGGGTCATCCTCGGCGGCGGCTGCTCGGGACTGTCACTGGGTATGCAGCTCGCCCGGCGCGGGAGTCGCCGCCGGGTGGTCATCATCGAGCCGCGCACCGAGTACGGCGACGACCGCAGCTGGTGCTTCTGGGCCTCTCCCGACCATGGGCTTGCACGGCGGACAACACGGCAATGGCCTGAATGGCTATTCGGCGCTGCCGGCCGCTCACCGATCCACCACCGGTGCGAACACGCACCCTATCAATACCTGCGGGCCCGGGACTTCTACGCCGAGGCCGGCGCGTGGATCACGTCGGATCCGAACATCGAACTCCGGCACGGTACCCGGGCGGGCGCCGTGCATCGCTCTGGCGATGGCGTGGCAGTGCAGACGAGCGCCGGCATGCTCAGCGCCCGCTGGGTAATCGATACCCGACCGCCGGGCGCCTCCGCACAAGCGCTTCTGTATCAATGTTTCGAGGGACATGAGGTGCGGCCATCTCCGGCCACGGCGCCGGACCCGTACCGTATCGAGCTGATGACCGATATGCGTGCGGATGACCTCGGCTTCGTTTTCAGTTATGTCCTGCCACTGACGCGCGAACGCGTTCTCGTGGAGTCGACCCGATTCGCTCCCGAACCGGTCGCGCCCGCGCGTCTGACGGCCGATACCGAGGCATTGCTGGACGCGCGTGGCTGGCGCGGCGCCCCGCGCGAGCGCACGGAACGGGGCGTTCTGCCCATGGGGCTTGTCACCGACAGCGCACCGGAAACCGCGGGTATCGTGCGTGCCGGCATCGCCGGTGGGGGCCTGAGGGCGGCGAGCGGCTATGGCTTCATGCGGATTCAGGAGTGGGCCCACTCCTGCGCGGAGCACCTGGAGCGCACCGGCCGTCCACTCGGTCATCCGCCCGAACCGTTGGTTCGACGCGTTATGGATCGCGTATTCCTGCAAGCCGTGCGATCCAACCCGGAGCGGGCGGCCGACTTCTTCCTCGGGGTTGCAGGGGGCCTGGACGCAGCCGCGTTCGTACGCTTCATGACTGATGGCGCGCGCCCGCGGGATTACCTGAAGGTGGCGGCAAGCCTGCCGCCAGGTCCGTTCCTGCGCGCACTGATGAAACCGAGGGGAGGCCGGGAATGAACACGCGCGCCCGGCTGCTTCCGGGCTGGCCAGTCGAGACCTGGCTGTTCCTGTCCGGTTCCGTGCTGGCATTGGCGGTTGCGCCGATCGCCAGCGAGCTGGCGAGCAGGACATTCTGGATCGGCATTCTGGCAACCGGCGTGGCGTTTGCGGGCCTGCCGCATGGCGCGCTAGACCCGTGGATCGCCTACCGTGCCGGAGTCTGGCGGCACGCGCCGGATTTTGTGGTGTTCAATCTCGCCTACCTGCTGCTGGCCTGCGCCCTGGCGCTACTGTGGTGGACATTCCCCGCGCTTGCGCTGGCACTCTTCCTCGCCTACGCCACCTGGCACTTCAGCGCCGACTGGCGCGACACCCTGGACGTGGGCTGGCGCCTCGTCGCCGGCATCGGCCTGATCGCACTGCCCGCGGTCTTCCACGAGGCCAGGGTCAGTGAAGTCTTCAGCGTGCTCGCCGGCAGCGGCGGG
>Ga0207753_1000789_pt1 | contig 11632 bp, 8 predicted proteins | sample PonA233FremontCA_2_FD_187273 | JGI IMG/M metagenome (GOLD analysis project Ga0207753, IMG submission 187273) | Salt pond sediment microbial community from Fremont, CA, USA - Pond A23 Sediment 3 (SPAdes) | ecosystem: Environmental > Aquatic > Non-marine Saline and Alkaline > Saline | place: USA...
CCGGAATCTGCCGATCGCGATCATCGGCAGCGTCGCCATCGTGACGGTCATCTACGCGATCCTCGTGACCGTGATGCTCGGTGTCGTCCCGTGGCCGGAACTCAGCCTCGACGCGCCGGTCGCCGACGCCGCACGCGTCGCCTTCCCCGGCGGGCTGGCGGGGATCGCCGCGACAGTTATGACCCTCGGCGCGCTGCTGGCGACCGCCTCCAGCGCCAACGCGTCGATCCTCTCGTCGGCCCGGATCAACTTCGCGATGGGCCGCGACAAGATCGTCACCGACTGGCTCAACGAGATCCACCCCAGCTACGCGACGCCCTACCGCTCGATCGCGCTCACCGGCGGGATGATCCTCGTCCTCATCGCCTTCCTCGGCCGGGATCTCGAAATCCTCGCCAAGGCCGCCAGCGTGCTCCACCTGATGGTGTATGCGCTGATGAACGTCGCGCTCATCGTTTTCCGCGAGACCGATCCCGAGGGCTACGACCCCGATTTCCGGGTACCGCTGTACCCGATCACGCCGATCGTGGGGACGGTCCTCTCGCTGGCGCTGATCGGCTTTATGAACCCCAACGAGATCGCGCTGTCGGCGCTGTTCGTCGTGGTTGCGGTCTCGTGGTACTTCATCTACGCGCGCGGCGAGACCGATCATCAGGGGTATCTCGGCCAGTACGTCCTGGACCGCGCCGACGAGATGCCGGAGGCTGCCGTCTCGGCGGCCTCAACCGTCCAGCCGGACAACAGCGACTACCGCGTGATGGTGCCGCTGTCGAACCCCCGAACCGAGACGGACCTGATCGAACTCGCGAGCCTGCTGGCGAAGGCGAAGGATGGCACGGTCGTTGCCACGCATATCGTCCAAGTCCCCGACCAGACCCCGCTCTACAGGGGGTCCGAGCACGTCGACCGGATCGACACCGAGTCGAAGAAACTCCTCGATGCGGCCCGCGAGGACGCCACTACCTTCGGTGCGGACGTCGAGACTAAAACGGTCGTCTCCCACCGATCGTTCGAGGAGGTCTTCGACGCCGCCCGAAACGACGAGGCGGATCTGGTCGTGATGGGGTGGAACCCGGACTCGCCGCTGGCGGCGGGCCGCGTCGAGTCCCCACTAAACGAACTCACGACCGACCTGCCGTGTGACTTCCTCGTGCTGAAGGACCGTGGTTTCGATCTCTCGGACGTCCTCGTCCCGACCGCGGGCGGCTACAGTTCCGACCTCAGCGCGGATGTTGCGGAACTCCTCATCGAGCAAGGGTCGGCCGTCTCGCTGCTGTACGTCGTCGACGACGAATCCGAACAGTCCGACGGTGAGACGTTCCTCGACGAATGGGCCGCCGAACGGGGACTCGACGAGGCGAACAGGATCGTCGATACCTCCGGCGACGTGGAGGACGCCATCGCTCGCCATGCCGAGGATCGCTCGATGGTGATCATCGGGGCGACCCGCGAGGGGCTACTGTCGCGGCTGGTCCGTGGCTCGCTGGCCTTCGAGGTGCTCAACGACGTCGACTCGTCGGTGCTGTTGGCCGAACGGCCACAGCAACGGTCGCTCACCGAGCGGCTGTTCGGCCGGTAGCAGTCGCTCCGAGCGGTCGACGCCTCGGTCTGTCGGCGGTCCAGACAGGTCGATCGACCGTCGTGGCCGGTAGTCGAACCGATTAAGGGAGCGGGTGTTGTGGGTCCGATATGATTGATCGCACGGGTTTCACTGAAATAACACGACAGCTGTGGGTCGCACACGACCGATGAGCGACGACGAACTCGCCAAGGACCTGACGCTGACCTCGGCGTTGACCATCGGGATCGGGACGATGATCGGTGCGGGGATCTTCGTGTTGCCGGGCGAGGCGGTCCAACAGGCCGGACCGCTGGCCGCGGGGGCGTTTGTCCTCGGTGGCTTCATTGCGATCTTCACCGCACTGTCGGCCAGCGAACTCGGCACCGCGATGCCGAAATCCGGCGGCGCGTACTTCTACATCAACCGGTCGCTCGGGCCACTGTTCGGCTCCATTGCGGGGTGGGGCAACTGGATCGGCCTCACCTTCGCCTCGGCGTTCTACATGTTCGGCTTCGGCGAGTACGTGATCGCATTTAAACCGCTGCTCACCGAGATCGTCTCGTCGGCCCCTTTCGGCGACCTCGTTATCGCGGCCCTCAATGTTCCGGGGACCCTGCTCGCGCCGATTCCGCTGTCGAGCGCGAAGATCATCGCCCTGCTGGGCGCGGTCTTCTTCGTCGCGGTGAACTACTTCGGCGCGAAAGAAACCGGCAAGCTCCAGAACATCATCGTCTTCACGCTGCTGGGCATTCTGACCGTCTTTACACTGTTCGGCGTCCTCAACGCCGACCTCGAATCGCTGCGGCCGATCGATCCCTACGGCTACGAGCCACTGCTCCCGCTGACGGGGCTGATCTTCGTCTCCTATCTCGGGTTTGTCCAGATCACTTCGGTCGCAGAGGAGATCCAGGATCCCGGCCGTAATCTCCCGATTGCGATTGTCGGCAGCGTCGTCATCGTGACGGCCATCTACGCGCTGGTGCTGCTTGCAGTGTTGGCGGCCGTTCCGAACAGCGTCGTGGCCGGTAACGATACGGCTGTCGTCGACGTCGCCCAACTTCTGATGGGACCACTGGGTGCGTTGGCACTGCTGTTCGGCGGGCTGTTGGCGACAGCCTCATCGGCGAACGCGTCGATCCTCTCGTCGTCGCGGATCAACTTCGCCATGGGGCGGGACAAGATCGTCTCGCCGGAACTCAACGAGGTCCACGACCGGTTCGGGACGCCGTACAAGTCGATCGCACTCACCGGCGGACTGATCGTGGTGTTCATCCTCGCCGGCAACCTCGAACTGCTGGCGACCGCAGGCAGCGTCCTCCATCTGGTCGTCTACGGCCTGCTCAATATCGGCCTGATCGTGATGCGTGAGGCCGACCCCGACGAGTACGAACCGGAGTTCACCGTCCCGCTGTACCCGATCGTCCCGATCCTCGGGACCGTCCTCTCGTTCGCGCTGATCGGATTTATTCGGCCACGGAGTTCGCTCGTCCTCTGTGGCGTCTTCGTGGCGCTATCGGTCGTCTGGTATCTCGCCTACGCCCGCTCGCGGACGACCGCCGAGGGCGTGCTCTCGGAGTACATCCTCTCGCGGTCCGACGAGATGCCCGACGCCGCCGTCTCGGCCGCGACAACGGTCAAACCTGACGGCGGCGAGTACCGCGTGATGGTGCCGCTGTCGAACCCCCGAACCGAGAAGGACCTGATCGAACTCGGCAGCCTGCTGGCGAAGGCCAACGACGGCACGGTCGTCGCCACCCACATCGTTCAGGTGCCCGATCAGACGCCGCTGTATGCGGGTTCGGAGCACGTCGACCGGATCGACACCGAGTCGAAGAAACTCCTCGATGCGGCCCGCGAGGACGCCGAAACCTTCGGCGCGACCGTCGAGACGAAGACGATCCTTTCGCACCGCTCCTTCGAGGAGGTCTTCGACGCCGCGAGAAACGATCAGGCCGACCTCGTGGTGATGGGCTGGAACCCGAGTTCGCCGCTGGCGGCGGGCCGCGTCGAGTCCGCGCTAGACGAACTCACTGGCGATCTGCCGTGTGACTTCCTCGTCCTGAAGGACCGCGATTTCGATCTCTCGGACGTCCTCGTCCCCACCGCGGGCGGCGGCAGTTCCGACCTCAGCGCCGAGGTCGCCGAGATCCTCCTCGCAGAAGGCTCCGATGTCTCGCTGCTCTACGTCGTCGACGACGAGTCCGAACAGGCCGACGGCGAGGCGTTCCTCGACGAGTGGGCCGACGAACGCGGTCTCGACGAGGCCAACCGGATCGTCGACACCTCCGGCGACGTCGAGGGGGCGATTGCCCACCACGCCACCGACCGCTCGATGGTGATCATCGGGGCGACCCGCGAGGGACTGCTCTCGCGGCTGGTCCGTGGCTCGCTGGCCTTCGAGGTGCTCAACGACGTCGACTCCTCGGTGCTGCTGGCCGAACGCCCACAGAAGCGGTCGCTGGTCGACCGGCTGTTCGGTCGCTGAGCGCTGTCGGCCGTGCTCCTTTGGCGGACCTCCCGGAGGGAAAACCGTAAGTCCCCGTCGCACAGAGTGTGATGTATGCAACCGACAGTATCGCACGGGGGACGGCCGTGAGCCTCGGACAGCAGGTGGATTCGGACCGCCAGCTGGCCCGGCTGCTCCAGATCGGGATCGTCCTCGAAGAGGTCGTCGAGGCGCGTGCCTCCCGTCACTACCAGTCGCTCGCCGCCGAGGAGCGCACGCTCGACGACGAGATCGAGGCCCTCCTTTCGCATGCTGCCGAGGAGTCCGCCGACCACCGCAAGCGGCTCGAAGACCTCATCGAGGGGCTGACCGTCGACAGCGTCCCCTTCGACGAGATCGAGACGCTGGTCGAAGCCCGCTACGGGAAGACCAAACCCGAGGACTTCGACGGCGTACTCTACGACCAGCTCTGCAACGAGGAGACGGCCTACAAGTTCTACGACGACCTGATCGAAGCCATCGAGGCCAGTGACGCCGCATTCAGCGTCGACCGCGAGCACGTGATCGACGTACTGCGTGGCCTCCGAAAGGAGGAACGTGACGGCGTCAAGGAAGTAACCACCATCATGGAGGAACGCGAATGAACACGGCCAACCAGTATCTCAAAGCTATCTATCTGGTCCAACAGCAGGACAACAACCCCGCCGCGACCGGCCGTGTGGCCGATATGCTCGATGTAAGCCCGGCCAGCGCCAACGAGATGATCGGCAAACTCGAAAGCCGCGGGCTGGCCGAACACGAGAAGTACAAGGGCGTGAGCCTCACCGACGATGGCATCGTCCGGGCCCGCGACGCCCTGCAGACCTACTGTATCATCGAACGGTTCCTCGTCAACGTCCTTGGGGTCGAAAACTTCCGCGAGGAGGCCAAGGAGTTGGAGAGCGTCATCGACGGCACGGTCGCCGAGCGACTGGATACGATCATCGACCGCAAACCCGAGTGTCCCGACTGCTTCGACCCAGAGCTAGACGCCTGTCGCTGTCTCGATGTCGAACTCGAACCCGAACAGCCAGCCGACTGATCGGCTGTCGATCGCTTTTGAATACTTACGCTGCCCGACCCCACCCGAGCCCGCCGACCAACAGCAAACTCCCGGCCGCGACGACGGCTGCCGCCCCGAAGACGCCACGAACGCCGAAAGCGGGGACCAGCGGTCCGAACGCTACCGGCGAGATGAACTGCCCCGTGTAGCCAGCAGAGGCGAGGTAGGAACTGAACTGACCTTCTCGACCGGCGGGCGCGAGCGCCTCGATCCAGCCGAACGCCGAGGGAAAGACGAGGCCGAGTCCCAGTCCGAACCCGACCACCGAGGGGACCGCCGACAGCGAGGAGTCGACGAGTGTCGCCCCGGCGAAAGCGACCGTCCACAGCGTGAGCGCTGCAACCACGAGCATCGGTCGACTCGTCCGGGCGATCAGCCGGTCGTAAACGGCCGCCGAGACGCCACCGGCCAGCCCGTTGGCGGCGAGATAGAGGCTGATCGAAAACGAGGCGGTGATCCCGACGCCTGCGAGCAGTTGGGGATAGAAGACGACGATCGAGTACAGCAGGGCGTTCGCCCCGAAGTAGAGCAGATAGACCGCCACGAGCGTCGGTCGACGGCGAAAGACACTGACGACGCCAGCGGGACCGGTCGCCGAGTCGGTCCCGCCGTCGACACTCGGCTCACCGTCGCCGGTCTCGGGGATCGTCAGAATCGCCAGCAGGCCGAGCGGCAGGGCGATCAGATAGACGCCGAAAGGGGCCTGCCACGAGAGGGTGCCGAGCGCGCCGCCGACCAGCGGCCAGACCACCGCGCCGACGCTGTTGGCGCTGGATCGCAGGCCCAGCGCGCGGTTCATCCGCTGGCCCTCGTAGAGCTGGTAGATGAGCACCGTAATCCCGGTGTAGACGAAGGCGACACCCACACCGAGGACGGCCCGCGAGGCCAACAGTGGCCAGAAGGCGTCGATGCCGAGGCCCGCCCCACCGCCGATGGCGTACAGTAAGAGGCCGGCGATGAACGGTCGACGCGGACCGATCCGGTCGATCAGCGCGCCCGCGAACGGACTCACGAGGACGATCAGCGCGCCGTGGGTGGTGATGATGAGCCCGGCCCGCGACTCGGAGACGCCGAGACTCGACTGGATCGCCGGGACGATCGGTCCGAGGATCGCCCCGGCCATCACCGTCAGCGTCGCTGACGCCAGAATAACCCCCAGCGTCGACCGCGTTTTCGCCGTCGTCATACCGTTCAGTTACGGGAGACGAGGCAACATGGTTGTGGTTCCGTGTGACGCTCGCGTTCGGTATAGCGAGATGTGATTTATTAGCCGAGTCAACGACGGTCGACTCGGTGGTGAGGCCATCAGCGGCTCGTCTCGACCCTGCAACCGCCGATAGTCCCGCTCTCGATCATCGGGTGGCGTCGGCTTCGTCTTCGACGGCCTCGCGCGTGGGAATCATGCATGAATGATAGCAGTCAACGAGATGATCGTAACAGCAGTCAATGATATGGTCGCGTCTGGGAATCAGCGCAGTCGGGATACGCACGATACCGACGACCAACGGGCGATTCGATCAGTATCGGGTCGAATGCAGCGACCTAGACAGCACCGAGGGGCAGCGACCAGTGGTGTAGTGACTAATGAGAACTACTGTACCACACCGGATCGAACGACAGTTGTGTGTAGATCGAGATCGTTTGGCGTCGGTATCGGTGGCGAGCTCAGACCGCGGAGCTATCGATCCCGTTGATCTTCACGAACGTATAACTGCAGTTCGGACACCGCCATTTCGTCTTCTCGCCGAGGTGGAGCGTCGTGCTGGCTGCCCGATAAAAGGTCTCTTCGTCCTCACAGTTCGGACAGTCGTGGTCGAGTTCGAGGCTCATACAGCCGACTTAGCACGGGAATAGGTTAAGATACTGGTTCAGCCACGAACGCTGGCCGTCCGCTCACGATCGCATAAACTATATTTTGATATACAAAATTTTTTCTCGCAGTATAGACTTTCGGATGTGTTCGGGACGGATCGTGGGGGCTTGACTGGGTAGATCTCAACGGTCAGCAGCCAGAGCTGCGTCTTCCGATACCCTGATACAATCTCGGACGGCGACTGCAGAGGCAACACCGTTTCGGATCGTTGCGTGGATTCCGCTACGGTCGACCCAACCACGGTCGTGCTGCAGCACACGAAAACGGAGGCGTCACGGTTCGATCGCCACGTCTTACTCGTTCACGGGTCCGCGTTCCGAATCGCATCCAACTCCTCGCGTGTGTTCACGTTTGTCGACGACGCTTCGAGTGGGACATGCGGTGGCGCGTCCGCTGTCGAGATGGTCACAACCGTGTCGAGTTCGGACAACAACATGCGGGGGCCAGCCGTTCGGGGAAGCCGCAGGTGGCAGTCGAGGACGCTCTCACGGCGATACACGGAGTGGAGTGGTTCGAGACCACCGGTGGGGTCTTCGACAGCGACGGCGTCGACCGGTTGTTCATGACACAACTGATCGAGCAGCCACCTCACCGCCAACGGGGCGAGCAGTGGCATATCACAGCCACAGCAGAACAGCCACCGGGAGTCGAGCGCCGTAGCCGAACCAACGAGTCCAGCCAACGGACCGTCGTGATCGGGAGCGTCGAAGACGAACTGGGCGTTTGTCGGAACTACGGTAGCGTACCTCGACTGTTGGTCCGGCGTGCGAACGGCGATCACTGGCTCACGATCCGTCGACCGTTCCAGCACGTCGACGATCCGACGCAGGACCGGTTGGGAGCCGACGCTCGCCAAGGCCTTGTCCCCGGCTCCGAACCGGGTGCTGGCACCTCCGGCAAGCACGACCCCCCGCACCGACTCGACCGGCCGATCAAACCGCGTCATTGGTGGAGTCCGATGTCGGTCGGATCACAACCGTCGACGCCCCGGACCTGAGAAGCGGATCGGCGGTCTCGGCGGCGAGATAGACGGTTCCCTGTCGGATCCGGTCGGTTATCTCGACCCCTGTTTCGAGGGTGGCTGGCCCGTTCGAGACGACGACCGCGTCGGTCGGCTCGATGCCGCGGTCGCGGGCGTCGGCAGGATGCATCCGTAGCGGCTGGTCGGAGTCCGCGTGGTCGACGGCGAACTCGCTGGCTCGGCCACCGGTCACCAACCGCAGTCGACCCTCGGCCTCCGAGTCGCCGCCACCCGCTCGGGCTGTGATGGCGGCCTGGGCCGTCCCGAAGGCCGCGAGTCCGTCGGCCGTCTCGAACGTCTCGGTGTAGAGTGGGCCGTCGGTGTCGACCGGCCACTGGCAGCCGTCGGCTCCGAGTTCGTCGTACGTGATCCCTTCGTGGGTCGGCGCAACGTGCGACAGCTCGTCGAACACCTCCCCGACATCGGCATCGGCGAACGGATCCGGCCCACACAGTCGACGCCCCAACTCACACAGCACGGCGAAATCGGAGCGAACCGTCGCTGGGGGCTCCCGGGTCGGTCGTGACCGCTGGACCCGCCGGTCGAGGTTCGTGAACGTCCCCGCCTTCTCGAGACCCGCAGCGACGGGTAACACGACATCCGCGTGTCGACTGGTCTCACTCGGGGAGATGTCACAGACGACGAGGAGATCGAGGCCGTCCAGTCGACGGCGGATCCACGCCGACTCGCGTTTCGAGATCGCGGGGTTCTCGCCGACGATCACCGCACCGCGGATCTCCCCGCCGAACGCCGCCAGCAGTTCGCTGGCGTTCTTGCCCGGCGTCTCGGGTGGCTCGATGCCCCATTCGGTGGCGACCCGACCGCGGGCTGCGGGGTCGGTTACCGGCTGGTGGCCCGGGAGTCGGTCGGGCACACAGCCAGCGTCGGTCGACCCCTGTTCGTTGACCAGCCCGCGAAGGACGTACAGACCGGTCCCTCGGCGACCGAGGTTGCCGGTCAGCAAAAGCAAATCGAGCAGCGCCTCGGCCGCGTTCGGCTCGTCGGCGTCGCCTTCGATGCCCGTGCCGACGAGCGCGGCGACGCGGTCGGCCTCGGTGATGAGGCTGACCACCTCCCGGATCGCCTCGGCGTCGACTCCGGCTGTCGCCGACACGCGCTCACGATCCACCTCGGCGAGCGAGGCGGCGAAGGAGTCGTAGCCGCGTGTTCGCTCGGTTAGAAAGGCGTGGTCGACACCCCTGCCGTCCTCGATCAGGGCCGCAGAGAGCAGATCGAACACGAGCGCGTCCGTTCCCGGTTGCGGGGCGAGGTGGTGGTCGGCCAGCCGGGTGGTCCGGTTGCCGACCGGGTCGACGTGGACGAGCGTTGCGCCAGCGGTGACTGCTGGTCGGACGAAACTGTTGAACGCGATGGGCTGGCGCTCGGCCGGGTTCGCCCCCGCAACGAGGATCACGTCGCTGGCTTCGAGGGCGTCCAGACTCCCGGTCGTCGCTGGCCAGCCGACCCGCTCGGCGAGCGCGCGGGTCGACGACTCGTGGCAGAGCCGCGCGCGGTTGTCGACGTTGTTCGTCCCGAGGCATCGGGCGAGTTTCTGGAGGAGGTAGTTCTCCTCGTTGGTGCAGTGGGGAGCCCCGAGGAAGGCGAGGCCGTCGGGGCCATGGGCCGCAACGACCTCTCGAACCCCGTCGACGACGCGCTCGTAGGCAGTGTCCCACGAAACGGCCTGCAACGCACCGTCCTGTCGGATCTGTGGCTCGGTGAGTCGGTCCTCGCCGCCGACCCGGTAGGCCCCGACGCCCTTGTGACAGAGTCGACCGTTGGGATTGGCGGGACCAGCCGCCCCCCGAGCCCGGCCTTCCTCGCCGGGGATGAGCCGACAGCCGACCGCACAGAGCGGACAGACCGAGGATGTCGGTTGGTGGTCGCTCGATGGTGTCGGTTGGTGGTCGCTCACGGGATTAGCGGAGCCTGAGTCGTCGACCCAGTGCCCGCAGCACGGCGAGGAGATAGCCGAGACCCGCTCTGAGGTCCCGACTCGTGAGCCGCCGAACCATACCGCCGACTCCGGCTGGCTCCGAGACGCGTCCGGCATCACCAACCGCGCCGAGTACGTCGTTCATTGCTTGCACTGCCTCCTCATCGATTTCGAGTGCCGACAGCGTGGTGGCCGTTTCCAGTAGTTGTTCGAGTTGACCCTCGCCCTGGAGTTCGACGACGGCTTCGAGCGTGTCGACCAGTTCTGGCCCACTTTCAGAGAGCATACTCGACAGTCGTTCGATCTCCTCGGTCGACAGCGAGTCGGTGACCGCTGTTGCGAGGGCCACCAGATCGTCCAAATGGCCGTCTCGCTGGAGAGCCACGACGGTGTCGAGAGACGCCGCGAGCTCGTCGGCGTGCTCGCCGAGATCGGCTGCCAGCTCGGCTGTGGCTTCGGTCGACAGCCCGTCGGCGGCCGCGATCAGGTTCGCCGCGGCCGCCGAGAGCTCGGCGAGTTCGTCCTCGTCCGCCGTAGCGAGCACGAGGATCGCGGTTTCGAGGGCGTTCTCGAACTCGTCGCTGCGGTTTACGAGGGCCGCAAGCCGCTCGCCGTTGGCCGCGAGCGCGTCGTCGACTGCGGCTTGGCCATCGCCCGCGCCGTCGTCGCCGTTCTTTCGGGCTCGATTGGTGGCGGTCTCAGGGTACGAGTCGGTTGGCTTGGCCATGATCAGTCATCCCCCGCGGCTTCGAGGTCAGTCGTCTCGATCGGCTCGGCGCTCTCGTCGGCGGGACTGATGCGCACGGCCGACACCTTGTACTCCGGTGTCGCCGCGGCGGGGTCGAGATGCTCCTCGTCGGTCAGCCGGTTGACCGCGCTCTCGGCGAAATGGATCGGCACGAAGACCGTGTCGACGCCAACTCGATCCGTGACCTGCGCCGGGACGACGATCTCGCCGCGGCGGGATTCGACTGTGACCAGTTCGCCGTCCTGGATGTCGGCCTCGGCGGCCGTCTCGGGGTTGATCTCGACGAAGTCACTGGGCGTGTACTGCATCATCCCGCCCGAGCGATGGGTCATCGTCCCCGTGTGGTACTGGTAGAGCACGCGCCCGGTCGTCAGCGACAGCGGGTATTCGGAGTCCGGCGTTTCGGCGGGCTCGCTGTAACCGACCGCCTGCAGGTTCGCCTTGCTGTTGTCCGTATTGAACTCCTCTTCGTAGAGGCGCTTCGTTCCCGGATGGTCCGCGTCCCAGCAGGGCCACTGGAGGCCCCCCTCGCTATCGATCCGCTCGTGGGTCATCCCGCCGTAGATCGGCGTCACCGAATTCACCTCTTGCATGATCTCGGCGCTCGACTCGTAGTCCCAATTTCTTCCCATCCGATTGGCCAGATCCTGCAGGATCTCCCAGTCGGACCGCGAGTCGCCCTTCGGCTCCATGACCTGCTTGACCATCTGGACGGTCCGGTCAGTGTTGGTGAACGTCCCCGTCTTCTCGACGAAACTACACGCCGGAAGCACGACATCGGCGTACTGGGCGGTTTCGTTGACAAAGAGATCTTGGACGACGAGGAAATCGAGCTCTTCGAGGACCTTCTCGGCGTGGTTGACACCGGGTTCGGAGAGCGCCGCGTTCTCACCGATGATATACATTCCACGGACGTCACCCCTGTCGGCGGCGAGGAACATCTGG
>Ga0207753_1000790_pt1 | contig 11629 bp, 10 predicted proteins | sample PonA233FremontCA_2_FD_187273 | JGI IMG/M metagenome (GOLD analysis project Ga0207753, IMG submission 187273) | Salt pond sediment microbial community from Fremont, CA, USA - Pond A23 Sediment 3 (SPAdes) | ecosystem: Environmental > Aquatic > Non-marine Saline and Alkaline > Saline | place: USA...
CCCTCATGGAGGAGAAGGGGCTGGCCCCGAACGTCGACTTCTACTCCGCGTCGACGTACTATCAGATGGGCATCCCGATCGACATCTACACCCCCATCTTCGCGATGTCCCGCGTCGGCGGCTGGGTCGCCCACGTCTTCGAGTACATCGAGGACAACCGCCTGATCCGACCGCGCGCTCGCTACGTCGGCAAGAGCACAGACGAGACGGAGTTCGTGCCGCTGGACGAGCGATAGCCGCGTGACCGCTGTCAGTCGTCAGTAGCCCGTGACTACCGTGTGGGCCGTGAGCGGTTTCACCGCGCGAACAGCCGTCAGAGAGCGCTCTGACGGGCCGCGTAAAAACCGAAGATTTCCGCAGGACGGGGGCGTGGCGACGCCGGAAACGGTGGGTGTTAGAACGTCGACTTGAACCGCGTCACGCCGTCGTCGGTGCCGGCGATGACCAGCTTGTCAGTCGGTTCGATGGTCACGTCGGGACTGAGGTCGGTGATGACTGCGCCGTCGCGTTCGATGGCGACGACCGTACAGCCCGTCCGCGAGCGGACGTCGGCCTCGCCGAGCGTCGTATTACTGAGGCCGTCGGCGGCGACGCGGACGACCTCGACCTGCTGGTCCATCGAAATGACGTCTTCGTCTTCGAGAATCGTGGAGGCGAGCATCCGGCCGCTGACCGTCGACAGCGCGAGGACGTAGTCCGCGCCCGCACGGTACATCTTCCGGACGTTCTCGCTTTCTTCAGCACGGGCGATGATTTCGACGTCCGGGTTGAGGTCGCGGATGACCAGCGTCGCGAACTCGGTGTCCGTGTCCTCTGAGAGGGCGAGAATGACCGTCCTGGCTGCACCGACGCCGGCGTGTCGCAGGTCCTCTGGCTCCGTGGCGTCGCCGACGACATCGACGCCGGGCTCGTCGGTCTGATCGAGCACCGTATGCGGCACCCCGGCGCTTGTCAGCGCCGATGTTATCGTCTGTCCGACCTCGCCGGCACCGATGACCACCGTCTCCCCGCGGCGGAAGCCGCGCACGCTAGAGAGAGTCATCTGTTTGAGCTGTCCCAGTTGGTGCTCGGTACCCGAGACCAGCAGGACCGTACTGCCGTCGAGCTCGGCGTCGGGGGCAGGCGGGCTCACGAACTGGCCCCGGAACCACGCGCCGATGACGTTGACGCCGGTCTCTTCGCGGATGCCGCTCTCGGCCAGCGTCGTCCCGACGAGGTCGCTCCCGCGGTGGATCGGCAGTTCGGCGATGTCGAAGTCCTCGCCGATCTCTATCGAGTCCCCGAGTGTCGTCGAGACGCCGGTCGTCACCTTGCTCGCGAGGCTCTCGCCGAGCAGTCCGCGCGGCGACAGGACGGCGTCGGCGCCGGCGAGGTCGTGATACTTCGCGCGGTCCGGTTCCTTGACGACGCTGACAGTCTGGACCGACTCGTCGACTTCGCGGGCGGTGAGGATGATGCTGGTGTTGACCTGGTCGGACGCGTCGGCGACGAGCGCACGGGCGGACGACAGACGGGCCCGTTCGAGCCCATCGACGGACTGTGGGTCGGCGTGGATGACGTCGTACCCCTCTTCGTAGAGGTCGTTGGCCCGGTCCCGCTCCGGTTCGACGATGACGTAGTCGACGTCCCAGGTTTCGAGTTCGGTGACGAGCGTCTCACCACGGGGGGAGAACTGACAGATGACGACGTGGTCGCTGAGACCGTTCTCGACCGTGTTCGGGGCCGTCGTCTCCATCGCCTCCTCGAACAGCGGAAACAGCAACACCGGCAATGCGAGGAAGATGAGCACGACGCCAGTGAGGTCCATCACGATGACGAGCAGGCGCATGCCCGTGCTCTCCCAGGGCGCGTCCGAGCCGTACCCGGTCGTGGTGAACGTCTCGACGACGACCTGTAACGAGTGGAGGAACTCCCGTGGTTCGGTCTCGAAGGCCGACATCCCGTAGTCGTAGGCCAGCGCGTAGCCGAGGATGATGCCAACGAGGGCGAGAACGTACAGCCCCGTCCGCCGCTGCCAGGTGTCCATCTACTACGTGCTTGCACAGCGGGAGTAAAACAGTTCTGTCCGACTGGCAGACGGCCGCTTCTCGGTACGGGTGGCGGGAGCGAGTCACACACCCGAACGCTGTCCCGTACTTTCACTTTCACCGCGCTACGGCGGGATTTAAGTCAATCGCGCTCGTCGTCCCGCGTGCAGTCACACGCTCCCCTTTCCGTTTCAGTACAGTACCCGAGCAGTGCCACTGTGGTACCCGTCGATACCGTGCGGCCGGCCGACAGTATAACATGGTCCGGTGAATAGCCACTCCCATGCTATCATTTGAGGACGTGCTCGCGGCACAGGACACCGTCTCCGAAACGGCCAGGCACACACCGCTCGATTACTCGCATACGTTCTCCGCGATGACAGGCGCGGATGTCCACCTCAAGCTCGAACTGTTCCAGCGCACGGGCTCGTTCAAGATACGGGGCGCGACCAACCGCATCGCGTCGCTTTCGGACGCTGAACGGGACGCCGGTGTCGTCACGGCGAGCGCCGGCAACCACGCCCAGGGGGTCGCACTGGCCGCCACGCGAATCGGCGTCGACTCGAAGATCGTGATGCCGGAACGGGCGCCAGTCTCGAAGGTGAAGGCGACCCGGAGCTACGGCGGCAACGTGGTCCTCCACGGGCGGGACTACGACGCGGCCGCCGAACACGCACACGAACTCGAACGCGAGGAGGGCCGGACCTACGTCCACGCCTTCGACGACGAGACGGTGATGGCGGGCCAGGGAACGATCGGACTGGAGATCTACGAAGACCTCCCCGGCGTGGACACAGTCGTCGTTCCCATCGGCGGCGGCGGGCTCATCAGCGGCATCGCGACGGCGCTCAAGGGGAAAGACGAGCGCATCCGGGTCGTCGGCGTCCAGGCCGAGGGGGCGTCCAGCGTGGTTGAATCCTTGGAGAAGGGTCACCGCATCGAACGTGACAGCGTCGAGACAATCGCCGACGGCATCGCCACCCGCACCGTCGGTGAGAAGACGTTCGAGGTCATCAGCGAACGGGTCGACGAGGTCGTGACGGTGTCGGACTCCGAAATCGCTGTCGCCCTGACGACGCTACTCGAGCGCTCGAAAACGCTTGCCGAAGGCGCGGGTGCTGTCGCGCTGGCCGCCGTCATGGGGGCGAAGTTCGACTTCGAGGCCGACGAGACGATTGTCCCCGCGCTGTGTGGCGGGAACATCGACCTGAACACCCTGACTAACGTCATCATGCGCGGCCTCGTCGAGACCGGCCGCTATCTCAAGATTCGGACCGTCCTCCAGGACCGACCCGGTGCGCTGGAAGAGCTCGTCGAGGTCCTCTCACGAGAGCAGGTAAACATCTACGCCATCGAGCACGACCGGACTAGTCGCGACGTGGCGATGAGCTCGGCCGAGGTCGAACTGGACCTGGAGACCCGCGGCCCCGACCACGTCGACGCACTCATCGACGCGCTCACCGACGAGGGGTACGAGGTCGACGTACTCGTCTGACTGTCACGTTCGGTGCACACCGACGACCTGCATATGAAAGCCCGGCCGAGCTGATGGGGCCTGTCGTCTCAACGCCCGCGTCGTAGCGCCCACGTGAGGCTGCTCCCGGCCGATTCCACCACACCTCGCAAGCACAACACTGGCCCCGTGACGGCCGGAAGGACCGACTATGTCATCACTGGCATCACTGCACGAGAGTACTGCGCTCGAGTTTCCCCGGCGTCCCTGTAACAGGTGGTGTCGATGGTAGTGCTCACGCCCGCTGTGCCATCGACCGTGACCGTGCCGCTGCAGTCAGGTGGCGGACTGTTGTACTACGCCGTCGTCCTGGTGATTCTGGCCCTCGTCGCCGGGATCGCCGGGTTCCGTGGCATCGCCGGGCTGAGCTTCCGGGTCGCGAAGTTCCTCGTCGTCATCTTCCTTGTGCTGGCGCTTGTCACGTTTCTGCTCTGATTCCGGCGGGGTTTTATTCGCGGCGACCACCGCTTCGTGTATGCGACGGCCTGCACGTACCGTATCAGCCGATACAACAACACGGGGCGGAGGGCGCTGATGGACCCGCGAACGAAGGCCAGCCTCCTGTGGGGCGCCGTCGGCGGCCTCGCCTTTCTGGTCCTGGTCCAGGGGTACGAACTGCTGGCCGGGACGCCGGTGTCGATATCGGCCAAAGTCGGCGTCGCCGTGGCCGTCGCCGTCGGGGCGATGCTGGTCTCCTACCGCATGCAGCCACGGCTGTTCGGAAACGAAAGCCCTTAATCGCCCGCCCTCGCACTCTCGAAACACGTGCCAGGATGGCCGAATCTGGTAAGGCGCACGCCTGGAAAGCGTGTTCCCGTTTGGGATTCTGGGTTCAAATCCCAGTCCTGGCGTCTTCTAACGTGACCGACTCCAGCGAGCACCCGGTGTGCTCGCAATCGGAGCGTTTGCGTCGCTTACTGGGATTTGCGTACGCGAGTCACAGCGCGGAGCACAGGAGGCACCCGTCTCGCCGTCGGTTCGAACCCCAGTCCTGGCGTCGAGCGGTTCGAACGCAGTGAGAACCTCCGAAAGCACGGACGGTGAAAAAGTGGGCCGGGAGGTGTTTGCTGTGACTGATTGAGCGGACAGAGCGGTAGCGACACCCTGGGCTATCGCATCATTTTCCCGCCCCAGGCCCCGACAGTCGGGTGATGGTCCAACGGCGTGACGGTGACGACATCGACCTGCTGGACGCCTCTATTCGGACGACCGGCGGGGCGCTCGTGTCGACGACGCTGTTCGTTCTCAGCGGGCTCGTCTACGCCGTCGTCACGTCACCGGCAGCCACTGGCACGTTCTTTTTCGTCAGCATCTCGATTTCCCTCGTCCTCCGCCCGATCCGGGGCCTCAGCCAGGCGCTACAGAAGATCGGGAGCGAACCGGGCGAAGACGTCGACCCCTATCTCGGGCTGGCGGTGCTGTTTGCTGTCGCCTATCTCCTCGTCGCCGGGGCCGTCGCGGCCCCGCTCGCGGACTCAATCGTCCGCCGGACCGTGGTCTCTCCGGGCCTGTTCGCGCCCGCTGGCCTGTACGCGCTCTCGGTCACACTTTCGATGATTGCCGCGAGCCTGCTCGCAGCCATCGGCTACCCGAGCGTGGAGACGTGGCTCACCAGCGCACAGAGCGCCATCCAGCTGGCGGTCCTGTTGGCGCTTAGCTCGACGGTGGCGACGGCCGGGGACCTCCTTCTGGTGATCGCCGCAGTTCGCCTCGCCGTGCTCGCCCCGGTGACCGTGTACCTGGGCGTCGTTCCGACGCTGCCGGACCGACACACCATCAGGCGTGCCTGGGCGTTCGCGAAGTGGAGCGTCCCCGACCAGGTGCTCGACCGCCTGTCGTACAACATGCCGGTGTACGTGCTGGGCGTGGTCGGAACGCCCGCCGCCGTCGGCATCTACGAGACCGCAGACCGGTTCGCGGACTTCGGCGCGACGATTTCCTGGCGGCTCTCCTCGCCGCTTCTCACGAAAGTCAGCGGGGATTCGGCGGCCGGCAACACCCTCGCTTACCTCGACGGCGCGGTCACCGGCGGGACGGGCGTCACCTTCGTCGTCTTCGGCTACCTCCTGGCCGCACACGACGTGGTCGCGCGGATAGCCTTCCCCGACGCCCAGCAGGTGTTTTCGACGACTGTGTTGCTCGTCGGCGGCGTGAACATCTTGCGGGGGTTCTGGACACTCGCCTCGCACGCGATGGAGGGCGTCGGGAAGCCGGCCGTGAGCTTTCGGACGAAGCTCTACGGACTACTGTTCAGCGTCCCGGTGCCGGTGGTCTTTGGCGCGGAGTTCGGTGCCCTCGCCGGCGCCGCCGGATACGGTGTGATGAACCTGGTCATCTTCGCCTACGTCGTCTACTACGCGACGGATGTCTTCGGTCGGACCCTGTTCGACCCGACAGTCGCGGCCCACCTCGCGCTCGGCCTCGTCGTCTCGTTCGCGACAACCACCGGTGCGGTCGCGGGACTCGAGAGCGCCGGCGCCTCTCCGGTCGCGGTCGCTGCTACGGCCGCGGTGACGTGTCTGGTCGGGTTCAGCGGGCTCTTGCTCGGCGTCTCCGCGTCGACTCGGCTGGTCGCCAGTCGGGCGACGGCGCTGTGTCTCGGTCGAGTCCGCTCCGTGCTCCGCTGAGTCGGGCTGGTGAGCACGGACCGAGATGGGCCGGTGTACTGGAGGCGGCACGGACACGCTCCAGGCAAGCGCCGTGGTCAGACCCCGTGATAGAACTCCAGTGTGTACCCTTCGGGGTCCTCGACGAAGGCGGCGAATGCGTCGGCGGCGTCGATTTCCGTCGGTTCGAGCACCGGTGCAGCGCCGGCGTCGATGGCCGTCTCGTAGGTCTCCTCGACGTGCTCGACGGTGAACGCGATGTGGTCCACGTCGGCGCGGTTCGGCGCGACCGGGGTGGTCCGGTCGGGGTCGTAGCGCAACTGCAGGTAGCCGTCGCCGTCCCGGCCGAGGTAGACGTTCTCGACGCCGTCGAGCGTGAAGCGGTCGGTCTCTTCGAAGCCCAGCGCGTCGTAAAACGACATCGCGCGGTCGAGGTCCGAGACGCAGATCGCAGCGTGTGCGAGCTCCATGGCCCGCCGTTGTGTACGGTGCGAAATGAGTGTGCCGGTAGCCCGGCTGTCGCGGCCACTTACAGCAGGTCGCCGCGAGCGACGGGCACGACGCTGCCGCCGACCCGGACGGTGATGTCTGCGCCGCTGCCGCCGGTCGAGAGGTACAACAGCGACGGCCGCCCCAGCTCGTAGCCCTGCTCGACGCGGGCCTCGACGGCAGGGCTCCCGAGCATCTCGTGGCGAGCGAGATACGCGGCCAGGCAGCCGTTCGAGGAGCCGGTCGCGGGGTCCTCCGGCACGTCGTAGAACGGCGCGAACACCCGGACGGCGAGGTCGTTGTCGTCGCTTCTCGGCTCCCGACAGACCGCCAGTACGTTCTTGGCATCGCGGTCGCCGGTCACGGCGTCGTAGGCATTGCGGTCCAGGTCGATGGCTTCCAGCGCGTCCCGGTCGGCCACTGGAACGACAATCGTAGCCAGCCCCGTCGAGACAATCTCTACCGGCCACTCGCGGTCCAGCCGGTCGGCCGGCAGGCCGAGCACGGCGGCGAGGTCCTCGTGGGCCAACTGCTCGCCGAACTCGGGGGGCTGCTGTGTCATCCACAGGGTCTCGCGCCCGTCGCGCTCCCGTACGTCGACCGGAACCTCGCCGACCGCCAGGTCCAGTGTCACCGTCTCGGGCTGGTCTTCGGCTAGGTGGCCCCGGACGACCTGTGCCGTCCCGAGCGTCGGGTGACCGGCGAAGGGGACCTCAGCTGCGGGCGTGAAGATACGAACCGGCCACGCACCGTCGGTCGGTTCGCCGGTGACGAAGGTCGTCTCCGAGTAGTCCATCTCGGCGGCGATGGCCTGCATCTCCTCTCTGTCGAGGTCGCCGGCGTCTGTCACGACGGCGAGCTGGTTCCCGGTGTATCGCTCCCGCGCGAACACGTCGACGATGTGGAACGGGTGGGACATACCTGTTCGCTCGACGGGGTCGCAAAAGAACGCTCCGGACGGTAGTGAACTGACAACAGGTGACACGTGACCACTGGGCTATTTGCCGCTGTCAGCCCTGTCTTGGGCATGGACACTGTCGCAATCGTCTGCTTCGACGGGTTCGACGAACTGGACGCCATCGGCCCCTACGAGGTGTTCGAGAACGCGGCGCGCTTTGGCGCGTCGTGGGACGTGACGCTTCGCTCGGTGCGTGAGTCCGATACGGTCACCGCGAGCCACGGGCTCCGGGTCGAACCCGACGGCCCGCTCGCAGACGTCGCCCCGGACCTGCTCGTCGTGGCCGGCGGCGGGTGGAACGACCGGGGCGAGGCCGGCGTCTGGACGGAGACCGAACGCGGGGACCTGCCCGACGCCGTCGCGGCGGCCCACGACCGCGGCGCGACTGTCGCCGGCGTCTGTACGGGCGGAATGGTCCTCTCCCGGGCCGGCCTGCTCGACGGCCGCCCCGCAGTGACACACGGCGGCGCAATCGAGGACCTGCGAGCGACCGACGCGACGGTGGTCGACGCTCGCGTCGTCGACGACGGCGACGTCCTGACCTGCGGTGGTGTCACGTCCGGCCTGGACCTCGCCGTCCACCTCGTCGAGCGCGAGTGGGGCGCGGACGTGGCCGCCGCGGTCTGTGACGAGATGGAGTACGAGCCCCGTGGTGACGTGTTCCGCGGGGAATCTGGCTGACTCTACCAGGCGTTCGCGTGAGCGTCGTCGAGCAGGTCCTGCACGTCGACGGCCTCGCCGGTTTCGCTGCTCTCGATGGCGGCGAAGACGATGGCCATCGATTCGAGGACGCTGTCGACGTTCGTCGGCATCGGCTCGCCGCCATCGACCCAGTCACAGAACTGCTCGATGAGCCAGGCGTTCTTCCAGTGGGGCCGCTCTGCCAGCGGCACCGTCTCGCCGTCGCCCTTGCCGATGCTGTCGAAGTTCCCGACGTCGTATGCGTCGCCGTGGAACCGCTCGACGTCGCGGCGGTCGAGGACGACGGTCTGGTCCGAACACTCGGCGCGGAACTGTTCGTGCCCCCAGCCGTTCAGCGTCGTCGCGTTGGCGTAGCTGCCCTCGTACTGGGCCCGGGTCCCGTCGGCGAAGTGCAGCGTCACGAAGCCGGTGCAGTCGCCGTCGTAGTCGGCCCCGTCGGGCGTCCACGTCTCGGCGTACACCCGCTCGCAGGGCGAACCGGCGAGCGACGCGAGTATGTCGAGGTGGTGAATCGCACCGTCGAGCAGGAGCATGTCCTCCATCTCGTAGACGTAGTCGGCGTAGAAGCCGTGTTCACGGACGTTGCCCGTGTACCGACCCGTCAGATAATCGACGTCGCCGGCCTCCTCGACGGCCCGGTGGAACGTCGCCTTGTCACGGTCGAACCGGTGGCTCATCGTGACGCCCATCTTCTTGCCGGCCGTCTCGACTTTCTCGGCGACCCGGACCGACGCCTCCAGCGTGTGGGCGATCGGCTTCTCCGAGATGATATGCAGGTCGTGGGCCAGTGCCGTCTCGACTACGGCCTCGTGGGTCGCCGGCGGTGTCACGATAGAACACATCTCGGCCGGGCGCTCCGAGAGTGCGGTTTCGAGGTCGGTGTAGCATTCCTCCGGCGACAGCCCGAGCTCCCTTTCGGCTAGTTCGTGCCGTTCGGGGTCGGTGTCGACCGCGGCGACGACCTCGATTCGGCCGTCGTCGACGTTCGGTGGAATCGCGTCTGTCGCCCAGGTAGAACCCTGACCGCCCAGACCGACGTGGACTAATCGGTGCGTCATGGCTGGGTTATCGGTTCGAGGAATAAATGCTGCACTATCTCATCAGGACTCGTCCGCATCCGGGAACTCGACGCGTCGCTCCATCCCGTCTTCGGCGAGGACGACTTCGCCGTCGAAGGCGTCGCGGGCCTCGTCGACTAGCTGGTCGGCGCTCGCGGCGTAGCGCGTCGAGATGTGCGTCAGCGCAAGCGTCGACGCGCCGGCCTGCCGCGCCACGTCGGCGGCCTCCCGGGCGGTGGAGTGGGCCGTCGCCTTCGCCCGTTCCTTCCGGTCCTCGGCGAAAGTGGCGTCGTGGACGAGCAGGTCCGCGCCCTCGCTCGCCTCGATGACGCTCTCAGTTGGCAGCGTGTCGCCGGTGTAGACGAACCGTCGGCCGGGACGGGGCGGCCCGACGACGGCCTCCGGGTGGACGGTCTCGCCCTCGTGTTCGACGGCCTCACCGCGGTGGAGTTTGGAGTACTTCGGCCCCGGCGGGATGCCGAACTCCTCTTCGGCTTTCTCCCGGTCGAACTTCCCCTTCCGGTCGTCCTCGTCGAGGACGTAGCCCACGCCGGCACAGCGATGTGCCGTCTCGACGGCACGGACCTCGTACTCCGGCCGGTCGAGGACCACGTCACCGGCCGACACCTCGTTGATGCGGACGGGGAACGAGGGCGTCGTCCCGTTGGCCTGGATGAGCTGTTGGATGTTCCCGCGCGTGCCCGCCGGCGTGTGGACGGCGATCGGGCGCTCGCGCTCGTTGAAATCCCACGTCTGGAGCAGCCCCGGAATCCCGAGCACGTGGTCGCCGTGGAGATGCGTGACAAACAGGTGGTCGATAGCGAAGCCGGTGCCGTAGCGCATCATCTGCCGCTGTGTGCCCTCGCCGCAGTCGAAGAGGAGGTAGTCGCCGTCGCGGTTCAGAAAGATGCTGCTCGTGTTGCGCTGGGTCGTCGGCACGGCCCCACTCGTCCCGAGAAACGTCACGCGCATATTCATCGAACCATCCACCGTCAACGGGTAAACCGGTGTCGAAAGGGCGTCGCCACGGGCGTGGTTTGGCTCTCCGTATGGTCCGGTTGCGTCACTGCGACGCTCGTTTGTGCGTCAGCTAATGACATAGCTATCCGGATTTGGCGGCCATATCGGTCGATTTCCGACATTTCAGTGCGTCCCGCTTTCCCACCTGTCGAGAGCTTAATGACCAGCAAAACAATTTACCGACGGGGACGTGTCGCTCAGTCTCATTTTCTCGACCCGGCGGTACCGGGACGGAGCTTAGCAGGTAATTATACTCTGCTGAACTGTCTCGCTGGTTTATGTGTCGTTCCCCCGTTGCATCGTTCGCATTGCCTTCCGATCACTGCATGACCGAATCATGATAAATACTCGCACACTCGCCGTTTTCGCTGCGCTACTCGTCGTCGGCGGCCTCACCGCACAGGTCGGGGCTGTACCGGGCGTGACAGCGCAACAGGCATCGCCGACAGAACAGGCCGGGAACACAGGGGTCGCCGTCGACTCCCTGACCGCCCCAGAGAGCGTCGCACCGAACTCGACCGCTGACGTGGCCGCGACGGTCACGAACAACGAGAACGCCACGGTGACTGAATCCGTGGCGTTCCGGTTCGACGGTGCCGTCGTCGACCGGACGCTGGTCACGCTTGAGCCCGACGAGAGCGCGACCGTCCAGTTCACTGCGGACACGACCGACATCGAACCCGGTGACTACCGCCACGGTGTCTTCACCAGCGACGACGGGCAGGTCGCCGCGGTTACCGTCTCCGACTCGTTCACGCTGGAGAGCCTTGACGCACCGGCGAACGCCACCGCCGGTGACAACATCACCGTCGACGCGACCGTCGCGAACCCGAACGACTTCAACACGACCCAGACCGTCGAGTTCAGACTGGGTGGCCAGCCGCTGGCATCCGAGTCCGTGACTCTCGACGCGAACGAGTCCACTGACGTGACGTTCACCGTCGACACGACCGGTGTCGAGCCGGATACGTACACTCACAGCGTCTTCACGCGCGACGACGGTGCGTTCGCCGACATCACTATCGAGGATGCTGTCGACGTGCCTGAGGAGACCGAAGACGGGACCGACGACAGTACCGAGACTGAAGAGCCGACTGAAGACGGAACAGAGGACAGTACTGAGACTGAGGACGGAACAGAGGACAGCACCGAGACTGAAGAGCCGACTGAAGACGGAACCGAAGACAGCACCGAGACTGACGACGGAACCGACGACAGTACTGAGACCGAGGAGCCGACTGAAGACGGAACCGACG
>Ga0207753_1000792_pt1 | contig 11589 bp, 10 predicted proteins | sample PonA233FremontCA_2_FD_187273 | JGI IMG/M metagenome (GOLD analysis project Ga0207753, IMG submission 187273) | Salt pond sediment microbial community from Fremont, CA, USA - Pond A23 Sediment 3 (SPAdes) | ecosystem: Environmental > Aquatic > Non-marine Saline and Alkaline > Saline | place: USA...
CGGGGCGGATCCAGTTCGAGGGCGACCGGGAAGCCGCTGCTGCCGTCGCCGACGCCTACGAGAGCGAGGGCCACGAGATCGGCTGGGGCGAGGCGGATCTGGTCAACCGCTGGCGCGAGACGGAGATCGCCGTCAGCCGTGACTCGCCGCTGGAACCGCTCCGGTCGATCGCTGCCGACCACGGCCTCGACGTCGTCGACACCGGCTACGCCTACCACGTCAAATCAGCCGACCAGAGCAAGGGCAAAGCCCTCTCGGTGCTGGCGGCGGAGCTCGGATACGACCGCGCGGCGTTCGTCGCTGTGGGGGATTCGGTCAACGACGTCTCCACCTTCGAGGTCGCCGGCTCCGCGGTGGCTGTGGCGAACGCGGACGAGGACGCACGCGCGGCCGCCGATCACGTCACCGAGGAGGGGTTCGGCGAGGGATTCCTCGAGGCGGTGCTGTACCTCTGCGAACAGTCCTAGTCCTGTCGGCTGGCGGGGTCCCACTCCTCGCTCCGTTCCGTCCCAGTCCGAAGGAGCCCCTGCAGCGTCCGGACCTCGCGTGGCGTGGGATCGGCCCGGCCCAGCAACCGGCGGAACATCCGGCTCGCTTTCGCCCGTTTGTTCTCCGGGTGATCGACCGCGTCGAGATACGCCGCGAACTGGTCGTGGAGCCGCTCGATTTCGGGCTGTGGCGCGCGCTCGTGGAGGTCCTCGGGATGCTGTGTTTCGCCGACGGTGAGCTCTCTGAGTTCGTACAGCACGATCGTCGCGGCCTGGCCGAGATTCAGCGAGGGGTACGCCCCGCTCGCGGGGACCGAACAGATCACGTCCAGGGCGGCCAGTTCCTCGTTTGTCAGCCCCACACGTTCACGCCCGAAGACGACCGCGACGTCGGCGTCGACGCCGGCGAGGTGGTCGGACAGCTCCCCGGCCGTCAGCGCCGGATAGCGGACGTGGTTCGCTGGATCCTCGTTTGTCGTTGCTGTACACCCGATCGTGTAGTACTGCGCCGTGAGTTGGTCAAAAGAGAGTTCCGTCGCGTTCGGGAGGACGTCCTCGCGGGCCTGCCCGGCGAAGCCGTAGGCCTCCCCGTCGGGGTCGAGTTCCGGCGGGTCGACCAGCAGGAGCTCCGAGAGGTCGTAGTTTTTCATCGCGCGAGCGATCGTGCCGACGTTTCCCGGCGTCTCGGCGTCGACGACGGCGACGGCGGTCCGCGGTCCGGCTGGCCCCATCGTGACGTCGGTACGGCCGGTAACCGGATAAGCGGCCGGAATTCTGCGGGCTTGAAGTACGACCCGTCCCAGTCGTCTGTATGGATCTGTCGAAACTCGATGCATACCTCGACGACGCAGGCGTAGACGGCTATCTCATCGACGCCGACTCGGAGGATTCCGACCAGTACTACCTCTCCGGGTTCGACGCCCCGGACCCGTTCGTGACGCTTTACACCGGCGAGGTGCATCTCCTCTTTACGCGGAGTCTGGAGTACGGGCGTGCCAAGACCGAAGCCCGTGCCGCGACTGTCGAGCGCGGAAGCGACTTCGGCTACCAGGAGAAAGCACAGCAGTACAGCGTCGCCGAAGCCCGGAGCCGGGTCATCGCGGCGTTTCTGGAGAGCCACGGGGCCGAAGCAGTCGCGACACCGCCACGGTTCCCCCTCCAGACGGCCGACGGCCTCCGTGAGCAGGGAGTCGAGGTCACGGCCGACGACAGAGGGGCAGTCACCGAGGTGCGCGCGACGAAAACCGAGACGGAGATCGAACACATCCGCGAAACACAGCGAGCGAACGAAGCGGCGATGGCACGTGCCGAGGAACTGATCGCCGGAGCCACCGTCGACGCCGACGGCCGACTACACCACGACGGCGAGGTGCTGACAAGCGAACGGGTCAAAGAGGAAATCGAGATCACGCTCCTGCGACAGGGCTGTGCGCTCGACGAGACGATCGTCGCCTGTGGCGAGGACGCCTCCGAACCACACGACAGAGGCAGCGGCCCGCTCGAAGCCGGGGAGCCGATCATCGTCGACATCTTCCCCCGGAACAAGTCGAGCCGGTACCACGCCGACATGACGCGGACCTTCTGCCACGGCGAGCCCTCGGAACGACTCGCCGAGTGGTACGAACTGACAGACAGAGCCAGAGAGGCCGCCATCGACGAAGTTGCCGCTGGCGTGGAGACCGACGTGGTCCACGGCGCGGCCTGTGACGTCTACGAGGCGGCCGGGCTCCCGACCCTGCGCGGGGACCCGACCACCGAGACCGGCTTCATCCATAGCACCGGCCACGGCATCGGGCTGGATGTCCACGAGCGGCCCAGCGTCGCCAACAGCGGGGAGGAACTCGAAGCCGGACACGTCATCACGATCGAACCGGGACTGTACGATCCCGCTGTGGGCGGCGTCCGCATCGAAGACTTCGTTGTCGTCACCGAGGACGGCTGTGAGAACCTGACCGAGTACGAAACCTCCCTGCGCGTCGAGGAGCACTGAGTGCGTTCGCGGGAACAGCCCGGCCAGGGCACGACGAGCGTATATCATTAACATTTATTAGGGATGGGCTCCCAGGAGGTAGTACGATGATCGCACTTGGGGTACGTGTACGCTGCCTTGCATAACTGTTCTCGACAGCGTCGCGCGCTAACTATCTTCGACATACCCCAAACATGAGCACGAAACAGACTCCGACCGCACAGCCGATTCAGACAACCCCGACACGCACAACAGAGAACGCGCCGTTTACGTTCGATCCGTTCAACACGAACCCGACGCCGGAGATGTTCTCGGACAAGTGGGAGTCCGAGGATCGGTAACGGACTCTGACCGCATTCCGCCCACGAGAGTCACTGCTTCCGAAGCGGCAGCAATCCGCAGTACCGACGGTGTAGCCGGCCGCGTTCCGACGAGTCACTCGCTGTCGGAGAGATGCTGTCCCCAGAAGCCGTCGTGTTTGACCACTTCGAGATTACCCCGGACGGCAGTCTGGCAGGACAGGCGCAACCCGTCGGCCCGCGAGTGTGGTGGGAAATCCAGTCGGCGTCGCTCCCTGCGGGTCGGCTCGCTCACCTCACCGTGTACCTCGACTGCACAGGTCCCACAGGTTCCCAGACCGTGACAGTTGAGGCGGTTCGCGTGGCCGTTGTGTGGTGACTCGTCAGCCCGAAGCAACACGTCGCGTAGCTTCTCGCCCGCCTCACACTCGATTTCGCTGCCCTGGAACTGGACTGTCGGCATACCCCGGATACGGGCTGGGACGACATATATCTTCGACCGGCCGGGAGCGTCGAGAGTCCCGACTGTTTCCTCGAAGATACTGTCTCGCCGTCTGAAACACGACGGCCGGTTTATGTCACTCTGTTCGAACTAAAACGTATGAGCGAGTCTTACGACACAGCCAGGGGACCTTCGATACCCGAGCGTTTTTTCGGTGTTACGACCGACAGAGAAACCTACCGGTATCTCGCGTACGTCCTCGTTCGGTTTCCGCTGGGCATCGCCTACTTCACGACGTTTCTGACGGGCCTGGTGCTTGGTTTTGTGCTGGTGCCGCTCGGTGTCGGCATCCCGCTGCTCGCGATAGTCCTCGGTGTTGCGGATCACGCGGCCCTCGTCGAGGCGGCCCTGCTCAGACGGCTGCTGGGACGGGAGGTACAGTGGGCGCCGACCGATCCGAACGAGCTGCCGGTCTGGCCGTACCTGAAAACAGCCGCCACCGACGGGCGGAACTACCTGCTCCTGGTGTATTTCATGGCGACGTTCTGGATCGGCACTCTCTCGTTCGTACTGGCGACGGTGTTGCTCACGCTCTCGGTCGTCTACCTCGTTGCGCCGCTTGTCTTCTGGCTCCCTGGCGTTCAGTACGGAGCCGTGGACGGGACAGTCGTCGAACTCGGACCGTCGACAGTAACAACTGACCACACGATTGTCGACGCGTTCACGGTCACCAGCCTGCCCGAAGCGCTCGTGGCATCACTGTTCGGGGGCGTAACCCTGATCATCGCCCTGCACGTCTTCAGGCTTCTCGGCCGCGGGCTGGCCGGGCTGACTGCACGGCTGCTCGCACCGCGAACTGCGCAGTTCGACCCCGCTTCATCCGGTCAGTAGCCTGGCAGCCTTGCCGAACCGTCGGATCCCTCGACGAACGGGAGTTCGACACCCTTTGCCGGCCGTTCCTCGCCGTCTACTCTGACCGTCAGGTCGGTGTCTTCGAGTGCGGTCGCAACCTCCTGATCGAGCAAGGCGAGCGCCGCCGGTCGTTCGAGTGTTGGACTTTCCACGCACCGTGTGACCGCGCCGGCGGTCCCGTCACCGGCGAACACCGACGCACCCGCCTCGGCTACCGCGTCGAGAGTCAGCCCGACGAGTCGTTTGGTCGCACGGCCGCGGTTTTCCACCCGGGAGACGACTTCCTGGCCGACGAAACAGCCTTTGTCGAAATCGACCGCGTTTCGCAAGCCGAGATTGTTCGGTACTTCGTCGTCGAGTTCCGTCTTGAAAAGCGGCGTCCCGGCCTCCAGCGTGAGTGTCTCCCAGGTCCGGTAGCCGAAGGGTGCGGCGTTCAGGCCCCGGTTTGCGAGCGTGTCGAAAACGTCCCCAGCCTCGGAGGCGGAACAGATAATCTCGTATCCTTCCTCACCCGTCAGTCCATCGGTCCGGACGACAGTGACGCCGACGTCACCCATCCCGCCACGGACGAAGGAGAGTTGCTCCTCGGGCGTCTGTTCGACGAAGACGCTCGCGATTTTCTCTGTCGCCTGCTGTCCGTGGACGCCGAAGATTGCGAACTCGTCCGTTCCGGTCTCGATATCGACGTCCTGGATGAAGGTTTTCTCCCGCCACTCTTCGGCTAACTCTCCGCCCGTGCCCGGGGGGAGGAAGACGAGCAGTCGCTCGCCGGCGTTGTAGACGTACATATCGGTTCGAATCCGGCCCTGGGGATCGAGCAGGAGTGCGTAGACACCCGTGCCGTCGGTTCCGGACACCCGGTTCGAGACGGCGTTGTCGACGTAATCGACCCGATCCGACCCCGTCACCACGAGTACGTCGTAGGCCATCTCGATGACGCCCGAAACGTTCCTGACAGCCCGATGGGTGCGCTCCGGGCGGCCGTAATCCCTGACAACCTGCCGACTGCCACGCGTCTCGTAGTTCGCCCCGTGGCGGTCGTGGACGTCTGCGAGTAGAGTCATCATCCGCTGTAGCGCACCAGGAAAGGTAATACTGCCGACTGCCGGTCCCACAGCAGGGCCGCTACTCGCGGCGGCGACCCAGAACCACGACCGTGAGACCGACAACGGCTGCCAGTGCCGCGATCACGCCGAAGCCGTCACCGACGCTGTCCGACCCGCCGTCGTCGCTGTCGTCTTCAGGCTCCGGTTGGTCGTCCGCCGACTCGTTTTCTTCCGGTTCCTCCGGACTGATTCCCTCGATCGTTTCCGTGTCGACGCGGCCATCCGACTCCGCCCGCACAGTGTTGTCGCCGGTTTCATTTATATAAAAGGTCGCCACTCCCTGGCTGTCTGTCTCGGCAACCTCCTGATCGTTCAGGAGAATCGTCGCCCCGGAAACCCGGTCGGCGTAGGCGTTCGAGACGATGACCTGTGTTTGCTGGCCGGCAACCACTGCTGTCTGTTGTGGTTCGATGCTGATCGACGGCGTCCGACGGATCTCGAATGTGAACCCTTCGATGGACTGTTCGACCACCCTGAGTCGTCGCGTCTGTGATTCGTACCCCTCTTTTTCCGCGGTCACCTCGTAGTTGTCGTTGACGCCACGGCGGGTGACCTGCGTGCCGTCACTGGCCGTCGTTCCCTCGGGTGAGCCGTTGATGCGGATCGTGGCCCCTTCGAGCGGTCTGTCCCGGTAGCTGTCCCTGACGATAAACTCTATTTCGACGTTTTTGGTCTCGACACCGAGCGTCTGCCGCCTCACCGATCTGTCGAGATCGATCCGCGTCTCGTTTCGGATGTAGCCCGGACGGTTCGTATCGACGATGTACGTTCGCTGTTCGATGCCCGACAACTGCGCGACGCCGTCGGAGTTTGTCGAAACAACTTCGACGATCCTGTCGTTCAGGTGTCTGGCCCGTACCCGGACATCCTCCAGGGGATCCCCATCGGCGTCGACGACGGTCACGACGATCGTCCCGGGCTCGGCCATCTGGACATCGACCTGTTCCGTCGGATCGTCGACTTCCACTGGCAGGTTCTGGACGTAATCAGGGTGTGTGACAGACACTTCGACCTCCACGTCCGCGGGGACGTCGATGAGAGTGTTCCCGTTGCTCCGCGTGATGCCGCTGTTCTCACCACCGTCCCATTCGGCGGTTACCTCGGCGCCCTGAATCGGATTCCCGTCACTATCGGTAACGCTGACAGTCATCGTCGTCTCATCCTGTGCAGATACGGACCCGACCGCCACGGTTGCGACCCCGATAAGTAGCACAGCGAACACCAACGTTGCTCCCAGGCGTTTCATATTTCGAATATTACGCGGATCCATTATATGCCTACCGGCAATCACTTCGAGTTCTCGATCACCCGGTCGGCGATCGGGCCGATTTCGTCCCGGGTCGTAGTCAGGAACGGTCCCGGAACGGACCGCGTGAGTGCCGCGGCAGAGACGGCGTAGGTCAGCGCCCTCGCCGTGTCCGATCCCTCGATGAGTTGCTGGAGGAACGCTCCCGCGAAGGCACCGCTCTGGCCGGTCTGATCGATATTTTCGCTTTCGACCGTACTCCGTTCGTGGATGATGTTCGTTCCGGGCGTGTCCCGGAGGGCAACTGCGCCGCCCTTCGAGCGGGTGATCACGACAATTTCGAGGTCGTAGTCGGCGGCGATCGTGTTCGCCAGTTCCCGGGGGCCCCCACTCCTGTCGAGTGCCATCCGAGCGTCGTCTTCGTCCGCGAACAGCACGTCGATGTCGTCGGCGAGGGTCTCGAGGACGCCACTGTAGGTCTCCGGTGGTGCGAGGCCAGCGCTGTAATCCAGCGAGACGGCGGTCATCGCGCCACCGCCGGCGGCCGCACGGAGCAGTGCCCCGGTGGTTTTTGCGGCCTGTTCGGAGAGGACTGCCGTCCCCAGCCCGACGAAGATGGTTTCAGTGTCCTGAACCGCCTCCATGGGGAACTCGGCCGGTTGGGCCGTCGCGGTCGCGGTCCCACTGCGGTCGTGCCAGTACTGACTCTCCCTGGGCGGCGGCCCCGACTCCCGGAACAGGAGTCCCTGCCTGAGGTCCTCGTTTTCCGTCCAGGCGATGTGTGTGTCGATCCCCTGCTCTTCGAGTTGTGTTTCGACCCGTCGTCCGAGCGGTGATTCCGGGAGTTTCGAGAGCCACAGTGGCTCTGCCCCGAGTTCGTGCGCGGCGACAGCCACGTTACTCGCCGTGCCATCCGCGTAGATTTCCGTCTCCCGTGCCATCTCTAAGCGCTGATCACCCGGCGGTGAGAACCGGAGCGGGGTCTCACCGAACGTGATGAGTTCTGCCATACCTGCCACATGAACACCCTGGTGGCTTAAGTTAACTGCCTGATGAATACAGGAAAACAATCTGATCTCCTGACAGCGAGAGACTCCCGCCGTCGTCGGCCTACGGCCGACTGCCCATGGCGTCTTCGACGCCACGCTGTTCACCGCGCGGAGGATGTCATTTCTCGATCGGTGCGTTCACGACGCCTCGTTTCGGTCCAGCGGCAGCGAGAGAGATCCGAAGCTCCCACCCGTCGTCGGTGGCGGTGACAGCCACCGACCGTGGCAGCCTGCCCTGTGTGTGTCGCGAGAGTTCCAGCGTGAGCGGCAACACAGGGAGATACCCCCCCTGTGGAGCAAGGGCGTATCCGGAGAGTTCAACCGTCGGCGCTCGGGAACCAGTTTCCACAGCAACCGACTCCGGCTGGCACACTGCAGTTTCGATCAGTCCTCGCTTTTTTAATGTTCGGAGCGCAGCCATCACCGGGTCGGATTTCTGCTGGGTTGTCCCCAGCCGGACGGCAGCAGTCGAGATAACGTCAGCCTGTTTGGATGGATCGAGCCGCTCGCCCAGTTCAGCCGCCGTGCTTTCGAGTAGGCACAGACAGAGCTCGTCCGGGTTGTCGATCGTTTCGGCCAGCTCGAAATAGGCGTCCATCACCGCGGTTTCGACGGAATGGTACCCGTTCTCGGAGAGTGTCTCGAAAACCGCCCCCGCTACCCGGTGACAGAACTCGATACGATCCCGCCGCTGTGGTGTCGGCGTAGAGTCATCGAGGACCGGGTCAGAGAGTGTCCGCTGGGGCGTCGCACTCGTGGAGTTGCGGACTCGCTGTGCAGTTGTTTGCTGCTCCGTTGCTGGCTGCTCACAGACGATCAGATCATAGAACGGTGTCCGCGGATCGTACCGACGCAATGCCGTTCGGTACTGTTCTGCCGCCCTCGCCGCGGCCTGGGTCGTTTCTCGGTTTGCGAATCGGAGACCCACGACAGGGATCGGCTGCTCACCAGTCCGGCCACAGACCACGTAGTACCGCCCCTCCTCGTCCGCGAGGGCTTCGATATGTTCCCTGATGTCGATGAGTGTTGGTCCGACCATTGTTCTGTGTCACCTCCGTTCGCCTGATCTGCGACGAGTAGCTGATACTGCCGGACAGAAAACCTCGAACGAATTCCGCCACCCGGGGTGGCGCATATCTTCACGAATTTCTGTCCGGCAGTATGACTCGAAGGTCCCGTCGGCAGTAGCCCGGAGTCGCGCGACTCCGGTTCACTCGACAGTGACGGAGCCGACCATCCCGGCGGCTTCGTGCGGAACACAGAAGTACTCGTGTGTTCCGGTGGTTTCGAACGTGTGGACGTACGACTGCCCCGACTGCACGGCACCCTGGCCGTTCTCCCAGCCATCCCGGGCAGCCGCCTCGCTTTCGAACCCTCCGGAGGCCCAGTACTCCGCATCTTCGGGAATCTCCGCTTCGTACGCGACGACGTTGTGTGGCTCCCCGGCGGCGTGCTCCCACGCGACAGTATCCCCTTGCTGGACCGTTCGCTCCTCTGGCTCGAAGGCAACGGCCTGCATTTCGACGACGTGGTCGGCGTCGTCCGGCACACCCTCGACGACGTTCGGACCGCCCGCAAGATCGGATTCTGCCTCCTCGTCACCGCCCGTCTCCATCTCACCGACTGGCGCCTCGTCTGGCGCACCCGCGACGGCGAACTGCGCGCGGATCGAAGCGTCGGCGTACGACGTCGCTGCGCTCCCGACGCCCGACCCCGAATCGAGCGCGCCGATGTAGTCGTTCAGCGCGGACTCGTACCCCTCGTAGGCGCTCTCATCAGCCTCTTCGAGCATCTCGTGGACTCTCGCCTCCTCAAAGGCGGCGAAGGTGTCCTGCATGATTGACGTCGCTGCCCCGCCGAACGACCCGCCGCCGGATTCAACGACCGCGTAAATCGCCCCGACCGCCTCGTCATTGAATGCCCGGGACTGTTCACCGACGTCTCCGCCTTCCTGTGCAGCGCTCGACGCGTCGTTGAGGGCGGCCTCGAAGGACTCGTAACGCTCCTGGTCGGCCGCTTCGAGTGTCTCGTGGAAGCCGCCGGCACCCGCTTCAAACTGCTGGAAGGCCGCCTGGACCAGTGAACCGGCGCGGTCGTTCTCTCCGAGGGCGCTGAGGACGCCAGCGTCGAAGACCCGAGCGGCCATGTAGCCGCTCTCGACGGCGCTGACCTGTGCAGTGGATCCGGCGGCGGTTTCGAAGGACAGAAGCGCCTCCCGGATCCCGATCACATGTTCCTCCACAGCCCCATCGTCACCGTCTTCGAACGCCGTGATCAGCCCGTTGAGGTGGTCTTCCTCGACGGTCTCGTACAGCGACTGGTCGGTCTCTTCTAACGTCTCGTGGAAGTCCGCCTCGTTGGCCTCGAACGTCTCGAAGAGGCCGCGGGCTGTCTCGGCAGCGGTCGTCCCTTCGCCAAGGCGGTACCGTTCATGAGCGTCCTCGATTCGAGCCTTGAAATAGCCCGCCTCGAGCAACGCCGGCTCGACGCCACTTCCCAGCGCCTGGATGCCCTCGACCAGCGCACCGTTGATTGTCTCGACCGCGGACGCGACGCCCTCGGCGTCGTCGTTCTCGATGGCCGTCGAGAGCGCACTCAGCCCGTCGTCCTCGAACCGGGTGTACGCGTCCTCGCTGGCCTCTTCTAGAGCCTCGTGAGCGCGGGCCTCCTCGAAGTGAGCGAAGACGTTCTCGACGCGCTGTCGCGCCGCCTCGGCGTGCCCGCGCTCGTAGAGCCAGGCCGCGTCGTGGACTCGCGCCCGGTAGATCGTCAGGGCCGCGGCGTGGGCAAACCCCATGGAGGGGCCGCCCATCGACGCGAGCGCCGCGGCGTCCCAGCCTTGCCCCTGATAGGACGCGATCTGCCCCGCGCCCGCGAGTTCTTCGCTCGTAGCGACGGCATACGCTCCAGTGGCCGACGCGTTCAGCGCCGTGCTCGTTGCACTACGGAGCGACTCCATGTCACCGGATTGGGCGGCCGAGATCGCGTCTTCCATCGCACCCTCGAGCGTCTCGTAGGCCCCGCTGTCGGCGCTTTCGACCGCATCATGGGCGGGCGAGGTTTCCCACCACCCCAGCACTTCTTGACCGACTGCGGCCGCACCCTCGGTGTCGCCGGTGGCAGCGAGCAGTTCGACGTTGTTGACCGCCGCGCCGAACCGGAGGACCTCAAGCGCGTTTGCCCCGGTTTCACCGACGCGTTCGACGATCGCCTCGCGGAGGTTCGTGTGTGCCGCCTCCCAGCCGCCGCGGGCGGCCTCGACGTCACCCGTGCCCAGCCCCTCGTTCATGACGACCAGCCCGTCCTCCTCGAACCCCTCGTAGTTGTCCTCGCTCGTCGTTTCGAGGAACTCGTGAGCGCCGTACTCGCCGTTTGCGCCCTCGAACCGAGCGAACACGTTCTGACCGACGCTTGACCCAGCCTCGGCGTGACCCGCGATGCTGAGGGCAAACGCGTCGTCGAGCCGCATCCGCATCGCGTTCCATTCCGCGGCGACTGCGGCGTGCGTTGGCTCCGATTGGACAGCCTCCTCGCCGTCCGAAGTGTCGTCCATTGACTGTTCCTCATCGCCGCTGGGCGTCGACTCCTCCCCGCTAGATGTTCCGTTACAGCCTGCGAGGGCAACGCCGACTATTGCTGCGCCTGTTCCCTTTAGCCAGGTTCGTCGTGTCTCTTGCATACGTTTTAGGCCAACCTAAATGTATGTAAAACCGTCGATTTTTTGGCCGGCCTAAAATCTAAACAGAGGCCGTCACTGATCGGTCAGTGAATTGATTTTCGTCACACGTGGATCAGTCTCCGTCTCCACTAGTCGTGGCGCCTGTCGGGTCGAACTCGCCGTGCTGGATACCTTCCCCGACTGGCTCGTGTTCGGCGTCGCTTGGAGACGGTGCCGTCACGAGTAATACTTCGAGCCGCTCGTCCTCGTCAGCTCGGTGTGGAGCCCACAGGTTCGGAGGATGTCGAAAATACAAGCGAGATAGAGGTGAGGACGGGTGTTTCGTGGCTGAGGTGAGTGTTGGTTCGACAGGCTCAATGCATGGAGTGGGTGGAGTACACGGTATTGGCGCTGGTGGTC
>Ga0207753_1000793_pt1 | contig 11583 bp, 12 predicted proteins | sample PonA233FremontCA_2_FD_187273 | JGI IMG/M metagenome (GOLD analysis project Ga0207753, IMG submission 187273) | Salt pond sediment microbial community from Fremont, CA, USA - Pond A23 Sediment 3 (SPAdes) | ecosystem: Environmental > Aquatic > Non-marine Saline and Alkaline > Saline | place: USA...
CACGACGGCCAGTGCCCGCGCCCGTTCGTCCACGCTCATGGCGTCGACGGGCGTCCCCAAGAGCCGGATCTCTCCGTCGAACGGAATGTGTCCCCCAATCGCCCGCAGGAGGGTCGTTTTGCCCGCGCCATTGGGCCCGAGTATGCCGGCCCATTGGCCGGCGGCGACCTCGAAGCTCACGTCTCGCAGGATCGTGTGTCCGTCGAGCGCAACGGAAAGTCGGTCGACCGAGAGCAGGGCCATGCTGGTTCCGGCTGTCAGTACAAGGAGCCCCCGCACGAACCTAAACAGGCAGTGCCACCAGTACCTCGGAGGGAACGCCCCACGCCCGTACCACCGTGTGCGTCCGCACGGACCACCGGGCATCGTCCAGGAGGGCCCACCGTCGAAGGGGTCGGCACCCGCCCACCCATTCCGGACGGAGCCGGTGAAGGGCGTCCCACAGGCGACTCACGCCCCGGGACAGCAACGACCGCCCCCGGGTGAGCCCCGCCAGGCAGAGCCGTCCGCCCGGCCGCAGGAGACGATGCGCCTCCCCCAGAAACGTTTGCGCCTCCTCACGCGACAGGAGGTCGAGCAGGTAGGTTGCCACCACGCGGTCGTGCCCCCCATCCGGTCGGTCGAACGTCAAGCGCCCGTCGGTCTGGCGAACCGTCGCCCGGTCTTCGAACGATGCGAGGCGGCTCCGGGCGACCTGCACCATCGTCTCGCTGAGGTCGTAGCCCTCGTAGCGCGCATGCGGCGGACAGTGGGTTCGCAGGAGGCGTTCGGCCAAGCGCCCCGTGCCGCACCCGACCTCAATGACCGACGCGGCGCCGTAAAAGGCCCCGGCGCTGATCAGCGCATCAAGGGCCGGGGCTTCGTAGAAGGCCTGCGTGTCCTGCCACGCCCCGACCCGGTCGTAGTGGGCCTTCAGTTCCGGGCGCGACAGCAAGCGGCGTGCAGACATGTGCGACACCGACGAGTACGAGTGCAGACGGGGCCCCTGTGCTCGGCCGCGCGCTCCTACTGTGCCGGGACGGTCACGTCGCCCTTCGTTACGAGCGGGTAGTCGGCCTCCACCTCGCCGTTGACCATTTCACGAAGGGGGCGGCGGAGCAGGCGTTTGCGGAAGCTGCTGAGGTAGTCGGTAAAAAGGATGCCGTCAAGATGGTCGCGCTCGTGCTGGAGCACCCGTGCCAGCATGTGCCCCCCCTCGATCTCCTGCTCCTGAAAGGTGCGATCGCGGTAGCGCATCCGGATCCGCTCGGGGCGGGTCACGGGCTCCCGCACTTCGGGGATTGACAGGCAGCCTTCCTCCATGTCCACCGTCGTGTCGCTCTCCCCCACGAGCTCCGGATTGACAAAGACCATTGGCTGGGGCGGGAGCGACGTGCCCGCCTCCGCGATCTCGTCGGCCATCGGGGTCAGATCCACCACGAAGAGGCGCTCGGTACGCCCCACCTGCGGCGCCGCCAGTCCGATGCCCGCGGCGTTGTGCATCGTCTCGATCATGTTGTCGATGAGCTCCTGTAGCGCCTCTGTGTTCTCCTCCACGGGCTCGGTCTCTTCCCGCAAAGCCTCGTGGCCGTAGACGTAGATGGGAAGTACCATGGGCAGGGGCAATTTCGAAGAAACCAAGTGAGCGATGGTGCAACGCACCCATCCGACGAAAAGTGCCGGAGACCGCCGGGCCAAAGACAGAAAACCCCGCAAACTCTCCGGCACGGGTCGGTCCTGTACCTGGGGCGCCTCCTACTACTCTCGCCCGTAGTCGTCTTCCAGCCGAATGATGTCGTCCTCCACGCACCGGCCCATCTGCGTTTCAATGAAGACGAGCGGCTCGTCCCCATCGTTTTGGATTCGGTGCACGTCCCCTTCAGCAATGAAGCAGGTGTCTCCCGCCGACACGTCGATCTCGTCGTCGTTGCGCGTGAACACGCCCGTCCCCCGTACGACGACCCAGTGCTCTGTGCGGTGTTCGTGTTTTTGCAGCGAGAGGCGCTGGCCCGGGTGCACGATGATGCGCTTCACCCGGTAGCCCGGCTCGTTCAGGTACTCTTCCCAGCGGCCCCAGGGGCGGTCGTCAGCGTCGAGAAACATGGTTAAACAGGACAGTTGTGCTTAAGATCATGAGACAAGGATTCCCCGGCAATGCCAAATGGATGGGGGCGCGATGACGAGCCGTCCACATCAGGCCCCGGTGGGCTCCCGCTCCTCGGGCGACGACGCCACGATTTCGACCGGTTTGCCCACCAGCTTCAGGAGCCCGAAGAGGAGAAGGCCGCCAACGATGAGCCCGACCATCCAGGGCATTCCGAAGCCCGCGGGCAGCGTGCCGAAGAGAATGGCCACCGTGCCTACACTCAGGGCGTACGGCAGCTGAGTGCGCACGTGTTCGATGTGGTCGCACCCGCTGGCCATCGAGGAAAGGATCGTCGTGTCCGAAATCGGGGAGCAGTGATCCCCCCACACCGACCCGGCCAGCACGCACGAGACAGACGAGTACAGAATGTGGTAGTGGGCCGGCTCTCCCATGCCGTTCTGCGTGAGCACGGCCCACACCAGCGGCACGACGAGCGGCATGAGGATGCCCATTGTCCCCCAACTCGACCCCGTCGCGAAGGCCGTGGCGGCGGCGAGCACAAAGATAATGGCGGGGACCACACCGGGCGGAAGCGTCTCTCCGAGGAGTGAGACGAGGTAGTCGGCCGTGTGCAACACATCGGTAATGTTCGAAAGGGCCCAGGCGAGGACCAGGATGACCATCGCAAAGAGCATGGACTTGAGCCCCTCATACCAGGCCTCTACGGTCTGCTCAAGGTCCAGAATGCCTTGCCCGAGCGACAGGGCAGCGGCGGCCACCACCCCCAGGAGGGAGCCCCACATGAGCGCCGTGTACGAGTTTGCCTCCCCAATAACGTCCTTCAGGGCGGCGTCAGTCCCAACGGCCTGGGCGCCTGTCGCGTACAGCCCCCCCAGCACCCCCGCCACCAGTACGAGGATGGGGAGGACCGCATTGACGGCCCGGCAAGACGTCCCCTCCGGCGGCTGCAGCTCCTCCCCCTCGGCCGCCGCCTCGTCCACATTGGCGTCGTCCCCCAGCACCTTGCCCGTGGCACGCGCACGCTTCTCCGCCTCATACATCGGCCCAAAGTCGAGGCCGAAGTACGCCACGAGGAAGACAAACGCGAGGGCCAACAGCGGGTAGTAGCTGTAAAACAGGGAGTTGACGAACACCGAATAGGCCCCCTGGGAGAAGCCGTCGATTTTCTCAATGGCCGTGCCCAGGAGCCCCACCTGATATCCAATCCAGGTGGTCACGAACGCCAGGGTCGAAATCGGGGCCGCCGTGGAGTCCACGAGGTAGGCCAGCTTCTCCCGCGAGATGCGCAGGCGATCGGTCACCGGCCGCATCGTATTGCCCACGATGAGCGTGTTCGCATAGTCGTCGAAGAAGATGCTGATGCCCAGCACCCCCGTCACGATCTGTCCCCGCCTGGAGTCGCTCGCCCACGCCGTCAGGCGCTCCACAATGCCGAGCGTGCCGCCATTTTTCGAGATGATGCCCACCATTCCTCCAATCATCAGAGAAAACAGGATGATGGCGACATGGTCGGGGTTGGCCATCGCATTGAGCACGTAGACCTGGAAGCTGTCCAGCAGGCCCTTGAACACCGCCCACGGCGTGAAGCCAATGGCGACGACCGCCCCCACCCACACCCCAAAGAACAGGGCCGGCACCACGCGCCGGTACAACAATGCCATGCCAATGGCCAGGAGGGGCGGCAGGATGGAGAGCCAGGCCGGAACGGCCCGCGTGCTGGCCGACCGCAGCACCGCGTCGTTCTGCACGACCTCGACAGTGGTCACTCCGCTCGACGACACCGTTATGCCCTCCGCGGTCCATGCTTCCGCCGCCGAATCGTAGGCAAGGGGCACCGTGGCGTTTCCCACCCGGACCTTCGGCGTGCCCCCGTCGGCCAGCGCGCTTTCCCCCGGCACCGACACGGCAAACTCAATGCCCGTCAGTACCGGGTCTGGCACCTCAATGGCACCGTCGTTCTGTGCGACGGCCGTGGGTGCGGCGCCTCCCCAAAAGAGGCCGACGAGCAGAATGAGGCTCAGTGTGCGGGGGCACAGATTGAATGGGCCCATCGGTCAAGGTCCCTTGGTCACGATCGCGTTCCGAAAATCCGGTCCCCCGCGTCCCCCAATCCGGGGCGAATGAAGGCATTGTCGTCCAGCTCGCGGTCCAGCACCGCCGTCACCACCGGCACGTCCGGATGCTCCTGGCGGAGCGTCGTCACCCCCTCGGGCGCCGCCACCAGACACGCAAAGGTGAAGTCCTGCCCGCCCTCCTCCTTCAGATGATCGATGGCAAAGGACGCACTGCCCCCCGTCGCCAGCATCGGGTCCACCACAAACACGTGGGCGCTCTCGATGCCCGTCGGAATGTTGCTGTAGTAGTCGACGGGCCGGTAGGTCTCCTCGTCGCGCTGCATGCCGAGGTGGCCGACCCGGGCCTCCGGCACGTACCGCACGAACCCATCCACCATCCCGAGCCCGGCCCGCATGATGGGCACGACCATCACGTCCTCGGCGATCTCGTAGCCGGTCGTCGATTCGAGGGGCGTCTCGATCGCTGTTTCCTCCAGCTCAATGTCGCGCATCGCCTCGTAGGCCAGGATCGCCGCTGCGTCGGACACCGTCTTTCGAAACTGACCGTGCGGCGTCTCATTGCGGCGGAGGATGGTGAGGTCTCGCTTCAAGAGCGGGTGATCGACAACCGTGAGGTTCTCCATGTCAAGCGGGGGAGTGCGTGCGTACGGCCGATGCAACGAGGGGCACGGGACGAAGCAGCCCTCTTCATTATGCCTCCGGCTCTTCAAGCCACGACTTGCGCGAGGTGTAGTCGTCGGTGATCTCCTTCACCTTGTCCGTCAGCATGATCACGGCGATCAGGTTCGGCACGATGACAATCCCGAGCGCAATGTCTCCGATGGTCCAGATGGTCGTGAGGGCCGTGACCGCGCCGGTGAAGTTCATGATCACAAAGACGACCTTGTACGGGAAGATGGCCCGCTCGCCGAACAGGTAGTACGCACATCGATCGCCGTAGTAGCTCCACGAAATGGAGGTTGAGACGGCGAAGAGGAGCACGCTCAGGATGACGACGTACCCGCCCCAATCCCCGAGCGGAGAGAGCCCGCGCTCGAAGGCCAGACGGGTGAGGGGCGCGCCACTGCGCACCCCTTCTCCGTACAAGACCTCATACTCGGTCCCATCGTCCGCCACGGCTACGTCTTTCGTCGGGTAGAGCGTGCCCGTGAACGGCTCCTGCAGATCCTCTTGGTCGTCACAGTCGTTGGCGCAGGAGGTGTAGAAGGAGCTCACCACGGCCTGCCGCCAGGCAAACTGGGCGTCCTCGTCGGGGTTGGGCACCTGCTGTTCGCCGTTCTCGATCCGGATTTCCTCGGGCACGTTGGAACTGGGAAAGATGCCGCCCTCATTTTCGACCCGGTACTCTGCGTTGCCGGAGTTGAGCTCGAATTGTGTGGGCACCGCGGCCCCCCAGGCGCCGCTCACGAGGATGGCCAGGCAGGTCAGCGTAACCACCGTGATCGTGTCGATGAACGGCTCTAGGAGGGCCACCACGCCCTCCGAGGCCGGCTCGTTGGTCTTGGCGGCCGAGTGGGCAATGGGCGCCGAGCCCATGCCGGCCTCGTTGGAGAAGAGGCCGCGCTGCACCCCATACGTGAACGTCAGTAAGAAGGCCCCAGCCCCCGTCCCTGCCACCCCCGCGGACGGATTGAAGGCGTTTGCGAAAACACTCCCGAGCGTCGGAAGGACCTCCGTGTAGTTGAAGGCGAGAACGAGCAGCGCGCCAATGACGTACGCCGCGGCCATGACCGGGACGAGAATGCCCGTGACACGCCCAATCGCGGTCACGCCCCCGAGGATGACGAGGGCAATGACGGCGGCCAGCACGAGCCCCGAGAGCCACACCGCCACACCGAACTCCGCGTTCATCACGTCGGCCACGGTGTTCGACTGCACGGCATTTCCGGTGAGGAAGGACGTGATCATCAGCATGACGGCAAAAAAGACCGCCAGGGGCTTCCAGTTCTTGCCCAGCCCCTTTTCGATGTAGAACATGGGCCCCCCGGCGACGGTCCCCTTCCAGGTCTGCTGCCAGGTGCCCTTCTCCGCCTCGGTGGGCTCCTCAACATTTCGGTAGAACTGCGCGATCGTTACCTCGCTGTATTTGGTGGCCATGCCGAGGATGCCAGTGACCCACATCCACAACAGTGCCCCGGGGCCACCCACGTGGATGGCGAGGGCCGCCCCGGCAATGTTTCCGATGCCGAGGGTGGCCGAGAGGGCCGTTGTGAGGGCCTGAAAGTGGGACACGTCCCCGGGATCATCGGGATTGTCGTACATCCCCGACGTGACGGCGATGCCGTGCGGAAACTGTCGGATCTGGACGAAGGCCAGGCGAAGGGTGAAGTAGATGCCCGCCCCCAGAAGCAGCAGCACCACCCACGGAATGTATTGTCCCCCTCCGATCGGGATGCCGTAGGTCCAAACCACGTCGTAGAGGGTGTCAACGATCGTTTGCAGCATGGAGTCGGCGTAGTGACACAGCGGTGAGTACGCGAGAGTATGCAGTCGTGCGTCGGAGGCCCGCGGGCGGGCGGCTCCGAGCGCAATATGTGACAGGCCCCCACGGGCATTTCTGGGGCGGACGGTCCTCTTTTTTGGAACGCCGTTGGAATATAGGAGGTGGGATGCGCCTGCGCAAACGCGCGCAATTCCACCGGGATGCTGAGCTGCGCACCGCGGGTAGAGCTCCAATCTTCCGCCGTCGCTCCCCAGGGGGAATTCATTTCCACTCCGCGATGCACCCACCCATACCCACTGGGCGATCAGTTGGGGGGCCGCCTGGACCGGACGATGATCCGTGCGTCGAGAACAAGTCCCGGGCCCGCCCCCCTGAAAGAGACGAGGCCCTGCTGCACGAGTTGATGCCGTAATCCCGGCCCGGTGCAACCCTCCCTCTTGAGGAAGCTTCGGCGGGGAGACGGCCCTCGGCGGGGACCGCTGTGTCAATGCTCTCCGCAGGCGGGACAAGCTGCAGAATTCTTGTACCCATCCGTAAAATCAGTCGGGGCGGGTCGTGGCGTCCCGCCCCGAGGCCGACAGTACCGCAGGGCCCGAAAGGGCGAACTGATATTTTTGCGAAAAGATGGGGCGCACGCATTTGATTGGACAGCCCACCACCATTTTGTTTCGGAGTGTTCGTTTCTCTTGGTCGCCCCTTTCGCCTAATGGCCTCCTCGTACTCTCCGCAGACGCGCCAGGATCGCATTACCGAACAGTGGGTCGCGTTCGCTCCCTCTCGGAGCAGCCGCCCCAAGCAGACGATCCCCGATTCCGACACGCCGTCCCCAACAGAAGATCCGCCCGTGGAGGGATGCCCGTTCTGTCCAGGGCATGAGGAGATGCTTCCCTCCGTGATTTGGGAGATGTCGCAGGAACAGTCTCCGGGGTGGACGACGCGAGTGGTTCCCAACAAGTATGCCGCTCTCGCCTCGGACCGTGACGCTGGTGGCCAGTCCAACCAGCTGTATCGCACCCGCCCCAGCCAAGGCCGACAGGAGGTACTCATCGACACCCCGCACCACCACCGGTCCCTGGCCCAACTGTCTGTGGCCGAGGTCGACGCCGTGCTTGCGACCTACCTGCAGCGCTACCACAACGTCCGCACGGCGAACAACGACCTCATCCCGATTCTCTTTCGCAATCATGGGGCGCGTGCAGGGGCCTCCATCGCGCATCCCCACAGCCAGCTCATCGCCCCTGATTTCCACCCGCCCCTCATCGAACGAGAAGAGCAGGCGGCCCGGGCCCGGCACGCGGACCTGGGCGACTGTCCCTACTGCGTCATGATTGAAAAAGAGCTCGACGCGGAGGCCCGGCTCGTGTGGACCAGCGACAGGTTCGTCGTCTTCGTCCCGTTCGCCGCCGAGGTGCCCTACGAGATGTGGATCCTCCCCCGCGAGCACGAGCCTGAATTCGGGCGCCTCACGGAGGAGCGCCGCACGGGCCTGGCGCAGGTTCTGCGAACGGTTCTCCGCCGCCTCCACCGAAGCCTGGCGGATCCGGACTACAACTTCTTTGTCCGGACGGCTCTGGACTACACCTCCGACGCGCCGCACCTGCACTGGAGCCTCCGCATTCGTCCCCGCACGACGATGCAGGCGGGCTACGAGGTCGGGGCCGGCCAGCGCATCAATCCGTCGATCCCCGAACGGGACGCGGCGGTGCTTCGACGAACAGACTGAGAATCGGTCGCGGGTTTAGATCGGCCCGCGAGAGCGGGCATCGATGGGCCCAACGGGACGGGACGACGGCCGCAGCAGCGTCGCCACCTGGACACAGGGCCGACGTGCGGGTGCGCATCGCCATCCGGAGGCCCAAGATGCGAGTTCGGGCAGGTGTCGGCGTTCGCCCCCCTGGAAGGGGCGACAATACGAAAGCCCCAGAGCACGGACGGCCCTGGGGCTTCTCCTGGTGGGGGGACAAGCTGTGGATGTACCTCACACAACAAACCAGTGTGTGTTTCTAATTTTCCGAACGGGGCGAGGGAATTTGCTCAGGGACGCCCATTGCAGGCGATGCCGCTCCCCACATTTCCCCACAAGGCTCAAGAGCCGCGATCCCCTCCTGGACGCAGGCTGTACGGGCCGGGACCATGGGCCATCAGGAGCAGAAGGCCTCCCATAATCGAGAGGTTCTTCAAAAACATGATCACCTGCGTCTGCTGGCTGAAATCGGTGTGGAAGATGAGCGTCGCCGGAATCAGGAAAAGGATGAGCGCTGCGGCCCCAATCCGGCTTTTGTACCCCAATATCACCGACAGTCCACCGGCCACTTCTACGACAATCGCTCCCCCCAACAGCAGGGCCGTCGCCGGCATTCCGTACTCGGCCATGTACTGTTGCGTCCCTTCAAAAGCAGCGACCTTGTTCGCGCCGGAAGCAACAAAGATAAGCCCGAGGAGCGCTCGCGCAACGGGTGGGGTGTACGTTTTCATCTTCATCGGGACGCGGAGAGAGGATGGGGGAAAGAGAGGCACAAGACCAAACTCAACGGGCTGCTGGGAGCGGGGCGGGGCGACCGTTCATCGGCCGCCGTCGCCCCTCTGCCAGCCGCCTCGTGGGGCTACCCGATCTTGTAAAACTTCTCGTTGGTGATCTCGCCGTCCTCGTTCCAGGTGCGTACCGCCACCTGCTTCTGCTCCACACGGCCAACTCCCTCCAAGGTCATCTCATTCTCCCACTCGGAGAAGGTAACGTGCTCCTCTTCGTCGACGGCCCGCGCCTTGATCTCCGCGGAGTGGAACTGCTCCAGGGAGTTGACGAACTGCTTCTCGTACTCCCGATTCTCCTCCTTTCCGACCCGGCGATCGTCGCCCTCTTCCATGACGACATCATCGGCATAAAATTTTTCGAATGCCTCCAGGATTTCTCCCTGAAGGATCATGTTGTTGAGTTCCTGGTCTCGAGCGTCTAGGTCACTCATGGCTGGTGTAGGATTGGTGATGAGCGTGTGCGAATTGTGAAAGGTATCCGTCCGTTCACGCTGAACGGGACAGGGACCCGTTGCCTCGCCGGGTGCAAACGCAACCCGGTCCTCGTCGCAACATTATGCGTTGCAACAACTATTGGGGGCAAAACTAAGTGTTCTTCTCGTATCCGGCATATATGCCTTCGCAGATTCTGGACAGGTGGTTCAGGTCTCGGTCGGACACGCGTGTGTTGAACCACTCCTGGACGTCGCGGATTTCGGGGTCCATTTCCTCGAGCAGGTCCAGACCGTCGTCGGTAATGGTGTGGATGGTCATGCGTCGGTCCTCGTCACTGGTCGTACGCCGGACGAGCCCCTGCTCTACCAGTTTGTCGATAAGACGAGTCACGTCCGGGGACGGGTCAAGCATCCGCTCGACAATTTCACACCGGGGGTGGCCATCCGGGTGCACCCCTCGGAGGATCCGAAGGACGTTGTGGTGGCTAAACTGGAGGTCGTACGACTGGCACACCTGCTCCACCCGCCGCCGCACGTGCGCCGCGGCGACGAACAGGTTCAGCATCGCCTCCTGAGCCGTGTCCTCGAACGGAGCGCTCTGCTTAATGTAGTCGCGGAGAATGTGCCCCATGCTGGATGTCACACGTGTCTAAATCTCAACTTTGCGTGTTATAACACATAAATGGGACGGAAGAGTTCCGGGTTGAGGCCCATCATGAAATCCTCACATCCGGGGTGGGCTGCCGTCCTACTCGACGACCTGTGGAACAAGGAAGTGGCTGTCGTCAGCCTCCGGCGCGGGCTCGAGGGCCTGCCCCTGATCGATCCGCTCCGTCACCGCGTCGGTCCGGTAAACGTTCGTAACATCGAGGACGTGCGACATGGGCGGTACCCCGGACGTATCAAGCTCATCGAGCTTGTCCACATACCCGAGGATCGCATTCAGCTCATCGGCCATCTGAGACTCTTCTTCCTCCGAAAAGTCAAGCCGCGCAAGTTGGGCGACATGCCGAACGTCGTCGCGGGTCACGGACATAGGAAGGGAAAGATCTTGAAGATGAAGAACGGACAACCAGACAAGAGGAGGGTCAAAACGAGGGGCTGTCGACGCGGGTTTCTCGTCGGCTCGGGCCCCTCCGTTTATGCTAGAGGAGTCATGCGGACGGCGCCGATGCTCGAACCTCTCGGATCATTCGAATGAGAGTGGTCGCGGAGCGGAGGCCGTGTTTCGGGCGAGGCTCCAGGAACATTTCCAGGCTGATCGGCCCCTGAAAGCCCTGTGCGGACAACTGCTCTAGCTGCTCGGTCCATCCCACGGCGCCTTCTCCGAGCGGCGTGTCGACCCACCGCCCCCCTTCCACGCGCCCATCGCTGCACCGAACGAGGGTCACGAGCCCCGCGAGGGCCGTGAGGCCCCTCCTCGGGTCTTCGCCTGCGCGCAGGGCGCCTACGGGATTCCAGGCCGCACGGACGTTGGGGGCCTCCACCCGGGCCAGAAGATCGGCGAGGGCCTCTCCGGTGGGGCACGCGGTCTCAGGGCCGTTCCGGACCGCGACCAGGACGTCGTACCCGGCGGCCTTCTCGCCGGCCTGCTGGAGCGCCTCGGCCATCGGCTCCAGGGAGGCCCCGGGCTCCGCGGCAAAGGGACTGATCGTCACACGCGGACACCCCACCCGTCGGCACAACTCGAGGGTGTCGTCGAACTGCAAGAGATCATTCATCCATGCCGCCCGGTCGCTTACCGGGCCCTCAAACAGGCTCGGGACCACGCTTGAGAGGAGCAGTTCGGTGCCCTCCAACTGCTCCCGGATCTGCTTCTCGTTGACGAACGGGATCCGGTCGTCCGGCCCTCCCACGGTTCGAAGCTCCATGCCGTGCAGGCCCCACAACTGCGTGTAATGGAGGGCCCGGTTCAGGTCGCTCGTGACAGTATCGGTCAGCCAGACGGGAACCATAACACAGGACGGGATTCGGTCGAGGATCGAGCATCCACCGTATCAACCGTCCAGGGGG
>Ga0207753_1000795_pt1 | contig 11559 bp, 5 predicted proteins | sample PonA233FremontCA_2_FD_187273 | JGI IMG/M metagenome (GOLD analysis project Ga0207753, IMG submission 187273) | Salt pond sediment microbial community from Fremont, CA, USA - Pond A23 Sediment 3 (SPAdes) | ecosystem: Environmental > Aquatic > Non-marine Saline and Alkaline > Saline | place: USA...
AATCTGATCGCCGCGAGTGACGAGCGGCCGTTTGCATTCTCCGAAAAAGGCGGGTACCGAGCCATGAAAACCCTTCTCGAACGCGAGCCCCGTCCGGACGCGGTGTTCGCTGCGTCGGACATGCAGGCGTTGGGGGCCATGCAGGCGGTTCGGGAGAACGACCTCCGCGTGCCGGAGGATCTTGCGATCGTCGGGTTCGACGATCTCGAACTGAGCCGGTGTGCCGGCCTCACGACGCTTCGTCAGCCCGCCCGCACAATGGGCGCCCGGGCGTCCCGAACCCTCCTCCGACGCATTGAAGACGCCGATTCGGCCCCAGTGTCGAAAACCGTGTTCTCCCCGGAGCTCGTCGTTCGCCGGACGTGCGGAAAGCAGCCCGAGTCCGAAAATGCGTCGCCTGGGTTTGTGCTGAGGGACCAGTGAGGAGGGGCGTTTGATATTTGTTTTTCATGTAAGCGCTTTCCCGGCAGGGCATAAGGGGCCCCGCACGATCTCGTGCGATGGCCTCAGCGGCGCGCGCCGTGCAGCATTTTACGAAGCGGTTCCCGATCCGATTCTGAATCATCGACACAGCAACCTGACCTATGCAATACCGACACTCGATCCTGACGCTCGCGCTTTTGGGGATGGCCCTTTGCGTGGGTAGCGTCCACGCACAAGACCGGCAGGAGATTAGCGGCACCGTCACCAGTGCCGACGACAGTGCGCCCCTGCCTGGAGCAAATGTGTCCGTTCCGGGCACGACGGTCGGGACGGCCACCGGCGCGCAGGGCCAGTACTCGCTGCGCGTCCCTACCGATGCAGACTCGCTGCGCTTCTCCTTCGTGGGCTTCCGGGCCCAGACCGTGGCCATTGCGGGCCGTACGACGATCGACGTGGCCCTCGCCCCGGCCGCGCAGCAGATCGATGAGTTGGTCGTCGTGGGGTATGGGTCGCAAGAAGAGCGAGACGTGACGGGTGCAGTCAATAAGGTGAGTTCCGGGGACTTCAACGCCGGGAATGTGGCCAGTCCCGAACAGTTGATCGCGGGGAAAATCTCAGGCGTTCAAATCTCGGCCAACAGTGGAGCCCCCGGGGCAAGCTCCTTTATCCGGATTCGGGGAGCGACGTCGGTGAATGCTGACAACGAGCCGCTGTTCGTGGTGGATGGAGTTCCCATCGAAAACGCTGACAACCAAGCCTCTCGGAACCCCCTCAATTTCCTAAACCCCGGTGACATTGAGAGCGTGAATGTCCTGAAGGATGCCTCGGCAGCGGCCATCTACGGGTCCAGGGGGGCAAACGGAGTGATTCTCATCGAAACGAGTAGCGCGAGTGAGGGAGATGCCCGAATTTCGTACCAGGGGTCTCTCTCCGGGTCTCAGATTTCGGATCGGATTGACGTTCTGGGTCCCAGTCAATTTCGGGAGGCTGTTCAGGAGCAAGCGCCGAGCCAAGTCGGCCGACTTGGAAATGCTGAGACGGATTGGCAAGATGCTGTCCAGCGAACAGGGGTTTCCCAAGAGCATTCGCTCAGCTTCAGTCGCGGCTACGAAGACTCAAACATTCGGCTTTCCCTGAACTACCTTGACCAGCAGGGAACCCTCGAAACGTCGAACCTGGAGCGTGTAAGCGGGTCCATCAAGTACAACCAAGACTTTCTGGATGATCAGCTCACCATCCGGACGAATTTGCGGGGTACGAAAACCAGGAATCAGTTCGAGCCCGGTGTTGTGGGGGCCGCCGCAAGCTTTGCCCCGACACAGCCCATCCGGGACGTAGATAGTCCCTTTGGGGGCTTTTTCGAGTGGGATCAGTCGTTGGCTGAAAACAACCCTGTGGCCTCCTACGTCCTGACGGACAACACGGGAGAAACGTATCGGAGTCTTGGAAACGTCGAGGCCGAGTACCGGCTGCCGTTCGTGGACGGCCTCAGCGCACGTCTTAATCTCGGGTACGACATACAGGACGGAGAGCGGGAGTTCTTTGCGCCGACCTTCTTGAAAGGACAAGCCGATCAAGGGGGAGAACAGGCCGGTCAGGTGGAGCGCAGAAACTTCACCCGTCTGAACCAGCTACTCGACGCCTATCTATCGTATGAGCGTGAGTTCGAGTCAATTGAGAGTGAGATCAATGCGACGGCCGGGTACTCGTACCAGGACTTCCAGGCCGAATTCCCTGAATTCGTGGCTCAGGGCCTGGGGAGCAATTCGCTCGGACCGAATAGCACAACCCCGGTACAGGATCGGCAGTTCACAAATACGTTCGTGCGGGAGATACCGAATCGACTAATCTCCGGCTTCGGTCGTCTGAATTACACCTTTAAAGACCGGTACGTTGCCACCCTCACAGTACGTCGAGATGGGTCCTCTCGATTTGGTCCCGAAAATCGGTGGGGAACGTTCCCCTCGGCTGCGCTCGCGTGGCGGGCCCACCAGGAGCCGTTTCTGCAAGACACAGACGTCCTGTCGAACCTGAAAGTGCGCGCTTCTTGGGGGGTTAATGGAAACCAAGAGATTGGCAACTTCCTCTACACGCCGCTCTTCCAGAGGGGGACCTCTCAGGTCCAAGCGCAGTTCGGCGATGAGTTTGTGTCAACGGTTCGTCCGGACGCGGCGGACGAGACTCTGCAGTGGGAAGAAAGCATTTCCACCAACATTGGGGTCGACTACGGATTCCTAGACGGTCGGATCAGCGGTTCTCTGGAGTACTACCGGACGGAGACTGAAGATCTCATCTTTCCTGCGGTCGTCCCTCGGGGAGCAAACCTCAGCGACGTGGTGACGACGAACATCGGGTCCATGAGGAATGAGGGAGTCGAGTTTAGCATTGACGCGAACGTCCTACAGATTGGTGACTTCTCGTACGATGCACAGCTAAACGCCTCAACCAACGATAACGAAGTCCTCGAAATCACCCAGGCCGGAGATGACATCCTTACCGGGAATATCGGGGGGGGGACGGGGAACACTGTTCAGATTATCCGGGAGGGGGAGTCGTTGAACTCGTTCTTCGTCTATGAACACCGGGAAGACGAAAACGGGGACCCACGTTCAGACGCGGAGTTTGATCGGGAAGAGATGTATGTGGACCAGAACGGCGATGGGGAGATCAATATATCGGACCGTGTAGTGAAGGGAAGTCCGCAGCCCGACTACATTCTGGGGCATACCTCTCAGATTCGGTTCCAGAACCTTGACTTCAGTGTCTCCCTCCGTGCACACATCGGGAATGACGTATACAACAACGGAGCATCGAACCTCGGCTACTACAACCGTTTGACGGACTTTGTCCCGTCAAATCTCGAGGCGTCGGTGCTTGACACCGAGTTTAATTCACGACAGCAGTTCTCCGACGTGTACGTTGAGGATGCGTCGTTCCTGCGGCTGGATAACCTATCGCTCGGATACACGCTGGAGTCCGTCCCGAGGACCGATCGGATACGCGTCTACGGCACGGCCCAGAACCTATTCGTGCTGACGGGCTACAGCGGTCCTGATCCAGAAGTCCCCAATGGCATCGACGACAGCCTGTATCCGCGGTCGCGGACGTACACCGTCGGGGTGAACGTCCAGCTGTAAACTGATACCTGAAGAAGATACCACTGCCGGATATCCTAAACTACTTGATTTAAGCCTATGCGAAGTTTCTATCTTACTCTGTTCGTTGCGCTTTCTTTCACCATTGGCATCGTTGGCTGCACCGACGTGGGGGTGAATCCGAAAAGCAGTGCAACAGGCAACAATGTTCTCTCAGAAGAGGGGGGATACAAGTCCTTTCTAGCGAAGTTGTACGCCGGGCTGAGCACGACGGGCCAGGACGTAAGCAGCGGAGAGCAGGTAGACATTGAGGCGGGCGTGCCTGATGTCGGCTCTACGCAGTACATGCGGCTGTTCTGGGAGCTCCAAGAGCTGCCGACCGACGAGGCCGTCATCGCGTGGGATGACCAGACCATCCAGGACTTTAATACGATGTCCTGGAACGCCGATGATGCCTTCAACGAGGCCATGTACAGCCGAATCTTCTTCCAGGTGGCTCAGGTCAACGAGTTTCTCCGGCAGTCTCAGGAAGGTCGGCTCGACGAACGCGGGGTCAGTACAGAGGTCCGAGAGAAAATGTCTCAGTGGCGAGCGGAAGCCCGGTTTCTCCGAGCACTCAGCTACTGGCACGCTGTCGACCTCTATGGCGACGTGCCCCTCGTTGCGGAAGACTTTCCTCGTGGAGCAGAGCCCCCTGAGCAAAGCACTCGGGAGGAGGTTTTCAACTTCGTCGAGAGTGAGCTACGGGCGATCACGGAAGACACTGACGGCGGAGAGACGCTCGCTCCGGCTGGACAAGCGACCTACGGGCGAGCCGACAAAGGCGCAGCCTGGATGGTTCTTGCAAAGCTCTACATGAACGCGGAGGTATACGTTGGAGAGCCTCGCTACTCAGACGCCATTGATGTACTCAACAACATCATTGACGCGTCTGCCTATCAGCTGGAGGAAAACTACCAGCATCTGTTCCTCGCGGACAACCACACGGCGGATGGCCTCATCTTTGCCGTTCCGCACGATGGGCAGAACGAGCAGAGCTTCGGCGGGACGACCTTCCTGGCTCATGCGTCTATCGGTGGGGACGCCAACGCGAATGTTGAGGAAGACTTCGGGTTGAACACCGGATGGTTTGGGCTGCGCACGACGCCCTCCGTTGTTGATCGCTTCTCCCCGGCGGATGCCCGCCCGGAATATCCCAGTTCCCCGTCCAATCAGTTCTACACTGCGGGACAGTCCAAGGCGGTGCAGGATCTGATGCAATTCTCGAATGGGTACATGGTGCTGAAATACCAGAATGTCACGTCTGGAGGAGAGCCCGGGTCCGATCTCAACTTCGTAGACATCGACTATCCTATGTTCCGCCTCGCGGATGCGTACCTGATGTACGCGGAAGCAGTTGAGCGAGGAGGAGGCGGTGACGAGGCGACGGCGCTCCAGCTCATTAACGATCTTCGAGAGCGAGCCGGGCTTGGTCGTGACATCTCAAGCTTCTCCGACGTTGACGAGCAGTTTCTCCTCAATGAGCGGTCCCGTGAGCTTCTATGGGAAGGTCACCGTCGGACCGACCTGATTCGCTTCGGCGAGTACACATCGAGCGACAATCTATGGGCGTGGAAGGGCGGCGTGCAGGGCGGACAAGGAGTGTCTGAGACCCTGAGATTGTATCCCATCCCAACCACCGAACTGCTCGCAAACCCGAATATGGAACAGAATGACGGCTACTAGTCCCGCTAGGTGCCACGGGGGCCTGTGAGCGGTCCCCGTGGCATTGGGAGAGCCGCCTGCAGTATTCCCCTCATCCCTTGTTCCTCACATTCCTCAATTTCTGACATGCGCCGTACCGCCACGCTGCTTTTTAAAACATTCCTCGCCGTGTTCCTCACCGTCGGGCTCGCTGCGTGTGACAGCAGCCCCTCCAGTGTGGAGGACTTCGATATCCAGCCCGCCATGGACGCTCCCACGTCCCTCTCGCTGGTGCTTACGGAAGGGTCGGTCGATCTTTCTCTGACATATCAGGGGCTGGATGATCACCCTGACATTGAGACCACGGGCGGTCTCCAAGCCGAGAGCGCAGAGCAATCCGGATCGCCCGAGAACGGTGATCAGCGTTGGTCCCTGTCCTACAATGGAGACGTGCAGGGCATCGTGACCGAGCAGGCCATCGTGCAGGCGTCCGGCGAAGGCCGCACAATCACCGACACCGTGAATGTGACGGTGAGCCGCTTTCTCGTCCAGAGTGAATTCTCTCCAACCTTCGCGTCGGTGGCAGACTTCGAGGAGCGCACGCTCACCACGTCTGGGGGCACGACGGCGCAGCGAACCGACGCGGTCGTGGCGGAAAACAGTACCGGCAACGAGGCGCTGGAGGTGTCCGGCAGCGGCACCGCGACGATCGAGCGGACCACGAGCGCGGCCGGGGCTAACCGATTTGCATTCCTCCTTCGCCCCGACGAGAGCACGGACTTTACTCTCACGTTCGAGTTCACGGAAGAAACGAGCAGCGGCACCGCCACACGCACCCTCGACGTGCAAGTCCCGTCCGGGACGGACTGGGTGGAATACACGATTGCACTCACCCAAATTAGTTCGGACTTCGATCCCGTCGCGCAGCGGGTCGGAGGCAGTGGCGTGTTGCAGAGCATCAGCATGTCAACCGACCAGGACGTGACCTACTACGTCGACGAGATCGCCTTTGCCAACGAAAGTCAGACGGTTGCCGAAGTGCATGACTTTGAGGAAACGACGCTTGAATACAACTGTCCGAACCTGTCATTGACTCAAGACATCGCGGACGTCAGTGACGGTGTTGGCGCCCGGAATGTGGAGGGCGCCGGATGCTTCGGCTACAATTACGACCTCCTGTTCGTCGACGCGGAGCCTGGCGATGTGCTCTCGTTCTGGGCCAAGTCGGCCGAGGAGCAGACGCGCCTGGTCTTCGTGGAGACCAGCGAAAGTGCAGGGGGATACACCTTCGACAACGGTGTGGACGTGACGATTCCGGGCGGCGATGAGTGGACCAAGGTCGAGGTGCCTGTGGAGACCCTCGGCGATGATCCGGCCGCGCTCCAGAGTGCAGGCATCACGAACGTGGGCTTCGATGGCGGCCAGCAGGTCCTCATCGACCAGATCCGGTTTGAGCCCGGCAGTTAACAGGGAAGAACGGCCGACTCGAATAGAGCGCTCCCGCCTCTGTCCGGGGGGAGCGCTCTTGCTGTTTAACTCCCCTCAAGCAACCGTCCGATGCGTTTTCTTTCGTCCCTTGTCGTCACATTGGGTCTTCTGGCGGTTACAAGCACGGCCATTGGTCAGGTCGTCGAGACGACCCCCAGTCCGCCTCGCACCGACCAGTCGGTGACGATCTTCTTCAATGCCGAGAAAGGCACCGGCGGGCTTGAGGGCCATGGCGGCGAGGTCTACGCCCACACCGGCATTTCCACCACTGACAATCCCGATCAGGCCTGGAAGTGCGTCAAGAACCATTGGCCGACGAGCGACCAGTTTACCGGCAACCGGGACGACACGCAGCTCACGCGGGTGGACGGGGACCCCAATCGCTACCGCCTGGAGGTCGACAACATTCGCGCCTACTATCAGGACACGAATACCAGCTGCGACCTTGCGGAGGACGAGGAAATCGAGACGATGAATATGGTCTTCCGCAACGCGGATGGATCGGAAGAAGGGAAGGCGTCGGGCGGGTCCGATATTTTCGTGGACGTGGTGGACGTGAGCGGAAGTGAGCCGGTCGTCACGGCAAGCATTACCAACCCGACGGGGAATCCGCCGCTGTACCCGTTTATCGCGGCGACCGACACGACAGTGACGGTCTCGGTGTCGGGGGATACCGCCAACGTCGACGCCCTGTCCGAGGTGCGTCTCTTTGTGGACGGTACGCAGGTAGCCTCTACCTCGGATGATTCGCTGTCCTACGACCTGGCGATGGACACACCGAACCGGTTCCAGATCCGTGCCGAGGTGGAGGCGACGAATGGCGACAGCACCATCATCGATTCCACCAGCACATTTGCTGTTCGCACGCCCAATGTGGTGGACGAGGCGCGTCCGCCAGGGGTTCAGGACGGCATCACCTACAACGGCGACGGCTCGGTGACGCTTTCCCTCTACGCCCCGAACAAGGAGTTCGTCTACGCCCTCGGGGACTTTTCCAACTGGGAGATTGACGGCGACTACTTCATGAAGCGGCACCAGGTGGCGCCGGACAGTACGCACTGGTGGATCACGCTCGACAATCTCAGCTCCGGCCAGGAGTACGCCTACCAGTACTTCGTGGATGGCGAGCTGCGCATCGGAGACCCCTTCTCGCACAAGGTGCTAAGCCCGCAGGACGAGGCGCTTGACGCCCAGGCGCTCGGGTTTTCGGGCGGCATCAGGCCGTATCCGGGCGACGAGACGGAAAACCTCGTGTCGGTCCTGGAGCCGGGGCAGGAGGACTTCAACTTCTCGGACTTCACGCCGCCGGAGCGCAGCGAGATGGTCATTTACGAGCTGCTCCTCCGCGATTTCGTGGAGAACAACTCCTACCAGACGCTCACCGACACGCTCGACTACCTGGACCGCCTGGGCGTGAACGCCATCGAGCTGATGCCGGTCTCCAACTATGGAGGGAATGAAAGCTGGGGCTACAACCCGAACTTTCACCTCGCGCTCGACAAGGCGTACGGCCCGCCGGAGGATCTGAAGCAGTTCGTGGAGGCGGCGCACCAGCGGGGCATCGCGGTCCTCCTCGACGTCGTGTACAACCACGCCACCGACCAGTCGCCCCTCGTGCAGATGTACGGCACGTCCGACGAGAATCCGTGGCTCAATGTGCCGGCCAGCTCGCCCTTCAGCGTCTTCAACCAGCTCAACCACGGGAATCCCTTCGTCAGGCATTACATCGACCGGGCCAATACGTACTGGCTGGAGGAATTCAACGTCGACGGGTTCCGGTTCGACCTCTCGAAAGGGTTTATTTCCGGGCAGCCAAACGCCCCGAACGAGTACCAGCCGCAGCGCATCGACAACCTTCAGCGAATCGCCGACCACATCTGGGACAACGTCGACCCGGAGGCCTACGTGATTCTGGAGCACTTCGGCGTGCCGCAGGAAGAGCAGGAGCTGTCTGCGTACCGGGCCGATGAGACGGGCGGAATGATGCTCTGGAATAACATGAACGAGCCGTACAGCCAGGTGGCGATGGGATTCACGGAGGACTCCGACCTCCGCAACACGTACTACGAAAACCGTAATCTCAATAATCCCAACTACGTCACCTACATGGAGAGCCACGACGAGCAGTGGCTCATGCGCCGTAACAAACTGTTCGGCAACAGTGACGACGGGTACGACGTGCAGGACCTTGAGACGGCCCTCAACCGGCAGAAGCTGGCCGGGGCGCTCTTTTTCACCGTGCCGGGCCCGCGCATGATGTGGCAGTTTGGCGAGCTGGGCTACGGCTGGGGGAGCGATGAGTGCCTCAAGCCGGGCGGGGCTGGGAATGGAGACTGCGCGTCTGGGGCCCCGGGGCGCACGGCGCCCAAACCCATTCGGTGGGACTACCGGGATCCCGAGCAGAGCCCCGACCGGGTTCGGCTCTACAAGACGTGGAGCGCCCTCCTCCAGCTCCGAGGCTCCCACGAGGTGTTTACCTCTCCGGACACGGAGGTAGACCTGGACGGGGGGGGCAACCCGCAGCGCCGCATTGAATTGCGGCACGATTCCATGGACGCTGTGGTCGTCGGCAATATGGGGGTAACGCGTACGGAGGTGGCGCCGAAGTTCCCGTCGACCGGCGCCTGGTACGACTACTTTACCGGACAACGGGTGAACATCGAGAGCGAGGAGCAAGATGCCGCTGTCTCAATGGCGCCGGGCGAGTTTCACATCTATACCAGCGCGCCCGTCGACACGCCCGAGGCGGGGCTCGTGCCCTACGAGGCCGTGGCGCCGCCCCCGGCCACGCCGACGAGCCTGGAGGCATCGGGCGATCCCGAAACCAACACCGCGTCCCTGTCGTGGTCCGCCAGCACAGCGAGTGACGTGACGGGGCACCAGGTGTACCGGGGCACGGTGGCGACCTTCGACACAACCGGCCAGCGCATCGCGACCCTGGGGCCGGAGACGACCAGCTACACCGATACGACGATCACGGAGGGGACGGCGTATTACTACCGCGTCGTGGCGCAGGACAACGACGGGATGCGTAGCGGGGCCACCTCCTCGGCACGCGTGCTTCTTCGCCCGTCGACGGTCGCAGTGTCGGCGTCGCGGTCGTTCGGAAGCGGCAGTGCCAAGAGCGACTACCGCCTCGTCGCCCTGCCGGGGCAGGTGAGCCGCGGGCTTGGGAACACGTTTGGGGGCGCAGCGGGCGACACCTGGCAGGCATACTGGGACGACGGCTCCCCGGACGACTACTTGCAGAAATTCGACGGCTCCTCGACGTTCGATCTCGCGCCCGGGCGCGGCTTTTGGGTCATCAGTGAGTCTCCCTGGAGCGTCGACGACGAGTTCTCCCCCGTGTCCCTCGCGGAAGACGCCGGGCGTCAGGTCGCGATCATCAACCTCCGGCAAGGATGGAACATCATCTCGAACCCGCTGGGCGTAGACGTGCCGTGGAGCCGGGTCGAGGAGGCCAATGACGGGTCCCTGCAGCCGCTGTGGCGCTTCGACGGAAGCTTCGGCCAGACCGATACCTTTGCCTCGGCACGGACCGGAGAGGCCTTTTACTTCCACAACCAAGGAGGCCGGGCGCGCCTGAAAATTCCCTACGTGACCGCTGCTGCGGAGGCCCAGACAGCGTCCTCTCAAGGGCCTTCCCTGCTCACCCTGACTGCGCGTGGGCCCGAGGGAACGGCGTCGACCGTTCGGGTGGGAACCTCGCCGGACGCGGAGGACGCGGTCGGGCCGGAGGACGTCGTGGCCCCGCCGAGTCAGTTTGAACCTGTAAGCCTGCGCGTGCGGGTCGACGATGAGGACGCCTCGGCGCGAGCGCGCATACTTTCGCGCTCCCTTCGGGCGGCGAGCAATGACGAGGGCGCGACGTACGAGTTGGCGCTGCAAGCAGCCTCCGGCACCCCCGTTCGCCTATCCGTCGACAACGTGCGGGAGGCCGGGGCGGCAGTCCGGCTCATAAACCGGCAAACGGGAGCCACCCACGATCTCCGCACGGCCTCCTCCGTGGACCTATCGCCCCCCGAGGAGGAGACGCGATGGGCCCTCCTCGTCGGGTCCGAGTCGTTCGTCGAGAAGGAACAGTCTGAGCTCCAGCCCGAGTCGCTGACGCTCTGGCCGACCTACCCCAACCCGTTCCGGGAGCAGACCACCATTGAGTACACCCTGCCGGAGGCCGGAGACGTGCGGCTTGAAGTGTACGATCTGCTCGGTCGCCGCGTACAGGTACTCGCCGACGGGCGGCACGAGGAGGGGCTACACCGTGTTGTGTGGAACGGCCGCGACGGGGGAGGGGCGCCTGCCGCCAGCGGTCTCTACATTGTCCGCCTGCAGGCCAATGGGACGACGCGGTCGCGAAAGATGACGCTTGTCCGGTAGAGGCTGGATCTGCATCCCCGTCAATTTCCCATCACAATAACCGCCGTTATGCGTTCTGGTGCACTCCGGATCTGGACCCTCCTCCTGATCTTTGGGCTCGCGCTTGTACTGTTGGCCTGTGGCTCAATGGGCGGAAACGACGACGGCGACGACGAAAAATTCCCGGAGCCCCCGGACCGGCCCAGTAGCGCCCACGTCGTTGCCCCGATGTCCCATTCCGTGGGGGACGTGAATGCCCGGCTGGGCGATCGCGCCGCGCCCATCCTCCGATTCACGCAGTCGACCTCCTCATGAGGCCTGGATCCGCTCGGCCGACGGCGCTTCGCTCGCTCGTCGCACTGGGAATGCTGCTGGTAGGGCTCGGACTGGGGGCCGCCGGCTGTCAGTCCGAATCCGAGCCCGCGCCGCCCGCATCTCCGGCCGACCGTACGCCGGACTGGGCGCAGGACGCGGTCTGGTACCAGATCTTTCCCGAGCGCTTCCGCAACGGCGA
>Ga0207753_1000796_pt1 | contig 11546 bp, 16 predicted proteins | sample PonA233FremontCA_2_FD_187273 | JGI IMG/M metagenome (GOLD analysis project Ga0207753, IMG submission 187273) | Salt pond sediment microbial community from Fremont, CA, USA - Pond A23 Sediment 3 (SPAdes) | ecosystem: Environmental > Aquatic > Non-marine Saline and Alkaline > Saline | place: USA...
CGCGCTCTGGAGGATGGTCGGCACCTACCGCAGGGCGAACAACCCCGAATCGGACGCGAGTTGAAGCCGTTCGGGTCGTAGTCAGTTTTTCAGCGGGTCGAAGCGTGTCGGCAGACACCATCAGCAGAGTTACAGCCAGTCCTCGGGGAGCTCGTCCTGGTGATCGTCCAGCAGTTCCAGCAGGGGTCTGATCGCCTCGAAGTTCGGTCCCTTGACCACCTCGTGGTTCCGCCGGTCCCACTCGAGCAGCCTGCGGCGCTGGACGTGGACCAACATGTCGAGCATCTCGTCGAAAGAAACCGTCGTCTCTACGCATATTTCCGCCATACGTGGTCAACGGACCCGACACGTATGTATCAGTGACTTTTTCACTACTGTTTGAAGTGTAATTATTCGAGTGAAACAGATTCGCACGTGATCCGAAGACCGGCCACGAGGCGGGTGCGACCGAAAAGAGCCGTGTCGAAGGAGTAAAATGCATCGGGTAGACTAGCTACGCGTATGAAGACACCGAAGGATCTGAGTTCGTACACGCGAGTCCTCAAACTCGCGAGTACACCCTCCAGGGAGGAGTTCTGGCAGGTCGCGAAGATCGCGGGTGGGGGAATCCTGCTCGTCGGCCTCGTCGGCTTCCTGATCTTCATGTTTATGAACTTCGTGCCGGGTGGTCCCTGATGGGGATATTCGCCGTCAAGACCACGGCGAGCCAGGAACAGACAGTCGCTGATATGATCATCAACCGCGAGGAGCCGTCGATCCACGCGGCGCTCGCGCCGGATTCGGTCACCTCCTACGTGATGGTCGAGGCCGAGGACAGTTCGGTTTTCGACCGGATTCTCGACGAGATCCCCCACGCCAACGGGATCGTGCAGGGCCAGACCTCGATGGCCGAGGTCGAGCATTTCCTCTCGCCGACACCGGATGTCGAAGGCATCGCGGAGGGTGACATCGTGGAACTCATCGCCGGCCCGTTCAAGGGAGAGAAGGCGCAGGTCCAGCGGATCGACGAGGGCAAAGACCAGGTCACGGTCGAACTGTACGAGGCGACGGTCCCGATTCCGGTGACAGTGCGCGGCGACCAGATTCGAGTTCTCGATTCAGAAGAGCGGTAGAACGTCCGCGAACGAAGTGAGCGGTTCACTGCGAGCGACCAACGGGAGCGAGCAGCCTTTTTCACCCACGTTTTTCGAGGCGCGGTGCGCGAGCGAAGCGAGCGCACCCAACGATGAAAAAGGTGGTAGCTTAGTCGTCCAGCCGGTCGACGACCTCGCGGATGTCGGCGACGTCCTCGATCTCGTCTTTGATCTTCTCCCGTTTGCGGACCTCGGCAGCCGAGGCCTCGTACTCCCTGACGTACTCCGCCCGGGAGTGTTCGTCGAAGGCGTGGCGGATCGCGAAGTAGCCGTCGGGGACGACCGCCCCACAGACCTTGCAGTCGACGCGGTCGTGTTCCGCGGCCTGGTGGACCATCAGATCCTCGACGCGGTCGAACGTCGCGTTGTCGCCGTCGATACCACACACCCAGCGAGCCATACTATCCCTTCGACCAGCAGCGTACAAAAGCGTTCTCACCTTTTATCGGTCGGATCGGTCACTTGGGAGGACCGTATCGCCAGGGCTCGTACTGTCCAGCAGTGGCGTCGGAACGGCGGCCGGCAGCGGTCTACTCGGATCTGTTTCGCGCGTCGAGAAACGGGAGGGAGACGTCGTGGCCGGAGACGTGGGCGTTCAGCTTCGCCGCGGCCGGCGAGTCCCGGAGTTGCTCGGCGTCGTACCCAGCCTCGTCGAAGGCCTGTTTCGCCCAGCGCCTGCTCCGGAGGTTGTACTTCTGGTGGTAGTGCTCCGCCGGAGAGAACCGCGAGAGGTCCTCGATCCGCGTCTCGACCGAACCGGGATCGAACGGGCCCGTTTCGAGATACGCCCGGACGGCCTCGGCCTGGGCGTCGGTCTCGGTCAGGAGAACGTTGTGGTACTGGCGTTTCCCCGTCTGCCGCCGGGGGTTGTGGCTCGTGAAGATCCGCTGTAGCAACTCGGCGTAGCTGACGGCGGCCGGATCGTACGCCACCTGGACGACTTCCGTGTGATCGCCAAGGCTGTGGTAGGTTGGGTCGGCTGTCGTGCCGCCGGCATAGCCGACACGGGTTCTGACGACGCCGTCGATCCCGCCGAACTCGGCGTCGGGGCCCCAGAAACAGCCGACGCCGAACGTCGCGGTTTCCGTCTGGTCGGCACCCGGTGCAGCGCGGTCGTACTCGTGTAGTACCGTCGGTGTCAGTGTCATTGTTCAGCTAGCGTGAGAAGGTGTTGTCCGGGAACGATGTCGGGAGTGAACGTGTATTCGACCCGGATGGTGGCGCCCTCCGGCTGCTCGACGGCGAACTGTCCGTGCTCGCGGGTGGCGAGCGGTCGTTCGTCGGGACGTTCGGTAAACGCCGACAGCTGTCTGCCGGTCAGTGCCGCCCCAGAACGGCCGAAAAGCGCCGCCGCCGACTCGTTTGCGTCGAGAACGTGCTCCTCGTCGTCGACGATCACCATGCCCGCCGGGGCGTGCTCGAACGCGGCCTCGAACCGGTCGCCGGCGCGCCGGATCTGTGGCTCGCTGCCGGTGGTCTCCGCCCGGTGGCGGGGCAGTGACACCGTGACCGTCGTCCCGTCGGTCGTCTCCGCCTCGATCCCTCCGTCGTGGGCCGAGACGATCCAGTACACCGACCAGAGACCGAGCCCGCTTCCGTGGAGGAGCTGTGTCTCCGTCCCTGTCCGGAGGACGTCACGCTCCGTCTCCGGAAGACCCGGTCCGTCGTCGGCGACCACGACCTCGACCGCCTCGTCGGCGTCGCGCAGCGCGATCCGGATCTCGGGGTCAGGGCCACCGTGCTCCGCGGCGTTTTCGACGAGTTCCCAGATGGCAGTCTCCAGGCTCGGCAGCACCGAGACGACGAGCCGGTCGGGGCCGTCGAGTGTGATCGTCGCGTCGGGGTACGTCGCGGCAACTTCGGTTCCCACGTTCGCCGCCAGCTCCCGCAGAGCGACCGGCTGGCGGTCGAACTCCGAGGTGAGTATCTTCCCGAGGTGGCGGGCAGTCTCGCTCATCTCGATGAGGTCGTCTGCCGCGCTGATTATTTTCCCCTGTCCGGTCGCGCCCTCGTCGGCGTTGAGATTCGCACTCGCGCGGATGATCGTCATCTTGTTGCGGATGTTGTGCCGTAACACCCGGTCGAGGAGGTTGACGAGACTCGTCTGCCTGGCGAGTTCGTCCTGCTGGCGCTGATACTCGAGCTCGTGGCCGAGCAGCCGGCCGACCAGCTCCGCGAACATCGTCTCCACCTCGCTGAACGGCGTCTCCCGTGGCTCGCGGGCGACGAAACAGACGGTGCCGTAGGGCTCACCGCCGACTGTCAGCGTCGTCCCGTGATAACAGTGCAGATCGTCGCTCGCCGGATCGTCGGCGTACCCCTGTGCCGGCCCGTCGTGCAAGGCGAGCGGGGAGTCACGTTCCAGGGTGTGCCGGCAGTAGGTGCCGCTCAGTTCGGCCGTCGTCCCCTGGGGGACCAGCCCGTCCTCCCCGTCGGTAGTGATGATCGTCTCCCAGTGGTCAGTCTCGGTGTCCACACGCGTCAGGAAGCCGCTCTCGACCCCGAGATACCGCCGGCCGAGTTCCAGCACCGCGCTGGCTTTCGCCTCGAAGGACTGGTCGCTTTTCATGATCTCGTACAGCCGGTGGCGGGCCTCGTCGGCACTGGCTGGCTGGTTCACTCCAACTCACCTGACCTTCCGGACAGTGGATACCCAACACGCCGTTCGGAGCACGCACGCACAGCGTTCATTCATACGGTATTGCGGCCCGGATCCATTGGCTCTTTTGATCGGTTCGGGCCGACAGGCAGTAGCCGGAAGGCACATTCCGGCCACGGGTGAACGTGTAGTATGCGCCGCGTGTTACTCGTCGTTTCGCTGGCCGGAGTGATCGTGACGGCAGGCTGTGGCGGACTCCTCGGCACCGAGAACGGTGCGGTCGAACCGGCGACAGAGCCGGCGACCGGGACCTTCGAGATACACCACATCGACGTCGGCCAGGCGGACGCGACGCTGCTGGTCGCGCCCGGCGGCGAGACGATGCTGATAGACAGCGGCGACTGGCGGGACGACGGTGGGACGGTCCTCGCGTATCTCGACCGCCACGGGATCGACCGGATCGACCACCTCGTCTCGACCCACGGTCACGCCGACCACATCGGCGGCCACGAGCGACTCATCACCGAGTACGAGACCGAGCGCGGCGGGATCGGTGCCATCTACGACTCGGGCACGGCCCACACGAGTCGGACCTACGAGAACTACCTCGACGCGGTTGAGCGCCACGACGTCACCCTGTTCGAGGTACAGGAGGGCGACAGTATCCCGTTCGGCGAGCGTGTCGACGTGACCGTACTGAACCCGGCGGCTGGCGACTCCGCGGGGGAGCTACACGACGACAGCGTCGTGCTCGTCGTCGAGTTCGGGCAGTTCCGGTATCTGACGACCGGTGACGCCGAACAGGCGGTAGAGGAGCGCCTGATCGAGGAGTGGGCGAACGCACTCGCTGCCGACGTCTACCAGGCGGGCCACCACGGATCGTCGACCTCGTCGACTCCGTCGTTCCTGGCCGAGACAGCGCCCCAGGTCACCGTCATCTCGAGCGCGAACGGGAGCCAGTACGGCCACCCGCACGACGAGGTCCTCCGGCGGTTCGCACAGCGGGGGATCGAGACCTACTGGACGGGCGTCCACGGCGACATCGTCGTGACGACTGACGGCCGGAACGTCTCGGTCGAGACGGAACGGGCAGCGACGACCGACGCGGCGGACCTGCTCGACCGGAAGCCGACACGGATCGCACCGGTGGCACAGCCATGACCGACAGCTACAGCGCCGTCATCGACCGGATCGTCGACGGGGAGCGGGCGGTCCTGTTGCTCGAAGCGGACGGCGAGACGGTCGACGAACTGACTGTCGCAGTCGACCGGCTGCCGGAACCGGGACGCCACGAAGGAGCCGTCTTCGAGGCGACCGTCGAGGACGGCACCGTCGCGGAGTTGGAGTACCGACCGGGTGCGGAGGCCGAACGGCGCGAGTCGGCACAGGAGCGGTTCGACCGACTCTCGGAACGTCTCGACGGGGAGTGATCGGTCCGGTCAGACGGCGTGACACACCGATATTCCTGACGCGGTCACGAAAATCACCGCAACAAACAGTATCAGTCCGACACCGACGAACCGTCAACGCATATATGCCTCGGTCACCGAACTGCACGCGATGCGAGTGACTTTCCTCGGGACGAGCGGGGCGGTGCCCACGACCGAGCGCAATCCGTCGGCGTTGCTCGTCGAACGCGAGGGCGACCGACTGCTTTTCGACTGCGCTGAGGGGACCCAGCGCCAGATGATGCGCTTCGAGACGGGGTTCGACGTCGAACACGTCTTTCTCACACACCTCCACGGCGATCACGTCCTCGGTCTCCCCGGACTCCTCCAGACGTGGGATTTCAACGAACGCGACAAACCACTCGCGATCCACGCTCCGGCTGGCACCCGGTCGACCATCGAGGGACTCGTCTCCGCGACCGGCGACGCACCCTCCTACCCGGTCCGGATCACGCAGGACGATCCCGGCGACGTCGTCCTCGACCGCCCGGAGTACGACGTCCGGGCCTTCGAGGTCGACCACCGGACGACGGCGCTCGGGTACGCACTCGTCGAGGACGACCGCAAGGGGCGGTTCGACCGACAGAAAGCGGAGGAGGAGCTCGGCCTCTCCCCGGGGCCGGAGTACTCGAAGCTCCACCGCGGCGAACCGGTCGAACACGAGGGGCGGACGATCCAGCCCGAGGAGGTCGTCGGACCGCCACGGCCCGGGCGGACCCTCGTCTACACCGGCGACACCCGCCCCACCGAGCGCACGGCCGACGTCGCTGCGGAGGCTGATCTCCTCGTCCACGACGGCACGTTCGGCGACGACCACCACGACCGCGCGACACAGACGGCCCACTCGACCGCCAGGGAGGCTGCGACTGTCGCCCGCGACGCCGGCGCGAAACGACTCGCGCTCACCCACCTCTCGACGCGGTACACCGGCCGCGGCTGGGAGCTGGAAACCCAGGCCCGGGACGTCTTCGACGGCCGCGTCTTCATGGCCGACGACGGGATGCGCGTCGAGATCCCGTACCCGGACGCCGACCGGGACTTCTCCGTCGAGATGGTCGACTAGTGGTTCCGACCGGAAACACAACGTACAGTTTTTCCTCGGCGACAGACGGTTCGAGCGGATCGATCTCCCGACCTAATCCGTTTCGACCCACTCCGCGGACCACTCCTCCAGCCGATCCATCACCGGACAGAGCGCCTCGCCTTTCTCGGTGAGGCTGTAGTAGCTCGCGATCGGCTGTTCCTCGACCCGACGTCGGACCAGACCGGCGGCTTCGAGGTCGTCGAGCACCCGTGAGAGCGTCCGTGAATTCGAACCTGTCGACCGTTTCAGTTCGTTGAACCGCTTCTCGCCCTCCTGCAGATCGTACAGTACGACGAGTCGCCACTGTGAGCCGATCTCTTCGATCGCCTCGACGACCGGACAGGCCGCCGCATTCTGCTGTTCGACGCTGTTTTCGGGCGGCTTGCTCTGCTGTGACATCGTTTTTCCTGTCTACACGTTCTTTCTCCGGGGAGAAATAGGTTCTGAAACGAACCAGGTAACAAAGTGAAACTAGCCTCCGCCGGCGGTCGTGGTACCACGGCTCTCGGAACCGTTATGCGCCGAACGACCCTACGTCTGTTTGCAATGGCAAACGGTACGGTTGATTTCTTCAACAACACAGGCGGTTACGGTTTCATTTCCACCGAGGACGCGGACGAGGACGTTTTCTTCCACATGGAGGACGTTGGCGGCCCGGACCTCGAAGAAGGAGCGGATGTCGACTTCGACATCGAACAGGCCTCAAAAGGCCCTCGCGCGACGAACGTCGTCCGCAGCTAACTGTCGCAGCGTGCCGCGTCGGCCACACTGCAACAACTCGAAATTTTTGGATAACTCACATTCCGGCAGCGCCGCTCGCGGCGTCGGGCAGATCGTACTCCGTGACCTCGATGCCGAGTTCCTCGAGTGCCGCCCGCATGTGTTCGGTTTCGGCGGATTCCGCGCCCGCCGCTTCCCGGATGCGCTGGGTCGTCGCCAGCACCTCCCCTTTCCGCTCGTCAGGAATGTCGAACTTCTCGGCAGTGAGTTCGACGATGAGGCCGTCGTGGTCGCGGGTGTACAGCGAGAACAAGATCCCGCGGTCGAAGACGTTGTAGGCGTAGCCGTTCGCTTCGAGGGCGTGTTCGACCGCCTCGAACCGCTCGGGGTCTCCTCGTTGGTCATACCCTCCAGTGGGCACGGATGGAAAAAAATCACTCGCCACCCCGCGACAGGTACCGTGTCGAGTGACAGTTCTGTTTCCAATGGAAGATATAAATATTTACAAAGACACAATGTAATCAGTATTGCATGGCAGAACAAACACCAGTAGTTGTCGAGGCGGTCCGGACACCACAGGGGAAAGAAGACGGCGTCTACGCGGACGTCCGGAGCGAGGATCTCTCGATCCCGCTCGTAAACGAGATTCTCGAACGAACGGCGATCGGCGGGGAGCGCGTGGAGGACCTGTTGTGGGGCTGTGCCCAGCAACGCGAGGAGCAGGGCAACAACGTCGCCCGCGTTGTCGCCTTGCTCTCCGATCTCGGCGAGTCCGTTCCCGCGACGACGATCAACAGGTGGTGTGCCTCGTCGGCCGAGTCGATCATGCGCGGCGCCGACGCGATCGCCGCCGGGCAACGGGAGTGTCTCATCGCCGGTGGGATGGAGTCGATGAGCCGCGTCGAGATGGGCGCAAACACCGCGAACGTCCACCCCGGGCTCAACGACCACTACAACGTCGCCGAACTCCAGATGGGGATGACCGCCGAGAAAGTCGCCGAGGAGTACGGCATCAGCCGCGAGGCACAGGACGCGTACGCCGCCCGCAGTCAGCAACGCGCCGCCGAGGCGACCGAGGAGGGCCGGTTCGACGACGAGATCGTCCCGATCGAGGCAGACGAGGGGACCGTCGAGGCAGACGAGGGGATCCGTCCGGACACCACCGCGGAGAAACTCGCGGGCCTTCCGACGGTGTTCAAATCCGACGGGACGATCACGCCCGGCAACGCCTCGCAGGTCTCCGACGGCGCCGCCGGTGTGATGCTCACGAGTCAGGCCTTCGCCGAAGACCACGGCCTCGACATTCTTGCCGAGGTAGGCAACCACAACGTCGCCGGCGTCGATCCGACGGTGATGGGGATCGGTCCGGTGCCCGCCGTCGAGGGCCTCGTCGAAGACGCCGACCGGGAGACTGATGACTACGATCTGGTCGAACTCAACGAGGCCTTCGCGAGCCAGGCGCTTTACTGCCAGCAGCAACTCGGCTTCGACGACGATATTTACAACGTAAACGGCGGTGCGATCGCCATCGGCCACCCGCTCGGTGCCACCGGTGCTCGACTCCCCGTGACCCTGATCCACGAGATGCACAGACGCGACGCCGATCTCGGGCTGGCGACGGCGTGTGTCGGCTTCGGGCAGGGCGCTGCCATCGAGTTCCACAACGTGTGAACGATTCCCATGTCGTAACACGACGATCTCATCGTAAGAACCGAGTAACGTCGAATTCGAACCCGTACGTATGAGCGACACAACCGCTACCCTCCGGTGGCTTGTCGGCAGCATTCCGATTTCTCCAGTTCACTCCTCCGCGTCGAGATACTGCAGTACTCCATCGACGTTCATCCGTTCCTCACCGCGGGCGTGGTGAGCTGTCCAGTCGTCCAGCGTTCCGGCTCGTTGGACGAAGTACTCAACGACCGCATCGTCGTCGTCCAGTTCTTCCCGCTTTCGCCGGACTCGCTCGACCCAGGACTCGATGACAGTCGCGTACTCTGCGAGCAGGTCGTCGGTCGCTCTGTCGCCGAAATGACCGTAATAAAGCGCTGCGGGATCGATCTCTTGCATCATTGTAACGTCATCGAGACAGCCCGCCAGATCGAAGCCTGGCGGCGGCGAGGTCTGGCGCACACCCGACCCGGGAACGTAGATCCCGGCAGCGTCGGCGGTAAAGAGCCCGTCGTTTGCCGGGTCGTAGAAGACAGCCTGGTGGAAGGCGTGGCCGGGCGCGTGATGTACGTCGAGGCTGTGATCGCCGAGATCGATTGTGTCGCCGTCTGCACAGGCGACGATGCGGTCTTCCGGTACCGGTTTCGGCTCCGCGTAGTACTCGATCCGGTCGCCGACGACCTCTCTCGTCCCCTCCCAGATGGGCTCTGGATCCGTGAGAAACTGTGCGCCGGCCTCGTAGAGACAGACGTCGGCGTTCGGACAGGCCCCGGCGAGATAGCCGACGCCGCCCGCGTGGTCTAGGTGGACGTGCGTCGGCGCGATGACCGAGAGCTCGTCGCGGTCGATCCCGAGTTCGGCCAGCGCGTCGAGGATCCACTCGTAGTTGCGGCCAGTGCCGGTGTCGACGACCGCCGGCCGCTCCGCGTCGAGGATGTACACCGAGCCGTACCCGGTGGTATCGTACAGCTCCAGATCGACGTAGTACAGATCCTCTGTCCCGGCGCTTGTCGCTTCGATCAGCTCCATACCGGCAGTTGCGCGTCGGTGTGGATAACGGTTGGCCCGTGCTTTGCGTAAGCGTTTAATTCGCTGGCGAAGTATCCGAGTGCATGGCCGACTGTCCACTCGCCGACGACTGCCCCAGTTTCAGCGAGCATATCGAGGGAATGGGCTGTCAACACTACGGCGACCGTGGTGGTGCGGAGTGGTGCAACCACTACAACCAGCCGATCGAAGATCTGAAATCACAGCCAGTCAAACCCGGCGAGGAGATCGTCATCGAGGTCGAGGATATCCACGAGAGCGGCGCCGGCGTCGGTCGAACCGAGGACGGGTTCATCATCATGGTCGACGGTCTCCTGCCGCCGGCCCGTGCCCGCGTCGAAGTGACCACGGTCATGTCCAACCACGCCCGCGGCAAGGAACTCGAACGCCTCCCCGACGACGAGACGGAGACGGAGGAAACGACCGAAGACGACGAGACGGAGTCGACGACCGACGAGAAAGACGATCCACGCCTGGGCAGTCGCGACAACTTCTGGGGAAGCTAGCCGGTCCGGTGCAGTCGCGAGTTTCAAGACGACCCCCTTCTTACGGCCCCCGTGGAGCGACCAGAGCGCGACGACTCCGACCCGAACCGCCACGAACGGACCACCAGCTACCCGCGACCGGGACCGGGAAACTCGATGCACCGGTGGCACGAGGTCCGGAGCCCGCTCCGTGTTACGATCAACTACATCGTCATACTCGTCTGTCGGATCTCCCCGAGTCTCGCGCTCAAGCGGTTCCTGTTCAGGCAACTCGGGATGTCGGTCGGGAGCCGGGTCGCGTTCGGACTGGAGTCGACGCCCGACGTCTTCTGGCCCGAGTTGATCACGATCGAGGACGACGCCGTCGTCGGCTACGACGCGACGATCCTCTGTCACGAGTTCCTCCGCGACGAGTACCGGACCGGCGCGGTCCACATCGGCGAGGGGGCGATGATCGGTGCGGGTGCGGTTGTCCTCCCCGGCGTCGAAATCGGTGCCGGCGCACAGGTCGCTGCGAACTCCCTCGTCACCGAGGACGTACCCCCGGAGACGACCGTCGCGGGTGTTCCGGCAACCGAATCCGGCAGTACGGCGTCGTGATCACTCCAGACAGTAGCCGTCGATGCGCCGGCTGGCGAACCGGTAGGTGAGCGGGACGGCGGCGAGTCCGAGGCCAGCGACGATCCACGCCCCCGTTTCAAGCTGGCCCGGCCCGACCGTGAGCCCGTAAGGGAGAACCGACGAGAGGAGATCGCTCATCACCAGCCCGTAGATATCGTCGACGAGGACGCCGATCGCGGTGATCGAGACCGACGCGGTGAACGAAAACAGCGCGAACGCGGTTTTGCTCGGGAGCAGTGCCTTCGTCGACCCGGTCAGATCGATGCTCTGGAACCGCGGGAACGCAGTTCCAAAGCCCGCCGCGAGTATGGCGCCGGCGGTAACGGCGACGGGGGCAGCCAGCCCGACCGAGAGGAGGGTCCGCGTCGACCGGCCGGCGAGCTGTCCGGTACCGATTGCCGCCGCTGCGGTAAGCGGCGTCCAGACGAGCACTGCCGCGAGGACGTAGCCGTGGACGACTTGCCGGCCGCGGATACTGGCGGTCACCACCGTCGGCAGCGTCGCGCCCTGGTTGCCAAGCAGGTTGAGCGGGAACGCCGCCCCCGCGACCCACCCGCCGTACAGCAGCATCGACCAGGGCAGCCAGTCGGGGACGAACCCGGTCGTCACCGTCGCCTCGATGGTCGGCACCAGCAAAAACAGCGGCACGACGACGTAGATCAACTGGAGCGGCGCGCGGTAGGCACGCAGGAGGACGACCGTCGCCACACCACGGGTTCCGGCACTCACTCCGAACCTGCC
>Ga0207753_1000797_pt1 | contig 11534 bp, 14 predicted proteins | sample PonA233FremontCA_2_FD_187273 | JGI IMG/M metagenome (GOLD analysis project Ga0207753, IMG submission 187273) | Salt pond sediment microbial community from Fremont, CA, USA - Pond A23 Sediment 3 (SPAdes) | ecosystem: Environmental > Aquatic > Non-marine Saline and Alkaline > Saline | place: USA...
CGCGGGCCGCCGCGGCTTTCTCGAGAGCGTCGCCGGGATCCTCGCCGGACCCCGCCTCGGCCGCGGCGGCCGACTCGGTCGCAGCGTTGCGGTCGGTCTGCATACCGGACCACTGGCGCGGAGCCGCAAAAGCGCGTTGTCGTCGGGACGGCCGCCCACACGGCGTCGACCGACGGTGACGGGACGCCGCCACCCGTAACGTTTTGTCGGATGCGGGGCCAACGGCGCCCGAATGGAGTTCGAGGCCATCCCGGGGGTCGGAGAGAAGACCGCGGCGGCGCTGTCGGAGCTCGACGGCGCCGAGCGGGCGCTCAGGGAGGGCGACGTCGCCACCCTGGCGCGCGCGTCCGGACTCTCGGAGGGGCGGGCGGCGATGGTGGCCCGCGGCGCGATCCGGCGGCGCCACGGCGACGACGGCGGCTTCCTCGCCACCGACCGGGCTCGGGAGGTCTACGACGACGTCCTCGGCCTCCTCCGGGCGCGCACCGTCACCGACTACGGCGCAAAGCGCGTGGCGACGCTCTACCCCACGCGGTCGGCGTCGCGGATCGCGGAGGTGCGGGAGTTCGTCGCCCGCGCCACCGACCGCGACGCCGACCCCGCGGTCCGCGACGCGCTCGCCGGCGTCGAACCCCTTACGCCGCCGCCAACCCGGCGGGTCCGCGACCGGTGTCTCGCCACCGCCGACGCCGAGCGGTTCGCGGCCGCCGAGGCGGCGTTTCCCGAACTCTCCGTCGAGGTGGTCGAGGACGCCCGCGGGCTGGCGGAGCTCGCCCGGTCGTACGCCACGGTGATCGCGCTCGACGAGGCGTTCGCGGGCGTCGACGTCGACGGTGACGTGCGGGTTCGCCCCGACGCCGTGGAGGTCCCCGACGAGATCGTGCCCGAGCGCGTGCTGGCGTTCTTCGCCGAGAACCGCAGCCGACTGCTGGCGGCCGCGGCGGTCGCCGAAGCGGCCGGGCTCGACCCCGACTGCGACCTCGACGAACTGCGGGACGCTCTCGACCGGGTTGCCGACGACGGCACCGTGGTTGGCGACGCGGAACTCGACCGCCTGACGATCGCGGTCGACGACCTCGACGCCGCGGTGGGAACCGCGGAGTCGGTCGCGAACGACCGGCTGCGGGACGCGATCAGGGAACGGGACGTGACCATCGAGGGCACCGACTTTCTCTCCCTCGTCGAGCAAGGCGCCCGGGTCGATTCCCTCCTGGACCGCGAACTCGCCGACGAGTACGCCGACGCGACCGACGCCGCTCGCGAACACCTGATCGAGGCACTCGAACTCGAACCCGCGGAAGCGGGGTTCGCCGAGCGAGCGTTCCCCGACGACCCGTCGTTCCCGGTGACCCACGAGGAGTCGGTGGTCTCTCGGCTCCGGACCGAGCTGAAAACCGCGCGAGACCGCCGTGCAGCCCGGCTGAAGCGGGAGCTTGCCGCGGACCTTTCGGGGCTGCGCGAGCCCGCGGAGTCGCTGGTCCGCGACGCGCTCGAACTCGACGTGGAGCTCGCGGTCGCGCGGTTCGCCGCGGACTTCGAGTGTACGCTGCCGACGTTCGTCGACGGGGCGACGGCCGGGTCGGCGTCGGCGGGCGACGGCCACGGGATCGCCATCGAGAGCGGCCGGTCGCCGCTCCTGGACGTCGCGTTCGACGACGTCGAGCCCGTCGACTACGCGGTGTCGGGGCCGACGCTGCTGTCGGGCGTGAACTCCGGCGGCAAGACCTCGACGCTGGATCTGGTGGCGCTCGTCGTCGTGTGTGCCCAGATGGGCCTGCCCGTGCCCGCCGACCGGGTCGAGCTCGAACGGTTCTCCGAACTCCACTACTACGCGAAGACCCAGGGTACTCTCGACGCGGGGGCGTTCGAGAGCACCCTTCGGGACTTCCGGGAGCTGGCCGACGGCGCCGCCAACCGGCTGGTGCTGGTCGACGAACTGGAGAGCATCACCGAGCCCGGGGCGTCGGCCAAGATCGTGGCCGGCATCCTGGAGGCGCTCGACGAGCAGGCCGCGACCGCGGTGTTCGTGTCCCACCTCGCGGGGGAGATCCGGGACGCTGCCGGGTTCGACGTCGCGGTCGACGGGATCGAGGCGCTGGGGCTGGCGGACGGCGAGTTGGTGGTGAACCGGTCGCCGGTGAAGGACCACCTCGCCCGGTCGACCCCGGAGCTCATCGTGGAGAAACTGGCCGACGGGGACGCGTCGGGATTCTACGACCGGTTGTTGGAGAAGTTCTAAACGCCGCATTCGGTCGCACCGCGCCGGCGACGGAATTATGACCGTTCCCACGCTGGGTGGGAACATGACGAAAGTGGACGGCAAGGGGCGGATCGTGCTTCCGAAGCGCGTCCGGGACCGGCTCGGAATCGAGCCCGGAACCGAGGTGGAGGTCCGGGAGGAGGGCGGAAAGGCGGTCGTCGAACCTGAGGGCGACCCGCAGGAGATCATCGAACGGATGGAGGAACTCGTCGCGGAAACGTCGCCGGCGGATACGGAGACGACGCCACTCGACGCCGAGAACGATCCGATCGCCAGGAGACACCGGAACGCCGTTCGGCGCGGCGCGGAGCAGTCCGGCGATGAATAGGTCGGGCGGTCCGTACCTGTTCGACGTCGGCGTCGTCGCACTCGCACACACGGATGCTCCCGTTCGAGACGCTGCACTCGACTACGTGAAAGCGGGTATCACCGGACAGATCGACGCCGTCGTTCCGTACCCCGCGGTGATGGGTGCGCACCACGTCCTGACGGCGCACTACGGACGCTCGAACGAGGCGGCGTCCCGGCTCCTGGGGAACTTCTTGGACGCCCGACGGATCCACTGGTACGACGGGATCGCCCGAGACGTGGTCCGTGACGGATTGTCGCTGGCTGGTGACGTCAATGCCGGCGGCTGGGATGGCTACTACGCTGCGGTTGCGACGGCCGAAGGCGTGACCACGGTGGTGACGGTCGACGACGACTTCGAGCGGTTCGACGCGTTCGACACCGAGGTGATCCTTTCCCCCGAGGAGTACCGCGAACTGAACGCGTACCTGGGACGCTGACCGCAGTACGAGCGTTGGTTTTTCCACCGCCCGCACGGACACACACGTATGGTCCCCCACACCGACACTCCGGACGACGACTCCGCCCGATCCGCCGTGGTTGGCGACGCTCGTGCCGACGGCGACACCTCGCGCGCCCCGACTCCCGACACCCGGCAGGACGACGCCACCTACGACCTCGTCTACCGCGCGACCCGCGACGCGCTCTGGGACGTGCTCGGGACGGCGACGCTGATCCTGTTCTACCTCGCGCTGGCCGCGATCGGACTCTCGATCGCCGTCGGCGGTATCGCCCCGTTTCTCCGTGGTTCGGGGTCGGTCACGGCGCTCGCGGTCGGCGCACTTGCGCTCGTGGTCGGGACCGTCTCCCTCGTCCGCGTCTACCAACTCGTCACCGAGTGACCGGCGGAGCGGCCGGGACGTGGCCGGATCTGGGGAACGGTTAAGTGAACCGCTCGCCGTCGTTCACGTGATGAGCGAGGACCCCGACGAGGGGATGCTGTCGTGGGACGAGTCGGTGTTCCGCGACGAGCACGTCTTCGAGATCGACTACGTGCCCGAGACGTTCGAGCACCGCGAGACCCAACTCGAGAGCCTGAAGTACGCGCTCCGGCCGGCGGTCCGCGGGTCGCGCCCGCTCAACACGATGGTCCGCGGCCCGCCCGGGACCGGGAAGACCACCGCGATCCAGAAGCTGTTCGGCGAGCTCGGCGCCCAGACCGACGTGCGGACCGTCCGGGTCAACTGCCAGGTGGACTCGACGCGGTACGCCGTCTTCTCCCGGATCTTCGAGCACATCTTCGAGTACGAACCCCCCGCGTCGGGGATCTCGTTCAAGAAGCTGTTCGGCCAGATCACCGACCGGCTGGTCGAGGAGGACGCGGTGCTCACGGTCGCGCTCGACGACGTGAACTACCTCTTCTACGAGAACGAGGCGTCGGACGCGCTCTACTCGCTGCTCCGCGCCCACGAGGCTCACTCCGGCGCGCGGATCGGCGTGGTGGTGGTCTCCTCGGATCTCTCGCTCGACGTGATCGAGGAACTCGACGGGCGAGTCCAGAGCGTCTTCCGGCCGGAGGAGGTGTACTTCCCGGTCTACGACGTGGACGAGATCGTCGACATCCTCCGGGAGCGGGTCCGCCGGGGATTCCACGAGGGAGTCGTCGACGCGCCCGAACTCGACCGGGTCGCGGAGCTCACCGCCGAGAGCGGCGACATCCGGGTCGGGATCGACCTGCTGCGGCGCGCGGGCCTCCACGCCGAGATGCGCGCCAGCCGGACCGTCGAAGTCGAGGACGTCGACGCGGCCTACGAGAAGTCGAAGTACGTCCACCTCTCGCGGTGCCTCCGCGGGCTCTCCGACCGCGAGCGCGAACTCGTCGCGGTCGTCGCCGAGCACGACGGCGACCGGGCGGGCGACGTCTACGAGGCGTTCCACGAGGAGACCGGGCTGGGGTACACCCGGTACTCCGAGATCGTGAACAAGCTCGACCAGCTCGGCGTCGTCGAGGCCGCCTACGCCGACGTCGAGGGACGCGGCCGGTCGCGGTCGCTGTCGCTGGCGTACGACGCCGAGGCGGTCACCGAGCGGCTGTAGGCGGCCGCGCGGGTCGCCGGCGGAGTACGTAGGCGACCGCGCCGGAAGCTTTGTGACCCGCGTGGCCGAGGCAGTCGGTATGAAGACCACCGGCGGCACCGACGACCAGAAGCGGCGGGCGGGCGAACGCGCGGCCGAGGAGGTGACCGACGGCGACGTGGTCGGGCTGGGGACCGGCAGCACCGCGGCGCACGCCATCCGCGCCATCGGCGAGGCGATCGAGTCCGGCCTCGACGTCCGGGGGGTTCCGACCTCCTTCGACGCCCGCCGGCTCGCCCGCGAGGCCGGCATCCCGCTCCGATCGCTCGACGAGATCGACGGGATCGACCTCGCGATCGACGGCGCGGATCGGATCGACCGCGACGGGGCGGCGATCAAGGGCGGCGGCGGCGCGCACGCCCGCGAGAAGGTGGTCGACGCCGCGGCCGACCGGTTCGTCGCCGTCGTGGACCCGTCGAAGGTCGTCGCCACGCTGTCGCAGCCGGTCCCGGTGGCGGTGCTGCCGGACGCCTACGCGGCGGTCGAGCGGTCGGTCGCGGGGCTGGGCGGGGAGCCGACGCTCCGCCGGGCGGCGGCCAAGGACGGCCCGGTGGTCACCGACAACGGGAACCTCATCCTGGACTGCGCGTTCGGGGCGATCGACGACCCGGCGGGCCTGGATCGGGCGTTGTCGGCGGTTCCGGGCGCGGTCGAACACGGGCTGTTCGTCGACCTCGTCGACGCGGCGTACGTCGGGACCGACGACGGGGTCGAACGGCTGTGAGCGCCGCTCACGGTCGGCTCCGTGCCGCCGTCGGCTCGGACGTGCCGCCGGCTGTGGGGCGTGAAAATATCGGGATGGAGTCCGCTGGCCCGCGTTACAGGTCGCGCGGCTGCACGGTCTTTCGATCGTTCGCTTCCGCGCGACGGGCGGCGTCTTCGAGGAGTTCGGTCACTTCGTCGTCGAGTGCACCGTAGAAGTCGGATGCAACGTTCTTGTCGTCGAGCGCTTCCTTGACCGCCGCTTTGACAATAAGGTCTGCCATACGCGATGGTCTACACTGCCACTATATAAAAATATTTTCCAAAACACCGGCGTATCCGGCTATGCGTGTTGTCTGCAGGGTTTCCCAGTGGAATGATTTATATACTCGGGCACCGGGGCCGGAGCGTCACTCGAAGACGCGTGTCCGCCGGGCCGCTCCCGGGTCGTCGCGTGGGGTTCCCCCCGGTCTCCGGGCGGCCGTCGACCTCGGTTCGTCGGTACGCCGGTCCCCGATTCGAGCGTCAGGTACGTATCGCTGCGTCGCCGAAAGGCGGGTATGCGGGAACTGCTCGAAGCCGTCGCCGCGGGCGAACTCTCCCCGGCAGAGGCCGAGACGCGACTCCGGGGGTACGCCACCACCGGGGCGGGCCGGTTCGACGCCGCGAGAGAGCGGCGCCGCGGCGTGCCGGAGGCCATCCTCGCGTCGGGGAAGTCGCCGTCGGAGGTCGCGGAGCTCACGGGCGTCGCCCTGGACACCACCGGCCACGCGCTTCTCACGCGGGTGTCGACGGCGGACGTCGACGCGGTCACCGACGCCGTCGACGACGACGTCGTCCTCGATCACGACGACCGCGGGCGGACGTTGATCGCGCGCCGGCCGGGGTACGAGCCGCCGTCGGTTGACGCCGTCGTCGCCGTCGTCACTGGCGGGACCGCCGACGCCGCCGTCGCGTCCGAGGCCGAGGCCGTCCTCGGCGTGATGGGCGTCGGGGTGACGCGGATCGACGACGTGGGGGTTGCCCACCTCGGCCGCGTGTTGGACCACCTCGACGCGCTGCGCGCGGCCGACGTGCTCGTCGTCGCCGCCGGACGCGAGGGGGCGCTGCCGACGGTCGTGGCCGGCCTGGTCGAGACGCCCGTGATCGGCGTTCCGGTCTCGTCGGGGTACGGCCACGGGGGCGACGGGGCCGCCGCCCTTGCGGGGATGCTCCAGTCGTGTACGGTCCTCTCGGTTGTCAACGTCGACGCCGGGTTCGTCGCGGGCGTGCAGGCGGGGCTCGTCGCCCGGGCGGTCGGCGACGCGCGCTCCGACTCGGCGTGAGCGGACCGGACGGCCGAGCGACGACGGGACGCGGTCGCGTCCGTCCCGCGGGTTCTGCCCCTCGTACGTCTGATCGGACGTTTCAGCCGTAGGAATACGAAGAACATCGGGTTCTGGTGGCGGTTTTTGTCAGGACCGTGGGTTCGCGCGCGTGCGCGGGAAGCTTCATATGATGCGGGTTCGTATCACGGGTACCGGCAACAGGTGGCTGCCGGACACACGCATGCCAAGTTGTGACCACTGCGGGTCACACGTCTCCGACCGGTTCGCACGCGTCTTCGCCGACAAGCACGGGCGACTCCTCGCCTGTCCAAACTGTTCGGCGAACGCGGGTATCGCGGAGGTCGCACGGCGCCGGACCCGCACAGCGTGACCACTGAAGCGGACTCAGACCACCACGCGAAGCCGTACTCCACGCGTTCCGGCCGGGCGGTCACGCCCGGCCGCCGTGGCGACGTCCACCCGCCAGCCCGGCCGCTGTCGACGGACGCGCGTCGGACCCCGGGCGTGCCGACCGGACCGGAAGGGCTACCTGCCCCTCGGCGCACGTACCGCCAATGTCCGACGATCCGACGATCCTGCTGACGAACGACGACGGGATCGACGCGCCGGGGATCGCGACGCTCCGGACGGAGCTCACCGCCTTCGGCGACGTCACCGTCGTCGCCCCGGAGTCGAACCGGAGCGGCGTCGGCCGCGCTCGGAGCGAGGCCGCAGTCGTCCGCGATCACCCCTGGGGGTGTGCGCTCTCGGGGACGCCCGCCGACTGCGTGGCCTACGGGCTGCGCGGGCTCGACACCGAGTTCGACATCGTCGTCTCCGGCGTCAACAGCGGCCCGAACGCCGGGAACTACGTCGTCGGCCGATCCGGGACCGTCGGTGCGGGGATCGAAGCCGCGTTCCTCGGCACCCCGGCGCTCGCGGTTTCGGGCTACCACTCGACGGACTTCTTCCTCTCGCCGCCCGTGGAGTACGACTTCGTTCGGCCGGCCCGGATCGCCGCCCGTCTGGTGGCCCGTGCGCTCGATACCGGGGTCTACGACGACGTCGACCTGTTGAACGTCAACGCGCCGGTGGACGCGCCGTCGCCGCCGGTGCTCCTCACGGAGCCATACCACGACTACGGGCAGGACGTCGAGCGGCTCGACGCCGCGGCCCTCGACGCCGGCGGGTTCGACGTCGACCCCGACGGGCTCGCCGCCGACGAACACGTCGTCCGGCTCCGTGACCGGACCTGGCCCGGCGTGGTCGGGTGGGAGAACCCGTTCCCGCCGACCGACGAGCACCGCAGACGGTATCCGGTCGGGACCGACCGGCGGGCGCTCGTCGACGCCGCGGTCAGCGTCTCCCCCCTCTCGGTCCAGCACGCCTCCCCCGACAGTGCCGCGCTCGCGGAGGTCGTCGAGACGTTGGACGTCGCATGAGGCAGCCGATCGCGCCCGCCGGAGCGACACGAGGGCGGTGATGGCCGACGACCCCGACGGTTCGGCCGACGCCGGCCACTACGTCTACGTCGTCGCGTGCGCCGACGGCTCGCTGTACACCGGTTACACGACGGACGTCGAGCGGCGGGTCGCGGAGCACAACGCGGGCGAGGGCGCGAAATACACCCGCGGCCGGACCCCGGTCGAGGTGGTCCACGTCGAGTCCTTCGACACGCAGTCGGCGGCGATGTCCAGGGAGTACGAGATCAAGCAGCTCTCTCGAACCCGAAAGGAGCGGCTCGTCGGGCTGGAGTGACGGGTCCGAGTGACGGCGGCGGGGCTCAGTTCACGCCTCAGTAGGGGCGAACGGCCGGCACACCGCCATCCCCGCGCCGACGTGCCGGACGATCGCTGCCCGGCGCGGGGCGACGCTCACGTCACGGGGGCGGTGGCCCCGGCATCGGACATAAACCTCCGGCGTCGACCCGACCCCCGCTCCGGCACCCCTTCCGACGGGCTGCCGCACCTTTTTGATCGCCGCCGGAGTGGACGGGCGTATGGACACGAGTGCGATCTCCTTCGGCACCGACGGGTGGCGTGCGACTCTGGACACCTTCACCGACGAGCGGCTGCGGGTCGTCGGCCAGGCGGTCGCGGACTACCTGGCGGACGAGGGCCACGACGCGCCGGTGATCGTGGGGTACGACGCCCGGGAGACCTCCGAGGGGTTCGCGGAGTCGCTCGCGGCGGTGCTCGCGGGCAACGGCTTCGACGTGCTCCTCCCGGAGCGGGACTGTCCGACCCCGCTGGTGGCGTACGCCGTCGTCGACCGCGGGCTCTCGGGCGCGCTGATGGTGACGGCGTCCCACAACCCCCCCGAGTACAACGGCGTGAAGTTCATTCCGTCGGACGGCGCGCCCGCGCTCCCCGACGTCACCGACGCGATCGCCGACCGGCTGACCGACCCCGACCTCCTGCCCGAATCCGAACGCGGAACGATCGAGACCGTCGACGTGGTGACGCCGCACGCCGAGCGCGCGACGGAGTTGGTCGACGCCGACCTCTCGGGGCTGACGGTCGTCCACGACGCGATGCACGGCTCGGGCCGCGGCGTCGCCGACGACCTCCTCCGGTCGGCGGGCGCGGAGGTCGTGAGCGTCCGCGGCGACCGCGATCCGACGTTCGGCGGCTCGCCGCCGGAGCCCAGCGCGGAGCACCTCGGCCCGCTGGTTGACGCGGTCGACGCCCACGACGCGGATCTGGGAGTCGCGAACGACGGCGACGCCGACCGGGTCGCGTTCGTGACCCCGGAGCGCGGCCACCTCGACGAGAACCTGTTTTTCGCCGCGGCGTACGACCACCTGCTCGAATCCGACGCCGGGCCGGCGGTCCGGACGGTCTCGACCACGTTCCTGATCGACCGGATCGCCGACGCCCACGGCCAGGAGACGGTCGAGACCGCGGTCGGGTTCAAGTGGGTCGCGCAGGCCATGGCGGACAGCGACGCTCTGATCGGCGGCGAGGAGTCCGGCGGGTTCTCGATCCGCGGCCACGTCCGCGAGAAGGACGGCGTCCTGATGGGGCTGCTCGGCGCGGCCGCCACCGCCGCGGAGCCGATCGACCACCGCGTCGACCGCCTCCTCGACGAACACGGCGACATCGTCGCCGACAAGATCAGCGTCGACTGCCCCGACAGCGAGAAGGCGCGCGTCATCGACGACCTCGAAACGGCGCTCCCCGAGACGGTGGCGGGCCGCGACATCGCCGACGTGGTGACGCTCGACGGGTTCAAACTCCTCCTCGACGACGGCTCGTGGCTCCTGATCCGGCCCTCCGGGACGGAGCCGAAGATGCGCGTCTACGCCGAAGCGGCGAGCCGCGAGCGGGTCGACGCGTTGCTCGACGCGGGCCGGGAGCTCGTGGCTCCGCTCACCTGAGGACGCCGCGGAGGCGGTCGTCGGCCTCGGACGGCGCTCCGTCGTCGGGTGCCGGGTCGATCGCGAACCCCAGCGAGTCGTAGAACGGCCGGACGCCCGCCCGGAACCGGGCGACGAGCGGTCCGTCCGTCCGGCTCGCGGCCGCGTCGACCAGCGCCGTCCCGATCCCCTGCCCGCGCCGCCGTCGCCGGACCGCCACGGCGTCGATGTGGTCGCCGTCGAGGACGAGCGCGCCCAGCACCCGTTCGCCGCCCGTCTGGGACGCCGACGGGGCACGCTGGCTGTCGTCCCCGGCGACTGCCACGAGGACGGCCGCCTCGGCGATGCGATCGCGGACCCGCGCCGCGTCCGCTTCGAGCACCGCCCCGTCGAGGACGTTCATCACGTCGGGCAGCTCCGTGACCGTCGCCACACGGACCGTCGTCATGTGTCGCGGGCGTCGTCGACGGCGGCGAGCAGGTCGTCGACGCTCGGCCGGTCGAACGTCGAACTGCTCCGGTAGTCCCAGACGATTTCGGGGGCCCCCCGCAGGTCGACGAGGACGGCCTCGGGCATCCGGCCCAGGAAGTCGCTCCAGTCGCCGAGGAAGCCAAAGCGAACCGGCTGGTCGTAGGCGTCGCCGGCCTCCGTATCGGGATCGGCCACCAGCGGGTACGGCAGATCGTAGCTGTCCTGCCACTCCCGGACCTTCGCGGGTGGCTCGGGAACGATCGAGACGACTTCGGTGTCCCGCTCGGTGAACTCGTCGTGCCGGTCCGCAACGGTCCGGACCTGCTTCCGGCAGTTCGTGCAGTAGTGGTCCCGCTGGAAGAGCAACAGGGCGAAGTCGTGATCGGCGGCGAGTGCCGACAGCGACAGCGGGTCGGGGCCGGGCCCGACGTTGGGCAGGGTAAAGTCGGTCGCCTCGGTGGACATAGCCCGGGTAGGCGCTCGACGGAGAAAAACGGGCGGTTACGGGCGGGTGACCGTCCACCGGAGGACAGGCGACAGTCTCACCCGCCCTTGATCAGTCGGACCACGCGGACGTGCTCGCTCTCGACGGGCTGGTCCGTCGGCACGGTCCGGTCGTCGACCATCACCGACACCTCGTGGGGCGAGAGCTCCAAGGGCGCGAGCAGATCGGCGTAGGTGGCGTCCTCGGCGACGGCGACCTCGTGGGTGTCCTCGCCGGCCACCTCCACGGTGACGTCCATGGACGGCTGTAGCCGGATTACGGGCTTGAGTCTGTCGGCCGGCGAGACCGCGAGCGACCGCAGCCGAAAGCCGTGGACGAGAGTGTCTGCGCCGGTCTCGCCTCTTTTATACGGTCGGCCGGCGAGAGTGGCGTATGGTCGTCGGAGACGTCACTACCGGAACGGAGTTACTGGTCATCGGCGGGGGGCCGGGCGGCTACGTCGCCGCCGTCAGGGGCGCACAGCTCGGCCTGGACACGACGCTGGTCGAACGGGACGCCTACGGCGGG
>Ga0207753_1000798_pt1 | contig 11532 bp, 9 predicted proteins | sample PonA233FremontCA_2_FD_187273 | JGI IMG/M metagenome (GOLD analysis project Ga0207753, IMG submission 187273) | Salt pond sediment microbial community from Fremont, CA, USA - Pond A23 Sediment 3 (SPAdes) | ecosystem: Environmental > Aquatic > Non-marine Saline and Alkaline > Saline | place: USA...
GGTCACCTGAGCGAAAAACTCTCCGTGCATGTTGGGCAGGAGCACCCCAACCGTGCGGGTCTTTTGGGTCCGTAGATTTCGGGCCGCCTCGTTGGGGAGATAGTCTAGGGCATCGACGGCGTCCAGTACCTGCGCCCTCGTCTCGTCCCGCACACTGTCGCTCTCATTGAGCACACGGGAGACCGTGGCCACCGAGACGTTTGCCTGTTCCGCTACGTCCCGAATGGTCGAACTCATTGAGAAAAAGACAGGGGAAAAGAGACGAATCGGGCTGGATCCACGTTCGTGTAATCCTTTACACTACCCATGTAATCCTTTACACCCGTGACTCGCAACTCTGGGGCGCCCCAGTTACACGAACGTAACACTCTGAAAAGAGTGTCTGCCGGCTGTAGGGCTCCCCCAATCACCTGGGGCCGAAGGGAAAGGCCTCGTTTCTCTCCGCTACGGGCGCCAGGTCCGCTCGGCTTCCTGCCGCGTGGTGAGGGTCACGGCCACGACGCCACCCGGCACCACCAGGGTGCGGGAAGACTGGGAGAGATACCCCGATCCGTCGTGGATCTCGACCCGTTCGACCCGGCCGTCCTCGTAGGTGAGCCGGGCTTCCACCTCCGAGGGACGCACCGGCACGCGATGAGTCCCCGGAGGACGGGGGGCCCGAAAGGCCTTCAGGGCGTCGTCGTTGCGGGCGGCGAGGACGAGCCGCTCCCCGTTGGCCCCGTCCAGTTCGACGAGGGCGGTGCCGTCGCCCTCGACGTAGAAGCCGTTGTCGGGGCCGTCGACGTAGCGGAAGGTCCCGTCCCCGCGTCCTCGCAAAAGCGCCCCGTGTAGGGCGTCGTACCGTCCCGTGAAGGGATCGGGGGCGTGGGAGTTGCCGATGAGGAGCAGGTCCCGAACGCCGTCGTCGTCGTAGTGTCCGCTGTGCATCCCGAAGACCGGCGCCGCCTGGACGCGGAGCGGGAGCGGCCGCACCGCAAATCCGTCGTCGGTGTTCTCGACGTAGCTGGACTGGAAGGTGTCGACGTGGTACGAGGTTGCTTCCGAGAGCGCCCCGGACGGCAGGAGCTGGTCCAGGGGCGTCCGGGCGTAGCGCTCGAAGGAGGCGTACTCGTCCTGCAGGAAGGGAAGCTGGCGGAGCAGGTCGTTGCGGAAGGGCACGGGCACGCTCGTGCCCTGCACGTAGCGGCTCAGGATCGGGTCCGTGCGCCCGTCGCCGTTGAAGTCGTCGAAGTGGACGCGGACGGGCCCGGCCTCCGTGTTTTTGAGGAGCGTGTTGCGCCCCAGGTTGCCGGCCACGTAGTCGGTATCGCCGTCCCGGTCGAAGTCGCCGGACACGAGGCCATTCCACCAGCCGACGGTGCCGGCGAGACCCAGGCGGTCGGTGGCCGGCACGAGTCGCCCTCCCTCATTCACATAGACCGAGATCGGCATCCATTCGCCCACCACCATGAGGTCGCGTCGGCCGTCATTGTTCACGTCCGTCCAGAGTGCCCCCGTCACCATTCCGGCGCGCTGAAGGGCGGGCGCGACGCTCGCCGTCACGTCCACGAAGCGTCCGTCTCGGTTTTCCAGGAGATGACTCCGAGGGGGGCGGGGATACTGCTTCGGCGTCACGCGGCCGCCCACAAAGAGGTCGAGGTCCCCGTCCCGGTCGTAGTCGGCCGCCGTGACGACCGAGCTGCTGGTGGTCATCGTGGGGAGCCGGTCGGGGGCCTGCTCGAAACGACCCGTGCCGTCTCCGAGGAAGAGCCGGTCCTGGTAGTACCTGGAGCCCCGGTCGTATTCGTTTCCCCCGCTGGCCACGTAGAGATCGGTGTGGCCGTCGCCGTTGGCGTCGAAGAAGAGCGCTCCGGTGGTCTCTTCGTAGTTGTCGCCGTCGGAGAGGGCCGTCCCCTCGAAGGTGCCGTCCGGCCGCTGCGTATAGAGGCGGCCCGACTGGCGGAAGGCCCCGCCCACGAAGACGTCCTCGCGCCCGTCGCCGTTCACGTCGCCGACGGCCATGCCGGGGCCGAGCTGCGAGAACTTGTGGGGGAGCAGCGGCTGGGCCTCGAAGTCGGAGTAGTATGGGTCCTCGTGCCGGAACGAAAGGCCCCGCTCCGCACTCACCTCCGTGAACTGGGTCGGGGCCGAATGCCGCTCGGCGGCCCACGTGTGGGAGCCGCCGGCCGCGGCGTAGCGGAGGGTGATTGTCTGGTTGGCGTCCACGGCCGTCCGGCGCTGCCGCCGCCCGTCCGGCCACACGACGACGACGGAGTCGACGGCGGCGATGGTGTCGAGCCCCACGTGGAGGGGCCCCGGGACGCTGGACTTGTAGCCCCGATAGACGGACTGCCGGGCATGCCAGCTGCGAGCCCCGGCGTAGACGGAGAGTCGGGTGCCGAGGCCCCGTGGGTTCTTCGGCGGACCGTCGAGGCGGACGCGCAGGAAGTTGTGGCCCGGGGTGTCGGTGGCGGTATTCTGGTAGAGCGACGCCGGCGCGTTGAGGTTGTTGACGACGAGGTCGAGGTCGCCGTCTCCGTCGAGATCGGCGTAGGCGGCCCCCATCGAGTAGGATTTCCGGTCCATGCCCCAGTCGTCCGACCGGTCGGTGAAGGTGAGGCCCGATCCCGACGGCGACGGGGCGGCCCCGTCGTTTTCGAAGAGAAAATTGTGGAGGTGAGCGCCGTCGAGGTCGCGGCTGGCCTCGTAGAGCCGCTGCACGCTGCGCGGGGTGTTTCCCTGTTGTTGCAGGACCCGGAGCTTGTAGTTGGCAAAGTCCCGCTGCGTAATGTCGCGGGGGAGGCCATTGGTGACGAAGAGGTCGCGCCAGCCGTCGTTGTCGAAGTCGGCCAGGAGGGGGCTCCAGCTCCAGTCCGTGGCGTGGACGCCGGCCAGGGCCCCGATCTCGCTGAAGGTGGGGCGGCCGGCGGGCGTGAGGCCGGCGTGGAGCTGCAGGGTGTTGCGCTTGACCTGCGGATCGTACCCGGTTCGCTGCTCGGAGCGGGACCGGGACTCGCCGACGGTCGCGTACATCCGCTTCAGCCGCTCATTCGTGGGCGGGAGCATGTCGAGGGTCACGAGGTCGCGCCAGCCGTCGTTGTTGACGTCGGCCGCGTCCGTGCCCATCGCCGCGTAGCTCTGGTGGCGGAGAATCGAGCCGGCCCGGTCGGTAAACGTGCCGTCCTGATTGTTGACGTAGAGCAGGTCGTTCGAGACGTAGTCGTTGGCCGCGTAGATGTCGGGCCACCCGTCGCGATTCACGTCGAGAATGGTGACGCCCAGCCCGTACCCCTCGATCTGGATCCCGGCCTCTTCGGAGACGTCGGTGAAGACACCGTCGTCGTTGCGGTAGAGCCGGTCGGTGTTGACGGCCTCCCCCTCCGTCTTCTTCGGATCCACGACGTTGGACCCCTCCTCTTCGAACCCCGAGGTCAGGAGGTACGCGTCCAGGTCGCCGTCCCGGTCGTAGTCGACGAACGCCGTGTGGGTCGTGTGGGCGGTGTCGGCGAGGCCGTACGCCGCGGCCCGCTCCGCAAAGGTCCCGTCGCCCTGGTTTACGTAGAGCTCTTTGGTCCGCCGCTCAGGATCGGTATAGGGGCCCCCGACGCTCACGTAGATGTCCAGGTGCCCGTCGTGGTTAATGTCCACCATCGACACGCCGTTGGCCCATTTTCCCTCCGTGTCGATGCCGGCCTCTGCGGTGATCTCGCGGAACTGAAAGTCGCCCTCGTTCAGGTAGAGCGCGCTGTTGCCCATGTTCGCGGCGAAAAAGAGGTCCGGACGGCCGTCGTCGTTGACGTCCCCGACGCCCACCCCCGCCCCGTTGTACATGTACTCGAAGGTGATGACGTTGAGGGCCTGGGTCTCCGTGATCTGGTTGGTGAACTGGACACCGGTGTCCGCGGAATCCATCCGCTGGAAGAGGGACGGGCGTTCGGGCGCCGATTGCTGGCAGCCGCTGGTAGCAAGGGCGAGCAAGCACCCGACGACCCCGACGAGTCTCCAGGTCCGGGATGTCTGGAGACGGACGGGAAACCGCACGAGGTAGGACACGAAGTACGTGAGCATACGGCAAAGTCAGTCCGTTCCGATCGAGAACATCTTCTCCGAGTCGTGGCCGGAGGAGGCCCGGAGGCCGACGAGCACGCCCTGCCGGTGAGGCCCTGACTCTGACGGATTCCGTCGGTCACAAGGTCGGCGTCCGGGGGCGACAGGGGGGACCGTGCCACCCTCGGTGTTGAGGAGGACAATTGCAGTGCCCATGTTGAGGGGGCGCTCGTGGGGAGATGCGGATCCGGGCGCAGGCCCTCTCCCCACACGCCGACCGACCCACTATTTCCAGATCACGTCGAAGACAGGATGACGACCTCGGAGGACCCCGGCGCGTCCGGCGGCGAGCACCACGTCTACGTCGTCGAGTGCAGCGACGGCAGCTACTACACCGGCTACACGACGGACGTCGAGCGGCGCGTGGCGGAGCACAACGCCGGCGACGGGGCCAAGTACACGCGGGGCCGTCGGCCGGTGACGCTCGTGCACGTCGAGGCGTTCGACAGCCAGTCCCGCGCCATGCAGCGGGAGTATGCGATTAAGCAGCTCAGCCGCAGGGCCAAGGAGCGGATTGTGGACGAGGAGGACGCGGAGGGCGGCTAATGACCGTGTACAACTCCCCTGACAACTTCGAGGGGGACCCCGTTGCGGACCCGCGGACCCTTCGATCTCCGTCCCTCCGTTGTGCACGCCCACTAGAAGTACTCGTGGAAGCGAGCGTGGCCCTCGGGCTTGACGCTGAGCTCGGCGTCGTTTCGCTCGCCGAGGTCGGGCACCTTGCTGACCCCGACGGGCACGTCGGAAATCGGGGTCTCCACGCCCTCGAGCTGCAGGATCACCCTCGGGGCCTCCATGTCCAGAAGGGCGGCCTGGAGCTCGTCCGCAAAGGCGGTGCTGTCCGGCCGGAGGGTGAGCTCGACGGAATATCCCTTCGGCCGGTCGATCGCCTCGTCGGGATGCGGGGTGGCGGAGACGACGCCCTCCACGAGCGCGTCGGTGACGTCGGTGTACTGGTCGTCGGTGGGGCGTTTCCACTCGAGCGACCGAATGGGTCGGTCCATGGCGGCGGAGCAGGGGGGCGACAGGGGCGTGGAGAGGCGGAGCTGCCTCACTCGTTGGTCTCGACGCCGAGCGTGAACTCGGCCCCGCAGTGGTCGCACCGCAGCTCGATGGCCTTTTGGGGGCCGTCCTCGAGGCCCGTCTCCCGAAACTCCGGGCTCCCGTCCGGGCTGCTCGAGATGGGCGTGACGCTCTCGAAGGAAAAGTCGCCGGTCAGTACGTTGGCGCGGCCGACGGTGCGGTCGCACTCGGGGCACGAGAAGGGCTGCTCGGCGGCCCCGTCGCCGGAGACGGGCTGACTGGGTTCGTCCATGCCGGAGTCGGTCGGTTGAGTGAAGGCAGGTCGGTGAAAAACGCCTCCTCGGCGGATGTCGGGGGGACTGCTCTCCGCAACGTGTCTGCAAACGTACGGAGGGGGCCGCGGGGTCCGAGTCGTCGATGGTCACGTTTTCGAAACGGGGGGTGCTCTGGGAAACGCGAGCACGGTCCCGGGATATAGCTGCCACCGCATTCTCGATTTCAAAAGCGAAGGCTCGGCGCTCCCGAGGGCCGTGCCCCTCGCTCCTCTCCGCATTCCTTCCATCAGCGTTCCGATCGACCATGGCCACCATGCGTGCCGCCCGTGTCCCCGAGGCCGGGGGCGACTTCGAACTCGTCGACCTGCCCATGCCCACCCCGTCGGACGACGAGGTCCGTCTTCGGGTCGAGGCCTGCGGCATCTGCCACAGCGACGCTTTCGTCAAGGAGGGCACCTTCCCCGGCATCGAGTATCCGCGCGTCCCGGGCCACGAGGTGGCCGGCGTGGTCGATGCGGTCGGGGCGGACGTCGACCAGTGGAGCGAGGGCGAGCGCGTCGGGGTGGGCTGGCACGGGGGGCACTGCTTCACGTGTGAGGCCTGCCGGGACGGGGACTTCGTGAACTGCGAGAACGCCCTCGTCACCGGCATCAGTTTTGACGGCGGCTACGCCGAGTACATGACCGCGCCGGCCGAGGCCGTGGCGAAGATGCCCGACGACCTGTCGGCCGAGGACGCGGCGCCGCTGCTCTGCGCCGGCATCACGACGTACAACGCCCTCCGCAACCAGGACCTGCGGGCCGGAGACCTCGTCGCCGTGCAGGGCATCGGCGGGCTCGGCCACCTCGGCGTGCAGTACGCCGCGCAGATGGGCTGTGAGGTGGCGGCCCTCTCCACGAGTGCCGACAAGGCCGACCTGGCCCGCGACCTCGGGGCGTCGCACTTCATCGACGCGGGGAGCGAGGACGCGGCCGAGGCGCTGCAGGCCCTCGGCGGCGCCGACCTGCTCCTGGCCACCGCCCCCAACTCGGCGGCCATCACCGACGTGGTCGGCGGCCTCGGGCGCGACGGGCGGCTCGTGATCGTCGCCGCCACCGGCGAGCCCGTGGAGGTGTCGCCGATGGCCCTCATTCAGGGCCGCAAGTCCGTCTCCGGCTGGCCCAGCGGCGACGCCGACGACTCCGAGGACACCCTCAACTTCAGCGCCCTCACCGGCGTGACGCCCGAGATCGAGACGTTCCCGCTCGAAGAGGCGGCGGCCGCGTACGACCGCATGATCAACAACGAGGCCCGCTTCCGCGCCGTCCTCACGATGGAATGATAATTGGGGTAGGGGCATGGGCGTTGGGGGGAAGTACCCCGTCCGACGACGCGCCCGCTGGGACGAACGAAGCGCCCGTCAAGACGAAGAGAGGGCGTGATACCGACCCGCGAACAAGTGTCCGACGTCCGTCTTCTGCTTGCGGCGATGCACGGTCCGCAGCGATCGCGGGAGAGAGCCAACGTACGTTCTCGCGGATCGGTAAGCCGGTCACTCCGCGTCGAGACGTCCGTAGAGGGAGAGCCTACACCCGGATCTGAGTACTTTTGGTATGCCGTCCTCCGACGCGACCGTCTCCTCGCTCGTCGAGCGGAGCCCCGTCTATTACGGATGGGTCGTGCTCGGCATCTCGACGCTTGGCATGGCCGCCACCCTGCCGGGGCAGACGGCGGGCGTGTCCCTCTTCATCGACGCGTTCATCGAGGACCTGGGACTGTCCCGCTCGGCGGTCTCCTGGTTCTACACGGCGGCCACGGTGCTCGGCTCCCTGGCGCTGCCCCTCATGGGCCGACTGCTGGACCGATGGGGACCGCGTCGCATGGCCGTGGCGGTGATTGCCCTCTTCGCCGCGAGCTGCGTGGGCATGAGTCAGGTGCGCGGCTGGATTGGCGTCTTCGTGGGGTTCGTGTGCCTGCGGGGCTTCGGGCAGGGCACGCTCGGCCTCATCAACAACCACGCGGTGAACCTGTGGTTCGAGCGGCGGCGCGGCCTGGCCGTCGGCATCCTGGGGCTCGGCATGGCCGGGGCCACGGCCCTCTTCCCGCCCCTCATCGACGAGGGCATTCAGACCTACGGGTGGCAGACGACGTATTTGCTCATGGGCGGTCTCCTGGCGGCGGTCATGCTGCCGCTCGGCGCCTTCTTCTACCGCGACGCCCCGGAGCGGTACGGCCTCTCGCCCGACCCGGCGACCCCCGACCCGGCGACGGACCCTGCCGGCGCGAGCGGGACCGAAACGGCGGTCACGGGCGTCGAGCCGGAGGTGGCCTACCGGACCTGGACCTTCTGGCTCTTCACCGCGGCGGGCGTCTGTACGGCGGGCCTCGGGACGGGCCTGCTCTTCCACCACTTCTCGATCCTCGAGGAGGTGGGGGTCGGGCGCGACCTGGCGGCGCAGTTCTTTATCCCGCTGGGCGTGGTGACGGCGGTGTTCAACGTGGGCACCGGCTGGCTGGTGGACCGCTTTCCGCCGCGTCTCCTGCTGGGCCTGCAGCTGGGCCTGTTCGGCGCCATGATGGGCCTGCTCCCGGCGGTGGACACGACGGCGGAGGTGTGGCTCTACGGGGGCGTCTTCGGGGTGGCGCAGGGGATGCAGCAGGCCCTCCTCGGCAGCGCCTACGCCTACTACTTCGGCCGCCTGCACCACGGCAGCATCCGGAGCCTCGCCAACACGGTCTTCATCGGAGGCACGGCCGTCGGGCCCGCCGTCCTGGCGCTGGGGCCGGATCTGATGAGCGGCTTCGCGCCGATCCTCTGGATCTGCACGCCGGTGCCCCTCGTGCTCGCCCTGGCGGCATTCCTGGCGTGGGGGACGGACTGGGACGCCGCGGCGCTCGTGGATGTGGACGCCTGAACGATCAGAGATCGCGCGTCTGCGACCGGGGGCGGCCTCGAGAGATCCGGTCCGAGACGCCTTCGACCCAGAGGAAATGGCCACCCACCGCCTGACGATCTGCCCGAATCGGTCGATCCTCGAGCCCGTCGGGGGCGCCGTGCGGATGCGCGGGGGACGGCCGCGTCCGCAGACGCCCTGCATCTTTCCCTCGGGCCTCGCGTTAGGAAAAAGGTCCGCGCTCGTTCCCCCGCTCTCCCCATCGCATGCGACTGACCGACGAGGAAAAGGCCGTCCGACGCGAGATCGAAGACTGGCAGCACGCCGACGCCTCCATCGCCGCCCAGGCCATCGACTGGGCCATGCGCCCGGTCGACTGGGCCGTCGACCAGACGGTGGACCCCGAGACGATGGACCAAGTCGTCGAGCGCATCCACCAGTTCCTTTCCACCCTCACCGACGCCTCGGAGTGGACGTTCGAGGACGAGGACCTGCTGGCCGCCGCCGCGGAGCGGGGCCTGCCCGCCCAGTCGGTGAGCGACCTGCGCACCCGGCCGATCGACGAGCTCGACCCCCTGGCCCGCAGCCGCTTCCAGCAGAACACGCTCCTCGCGGCCCTGGAAGGGGGCGGCACCGGCTTCCTCGGCACCGCCCTCCTCGCGGCCGACATTCCGCTGCTCTTTACCATCAACCTGCGGCTCATCCAGCAGATCGGGGCCTGCTACGGCTTCCCGCTGCGGGGCCCGATGTTTCGGCCGCTCGTGCTGTCGATCTTCAACGCCGCGGCGGCCGGGGGGCGCGAGGCCCGGAACGAGGCGCTCCGCGAGGTGAGCGTGGCGGCGGCCGCCTTCGCCAACGACCTCGACTACAAGGGACGCGTCTCCGGCACCTTCCGCGATCAGAACCGGCACCTCCCGCGCGAGATCGCGAAGGCCCTCGTCGAGCGCAAGCTGGGGCAGACGGTGCCGCTGGCCGGGGCCGCCGTCGGGGCCGGCGTCAACTACTGGTTCACCAGTGAGACCGCCGAGTCGGCCTTCATGTGCGCCCGGGCCCTCTACCTCGACTGGAAAGAGCGGCGGTGACCGGCGGCCCTGTAACGATCGGCCGTCGAATGCTTCTCCTATGGAGGGGAGAGGCCCGCTCTTTCGCGTGCAACCTAGAGCCCCTCGTGCAGCCGGGCGGCCAGGCGGTTGGGCAGGGCGTCGGCGTCGCGAATCTTCTGGGCGGCCGCGTCGACGTCGTAGCTGAGCCGCACGTTGCGGTAGTCGTACGTGTCGGTATCGAAGAGCCCGAAGCTGAGCTTTGGGTTCTGGTCCCGGGGCTGCCCGACGCTCCCGACGTTGACCAGGTACCGGTGGCCCTCCCGCACCTGAAAGACGCCGAGCGTATCGGCCATCACGGCCGGCACGTGGGTGTGCCCGATGAAGCAGAGGTCGGTGTCGAAGTGGTCGAACTGGGCCTGGGCGGCGGGGTAGGTGGTGAGGCGGGTCCAGTCGGTCGGGGCGTCGGGGGTGGCGTGGACGAAGGTACAGTTCTCGACCGTGAGGGTGAGGGGCAGGTCGGCTAGGAACGCGATTTGCTCTGTTGAAAGACACCGCCGGTTATGACGGGCGGCCGCCTGGCCATTGGCCGGCAGGGCATCGACGGCCGCGTCCGTCGCCACGGCCGCGTCGTGGTTGCCGCGGACGATTCCCTCACAGTGCTCACGGATCAGATCGACACACGCCGCCGGGTCGGCGTTGTACCCGACGACGTCGCCGAGACAGTACACCGCCTCAACCCCGGCGCTCTCAATGCCTTCCAGCGCCCGCGTCAGGGCCTCGAGGTTCGAATGAATGTCGGACAGAATGGCGATGCGCACGGGAGGGACGACCTGGAATGGGAAGGAGAAAGAGAAGAAAATTTTACGGAAGAGAAGAGGGCAGTTACGAACACCCACCGGGTAAATTGGTACGAATTTACGATAGCTTGTTTTTCACTGAAAAGAAATGGTATAGTGCTTGTCGGTGCAGTACAAACAATACTTGATTCCTCGCCGCTCCGGAGTAGCCGGTCGGTGCAATCGAGGGATGTTTCCGAGGCGAGATCCGCCTTCTCCGGAAGAGAAGGCCGCCGCGGTTCCTAACATCCGCCGCGTTCTGGCGACGCGACCGCCTCCCGGCCGCTCTTCGGCCCGGGCGGGGCATACAGCCGAGTGACCAGAGCGTCTGTGATTTCGTTCATACACCATTCCGTACAGATTGGACTCTAGAAATGAAACTAATCTTAATTGTCGAGGACGACGAGAAACTGGCGCGGACCCTCGAGAAGGGACTGAAGCGGGAGGGACCCTACCGGATCCACCACGTGACCAGTGCCGAGGACGCCCTCGAGCAGACGGCCGAGCACCGGTACGACGCCATGATCGTGGACTGGCTCCTCCCGGAGATGAACGGGCCCGAGCTGATCGAGGATCTCCGCGACGAGGGATACGCAACGCCCATTCTCATGTTGACGGTCCGCGACAGTGTCGAGGACCGGGTGAAGGGCCTGGAGAGCGGCGCCGACGACTACCTCACGAAGCCGTTCTCGATGGAAGAGGTCCAGGCTCGCGTGCGGGCCCTGCTCCGGCGGCCGGCCGAGTGGGCGTCGGTCGACGAGATTGCCGTCGGGCCCCTGCAGGTCGACTCGGCGACGCAGGAGGCGCAGGTCTTCGGGAAGCGCCTCGACCTCCGGAAGAAGGAGTTCGATCTCCTGCGCCTGCTGGCCGACCGGGAGCCGAACGTCGTCTCCCGAAGCGTCATCGCCGAACGCGTCTGGGGATCGGAGTTCGTGTCCGACAACTCGATCGACGTGACGGTGTCGGGCCTCCGCAAGAAGCTCGAGAACGCGAAGAACGGCGACGACGGGATGCACCTCGAAACCGTCCGTGGGGTCGGCTACCGGCTGATGGTGGACGAGGAAGAGGAGAAGAAGCGGGCGGCCTGAGAAGCAAGGGGGCGGAGGGGAAGCGGGTCGTCCCCCCGGCCCGGCGGCCGTCAGCGCTTGTGGATCAGCACCCAGTTGAGGCCGGCCTCGTCCCGGTAGAGGCGCACGTCGACCAGCGTGGGGCGCATCTTGTACGTGAAGGTGTAGGTGAAGTGGTCGTCGAGCGCCCCGGCCTCGACCCCTTCCTCGAAGCGCCCCCGAAAGAGGTGATTATTACTGCATGGCGCAAGATGGGTAAAAAAGTCCTGCCCGAGGGCCTCCTCCGGCGGCACGCCGCTGAGGTCTGATTCGTAGCGGTTGTAGAACTC
>Ga0207753_1000799_pt1 | contig 11530 bp, 8 predicted proteins | sample PonA233FremontCA_2_FD_187273 | JGI IMG/M metagenome (GOLD analysis project Ga0207753, IMG submission 187273) | Salt pond sediment microbial community from Fremont, CA, USA - Pond A23 Sediment 3 (SPAdes) | ecosystem: Environmental > Aquatic > Non-marine Saline and Alkaline > Saline | place: USA...
CGGCGCAACGAGGTCGTCGCCGACACCCAGATCGTCCGGCCCGGGGTCAACGGCGAGACGGTCGCAGAGGTGGCGTTCGGCGGGGGCGCTTCTGGCGACGCGATGGCCGACGGGTCGGGCGACGCCGCGACGAACGACGCCGGACGTCCCGTCCCGACCGCGACGCTCCACGAGCCCGACGGCGCCGACCCCGCGCCGGGCCTCGAAGCCGCCCTCGCGGAGCGGATGGCCGCGGCCGACCTCTCGGAGACCATCGACGTCGTCGACCGGCCGATAGAGCGCACGGGCGAGGTGGTCCACGGCGGCGAGTGCCGCGTCGGCAACTTCGTCGCCGACGCGTTCCGCTGGGTCCACGACGCCGACGTGGGGCTCTCGAACGCCGGCGGGCTCCGACAGGGCGACCCGTGGGCGGGCGAGGTGACGAAGGCGGATCTCATCAGCCTGATCCCGTTCGAGGAGCCCGTGGCGCTCGCCTCGGTCACCGGCGCGGAGCTACGCGACGTGCTCCGCGAGATGGGCGCGCCCGACGTCGACTTCGGCGAGGCCGACTGGTGGCACGGCCACGTCTCGAACGCCGAGGTCGTCTGGGACGCCGACGCCGAACTCGTCTTGGAGGCGACCGTCGGCGGCGAGCCGATCGATCCCGAGGCGCGCTACACCGTCGCGGTCTCGGAGTACCTCCTCCACTCGGAACACGAGTTCCCGACGCTCGCGCAGCGGCACCGGATCGACGAGGCCGACATCCAGTACGAAGTGCTCGCCGCATACGCCCGCGAGCACGGGATCGACCCCGAAGTGGAGGGCCGCATCGAGATCCGGAATCGCGCGGCCGCCGCCGACGACGACTGAGTGGCCGGCACCGGCTCTGCGGCCGGCACCGACTCTCCGGCCGGGGCGCGAGCGTCGAATCGAGGCTCGAAGCCGTGCGACCGGCGTCGCGGTGCTCCGAGGGGACCGGTCGAACCGCTGAGAGGGTTTAACATCGGTTGTCACGTGTGTACATACACCATATGAACGCGCTTGACGAGGTGCTCGAGAAGTACGCGACGAGCCAGAGCCTGATGGATCACATCAGGTACACCGCCGAGTCGCTGAGCCTGGAGTTCGGGAAGTGGGACGAACAGTACGTGAGCGGCCCCAGTCTCTATATCCTCATCGTCGCGGAGGTGAACTTCGCCGACTACACCGACCCCCTCGGCGACAACGAGTGGCCGGTCGACCGCTGTCGCGTCGTCACCGAGTCGCGCGACGTGTTCACGAAGGTCGCTCGGGACGTGGCGTTCAGTCGAGACGGGGCCGTCATCGTGACCGGCGACGGCACCATTCAGCGACAGATGGTTCGCGTCCGGAACCCCTACCGGGGCGAGGTCGAGAACGTCGAGGACCTCGATTTCCCCGACTGGATGGGGACCAAACACATGAGCGCCCTGGAGACGTCGCTCCGCGACGACGTCCTCTGGGGGGTCACGCTCAGCGAGGAGGACGGGCGCGTCACCACGTTCCTGAACGGTACGTACCAAGACTACCCACGCGACGAGATCGGGGGGCGGTGGCGACCCGAGACGTAGGCTGACGCCCCGACGAGCGACGACCGCAGCGTTTCGACGAGGCTGAGCGCGTCCCCCTCCGTCCCGCCTAATCGAGGTCGATCGAGACGTCTGACTGGATCCCCGCCGCCTTCACCGTGTTGTGAAGGAGCATCGCCCGCGTCATCGGCCCGACGCCGCCCGGGACCGGCGTGATCGCGCCCGCCGCCTCCGCCGCCGACTCGTAGTCCACGTCGCCGACGAGCTCGTACCCCTTCTCCGTTTCCGCCTCGACCCGATTTATCCCGACGTCGATCACGGTCGCGCCGGGCTTGAGCATCGATCCGTCGACGAACTCGGGGATGCCGGCGGCCGCGATCACGATGTCGGCGTCCGCGAGCTTCCCCTCCAAGTCCTCGGTCCGGGAGTGACAGACCGTCGTGGTCGCGTTCCCGACCGGGCTCTTCTGGATCAGGAGGTTCGCCATCGGCTTCCCGACGATGTCCGACCGGCCGACGACGACCGCGTCCGCGCCCTCGGTCTCCACGTCGTACGCCGCGAGGAGCTTCTGAACGCCGTGTGGGGTGCAGGGTTTGAACCGGGCGTCGCCGGCGACGAGCCGACCGACGTTCTCCGGGTGGAAGCCGTCCACGTCCTTTTCGGGAGCGATCCGCCGGAGGACGCGCCGCTTGTCGACGTGGTCCGGGACGGGCAGTTGGACGAGGATGCCGTGGACGTCGTCGCGGTCGTTGAGGTCGTCGATGGTCTCGTACAGCTCCTCGGCCGGCGCGTCGGCGTCGATCTCGACGTGGACGCTCTCGATGCCGACCTCCTCGCAGTCGCGCTGTTTCATCGAGACGTACGTCTCGCTCGCGGGGTCGTCGCTCATCAGAACGGTGGCGAGCCCGGGCGTCACGCCGGCGTCCGCCAGCGTCTCCACGTGCGCGGACACGTCGGCACGCACGTCGGCCGCGACGGCCTCGCCGTCGATGATCGTCGCCGCGTCCGGGTCGTCGCCGGGTGCGTCGCCGTCCGCGCCGTTCGCGCTCTCGGTCATGCCCGAACCGAGACGGAGGCGGTACAAAAGTGACGCGGGATCGTGTCGATCTCGGTGTTCTCGCGACCAATAGTATACACGAGAATGGATCTCTCTGGAGTGGCGCTACTCCGGGAACAGCTCCGTCTCGCGCTCGACCGCGTCGATCGCGGCGCTCTCTTCGGGAGCGAGGTCGAGGTCGGCGACCGCGAGGTTCGCGCGCAGGTGGGCCTCGCTCGACGCCTTCGGGATCGCGGCGACCGGCTCCTTCGCGGTCGCCCACGCGATCGCGACCGCCTCGGGCGTGGCGTCGTGCGCCGCCGCGACCGAACGGACGGCGTCGATCTCGCGAACCCGACCGCCGGCCAGCGGCGAGTAGGCGACCACGGCGTAGCCGCGTTCGCGGGCGTGCTCCAGCAGTTCCGGCTTATAAAACAGCGGGTGGAGCTCGGTCTGGTGGGCCGCCAGCGGCGCGTCGAGGACGTCGATCGCCCGGTCCAACTGGTCCGGCTCGAAGTTCGAGACGCCGACGTTCCGCACGAGCCCCTCGTCGACCAGTCGGTCGAGCGCGGGCAGCGTCGCCTCCGGATCGTAGTCCCCCCGCGGTCGGTGGACGTACAGCAGGTCGATCGCCTCGACGCCGAGACGGTCCGCGCTCTCGCGGGCGGCCGGGCCGACCTCGTCGGTAGCGAGGTCGCCGATCCACAGCTTCGTCGCGACGGTCACGTCGCCGCGGGCGACCGCGCTCGCGGCGAGCCCCTCGCCGACGACCGCCTCGTTGTCGTAGATCCGCGCGGTGTCGAGGTGGCGGTAGCCGACCGAGAGCGCCGTCGCGACCGCGTCCGGGTCGTCGATCCCCATCGTGCCGAGACCGACGGGCGGGAGGTCCATGCCGCTGCGTGGGCCGACCGAGTAAAAAAGCGTCCGGCTCCCCGCGCCGCCGGTGGTTATCTTCAACCGCGCCGCGGGAGGGTACTCTCAACGGCGCCGCGGGCGACTAACGTCGGTCCCTCGCGGCCGCGTCCACCGGGGATCGCCCGCAGATGCTCACCAGGTCGTGGAGGTCGTCGATCTCGTACGTCGGCTGGCAGGAGAGCTCCGCGGAGCGGCGGTGCGGACGCCGGACGAACGCGGAGTCGATGCCGGCGTTGTCGGCGGCGCGCACGTCCGACTCGTTGTCGCCGACGAACAGCGCCGTCTCGGCGCCGAGATCCTCCAGAGCGCGTTCGAGGTAGTACGGCGAGGGCTTCTTCCGCGAGAGGCTGGCGATCGACGGCTCGCGTCCGTACGCGACCTCGAACCGCCCGGCGAGACCGAAGTGGTCGAGGACGGCGTCGACGGTCGCCTGCTGGTTCGACGAGACCACGCCGAGCGGGGCGTCGAGGTAGCGGAGCGCGTCGACGTCCTCGTAGGGCGTCTTCCGTCCCGCTCGGGCGGCGTCGATCTGGGCGTTCGAGGCCGTCTCGTCCCGGACGCGCCAGAACTCCGCCGGCTCCACCCCGTAGCGCTCGCAGATGTCGGTCAGCGTCGCGGGGTCGACGCCGACGGCGACGTCGTCGACGTGCGCCAGGTCGGGGTCCTCGACGCCGAGGCTCACGAACGCGTCCCACGCGGCCTCACGGAGCGTGTCGAACGGGGTCCGTCCGACGAGCACCCCGTCCTTGTCGAGGACGACGGCGTCGTACACGGCTCACTCTCGGTGGGTAGCCGTCAAAAAGCTTTCACCGGTTCCGCCGCGGCCTCCCGCGCCCAGCGACCGGAGTACGGCACCGACGACCGAAACGACCGTCGGGAAACGGGCCGACGAACGAACCGGAACCGGTGACGGGATCGCGACGGCGGGGGGCCGAACGCGATCGGCGCCGCGGACGGTCGCATCTCTTTTCCTCGCCGTTCGAGCAGAAATGAAGTCGGTTTGACACCACCGGTGCGGGACCGATCTCATCGTCGAGCACACCTCCAGCACTTTCAATACCCGGCGCGACGAACCCCCGAATTGCACATGAATATCGTTGATATCGCGGTGCCGGAATACGTCGAGATCGACGTCGACACTCGACTCGCCAAGGTCCGGTCCATCTTCGAGCGCGAGAACCCGAAGGGGATCGTCGTCACCGATGACGGCGAGTACGTCGGCGTGGTCGGCGAGAAACAGCTCATGCGCTCGCGCATGGAAGACGACACGAAGGTGTCGGCCGTCATGAAGCCCGCGCCCTCCGTCGACCGGCACGAGGACGTGCGGGAGACGGCCCGACTCCTCGTCGAGGGGGACGTGAAGATCGCGCCCGTCTACGAGGGCGAGAAGCTCTACGGGATCGTCACCGTCGACCAGATCCTCGAGGCCGTCCTCGACAGCCTCGACGCGATCACCGTCGCGCAGGTCGCCACGGAGGACGTCATCGGGATCAACGAGAAGGACAGCGTCGGCCGCGCGATCAACCGCCTCCGCGAGAACGGGATCTCCCGGCTCCCGGCCCTCGACGAGGACGGCCAACTGGTCGGCGTCGTCACCACCAACGACATCGTCGAGTTCGTGGTGCGCGACCAGGAGCGACAGGGCAGCGGCGACCGCGCCGGCGACATCGACCGGATGCTCGACATCCCCGTCTACGACATCATGTCGAGCCCCGTCGTCACCGCGAGGGCCGACGAGACCGCGCAGGCCGTCGTCGAGCGGATGTTCGACAACAACGTCTCCGGGCTCGTCGTCACGCCCGAGGGCGCCGACACCGTCGCCGGGATGGTGACGAAGACCGACGTGCTCCGCGCGCTCACGTTCACCGAGCAGGACTCGATGGACGTCCAGATCACCAACGTGGAGCTGCTGGACACGACCAGCCGCGAGCACATCGTCGAGTCGATCGAGCAGGTCGCCGACAAGTACGCCGCGATGCACGTCATCCACGCGCACGTCCGGCTCCACGCGCACAAGGAGAAGCTCCGCGGCACCCCCCTGATCCAGTGTCAGATCCGCCTCCGGACCAACGAGGGGCAGGTCGGCGGCTCCGGCGAGGGGTACGGCGCCGAGCACGCCTTCCACGTGGCGCTCGACAAGCTGGAGCGCAACGTCTTGGAGATCAAGGGCGTCAACGCCGACGAGGAGTACCGCGGCCAGCTGCTCCGCAAGCTCGGCGAGCTGTAACGCGCTGACCGACCGCCGGTTATGCGGAGACGGCCGCGCCGACCCCGGGCGGAGATCTCGACCGCCGTTCTATTCTTCGAATCCCGCCGTTTCGGCTCCGTTAACGACTGACTCCCCCCTCGAGCGCTGGCCCAGCGCGTGAGATCCGTCGGCCGGAGGCTGTTCCGCGGCAGGGCGGATGTCAGCGAAGCAGACAGCCAATCTGCCCGACGGTCGGACGGTCAGCCGATCGGTCCGGCGATCTCGAAGACGACGAACAGGTAGTACAGCGAGATCGCGACCAATACGAGACCGGTCCCGGCGTTTATCAGTCGGCGGTTACCGGTCAGCGCACCGAGCACGCGGTCGCGCCAGGGGTCGGAGACGACAGCGAACGCGAGCAGCGGGCTCGCCATCCCGACGCCGAAGGCGCCGAAGTTCGCGACACTGGAGAGCGGGTTCGAGAAGAGGAACGCTCGAGCGAGGAACACCGAAATGAATCCCGGGTTACACGGCAGCACGATCGCTCCGAAGAAGGCGCCGTACGCGAACGCCGACAGCGACGGAAATCGGGTCTGCGGCGGTTCGATCGTGGGGAGTGCGGCCTGCGGGTGGAGGTCCGCGACCAACACGACGCCCAGCACCGCGAGGAGGGCGAACGCCGGCGGCGAAACGCGCTCCACGACGGCCGTCAGAGAGGTCTCGAGGAGCGTCGTGAACAGGATGCCGACGGCGCCCATGAAAGCGATCACGCCCAGCGAAACCAACACGCCGAGGACGGCGATCGGCGGCGCGTCGTCGTCCTGGTTCGAGAGGAACGCAAGGAATCCCGGATACAACGGAATCACACAGACGGCCGACAGCGGCGTCGCGACGCCGAGAGTGAACGACGTTACGACTTCGGTGACGAGCCCCATTTCAACACTCGTCGGCGGCCGCCTCGATCTCCGCGGCGGACCGTTGGCTCCCGGAGAAGAACTCCGAGCTACCGTCGTCACACGCGACGATGATCGGGGTGCTCGGGGCGTTGGTCACCACCGTGCCGAACGCGTCGATCAGCGACTTGGTCATCTCCGTCGGCGCGACAGCGAACCGCCAGTCGAACCCGTTCTCCGCCGCGTGCTCCCGCACCTTCTTGGCGTCCTCGTTGGGATCGGTGTTGAGACTGACTACGGTGACCGACTCGTCCACGTAGGAGAGCGCTTCCGACTGGCGCTGGCACTTCGGGCACCACACGGCGAACGACTGGACGGCGACCGGCCCGTCCAGGTCATCGATACGAAACGTCTCGTCCGTCAGGACGTCGGTCAGTTCGGTCGTTCGCCAAGCGGTCGCCGACGCTCCTTCCGTGGATCCGTCGGAACCCTCGTCAGCTGCGTCATCGTCGGCTCCGTCGCTGCCGGCGTCGTCGTCGCCGGTACCGCCACCGTTCTCGCCGGGTTCGCCATCGCCGCCGAGACAGCCGGCGAGCGCTCCCGCGCCCGCGACGCCGGCGACCGCGAGGACCCGCCGTCTGGAGAGGTGGTCGGGCCGACTGCGAGTGGGACCGCGCGTGTCCATGTCGGACGAGAGTCGCGTCGGTAGTTATAGATTGTTCAACATTCGTTCGGATCCGTTCAAATTCGGTCGGACCGGTGTCGGTTCGGTCGCGACGGAGGTTTCACCGGTGTCCGCCGACTCGCCCGCGCCACCGACGCTTCCGGCATCGAAGCCCCGGCCGCGAGGACGGTGGGGGAGCCGAGACGGGGGAACGTGCGGCGACTTTTTACGGCTTTCGCGACTTCTCGCGACCTCTTGTGATTCCTGGCCGATGACGGGGTTCCCGAAGTCGGTATCAGCCGTTCCCGGCGCACACCCTTCCGAGCAGCGTCGCCGCGAGGAGCGCGACCATCCCGGCGATCGGCCCGAATCCGGGTGCTTCGTCGTCCGAAGTGTCGTCCGGCGCGCCGTGCTCGTCGGTCCCCGCTCCGCCGTCACCGCCCGACGCGGCCGTGCCGTCGTTCGCGTCTGACCCATCTCTCTCGCCGCCGCCGCCCGCCGACTCGCCGTCGACGGGCTCACGCTCGTCGGTCGAGTCACCCGTCTCGTTCGTGAGGAGGGCCGTCTGGTTGGCCGGTTCCGTCGTTTCGTTGGTGACTTCTGTCGTTTCGTTGGCGGCTTCCGCCGTTCCGTTGGTCAGGTCGTTCGTTTCGTTGGTCGGTTCCGTCGTTTCGTTCACGGAGTCCGCCGTCTCTCCGTCGTCGTCCGGCGCCGTGGTCCCGCCGCCTCCGGTGGAATCCCCAGTCCCGCCACCACCCCCGCTTCCGCCGCCTCCGGACGTCCCGCCGCCACTCCCGCCGGTCCCGCCGCCTCCGGACGTCCCGCCGTCACTGCCCCCGTCGCTGCCGCCGTCCTCGTCGCCGCTTCCTCCACCGTCCTCGCCGCGTACCACCTCGAAAGAGGCCGCACGCGAGTCGTCGGCCGTCGAGGCGGTCACCGCGTACGATCCCGTCGATGCGCTCGACCCGATCGAGACGGTGAACGTCCCCGAACCGGTGTCGTCGACCGCGACCCCGTCGATCCGGACCGAGTTCGGGCTCACTGACCCGTTCGGGTCGACGGCGACGCTCACGGCGACGTCGTCAGCGGCGGGCCCCTCGTTCAGCACGGTGACCTCGAACCCCCCGCTCGATCCCCGCTCGATCTCCGCGGGCCCCGACAGCCCCGTGAGAGTGAACACGCCTCGGGGAGCCAGCGAGGCGTTCACCGCTCGGGTCTCGTTCGCGGCGAGCGTCGCCGTCTCCGTCGCGTCCGCGTAGCCGTCCGCGGAGACGGTAACGGTCCGCTGGCCGCGCGCCACCGAGAGCGAATAGCTGCCGTTCGAGTCTGTCGTGGCCGATCTCCCGTCCGCGGTTGCCGTCGCCCCCGTGACGGGCTCGCCGTCGCTCGCGTTCGTCACCGTTCCGGTCAGCGACGCGGGTTTCGGATCGAGTGCGAGGGTCTGGTCCGTCGTCGCGTTCGGCCTGACGCGGACGGACGTCCGCGTGAGCGGCTCGAAATCCGGCGCGTCGACGGCGACGTCGTAGGTGGTCGGGCGGAGGTCGACGGCGTATGTGCCGTCATCGCCGACGTTGGCCGCGGCGACGGTCGCGTTCGTCTCCGCGTCGGTGACGGTCACGGTCGCATCGGCGGGACGGTCGAGTCCGTCGGTCGCGTTCACGCCGCCCGAAAGCGTCCCGTTACGGAGCGTCAAGTCGAGGTCCGCGACCGCCGCGTCTCCGGACTCGTTCAGGGTCACCGTCCGATTCGACGGCGCGTACGTCTCGTTGCTCGCGGTGACGTTCAGAGCGGTCGCCGGCGCGCTCACCGCGTACGTTCCGTCCGCACCGGTCGTCGTCTCACCGATCGCCTCGCTCCCGTCGGCGACGACCACCGGTATCCCGGAGAGCGTCGCGTTCGTCTCTGCGTCGGTGACGGTGCCGTTCACGGTGCCGACCGCGTCGGCGACGCCGACGGTCGCGTCGGCCGCGTCCTCGGACGACGCGACCGCGACGGTCGTCTCGCCCGTCGCGAAACCGCTCGGGACGGTCCCGTTCAGCGCGACCGACGTGTCGTTACCCGCTCCGAGCGAGACGTTCGCGGCGTCGAGCACCCGCGCGTCGCTCGCGTTCGCGGGATCGGTCAACCGGAGTTTGACGGTGCGGTTCCCGCCGCCGAGTCCGCCGACGTTCGTCACGGTCGCCGTCGCGTCGAGGCTCCCGTTTCGCTCGACGAACGCGGGCGCACGGAGGGCCGACACCTCGTAGGAGGGCGGGTCGAGGACGTCGACCGCGGCGGTTCGATTCGAGTCTCTCGTGTGGACGCCGTGCTCGTAGGTCGCGTTCGTCGGCGTGTCGCTCGGGACAGCGTAGGAGAACGAGACGGTCGCGCTCTCGCCCGGCGCGAGCGAGACGTTCGTCTCGTCGCCGACGGCGCCGTCGAACCGATACTCGACGGTACCGACGCCGGGGTCCGAGCCGGTGTTGTCGACCGTCGCCGTCGGTTCCAGCGTCTCACCCGGTGCGACCTCGGTCGGCGCGTCGAAACCGCTCACCGAGAGCGTCGACCGGTTCTCCGTGACCGACGAGACGGCCGCGAACCCGTCGACGACGCCCGCGCCGTATCTCGTGTCGGGGTCCGTCGCGCCGTTCGGGTGTGTCGCGGTGTCTCGAAGCGTGTCGGAGAGCTTCTCGTCGGTGACGTTCCGCGACGTCGCCGAGATCATCAGCGCCGCGACGCCGGAGACGTGAGGCGCGGCCATGGAGGTACCGGAGAGCGTTCGGTAGCCGCCGCCCGCTGCCGTCGAATTCACCGACACGCCCGGAGCGGAGACGTCCGGAACGACGTACCGATCGGGCCAGTCGGCCGGAGCGTCAGTTCCCCACGCGTCGTCGGTAGAGACGTTTTCACCGCCCGAAAAGGAGGGGACCTCGCGGTCGGAGTCGACGGCCCCGACGCCGAGGGCGTCGTGTATGTTACCGGGGGAGCTCGACGGCTCGGTGTCGCGATTGCCGGACGACGCGACGACGACCTTTCCGGCGTCCCGCGCGTTCCGGACCGGTTCGATCATCTCGGCGACGTATCCGTCCGCACCCAGACTCATTTGCAACACGTCGACTTCGGGGTCCTGTGACGCGTGTTCCATGCCGGCGACGACCCGTGTGAACGTCGCGTTTCCGCCGTCGTCGTCGAACACTTTGACGCCGTGGAGCGTCGCCGCCGGCGCCACGCCGATCGCCGTCCCGCTCTCGTTGCCACCGGCGACCGTTCCGGCGACGTGGGTACCGTGACCGTTACCGTCCGACGCGTCGCTGACGTCGTCGCTCACGAGAGTCCCGTCCGTGTCGTACTCCGCCCACCCGCTCACTGTCAGGTCCGGGTGGTCCGGGTCGATCCCCGTGTCGATCACGGCAACGGTCGCGCCCTCGCCGCGGGTACCGAACCGCTCCCACACCTCGGGGGCGCGCACCATGTCGACGCCGTACGTCGCGTTCGTCGACGTCGAACCGGCGGAGACGGTCCCGGCCGCGGGGCCCGCGGGAGAATCGAGAGCGCCGGCTCCGGGTCCGCCGCCCGCGGTCGCCGCCGAGTCGAGTTCCATCCGGAAGTTCTCGTGAACGCGCTCGACGCCGCGCACTTCGAGGAGGCGTTCGACCGCGACGCTCTCGGTGTCGACCGTGACGAGCATCGCGTTCGCGAGCCAGAAGCTCCGCTCGACCGTGACGCCGGGCTTCCTCTCGGCGAACCGCTCGAAGCCTCCCTGCGCGGTCGCGGCGTTCGCCTTGAGCTCGTCCGTCCCGATCCGGTCGCCGTCGTCGGCGCGGGCGCGGTGCGCTCCGAGCCCGGCGTCGTCTCCGAAGCGCACCACGAGCTCGACGGTGCCGTTCGCCGACCGCAGTCCGGGACCCACGGCGTCCGACGACGCCGCCCCGAACGACGTCGACGACGCGGGAGAAGTTGCTGTCGCCGGCGCCGTCGACGGCGAGTGGGCGGAGGAGGTGGGGGACGCGTCGGCGCCGACCGCGGGGCGGTCGACGGCCGCTTCGCCGAGACCGCCGGCCGCCGCAGCGGGCGCGAGGGCGGCCGCGAGGACGCAGGCGACGACGAACAGGACGGTCGCTCGCCAGAGTCGACTCGCCCCGTTACTCATTACGTATCAGGACGGTAGGAAGGGCTTAATTCCCCCGACCGACGCGCCGCTCAGGCGTCCGCGCCCTCGGCGAGCCCGTCGGCGACGATCCGGAAGGTGACAGAGTCGCCGGCGGGCTTCGAGCGGTGTTTCTCCAGCGTGGCCCGGCGGTTTCCCCCGCGGAACCTGTCGACGCGGAG
>Ga0207753_1000802_pt1 | contig 11509 bp, 14 predicted proteins | sample PonA233FremontCA_2_FD_187273 | JGI IMG/M metagenome (GOLD analysis project Ga0207753, IMG submission 187273) | Salt pond sediment microbial community from Fremont, CA, USA - Pond A23 Sediment 3 (SPAdes) | ecosystem: Environmental > Aquatic > Non-marine Saline and Alkaline > Saline | place: USA...
CGTATTGCGGGTGTTGGACGTCGGGGCCGATGTGGTTCCTGTCGTCCCCTGTTGTGCTTCGAGCGTAGAGCGGATCGCTGTGAGTTCGACGAGGATCTCGTCAAGTACGTCACGCTTGGTTTCACCCGATTCCGTCGTCGGTTCACCACGGCTGCCCTTCACGCGTTTGTTGATGAGCTCCTGAATCTCGCGCGGTTCGGGGACTGACCGGAATTGCATCTCGATACCGGAGCCGCCAGCGGTCGAGATATCGACGTTCCCGTAACCGAATCGAGACCCGAAGAGCCCCTGGCTGTAGGAGGTGTTCTGGACTTTTCCGAAATCGATGCGCTGGACGTCACGTGAGAGGACTCCCGTCTTCTTGTACAGCCCATCGGTCGTCACAACGAACTGCGTATTCTCGCGCTGGAGATAGGATCCGGCGATGATGAACAACCCAATGAGGACGAGAGAGAGGGGCACTCCGACGACAAGCGCCGGGATCAAGCTACTCTCGTGTGGTTTCCCAGACCAAACAATCTCTTCATCTTCGTCGAGGGTTAACCAGTCGGCAGTTTCCGGGTCGATAGGAGGTGACTCGGACATACGAAGCACTTTGCCAGATGGCTGTATTAAACTCCCGACGGGGCGATAGCGAGAGTTCTATGTCAGTACGTCTTCTGATACATTCATTCGTCTAGCCACGGTATCATTTTTGGTATAAATCTGAGCAGCCCATTCCGATACTCAGCACCAACTAGAGATGGCAAGCAAATTATCCGAAAGGAACTCAACGCTTGTCGGGCAGTTTGTTAATCACGATAGACGACAATAGTGATGTATGAGATCAATTACGAAAACGATACTCGTTGGTGGTGGTGTGGTACTTGCCGGCTGGGTTGGGTGGGGACTCTACTCGACTAAGAAGGCAAAATCAGTCCCGTACGAACAGCTACGAACCATCAACGGCGCTGATATTCGGCGCTATCCGCAGACAGTTCTTGTTGAAACGGCAGCGCCGACGCAACGGATTGCGTTTCAACGCCTCTTCGAGTACATCTCGGGAGCCAACCACGGGGATGAATCAATCTCGATGACGGCCCCTGTCGAAACCCAATCAGGGGACTCAATTGCGATGACGGCTCCTGTTCGATCAGCGGCGACCGGGACCGACGCTGAGACGATTCGGATGGCGTTCTATCTGCCATCCGAGTATACGCCTGAAACGGCACCGGAACCAACGGACCCAGATGTCACACTCGTCACCGAACCACAGAAGACAGTCGCTGTAGATCAGTTTTCTTGGTATGCCCCGGAGTGGCGGGTCGAACGACGGACGGAGAAGCTGCTTGCTACGCTTGCAGATGAAGATATCGAACCGGAGGGTGATCCCTATCTCCTCCGGTATAATGACCCGTGGACACCACCATTCATGCGACGAAATGAAGTGGCGGTAGAAGTCGTCGAGGGGGAGTGACGGTAGGTGACGTGAGAACGCTGCTCTGAACTGTACATCGAGGCGTAGGAGAAAGAGTGCGCACAGAGATGGATTACTGTGCCACCTCGTCAATGGCCCTGACGAGTTCCTCGGGACGTTGTGATCCAACGAACACTACCCGCCCGGTTGTTCGTTCGATCCGAATTCCCCGGTCACCACTAACGTTGTATGCGAGCTTCCCGGGAGTCCATCGGATCCCCCAGCCACCGAACTCCTGAAGAGGGCTGTACTGTGTGGATTCGTATCGTTCAATCTCTGACCACGGAACTCGACGGACTGATCGGTGAAGAGGCCACATTTTGAGATAGATCCCGTCGGCTCTCACTTCGGTCTCAATCGAGCACCTGCGCCGACGTGCGGAGTCCATTCTGCTGGCACCGACTCTTAAGCTACGTCAGATTGAAGAGCCACGTATGCTACGGCAGTTCCTCGGTGTACTCGGCGTTCTCACGACGCTCGCTCCGGACCGGATCGTGGACGTATTCGAGGCAATTGCGGTCGAGAACCCTGAGGAAAACACCGTCCATTCGTGGTTTAGTCCCCTGATTCGGGCTGAAGGAGTCGTTATCACGCTCGCCGCGCTCCGTGGCGGCCGCCTCTACGCGTGGCTGATGAATTGTCACCGGAATCTTTGGTGCCGTCTTGCTTTTCATCCCGCGACTGTACGAGCACATCGCGGGGCCGCTCGTGTACGAAGACCCTGAGTCAGTGGAGTGGAAAGACCACCTCACCGACGGTGTCCGCGTGATCGGCGCTGTGTACGTGCTCCTCGCGCTCTTGGACCGTCGGCGTCGACACGAGTCATGACCGAGGATCCCTCCGACCGCACGATCCTCCTCACCGGCGGAACGAGCGGATTCGGACGGGTGGCAGCGGTTGACCTCGCAAAGCGAGGTGCGACCGTCGTAGTCGTCGGCCGCGACGAGTCGAAGGGGGCCACTCTCGTAGAACGGTCCAAAGACCTTGCCGGAACAATCGCGTTCCATCAGGCCGATCTCGCCTCCCAATCCACCGTTCGGTCCCTCGCAGCAACCGTGAAACGCGAGTACGAGCGGATCGACGTCCTCGCTCACAACGCCGGACTCTCAGCCGGACCACGGCGTGAGAGTCCGGACGGAATCGAACTCACGCTCGCGGTGAACCACTTGGCTCCCTACCTCCTGACATACGAATTGCTCGACCATCTCCGTGACGCACCCGATCCACGTGTTGTCATTACCGCCTCAGACATCCATCGGCGGGCGACACTCGATTTCGACGACCTCCAACTGACGGACGAGTACGACTCACTCGACGCGTACGCCCGCTCGAAGCTGGCGAACATCGCGTTCACGGTCGAACTTGATGCCCGGCTCCCGGACGACTCCGCAGTCACGGTCAACTGCATTCATCCGGGGTTCGTTCCGTCGACGAACCTGTTCCGGGAGGCGTCGCTCCGAACGCGGCTGCTGGTTCGGATCGCCGGGCTGGTCCCGGGTGTCGCCACCTCAAAACAGGCGGCCGCCGAACGCCTCCAAACACTTCTCGTTGACCCTCGGTATGGCTCCGTAAGTGGCCAATACGTCGGCAGCGATGGTCCCGAAGACCCCGCTCCCGAGGCCACGAACCAAGCGGTTCGGCGGCGACTGTGGCAGATAAGTGCCGAGCTGGTCGGCATTACACCCGACTGGCCGACGCCTAGCACCAACTAGACTCTAGTAGCATGGTCTCCACCTACCTCAGACATATCCGTGCTTCTCAATACACTGTTACGGCTAGTGGGATTCAGATTCTTTTGTCTCAACCCGTCCGTGTCGTGCATCGATCTCATCGGGCATATCGAGCGTTTTGCGGATTGATGCCCGGATTGCGTCGCTTCGGTTGACGAACTTTCCCTCGTCACCGACGTGTTCGTCGAGGTCGTCAAGCCTGTCTTGGGTAGCGTGGGTCTGCGGAAACCCACAGCAACGAACGTAGAATGAACATAAATAACAAACAGCCAACTAGAACCAAAATAGATATTCCTGTCACTCAAACATATTGTTTTCATGCAACAAGCGCCGTCATCAACTGAACCGGAGTCCGACTGGCCTCCGACCTTTCGCGCAGGCTGGTTGCCGACAGTCGCACTGATACTGGCGTTCACTGGCTGGATACTCATCTCGGTAACCGTGTCTGGCTGGCTGTTCGGCGATACCCTCTCAACCATTGAAGAAGGGATATGGACGATTCCATCCGGTATCGTCCAACTTGGTATCGCTGTGGTCATCCTTCGATACGAACGTGTCGGCTACCGGGAACTCGGGTTGGCCCCACGGTTAGTGCGTCCGGCACTCGCTGCAACCGGCGTGGTCATTCTCGTGGCGAATGTCGCGGCTGCAGGTCTGGGAGTGGTCGCGGGTAACAAGATCTCATTCGGATTGATGGAATTCTATCTCACACCCCCACCCGATTGGACCGTTCAGGGAGTCCTCATCAGTGCGGTTGCGCTGTATCTGTTTACTGGTCCGGTCGAGGAACTGGCGTTTCGGGGGTATCTCCAGAATAAGGTCATTTCGAACGTGACAGTCGGGTCGCCGACGGTTCAAACGATTATCGGAATACTCACTGCCGCGCTGGCGTTCGCGTTGCTGCATATCCCGGTGTACCTGATCGTCAGAGAAGTGTCCACTGGGGCACTTATCGTGACTCTCGTGCTGCTGACAGCCACGGGAATCATGTACGGTAGCATCTACGCGGCCACGCGAAACCTATATCTCGTGATGTTCCTCCACGGTATCGGCAATCTCTGGCCACTCGTCGTCGACCCCGGGACAGGCGTCTGGCCGAACTACGGCGTCCTGTTAGTGATGTACATCTTCCTCACCGTGTTGTACCGGCAGTGGGCGACGGATTTGACGCTGCCAATATTCGCACAAGAACGCGATCCGGCGGGTGAGTGACCACAGACAAGGGGTTGGTTACGTGGGAGTAATCTCGAATGTGGTGATCGTGCCGAACAGCCCGGACGACGTCTCCTGAACCGACAGGCCGGCTTCTGTGACGATTTCGCGCGGTTCCTGCGTCCAGCGGCAGCCCGTCTTCGCGTAGTGCGCATCCGCTCGCCACTCTTGGTACCGAGCGATCGGTCCCACGTCACTGCGGCCGTGTTCGACGAGTCGGATCGTCCCGTCGGGCTTACAGACTCGTTCCATTTCCCGAAGGGCGGCGACGGGGTCGGGGAACGTACACGTCGACAGCGCTGAGATCACCGTATCGAAGCTATCGTCGGGGAAGTCGAGATCCTGTGCGTCCATCTGCCGGAGAGTACCCTCTCTGCCGAGTTCGGAGAGCTGCGTCTCGGCGTTCTGCAGCATCTCTGGACTGAGATCGATCCCGACGAGTTCGACCGTCTCGGGAAGGTACCGGAAGTTCGTCCCCGTGCCGCACGCGACGTCCAATACCTTGCCTGCCACGTCGCCGAATCGGTCGCTGCGATACCGGCCGGTGACGAGTCGGTCGAACCGCTCGAACCGATGCAGCCAGTCGGCGTAATCGGCGTACGACGCCTGAATCTCCGAGAGTGACATCGGACGGTTCGATGCCGGATCATTCTCGGTGCGGTGCGATTGGTGTTCGTCCGTTCGGGGAGTCGAGGTCATGGGTGTGAGTTACTGTCGTTTTCGTCGTCGTTCAGGCATGTGCGCTGAAGAACTCGACCGTCCGCGTAATGTACTCGATGCGGTTCTGCGTTTTTTCGACGCCGTGGCCCTCGTCCTCGAACAGCAGGTAGTCGTGATCGATGTCCCGCTCGGTGAGCGAGGCGACGAGCTGTTCCGCTTCGCTTTGCGGGACGCGCGGGTCGTTCGCCCCTTGGACGATCAACAGCGGCACGTCGATGTCGTCGGTGTGCGTGATCGGGGAGCGCTCCTCGTAGAGGTCGGGCTTCTCCTCGGGCGCCCCTTCGAGCTTTCTCATCAACACGTCGCCGAGGTACTGCCGAGCGTCTTCGACGGTGGTTTTCCAGTTGACGACGCCGCAAACGCTTGCACCCATGTCGAACGCGTCGGTCGCGCCGACGCCCATCAACGCGATGTACCCGCCGTAGGAGCCGCCGAGGACGCCGACCTGCGTCCGGCCGCGGTCACGGAGGTACTCGGCGGCTGCAACCACGTCCGTCAGGTCGTCGCCGCCGAGGTCGCCGTCGCTCGCTTTCCGGAACGTTCGTCCGTAGCCGAGGCTCCCGCGGAAGTCCGGTGCGAGGACCTCGAAGCCGGCGTGGACAAGCGTCTGTGTGGCGATATCGAGTCGATTGTAGTGTTGGGCCTCTGGACCGCCGTGAGCTTTGACGATCCCACCGATCGGATCACCTTCCGGCTGGTAGAGCCGGCCAGCGATTTCTTGACCGTCGAACGATTGGTAGGTGACTTCCTCGGGTGCGACTGTCTGTACATCGACCTGACCTTCGCCGACGACTGTCGTCCCGTCCCGCTTGATATCACCTGCTGTGACCGGGCTCCAGTGCTTGTAGTAGACATCGCCGTCGATGGCTTTCACGTCCATGTTCATGCCGGTCGCTTCGACGGTCGTGACCTCACCGTCGCTGAGGACCCGCAAGCGACGGTCACCGCCGCGGGCTTCGAGGAAGACGATGTCGCCATCGGTCGTCCACTGGGGGTCGTACTTGTCACGGCTGTTCACGTAGCGCAGTTCGTAGTCGCCGTCGTCGTCCGCGACTGCGAGTTCCCGGTAGCCCGTCTCGTGGTTGGTCGTGAAGACGATCCCGTGTTCCGACCACGCGCCGTAGCCGTCGTCGGTGAAGGCGAAGGACTGCTCGGAGCCCGGCTCGTCGATGAACACATCGTCTCGTTCCAGTTGGAGGTCGACGAGTCGAAGCGCCGAGTCCTCGAAGGTGCCGGCCTGATAGACGAGGCGCTGCCCGTCAGGCGACCAGGCGTACCCCAATACTGGATCGTCGGCCTCGGATCTCTTGGTGACCGCACCGTCGTCAAGATCGAGCGTGTACAGGTCGAGTGATCGATCACGGTTGGAGAGGAACGCGATCCGGTTCGGGTCGGTTGGGTGTTGCCGGGCTTTGAAGTTGAGGAACTGGTCGGCAAGGGCCGGTGTGATCGCCCCGGTTTCCGGATCGATCTCCAGCAGATCGAACTGCTCGGTGCCGTGTTCGTCGCGGTAGGCGAGAATCGACTCGCGTCCCTGCAGCCATCTCGGGGACGTGATGTCGCCGTCTCCGTCGGTGAGTTGATCGTCTTGCGTCCGCAGGTCGTACGTCCCGTCGTCGTAGGCCGCGTAGACGACCGTTCCGTCGGGAGTTATCGTGTACCCGGACACGCCGTGTGCCTCGGAAAGGCGAGCGACGTAGTGAGCGAGCGGTTCGGCAGATCCTGTCTGCTCGGTCGTATCGTGTGGCGTCATTGGTTCGAGCACCGTTTCGACGTTCGGATCGTTGTGCTACCGCCCCTTAATAATTATCGAGGATTTGATATATTATCAGAGTCGTTTCAAAATCTCGATTGAGCAAAATTTCGGTCGAAGAGCGTATCTGAGAATCATTCAGTAATTCACCACCGAGACAATCCGAGTCGCCAAACGACGGTTTTGAAAACGTTCTGTTACGATCGCCGACCACGCTGGTCTCTGCGTTGCACGCGCTCGGTTCGCGTGACCAAAGCGTTCGCGTCAAGGTACAGCCGGAGTGAAGTCGTCTCACGTCGTAATTCAACCCGATATTCCACGGGATCGGTCTCAGCGCGCTCGGAACTCCACTGGCCGTCGTTGAGATACCGGTGGAATTCCCAGAATCCCGTCCCCAGGATGTCTACACCGCGTCTCCAGTGAAACGCGATCGACTCCGGGTGATAGGCAGCCGCGTACGGGAGCGGAAGCCCCAACTGCCGCAGACACTGCTGACACTCGCTAACCGCGGCAAAGGCCACCGGAACGGCGCTTCCCACCGGTTCATCTTCAGCATCTACGACCTCGGTTTCCAAGCGACCAGCACAGTCCGGACAGACGCCTTGCCGCGTTTTGAGCAGGTCGCCCGCCTGTTCCCAGATGACGGCGTCGATCAGGTCAGTTCCCGTGTGCGCGCGTACCTGCGCCGGTCTGACCCGATAGGAAAACGCCGGACGCTCGCAGGCCGCACACCGAACCATGAAATACTGTTCCTCGATCGTCGCCTGAAGCGCCGACTCCCCACAGAACAGGCAGTCACCGTCGACCTCGATCTCCCCAACGTCCGACGGTGACTGGTAGTTCTTCGAGAGAATGAACCGAACCAACTGCTCACCGGCGTGGGTGAACGCGTACCCGTCCTCGTGTTTCCGAAGGAACGTTCCGGTGAGCTCCCCAAGGTGGTACGACAGTTTCGACGTGTTGTCTACCTCGACCCGATCGTAAATGTCCGAAAACGAGAGCGCGGCGACGCCAGTTCGTCTCTCTTCGTGCTGTGCGAGTGCGACCGTCCGGAGGATGTCGAGTCGGATCTCGTCGGATAAGAGCCCGAAGACATCGTCCGCTGTCCGTTCGGTCTCCATACGAAACGATACAATGGTTTCGATATTGAAACTACGGTGTGAACCGCCCCGATATCACGCCCGTTACTCATCGGTGCGGCACAACAAGCCGGCCCGCTACGGGCCATGACAGTGCTCGTGTACAGGCGCCTGCGTAATTTCGAGATCGGCAATTAATGAAATTTATGTGTTCAAACTGCTGTTCGACGGCCGCTCTCGACAGAATTCACTTCCCAGAGAAAACACACCCACAGGTGCTCTACTACGTCTTTCCACGTGTCTACATAAGCGCGATCCCGTCATGGATGACAGACTGGTCGCATCCCCAATACCAATACCCCTCCAGTCCAATCGCTGTCCACCGATGGCCACCGACCCAGTTTTTGTAACCGGGTTCCTCGTCTGCGGTACGTTCACCGTTGTTCTGGGGCTCGTTCACTTCGCTATGCCGTGGCTACTGGACTTCGACGGCGCGATACCGACCGAGGGCGACTCGTTGCGTCCGCTGAATCTGCTCGTCGTCACGTACCAGACGAAGCGGTCGGATGTCCGCGGGATCGCCCAAATTATGAATCACGCCGTCAGCTACACCCTCGTTTCGATCGGGGTTGTCGATCTACTGGCGTCGCGCTGGCTCGCGGCGTGGTTCGCGCCGTACCTGCTCGCGTGGATCGCTGGCTGGTGGTTTCTCCGCGCGGCGACACAGCGCCATATGGGATCCCGACCGGGCGATTGGCTGGTCGCTGCGGGGTTCACGCTCATCGGGCTGTTCCATCTCGCGGTCGCTGTGACCTAGAGAACCCGATCGCTGACGTCCTCGTCGGGGATCATACACTGATCTTTCTGCCCGAACCAGTCGTAGCGGTTGTCGGCGACGATGTCGTACATGAAATCACGGAGGCCGTTTAGAATAAGCCGCCCGACGCGTGCCGCGCGATACGGCCAGCCGAGCAGTTCCGCAACACGGATTGCAGCGTCTGATTTCGTATACAAGTGCTCCCCCTCAACGAGAACGAACGAGCCGAACCCCTCCGTCGGAAGGCCGTGCCGGGCCAGCAACTCCTGTCCCGCGTCGGACTGCAGCGCAGCGAACCGGAGTTTTCCGTCGGAATCTCGTCACTCTCCAAATCCACGTCAGCTACATCCATCTCTTCTCTGTCGATGTCTCAGCCTTCAGAATGCCCGATAAATACGATTCAGTCGGCCAGAGTCCTCACTTACAGTATCTAACGAAGCTCAAACAAAACAACGAACATCACCAGTATGTCTCGACGGAAACACCAGGAATCGTATCGAACTCGCTCTCAGTGCGGATATCTATCGCTGATGGATGAATTCGTTGAGTTCGGCTTCGATGAGCGTTGCGGCACGCTCGCTGTACGTCCAGAGGGCTGCGTTGAGCCGCTCTTCGGACGCATCGTCGAGATCGTCGATCCCTCGAAGGACCGAATCGCTGGTGATCTGGGGGTGGTACACGCAGACCACGCCGAGTGACGCGTCCGAACTCGGGGTCCCGGCCGTGTGGATTCCGTACTGATCGGTTCCCCAGACACCATCGCCGCCCTCTCGCTCCAGTTCGGAATCGAGTGCGTCAAGCAGTCGTACTTCTTCGGGGGAGAGAATCGGGTCATCGCCTTCGAACAGTTCGGCGTACGCCTCCCTCCGGGCGCTTTTCGTCCACTGGGGTAACTGGGAACGCGCATCGAGTACGAGCTGTCGTTCGTCTGAAAACTCCACCATGATTTTCGTACAGCGGCTAGATGAATCAACGTTTGGACGCCGACAGGACAGCATCTGAGGGGTCAAGTAATTCAACTCGGTCCTCTACACCAACAGCGATGTACTCCTCCGCGCTGGCGGGTGTCTTATTGGTGGTGGCAGGCCTGCGATGGGTCAAGTTCAGTCCCACACTTGTCGCAGTGTTCAGCAGTGCCACAGGATCGTCGCCCACGAGGGGAATGTCTGAGGCTTTCTACCCCTCAGAATCACCCACTATGGCCGCTTCAGACTCGAACTGCTAGATACAGCCGATAGACGGCTCATTCTGAGAAGATAGTAACTCACGGCCGAACTCCCACTCGTGTCGCACGACATCCACCACGCAGGTTTTCCGTCTCCCGCTCGAAATGTCGCTCCATGCCCGCGGCCTTCGAATCGCGGTTCGACATCGACTACGATGGTGAACTGCCGGAGAACGTCGACGAGGCCGCGCTCAAGCGGATGGAGACGGTCGCGTATATACTCGACGAGAGCGTGCGCATTCCCGGCATCGGTTTCCGGATCGGAATCGACCCCGTTCTGGGGGCACTCCCCATCGCTGGCGACCTAGTGAGTGCCGCCTTTTCCCTGTACATCGTCGCCGAATCGGCATATCTCGGAGTCTCCTTCACGACGTTGGTGGAGATGCTCGCCAACATCACTATCGACGTGGCAGGGGGGTCCATCCCCTACATCGGTACCGTGGTCGACGCGCTCTGGAAGGCGAACAAGCGCAACGTCGCGCTCGCACTAGAAGACCTCGCCGAGGCAGTGGAGACAGATGGGACAGACGGCGGCGTCGACGTCCCTGTCGAACCTGACGACTGAGGCGAATCGCTGAAATCAACGTGATCGTCGAGGAAGCGTACGACCTGCGTGTAGACCTTGATGCGGCCGATAGTGTTTCCGTCCCTTCCACGGTGGTCATACCTGAACGAACGCTTCGAACGCCGTTATTCGTTTGGGGCCGAGAAATAATCGGTCAATAGACGATCGACGGTATTCGGGGTCTCTGAGGGTATCCGCCGAAAGAATATAACCGAGGGTATCGTACTATCGTCAGCGACAACGATGTTCTCGGCGGCGAACCCCGAATCGACGGGACGAGAGTCGGTGTTCGCCACGTCGCTGCCCGGGTGATCGACGGCGGTCAGTCACCTGCGCACGTCGCAGACCAGTTTGACCTCTCGCTTTCCGGGGTCTACGAGTCGCTCTCGTACTACTACGAACATATTGAGGAGATGCGCGAGATCGAACGAGAGAACGAAGCGGCGTTCGATCGCGTTCGGAAGTCGTCGCTGAAGCCGAAAGAAACGGTTCAGTGACGACCGCTCGAATCCTTCTTGACGAACACGTCGGTCGGGTCTTCGAGCGACTGCTCAGAGAACGCGGTCACGAGGTCGAGCAGGCGAAAGATCGGTTTGGCGAATACACAACTGACGACGCGCTGCTGCAGTGGTGTGCGGACAACGGTGTCGTTCTCGTGATGAACAACGCCAGCGACTTCGAACTGCTGCACCGGGAACACGACCACGCAGGGATACCCCTCTACTACGAGCAAGCCCTTCCGGACACGGATCCCGAAGGGCTCGCCAGAACCGTTGACGAGGTCTTCAACCAGTACGGCACGGACGAGGTCACGAACGAACTGGTCGATCTCGGCGAGTGGTACGAGTGGCATCACGCTCCCGCTTGGCGTCCTCGCTGGTACGCTGTACGAGCGTTCCCGCTTGGCGTCCTCGCTGGTACGCTGTACGAGCGTTCCCGCTTGGCGTCCTCG
>Ga0207753_1000803_pt1 | contig 11495 bp, 12 predicted proteins | sample PonA233FremontCA_2_FD_187273 | JGI IMG/M metagenome (GOLD analysis project Ga0207753, IMG submission 187273) | Salt pond sediment microbial community from Fremont, CA, USA - Pond A23 Sediment 3 (SPAdes) | ecosystem: Environmental > Aquatic > Non-marine Saline and Alkaline > Saline | place: USA...
CTGGCAGGTCCGGGAGGCGATCCGGCATGCCTTCGACGGCGAACACGGCGAAAGCGAGACCTTTGACGATGCGGTGAAAGGAATCGTCGACCGGCTGCCGGTGTCGATGGCCCAACTGCGGCGGCAGTCGACGCTGGCGGCGGGTCGACAGTCCGGGCTGGACGCGTTTTTATAAGATCGAACAAACCGGCCACTAAGCGTTTGCTCGCATGGGGCGACCGTGGGTGTATGACCTCTGACCGTGTCGTCGACCTCCTTCGGAACGCATACAGTGACGAACTGGAGACCGTGATGAACTACCAGACGAACGCTATCGTGCTGGATGGGGTTCGCGCCGAAGAAATCAAAGAGAGCCTCCTGGAGGACATCCAGGAGGAACTCGACCACTCCCGGCAGATCGGGAACCGACTCAAACAGCTAGAGGCCCGACCACCCGGCTCCGCGGAGTTCACGGCCCGACAGGACTCGCTGCAGCCGCCCGAGGATTCGACGAACGTCTCGTCGGTGATTCAGGGCGTCCTCGAAGCCGAAGACGACGCGATCGCCACCTATCGAGACCTCGTCGACGCCGCCACGGAGGCCAACGATCCAGTGACCGAAGACCTCGCGGTGACGATTCTCACCGACGAAGAGGCCCACCGAACGGAGTTCCGTGGCTTCCAAAAAGAGTATCAGAACGACTGATCCGGCCCGAAGCCGCCCTATTCGGGGTTGTTGGTCAGTTGCTCGAAGACCGCCTCGACCATCTCGCCGGTGTCGTCGATAATCGACTCCATCTCCTCGTCGTCGACTACCATGCCGAGTAGCCGGGCGATTTTCATAATGGAGACGTGGTAGACGCGCTGGAGACCCGGTTCCTCCTGCCAGACGATCATGTTACACGGCATCAGTGCGCCGAGCTGGTTGTCGGTGGCATCCAGCGCCCGGTCGGCGATCGCTGGGTTGCACGCGCCCAACACGTAGTAGGGATCGCGGTCGGCGTCGACCTTCTCGTTGAGCATCTCCGAAGGAGAGAACTCGACCGGAACGCCGAACCCGGCGTCGGTACAGACCGCCCGGACGTACTCGATGGCCTCCTCGTGGTCCATCTCCAGAGTCGCTTGTTTCTCGCCGAAGTCCTCGGGGTCGACCGCTGTGGGATCGAATGGGAGTGCCATGGCTCACGGTTGGCGAGCCACCGACAAAAAGCGGTCGACTACTCGGTGGCGACCGGCTCGCGACCGATCACATCGAAGACGGCGTTGACGAACGTCTGTCGGCGGTCGAAGTAGGTGTCGTCGACCCCGTCGAGAACCGTTTCGATGGATTCGGGTCCGTCGGGCGTTCGGATCTCGGTCTCACCGACCTTTTCGATGATGTCGCTGTGTGTCTGTGGCCACGTGAGCCGGGCGGCGACACGAGCGACTGGTGCGCCCTCGACGCTACGCCCGTCACCGAGATGCACTGTCGGCTCCGCGTCGGCTTCCTCGTCGTCTGCCATACCCGTAGGTTCGGTGCGGCCAGCCTAATGCTTTCGATACCGGGAGCCCAACACCGGGGGTAGTCGACCCCGAGTTGTTGCAATATATCAATCAGATACAATCCGTTCGGCGACTGTCTGACATACTGTTTTGTATCCCGACGACATAACCGCTCACATGACCGATCTATCCGAAGCCTATGGGGGGCGGGTCGCCGAACAGCAGGGGCGACACCGACTCTATCTGGGCGTCGGCCTTCTTCTCGTCGGCGCGGTCCTCCTGCTGGTGGGGATCGTCGTCGCTGGCTCCGGGCTGCTGACCGTGCGCGGCTACTCGCTCGGCGAGACGCGGTGGTTGGGCGGCATTCTCGGTGGGGTCGGCCTCCCGGCGCTCATGCTGGGCGTCTTTACTATCCTCCCGGCGGGTCGACGAACCCGCTCGGCCGCACTGATCGGAGCCTCACTATCGGTCTTCGGCGTCGCTATCTTCGCTCACGCCTACCCCTGCCAGTGGATCGGCAACACCTGCGCCACCTCGGGTGTCGACCTCACGCTGCCGACCGCTGGCATCTACACACTCGGCACGCTGACGACCGTCTGGTGTCTCTTCACCGGGATCGCGAACTTCAAAACCCGAAACGACCCCGGCGGGACGGTAACGATGGAGGTCACCCGCGAGGGCAGAACCCAGACCGTCGAAGTCGACCGCGCTGAAATCGACGGGCTCGGCGGCATCGGCTTCCTCGGCTCGACGCCCGACGGCGAGGTCGAAACCCAGACCAATCCGGGCGGCCAACCCGGCGTCGGCGGGGCCACCAGCGACGGCGGCGCATCGGCCGAGTCGATCAACTCGCCGCTCGACCAGCAAGCCGCCGCCAGCGCCGAGTCGACCACCGAGAGGGGGGTCGACCGGATCGGTCCGGGCACGCCGAGTCAGTCACAGGGCTACAACGGGAGCGACAGCTCGGTCGACCGCTACTGCGGCAGCTGTGTCGAGTTCAAATACGTCCGCACCGACACCGGAATCCGGCCCTACTGTGCCTACCACGACGAACTGATGGATGACATGGACGCCTGTGAGAGCTGGGAAGCGCGGTAGCCGCCGGTAGTTAGCTGGTTAAAAACGCCCGCAGTCGGTCGCTGTCCCACGTGTTGATCACGTTATCTGCTTCTGCCCAGCCACGCCTGGCGGTCTGAACGCCGTACCGGACGTTGTCGAAGGCTCCCGGACCATGGGCGTCGGTGTCGACCGCGATCGTGCCACCCGCGTCGACGACTGCACGGACGGCCTCACCATTGAGATCGAGCCGCATCGGGTTGGCGTTGACTTCGAGGGCCGTGTCGTGTTCGGCGGCATACTCGGCGACGGCAGTGACATCCAGCGGCAGCCCCTCTCGGTTGTTGATCATCCGACCTGTCGGGTGGCCAATGATGTCGACCGCGGGATGCTCGATGGCCGTGCAGAGGCGCTCTGTCGCCGTGTCGACGTCCTGATCGAGCGCGCTGTGCGGCGAGGCGACCACGACATCGAGATCGGCCAACACGTCGTCGGCCGTGCTCAGCGACCCGTCGACCTCGATGTTGGTCTCGACGCCGTGGAGGAGTTCGATGTCGACCTCCTCGCGGACGGCCGCGATTTCCGCTGCCTGTTCCCGGAGGTCGGCGTCGGTGAGACCGATCGACTCGATGATCCCCGGGCCCGTGGCGTGGTCGGTGACGGTATGGAACTCGTAGCCCCTGTCGGCGGCGGCCTCGGCCATCTCCCGGATCGAATACCGGCCGTCGGACCACTCGGTGTGGGTGTGGAGATCGCCGCGGATCGTCGACGGTTCGAGGAGCGCCGGCAGGTCGCCGTCGGCGGCCGCCTGAATTTCGCCGGTATCCTCACGGAGCTCCGGTGGGATCCAGTCGAGTCCGAGGGCCTCGTACATCTCTTCTTCGGCTGCCCCGCCGAGTCGAACGCCCTCCCGCCGGGCGTCTTCGGCGGTCGACTCCTCGGGGTCGCTGTCGAGCCCCGAGACATCGAAGACGCCGTACTCGTTGAGCTTGCGCTCCTGGTCGATGGCAACGTTCCGAAGCCGGACGTTGTGATCCTTGCTCCCGGTGAAATACTGCAGCGCCGCGCCGAACTCCTCGGGGACGACCACCCGGAGGTCGACCCGCATGTCGTCGGCCCGGAGGCTGGATTTGTGGGTTCCGGCTTCGATCACGTCGTCGGCCGCCTCCCAGTCGGTGAACGCCGCGACGACGGCCTCGCTGTCGGCGCTCGCCGCGAGGACATCGACGTCGCCGATGGTGTCCTTCCAGCGGCGGATCGACCCCGCGACTTCGACTCGCTCGACGGCCTCAACCCCCTCAAGATACTCTAACACCCGGTCGGCGACCGGCCGGGCGTCGCCGAGTCGCTCGCGCTGTTGGCTCTGCCGGGCGAAGGGGATGTTTTCGAGGATGTTCTGCTCGGTCTTTGGGCCGAACCCCTTGATCTCCCGGATCTCGCCGGCCTCGGCGGCGGCTTCGAGTTCGTCGAGACCGGTGATGTCGAGCTCAGTGTACAGGGAGCCGACAGTTTTCGGGCCAACGCCCTCGACGCTGGTCAGGGCAGCCATGTCGACGGGCATCGACTCGCGGAGTTCGTCGAGCTCCTCGATCCGGCCGGTTTCGACGTATTCGACGACTTTCGAGGCGATCGCATCGCCCACGCGGTCGATTTTCTCGACTTCGGCGTGGCCGGTCGCGGCGAGCTGGTCGATCGGCTCGGGATGGTCGGCGATGTTTTCGGCCGCCCGGCGGTAGGCGTTCGGCTTGTACTCGACGCCGTCGGCTTCGAGCCTGTCGGCGAACTCGGAGAGCAGCCGGGCGATCTCGTCGTTGTAACTCATTCTTGTTGTTTCGTTCGCGAGCCGGCTATTTAGCTCCCAGTCGTGTCGGTCGACCAAAATTTGAATACTCGACGGCATCAACACCTAGATCCGCAATGAGTACACCCGAATCGGGACGGCGGGACTGCCAACAGTGTGGCGCGAGCGTCGACCCTGCGGCGAACTTCTGTTCGCAGTGCGGCAGGCGGGTCGAGGCCGACGCGTTCTGTTCGCAGTGTGGCGAAGCTCTCGGTCCCGACGAGGCGTTCTGTTCGCACTGTGGGCAGGCGCGGTCGTCGACCAGCCGACAGCAGGGCGAATCCCGCGAGGCGTTCCGGCGGCGGGTCAGAGACCACATCGAAGCCGGCTGGGAGCTGAAAACCGACCGCGGGGATGGGGTTACGCTCGTCGACCGCGAGGTCGGCTCGATCCCGATTCACATCCTGCTACTGTTCATCACGAGTGGCGTCGGCAACCTCATCTACGGCTGGTACCACTACTCGAAGCTCGCCGACTACCGATACCTCTCGGTCGGCGACGGTCGACAGCCGCGGCCGCCCGGAGCCGGTTCGGCAAGCGACAACACGGCTACCGGTAGCGACACCGCCAACGCGGTGCTGTCCTATCTTTCTGGAGGGATTGTCGGGTTCCTTGCCATCTGGTTCCTGTTTATCGCTGCCAGCAGCGGGGCGACTCCCGTCTTCGGGGCGATCGGGCTCGCGTTCCTCCTCGGTGCGATCGCAGTTCTGCCGCCGGTCAAACGCCGACTCGGTCGGCGGCACGGGCTCGCGAAGTTCGGTCGCCTCAAAACGGTCGACCACCGGGTCGTCTACCCCCACGAGGGGTACGACGAGCCCTGTGTCGTCTGCGGCATCCGGGGTCCCAGCGGGCTGCTCCGGCGTCGACGCGACGAAACCGTCGTCGCGGGCGTTCCGCTCCGCACGCACGACCGGGACCACAACTTCTACTGCGAGCGGTGTGCGACCGACGACCTGTTCGGTGGGGGAGACCTCGAGACGGCAGACGGCGAAGTCGAACTGTCGACGGCCGAGACGAACTAAGGGGTTACCGCCGGTTTCGTTTGTTCGAGTCCTCGTGGCCCAGCGCCTTTTTGAGAAACGTCGTCCACCGCTTCTGATCGGCCGCTTCTTTGCGCTTGGACTCGGCTTCGAGGTCGACCGGGTCCAACTGATCCAACGCATTGAGCGCGCGGTCGATGCCGATGATCGATTCGGCGAGTTCCCTGCCGCGCTCGTAGCTCACTTGGTTGTCCTCGATCAGTGCGAGGCGCTCGACACGCTCGCGGCGGAGGTTGCGTTTGGCCTGGTCGACGCGCTCGCGTTCGCCCGGCGGCACCGTTTCCCGGCGCTTGATCTCGAAGACGAACGTTCGGAGGTCCAACTCCTCGCCTTGGATCTCGATGGCGTCAGGAATCTGTGCGCCCACCGTCGACCCGTCCCGACCGACACGTTCGAGCAGTTGTTTGCGCTGATACTCCTGCACGGCCGCCGGTAGGGGTGGCTCCTACTTCGGTGTGTCGACGGCAACCGGCTGTCGGCTCGCTCCGGGCGTTCGTCAGAGGAACCGTCGTGAATCGCCCTGAAACTGAAGGTTCTTAAGGGTCTCACCAGTACCCGAACCCATGGGTCTGTTTGATCGGTTGCGCGGCGACGACGCACCGCGTGTCGCTTTTATCGGTATCGATGGGGTTCCGTTTAGGCTCCTGGCAGAACACGACGATCGGTTCCCGAACTTCGCCGCTCTCGCCGACGAGGGGTCGGCCGGGGCGATCGACAGCATCGTGCCGCCGGAGTCGAGTGCCTGTTGGCCGGCGCTGACGACGGGTGTCAACCCCGGCGAGACCGGCGTCTACGGCTTCCAGGATCGGGAGATCGGCTCCTACGACACCTACGTGCCGATGGGCCAAGACGTTCAGGCGACCCGGCTCTGGGATCGGGTGACCGAGGAAGGACGGGACGCCAGCGTGTTCAACGTCCCCGTGACGTTCCCGCCGCAGCGGAACGTTCAGCGAATGGTTTCAGGGTTCCTCTCGCCGGGCGTCGACAAGGCCAGCCAGCCCGACGAGCTTCGGGAAACCCTGGAGGCCAACGACTACCTGATCGACGTCAACGCCAAGCTCGGCCACAAGGACGACAAATCGGAGTTCATGGATCACGCCCACAAGACGATGAAGCGGCGGTTCGAGACCTTCGAGACGTACCTCACGGCCGACGACTGGGACCTCTTCTTTGGGGTGTTCATGACGACCGACCGGGTCAACCACTTCCTGTTCAAGGACTACGAGGAAGACGGGAAAAACAACGAGGCCTTCTTCGAGTTCTACGAGCAGCTCGACGACTACATCGGACAGATCCGCGAGCTGCTGCCCGACGACGTGACGCTGATGATCGCCTCCGACCACGGCTTCACTAGCCTCGACTACGAGGTCCACTGCAATGCGTGGCTCGAAGCGGAGGGGTGGCTCTCCTACGAGGATGACGACCACAGCGAACTCGGCGATATTTCGGACGACACCCGCGCCTACTCGCTGATCCCCGGCCGGTTCTACATCAACCTCGAAGACCGCGAGCCGCGCGGAAGCGTCCCCGAAGACGAGTACGAGGAGGTCCGCTCGGAGCTCAAAGCCGAACTCGAAGCCCTCGAAGGCCCCGACGGCAAGCCGGTCTGTGAGCGCGTCGTCGAACAGGAGGTCGCCTTCCGCGGCGACCACGACGATATCGCGCCGGACCTCGTTGCCATTCCGAACCACGGCTTCGATCTCAAATCCGGCTTCAAGGGCCACGACGACGTCTTCGGCGTTGGCCCGCGCAACGGGATGCACAGCTTCGACAACGCGACGCTGCTGGTCGACGACTCGGACGTCTCGATCGAGGACGCCGACCTGTTCGACATCGCGCCGACGATCCTCGATCTAATGGAGATCGAGTACGAACGCACCGAGTTCGACGGCGCAAGCCTCCTAAAATAGGCCGTCGAGTTCGTCGTTCTGGAACGTTTTGTCGGCCGCAGCAGCTGCTCGATCGACCTCGGCGGCCTCTTCGGCTGCCTGTTCGGCACGCCTCATAAAGCGCTGGACGCGGTCGGAGCGCTCGATGCCGCCCAACAGAACGAGCGACGCGAGTCGACCGCTGTCGATGGGGAAGTCCCCACCCCGGACCTGCATACTTTCGGTTTCGGTCTCGACCCATTTGCGGGCCTTTTCGACGCCCTTGCGCGAGATGCGCTCGGATTGTCCTGCAACGACCAGCAGTGCTGCTTCGGCATCGGTCGCCCCCGGTAGGCTCGACCCCGTCAGCATCGCGTTGCGGGTCGTACTCGTGATGACGTTGATGTTCTCGGCGGGATCCTCGGCGGCGGGCGTGCTGGCGTAGCCCAGCGAGGCGATGCCGCCCGCCCGGAGGGTGTTGATGATCTCGCTGGAGTCGACGACGCTTTGGCCGACCCCCTCGGTCGCTTCGCCCGCGGCCAGCAACAGCCCCACGCGTCTGGCGATGTTTTGATTGATCGCCCCGTACCCCTCGCTCATGGACTCGCCGGACGCCTTCCAGGCGTCGTTGTCGATCAACAGCAGCGCGTCGGCCTCGCGGGCGAACGTCTTGAGCGACCGCCCAGCATTGACCTGATACAGCGCCCCCTCGTCGGAGCCCGGCAGCACGCCGAGACCGTACACCGGAATATCGTAGACGCGGCTGAGCCGCTTGGTCAACACGGGTGCGCCGCCGGAGCCGGTGCCGCCGCCGAGCCCAGCAACAACGAAGATCGACTCCGTTTCGGCCGAAAGCCGACTGCTGAGAGCAGTCATCACCTGATCGATGTCGGCCTGCATGACCTCCGCGCCGAGTTCGTTGTCGCCGCCGACACCGTGGCCGTTGACCCGATCCTGACCGATCAGCATCGTCTCGAAGGGGATCGACTGGAGGTCCGCGGAGGCGGTGTTAACTGCGAGGGCATCCCGCACCGCGTCAAACCCCATCTCTTCGTCGAAGGAGGCCAACGCCGTGGTGAGTTTACCGCCCGCTTGCCCGACACCGACGAGGACAGTTTTCATACCGGAACGTGGCTCATCACACCGCTTGAATGTTACCCACAAGTTACAGCCTCCGAGAGAACCGGAGTGACAACCGTTTTCGTTCCGGATCAACAACGTCGGGTATGTTACAGGACGCTGCCGATGGGCTATCGGATCTCACACCGTCGGCGCTTCAGACGGCGTATGTAGAGCTGCTCCAGTCGACCATCGAAACCGTCGGCACCGGGACGGTCGCCGACGAAACCGGCCTCGACGCCGCGCAACTCGACGCCATCCTCGCGGGGGATGCGTCCGACCTCACCGTCGAGGAGGCCGCTGGGATTCTGGCGGTCGACCCCGACCGACCGGATGCCGAGGCCATCGTCTTCGAACTCCGGGATCACCTGCTGATGGGGATGACGACAGCGGTACTGGACGTCGACACGATCGCTGCGAATATCGACGTCGATCTCACCGCCCAAGAGGTCCAGCAGGCGATCGAGGGCCGAATCGAGATGACGCTGGCCCAACTCGCCGCGATCCAATCGGTGATCGACGGTCGGGAGGCATAGATGGCAGACTCCCGCCGGGTCGTCATTCTGGGCTGTGGCTACATCGGGATCGAACTGGGTCGACAGCTCACCGATGCGGGCCACGAGGTCATCGGTGTTCGGCGCTCCGAGGCGGGCTGTGAGTCGATCACCGACGCAGGCTTCGAGGCCCATCAGGCCGACCTCACCGACCCCGAAGGGATCGAAGGACTCCCCGCAGCCGACTGGCTGGTGTTTGCCGCGTCCTCCGGTGGCCGGAACGCCGAGGCGGCCCGACGGATCTACGTTGAGGCGCTCGACAGCGTGATAGAACAGTTCGGCAAGCGCGAATCGCCACCGGACCGACTCGTCTACACGTCGAGTACCGGCGTCTACGGCGACCACGACGGCGCGTGGGTCGACGAGTCGACGCCGCTGGAGCCGACGACCGAGAAAACCCACGTACTCGTCGAGGCCGAACGGATCGCCCGCGAGAAGAGCGCCGAGTACGGCATCGACGGCACCGTCGCCCGGTTTTCGGGACTCTACGGCCCGGACCGCTACCGACTGGAGCGCTACATTGAGGGGCCGGTCACCGAGGGCTATTTGAATATGGTTCACCGCGAGGACGCCGCGGGAGCCATTACGTCTCTGTTGACCCACGACCGCGCGCGGGACGAGGCAGTGCTCGTGACCGACGACGAACCAGTCGACAAATGGACCTTTGCCGACTGGCTGGCCGATGAATGTGGGGTTGAGAGTCCGCCGAAGCGAACGAAAAAAGAGCGGCTTACCGACGATGGGCTCTCGGCGGCCGCGCGCCGGCGGATCCTCACGAGCAAACGGTGTTCGAACGAGAAGCTCCGCGAGTTGGGATACTCGCTGCGGTACCCCACGTTCCGAGAAGGGTATCGCGCGGCAGTCGACGCCTACCGGAACCGAATGGCAGAGTAGGCACTGCATACCGACGTAATCAACTGATACGTAGTATGTAACCGCGTGATGCTGTCGTCCTGTTGTACGAACGGACTACGGGAGACCCGCCCAGCGAGAACGCATTTTGTCCTTTCCGAACCAACGGGACGGCTGCCAACCTTCATAGTGAATGATGCAGACGTGGGACATATGGGGCAGGTTGCTGTCGGCGGGGTTTTCGCGCTGATCGAGAATCTCGTCGGAACGCGAACCGAGCTGTTCGTTGCGATCGTTGCCATCGCGGGACTGGCGGGAGCGGCTGCAATCGTCTACCGTTGGCTCGGTCAGTCGAGCGGTGAGCGATTTAAGCAGCTCCTTGCGGACCGCGAGACAGTGACAGTGTTGATGCATCCGAACCCCGACCCGGATGCGATGGCCTCGGCGACGGCGGTGGCCGCCCTCGCCGAGCAGCTCGACACCGAGGTCACGATCCAGTACTCCGGCCAGATCAGACATCAAGAAAACCGCGCCTTTCGGACCGTTCTCGAGCTCGATTTGGAGCGTATCGAACACGTCACCGATCTCGCAGCCGAGGCGGTGATCCTCGTCGACCACAACGCGCCGCGCGGCTTCACCGGCGCGGAGGGAATCCTCCCGCTGGCGGTCGTCGACCACCACCCCGGCGAGGGGACCGGCGAGCTGTTCACCGATGTGCGGACCGACTACGGTTCGTGTTCGAGCATCGTCGCCGAGTACTTCGAAGACATCGGCGCGGTGCCGGTGCCAGCCGAGCAGCACGCCAGCGAGACCGGCTCGAAGTACGTCCTGCCGTCAGGAGCCGCCACCGGCCTGCTGTACGGCATCCTCTCGGATACCAAGAACCTCACCGTCGGGGCGGCGGCTGTCGACTTCGAGGCCGCCTCCTATCTCTACCCGGGCGTCGGCCAGAACCAACTCGACCGGATCGCCAACCCGGAGGTCGACGCCGAAGTGCTCGAAATCAAGGCCCGCGCGATCGCGGGCCGCCGAATCAAGGGCTCGTTTGCGGTCTGTGATGTCGGCCCGGTCTCGAATGCGGATGCGATCCCGCAGGCTGCCGACGAGATCATTCGGCTGGAGGGCGTCACGGCGGTGGTTATTGCCGGTGAAAAGGACGGGACGATCCACCTCTCGGGGCGGTCGCGGGACGACCGGGTCCACATGGGGCGGGTGCTCGAAAGCGTCACCGAGGGGATTTCGAACGCGAGCGCGGGCGGCCACGCCCGGATGGGTGGCGGCCAGATCGCCCCCCAACCCCAGCTCTCGGACGGTGGCGAGCCGGTGAGTTCGGAGACCATGCCGCGTGAGGCACTGATCGATCGGCTGTTTTCCTCGATGTCCGGCGACGTGTAACCCTACGCTTATTCGAGCGCGTCGGCAACGATAGCTATGGCAACCGCAGACGGAACGTGGGCCTACCGCGACCGGTTCGGCGACAGTTTTGGCCGTACCTACTTCCGGCGCTTCCCACCAGGCGTCTGTTCCAGCATCGGTATTGGGACCTACCTTGGCGAGCCGACCGACCGCGTCGACGGGGCCTACCGCGAGGCCATCGAGACGGCACTCGAAAACGGGATCAACCACGTCGACACCGCGATCAACTACCGGTGTCAGCGCAGCGAGCGGATCGTCGGCGAGGCACTGCGACGGACCGACGTCGACCG
>Ga0207753_1000805_pt1 | contig 11461 bp, 4 predicted proteins | sample PonA233FremontCA_2_FD_187273 | JGI IMG/M metagenome (GOLD analysis project Ga0207753, IMG submission 187273) | Salt pond sediment microbial community from Fremont, CA, USA - Pond A23 Sediment 3 (SPAdes) | ecosystem: Environmental > Aquatic > Non-marine Saline and Alkaline > Saline | place: USA...
GAGGCCTGGGAGCACTTTCCGCACGACCACGCCCGCAGCCGCGCCTACCGCTGGAACGAGGATGGCCTGGCGGGTGTCTGCGACCGCGACCAGACCGTCTGCCTCGGCCTCGGGCTCTGGAACGAGCAGGACCCCATCCTCAAGGAGCGCCTCTTCGGCGTCACCGGCACGCAGGGCAACCACGGCGAGGACGTGAAGGAGTATTACTACTACCTCAACTCCACGCCGACGCATTCCTACGCCCGGATGCTCTACAAGTACCCGCAGGTGGCGTACCCGTACGCCGACCTCGTGCACGAAAATGAGCGACGGGGCACGGACGACCCGGAGTACGAGCTCGTCGATGCGATCGGCGACGCCCTCGACGCGGGCCGCTACTTTGACGTGTTCGTGGAGTACGCGAAGGCGGGGGAGGAGGACATTCTGTGCCGCATCACGGCCCACAACCGCGGGCCCGACGCGGCGCCCCTGCACCTGCTCCCGCAGATCTGGTACCGGAACCGGTGGTCGTGGACGCACGAGGCCGAGCGCCCACAGATGGAGGCCACGGGCGACTGCGAGGTTCGGCTCCGGCAGGAGGACCTCGGGGAGCGATGGTGGTACGCCTCCGCGCCGGAGGGGGCGGCGGTGGACCTGCTCTTTACCCACAACGAGACGAACCGGGCGCGCCTCTACGACGCCGCCAACCCGAGCCCCTACGTCAAGGACGGCATCAACGATCACGTCGTGAAGGACGCTTCAGATGCGGTGCATCCCGAGCAGCGCGGCACGAAAGCGGCTGCGCATGTCCGGTGTGAGATTCCCGCCGGGGCGTCTCGTGCCGTCGAGATTCGCTTCACCCCCGAGCGCAAGCAGCGCCCCTTCGTCCACTGCGACCGGCTGATCGACGACCGGCGCGAGGAGGCCGACGCCTTCTACGACGAGGTGCAGCGCGACGACCTGTCCGACGACGAGACGCGCATCCAGCGGCAGGCCTTTGCGGGGCTGATGTGGACGAAGCAGTTTTACCACTACGACATCGACCAGTGGCTGGAGGGCGACCCCGCCCAGCCCGACCCGCCGGAGGGCCGCTGGCGCAACCGCGACTGGGCGCACCTTCACAACAGCGACGTGGTCTCGATGCCGGACACCTGGGAGTACCCCTGGTACGCGGCGTGGGACCTCGCCTTCCACATGATTCCGGTCGCCATGATCGACGCGGAGTGGGCTAAGCGGCAGATGGTGCTTCTTACGCGGGAATGGTACATGCACCCGAGCGGCCAGCTCCCCGCCTACGAGTGGGCCTTCGACGACGTGAACCCGCCGGTGCACGCCTGGGCCGCCTGGCGCGTCTACCAGATCGACCGCAAGCAACGCGGCACGGGAGACACCGAGTTTCTGGAGAAGGTCTTTCACAAGATGCTGCTCAACTTCACCTGGTGGGTCAACCAGAAGGACGAGGACGGCAACAACATTTTCCAGGGCGGCTTCCTCGGGCTCGACAACATCGGCGTCTTCGATCGGAGTCAGGAGCTGCCCACGGGCGGCCACCTGGAGCAGGCCGACGGCACCGCCTGGATGGGCATGTTCTGCCTCAACATGCTGGCGATGGCCCTGGAGCTGGCCAAGACGAAACCGGCCTACGAGGACGTGGCGACGAAATTCTTCGAGCACTTCGTCTACATCGCCCACTCGATCAACAATGCCTGCGGCGGCGACGGCCTGTGGGACCCCGAGGATGGCTTCTATTACGACACCATTCATTGCCCCGGCGGGGAGATGATTCCGCTCGAAATTCGCTCGTTCGTGGGGCTCATTCCCCTCTTTGCCGTCGAGACCCTGGAGAAGGAGCAGCTGCAGGAGCTGCCTAACTTTCGGCGGCGCATGGAGTGGTTTATCGAGGAGAAGCCGGAGCTCATGCAACACCTCACGCTCGACCCTGGGGGGGAGGACAAGCCACGCATGCTGCTCTCACTGGTCGATGAGGACCGGCTCCGGCAGATCCTGGGTCGCATGCTGGACCCCGAGCAGTTCCTCTCGCCCTACGGCCTGCGCTCGCTGTCGAAGGAGCACGAGGAGCAGCCGTTCACCTTCGACGTCGAGGGGCAGGCGTTTTCTGTACAGTACGAGCCGGCAGAATCGACGACGGGCTTGTTCGGCGGCAACTCGAATTGGAGGGGCCCGGTGTGGTTTCCGGTCAACTACCTCATGATCGAGTCGCTGCAGAAGTTCGATTACTACTACGGCGACGACCTCACCGTGGAGATGCCGGAGGCCGACGACCCCGAGCCGCTGTGGGACGTGGCGGGGCACCTGTCACGTCGCCTCTCTCGTCTCTTCCGAAAAGACGAGAACGGCGAGCGCCCGGTCTTTGGCGGCGAGGAGCTGTTTCAGGAGGACCCGCACTGGCAGGACTATCCGCTCTTCTACGAGTACTTCCATGGGGACAATGGCGCGGGCATCGGCGCGAGCCACCAGACCGGCTGGACGGCCCTCGTGGCCAAGCTCCTGCAGCAGAGTGGCGGGACGGAGGAGTAGTGTTGGGGGGGGGTGCGGGTTGTGAGTTGGTGGGTTGTGAGTTGGTGGGTTGCGGATTTCGAGTTTGAAGGATACGGCCTTTCACACTCCCAGCGTCTCCCCATCAACATTGGCGTCACCCTGGAACCTCAAACCCGAAAACACTCAACTCCCAACCCTTAACGAAAACCCTAAACGCAACATGCTCGACTTTGGCCGTGACCGTTGCAGCGACCTCGAGATCTCCCAGCGCCGCGAGTGGCTCGCCACCAACGGCATCGGCGGGTACGCCTCCGGCACCGTGGGCGGGCCCCGTACCCGCGCCTACCACGACCTGCTCGTGGCGGCCCTCGACCCGCCCCTCGGCCGCACGCTGCTCGTCTCGCACGTCGACGATACGATCGAATACGACGGCCGCGACTACGCCCTAGCGACCCACCGCTGGGGCGACGGCACCGTCGCGCCCCGCGGCGTCGTGCACCTCGATCGCTTCCGCCTGGACGGCACGGTTCCGGCGTGGACCTTCGCGCTCGGCGATGCCCTTCTGGAGAAGCGGGTGTGGATGGAGCACGGGGCGAACACGACGTACGTGCAGTACCGCCTTCTGCGGGCCCGGGCGCCGGTGACACTGTACGCACAGACGTTCGTCACCCACCGCGACCACCATGCCCCGACCCGGGCCGGGAACTGGCAGATGGACGTATCGGCAATGGACGACGGGCTTCGGGTAGATGCTTACGACGGCGCGATGCCCATTTTTCTCCGTAGCGCCGACGCTGCGGCAACGCCCGCCCACACCTGGTACCGCGACTACGCGCTGCCCGTGGAAACGGATCGCGGCCTGCCGGACCGCGAGGACCTGCTCCACGCCGCTACGTTCGAGGCCACGCTTGCCCCGGAGGAGACCCTCACACTTGTCTTTAGCATCGAGGACGACGCGTCGCTCGACGGAGACGCGGCGCTGGTGCGCCGGCAGAACCGCGACGAGAAATTGGTGGCGCAGGCGGGCCTCGACGACGCCCCCACGGACGTGCAGCACCTCGCCCGCGCGGCCGATCAGTTCGTCGTCGACCGATTCACGGCAGACGATCCCGACGGAAAATCTATCATCGCGGGCTATCCGTGGTTTGGCGACTGGGGGCGCGACACCATGATCGCCCTGCCCGGCCTCACGCTCACGACCGGGCGGCCCGACGTGGCCGAGAAAATCCTGCGCACCTACGCCCGGCACGTGGACCAGGGCATGATCCCCAACCGCTTCCCCGACCAGGGCGACACGCCCGAGTACAACACCGTCGACGCCACCCTCTGGTACGTGGAGGCGATCCGCGCCTACGTCGAGGCGACTGGGGACACCGCGCTGCTGGACGATCTATTTCCGGTGTTGCAAGACATCGTCGAGTGGCACGAGGAGGGCACGCGGTACGGCATCCAGGTGGACCCCGACGACGGGCTCCTGCGGGCGGGCGTGCCGGGCGTGCAGCTCACATGGATGGACGCGAAGGTGGGCGACTGGGTGGTCACGCCCCGCATCGGAAAGCCCGTGGAGGTGAACGCGCTCTGGTACAACGCGCTGCGGAGCCTGGAGGCCTTTGCCGAGACGCTGGACGAGTCCGCCGAGCCGTTCAGCGAACAAGCCGACCGGGTGGGAGCCGCGTTCAGTCGATTTTGGGCCCCAATGTGCGGACACCTGAAGGACGTGATCAACGGCCCGAACGGGGACAAACCACGCCTGCGTCCGAACCAGCTCTTTGCCGTGTCGCTCCCACATAGCCCGCTCTCCGCGGCGCGGCAGGAAGCCGTCGTGGATGCGTGCGCGGCCCACCTCTACACGCCCCACGGCCTGCGCAGCCTTGCGCCCAGCCATTCGGACTACGTGGGCGCCTACCAAGGCGATCGCGAGCACCGGGACGGGGCGTACCACCAGGGCACCGTCTGGAGCTGGCTGATCGGGCCGTTCGTCAAGGCGCACCTGCGGGTGTACGACGACCCGGCGACGGCCCGCTCTTACCTCGCGCCGCTGCGCCGCCACCTCGACGCCCACGGCGTCGGCAGCGTCAGCGAGATCTTCGACGGTGACGCGCCCGTCACGCCCCGCAGCACCCCGGCGCAGGCCTGGGGCGTGGCGCAACTGTTGGAGGCATGGGCCGCGGTACGGGATGCCGCTACGTAGTCGTCCCGGAGTGAATCGAGAAGAGTCCGTGCGGAAGCGTCCGAGGGGGCGTCAACTGATCGCCGGCATCCCCGTGACGAGCGTGTACAACATCGCCCCCATCACCAAAAGGGCAGCGCCTCCGTGTATCCATCGCCGGGTGGTCGCAATCAGTCCGCCCAAGAGAAACGCAAGCACGAGGTTGATCCCTACATTTTTTACGAGGCGGACGACCTCGATGATTTGGTCGCCCTGCACGCCCCACGCGGCCACGTTGAACAGTTGGCTGGCGACCAGCAGCCCGACGAAGGCCCCGAAGAACCACCGGCGATGGGCCGTTGAGAAGTAGAAGGCTTCCAGGTCGAGGGCCTCGCGTCCCGGTGTGTCCGGTTGGGGCGGTGCGTCGTCCCCAAAATGTGTCCGATCGGGGTCGGGAAGGGCAAACGCGCAGATCAGGTACAGGAGAAGAAAGCCCAGCAGCACAGGCGTGAAGACGGCGGCATGGGCGAGGGCGTCCGTTTGAAGAAACCCGAACGACTGCCACCAGATCTGCACGATCAGCAGAAACGCGATGGCCGCCCAGATGAGGGGAAGCCAATGCCAGTGCACCGTCCGCCCCGGACGCACCAGCTCGCGAAGGCTCCGGGCGAGGTCCGTCAGCCCGAGGCCGACGATGATGGACACGAGGGCGATCAGGTATTCGAGCTGAGTCATCGTGTGTGCGGGCATTTGGGCAATCGTGATCATTGACACGTAGCCCTTCCCCCTGCACAAGTTCAGCGCTCACGACCGGGGGGGCACGGCAATCTCCCGAAATGACCAGGGCTTCAGCACCTCTCGGCGAACCCCTCGAATGGGGGGCGACCCGGAAGCAGAGATCACCGGCCGCCATCCGGTCTTCAGGGCCGCAGCGAACGGGTCCGCAAAGCCGTGACGTGCACAACAGGTGGAGCCGAGGCCTCAGAGAGCACCGGGTACGTCCCGGGGCCCCGCAGATCGGTCCCCCGGCTTGGGCTCGTTGCGAATCTGTTACGTATTGGCCGGGCCTCACTCGGGACAGATTTCCGCCGATCGGACTTGAAAATAGCCGACACCCGTCTTGATTTTGGGTCCTGCATTCGAGGCGTACGGAGACCGAACGGGACATGTCCTCCCCTGCTTCCCCCGATGACCATCCTCAGACGGGCGGCCCGTCCGGCAGTAAGGGCGCGTCTGCCGAGGATCGCTCCCACCGCCCCGACTCGGCCCCGGACCGCTCGACCCTCGGGGCGCTTCTGTACCGCCGCGTCCCGCAGGTCCTGGCCGGCTATCTCGGGGTGACGTGGACCCTGTTCGAGCTCATGCAGTGGCTAACCGAGCAGTACTTGCTTTCCCCCTACCTGGGGCGGGCCCTTCTGCTGGGGCTCCTTCTGCTGTTGCCGTCCGTGCTCGTCGTGACGTACCGCCACGGCCGGCCCGGGCCCGACCGGTGGACGAGCGCCGAGCGGTGGACCCTCACTGGAAACGGCGTCGTTGCCGTCCTCGTGCTGGTCTTCGTCTTTGGAGACGTGGAGCTGGGCTCGATGGTGCGGACTGTGCAAACCTCGACGGCGGATACAGTTGGAGGGACACCGCCCGAGAAGGTGATTCGGCAGGTGCCGAAAAAGCAGTTTCGACGGCGCGTCGCCCTCTTTTACTTCGACAAGGCGGAAAGCGCCCGCGCCGATACGGCCCTGCGCCGCGCCGCCCCCACGGCGCTCCGTACCGATCTTGAGCAGGATCCGTTCGTGAGCGCCCTGTCCCCAGCATGGTTCGACGAAGAACTCAAGCGCCGCGGGTACGAGGCGGGGCTGGGCGTTCCATTGGGGCTGAAGCGGGAGGTAGCGCAGGAGGCAAACGCCGGGTATGTCCTCGCCGGTCGTGTGGGAACGACGGGGACCGGGCAGACCGTTCTGAGCATACAGCTTCGCGAGACGGAGACCGGCGACCTCGTGGCGGAGCGCCGGTTCGAGGGAGACGACCTGTTTGGCATCATCGACCGAGCCAGCGCGCAACTCAAGCAGGATCTGGATCTGCCAGACGGGCACCTTGAACGCACGACCGACCTGCCCGTCACGCAGGTCTTCACCTCGTCGGTCGCGGCCGCCAAACACTACGCGCAGGGGCGCTATCTCCGACGGTTCCCCGATACAACCGATCGGAGCGTCGCCCGCGAATACGGCCGCGCTACCAGCGCAGACACGACGTTTGCTCTTGGGCATTTTCGAGAGGGACAGGCCCTCTGGCGACTCGGCAAGAGAGAACGGGCTCGCCAGGCGCTTGGGAGCGCCAAGCGCCACAGCTACCGGCTGTCTGAGTCCTGGAAGTACGAGCTAAAGGCACTCCGTTTCTTTCGGCTTGAGGGACGGCCGGAGGCGGCCCTGAAGGTCTGCGAGCGGTGGACCTCGCTCCGTCCCTACGACCTGGACGGGTGGAGACTGAAAGCAAACATACACGCACGCCAACTCCAGCACGAGCAGGCCCTTTCGAGCTACCGGCGTATGCTGGCGTTGGCCCCTGAATCTGACGACGTGAAAAGGGGAATCGTGGGGGCCCTCCTTCGAACCGGTCAGCGTGAAAAAGCCCTCCGCAAGGCGGAATCATACGCAAAGGCAAACCCGGAAGACGAAAGCGGCCCCCTGCTGGTCGGCACAATCCGATGGCGATTGGGACAACTCGAGCGGGCGGGGCGCGCGTACCGGCGCGCGAAGCGGATGGACGCCCGGGACGCCAGGACCTACCTGTCGGCACTCAACCAGGCGCGGGGGCAGTTTGAGGCGGCCCTCTCCGGAATTAAAGAAGAGGCTTCCGAAGGGGAAGAACGCTTCCAGGCCGGAATCCGCCGGTCTCATCACCACTGGCTTCGCGGGCGGATCGGCCGGAGCCAAGCCGTTCTCGACTCCCTCTGGACGGCCGGACCTCCGGCGCCGGGCGGTTATCAGCGCTTCAGCCTCGCTGTCCGTGCCTGCGATTACCACGGGCCGCCTGGACAACGCTCGTACATCTCCGAACTTCTCGGACGTCTCGAGGCTCTCAAGCAGGATGTCTCCACGAGCGCCCGCGTCTACGAGATCAACGCCCGGGCGGCGCTGGCCCGATGCAACGTCGCCGCGGGCAGGCTCACAGAGGCCCAGCGGCACCTGGAGCACGTGAAAACGCTTGTTGAGCGTTCAGGTACGCCCCAGCTCTACCGATTACCGTTTGATCTCGACTACCTCTGGGGGCGCCTGCGAGAAGCGCAGGGGCGCCACGAGGATGCCGCTGCGCGCTACGAACAGTACATTGAGGACTCTTTCCCGCGTTCTCTGTTCTTCCGGACGCTCCGGCTTCCGCGCCTCCGGCTGGCCCTCGCCTACCAGAAGGCCGGGCGGCCGGGCGAGGCGAGAGCCGCCTATCAGGGGGCGTTGGCGCTATATCCGGCCTATCCACGCCTCAACTACCGCTACGCCCAGTTCCTTGCCAATCGGGGCCGCCGTGAAGCCGCCCGGACGCATCTCCGACGGGCCCTGGAGGGCTGGGCGCCCGCCGACGCGGACTTTCGCCCGAAGCAGAGGGCCGAGACGCTCGCCGACTCGCTGGGACTGGGGGTTGTTTGAACCAGCGGCCACCTCCATGAGGTCGGCGATGGGGATGGCCCTGCAGTCCCCGCCGCCCCGGCCGAGATGAGTCGCCGTCTCGTGAGCGCCGCGGGACGCCCTGCCGGAGACTTGTGGTCTCTGAGCCCGTCGGCCAGTGCTGACAGTGCTCGCCGCGGGACGAATCGGTACGACGTCTACGAACGGCAGTCCCTGCCCGTGACGGCGCATTCCCCCGTACAGCACCTGCTGTAACGGATGCCCCCCCTGTCCTACGGAGTTGCCGAGCGTGAAACGGGGGCTCTCGGCCCCGGCCCTTTCGGGGACGCCGCCCCCCACCTCGAGCATTGTCTCCCCACACATCCGTGCCCTGTGCCATGCCCTCTTCTTCTCTCGACGAACGCTGCGTCAACACCCTCCGCTTCCTGGCCGCCGACGCCGTGGAGGAGGCCGGCAGCGGCCATCCCGGCATGCCCCTCGGCGCGGCCCCGATGGCCTACGTCCTCTGGGATCGCTTTCTGAAGCACAACCCCAACAGCCCGGAGTGGCCCAACCGCGACCGCTTCGTGCTGTCGGCGGGGCACGGGTCGGCCCTGCTGTACGCACTGCTGCACCTCTACGGCTACGACCTGCCGCTGGCGGAGCTCAAGAACTTCCGCCAGCTGCACAGCAAGACGCCCGGCCACCCCGAGTACGGCCACACGCCCGGCGTCGAGACGACGACCGGGCCCCTCGGGCAGGGCTTTGCCAACGGCGTCGGGATGGCCCTCGCTGAGCGCTATCTCTCCAGCACCTTCAACACCGAGGAGCATCCGCTCGTCGACCACTACACCTACGGCATCGTCAGCGACGGCGACCTGATGGAGGGCCTCTCGGCGGAGGCGGGCGCCCTGGCCGGCCACCTCGGCCTCGGCAAACTGATCTACCTCTACGACCAGAACTGCATCTCGATCGAGGGGGAGACGGACCTCGCCTTCACCGAGCGCGTCGCCACCCGTTTCGATGCGCAGGGCTGGCACGTGCAGCACGTGGAGGACGGAAATGACCTCGATGACATCGAGGCCGCCATCGACGCGGCGCAGGAGGCCACGGAGCGGCCCTCCCTCATCTGCGTCCACACCCACATCGGCTACGGGAGCCCGCAGCAGGACACCGCCGACGTGCACGGCTCGCCGCTCGGGGACGACGACCTGGCGGCCACGAAGGAGCACTTTGGCTGGCCCACGGAGCCGCGCTTCCACGTGCCCGAGGAGGCCTACGAGCACTGCCGGCGCGTCCTGCGGACCGGGGCCGAGCAGGAGACCGCCTGGCAGGAAACGGTGGAGGCGTACCGCGAGGCGCACCCCGAATCCTGCCGTCTCTTCCTGCGGGCAATGGAGGGAGAGGTGCCCGAGTACGAGGCCGACCAGGTCCCCACGTTTCAGCCGAAGGATGGGCCCCTGGCGACTCGCAACGCCTCCGGGGAAACGCTGCAGGCGCTGGCCGACAACATCTGCACGCTCGTGGGCGGCTCGGCCGACCTGGCGCCCTCCAACAAGACGCACCTGGAGGGCTACGGCACCTTCCAGGCCGACCAGACGGGCCGCAACCTTCACTTCGGCGTCCGCGAGCACGCGATGGGCGCCGTCACCAACGGCATCGCCCGCCACGGCGGTCTCCTCCCGTTCGACGCCACCTTCTTTACCTTCTCCGACTACATGCGCCCGGCCCTCCGCCTCGCGGCGCTTATGGACCTGCACCGCGTCACCGTGTTCACGCACGACTCGATTGCGCTCGGCGAGGACGGGCCCACGCACCAGCCGGTGGAGCACCTGATGGCCATGCGGTCGATTCCGAACTACACGGTCCTCCGTCCCGCGGATGCCAACGAGACGGCGGCGGCCTGGCGGTTTGCCATCACCCACGACGGGCCGGTGGGCCTCGTCCTCACGCGGCAGGGCCTCCCCATCCTCGACGCGGCGCGCATCCCGGACGACGCCATCGAGCGCGGGGCATACGTGCTGGAGGACCCCGACCGCGCACCGGACGTTACCCTCCTGGCGACCGGCTCGGAGGTGAATCTCGCCCTGAAGGCCGCGGCGGCTCTCGACGACGAGAACATGGCCGCACGCGTCGTGTCGATGCCGTCGATGGAACGGTTCGAGGACCAGCCCGCATCGTACCGCCACGACGTGCTGCCGCCGGACGTGCCCACGGTGGCCATCGAGGCCGGGACGACGCGCGGTTGGCATCATCTCGTCGGCGACGACGGCGCCGTGATCGGGCTCGACCGCTTCGGCCTCTCGGGGCCCGGGGAGGAGGTCTACGAAGAGCTTGGCTTCACCGTCGACCGCGTCGTCAACACGGTCCACGACGTCCTGGAGGGCCAAGCGTCCCCGACCGTCTCCTGATCCTGTGCCCGATCTCTCGCACCGTCGGCCGCAACGCCCGACACGCATCGTTCCAACGCACAACCCAAGTCCCATGCCCGAAACTCAAGCCGCCTCTTCGCCCACCCTCGCCGCTCGCGATGAGGGCCAGTCCCTCTGGCTCGACTACATCCGCCGCAGCCTTATGGACAGCGGCCAGCTCCAGCGCCTCGTCGACGAGGACGCCCTGCGCGGCCTCACCTCCAATCCCGCCATCTTCCAGAAGGCCATCGGCGGGAGCGACGAGTACGACGACGCCATCGCGGCCTTCCTGGAAGAAGACCCGACGATGGGGGCCAATGACATCTACGAGCGGCTGGCGATCGAGGACATCCGGCGCGCCGCCGACATCCTGCGCCCCGTCTACGACGAGACGGGTTACGACGGCGTCGTGAGCCTGGAGGTCTCCCCCCACCTCGCCCACGACACCGAGGGCACCATCGAGGAGGCGCGGCGCCTCTGGGAGGCCGTCAGCCGGCCCAACCTCATGATCAAGGTGCCGGCCACCGACGAGGGGATCCCCGCCATCTCGCAGCTGCTGAGCGAGGGGATCAATGTCAACGTCACCCTCATGTTTTCGCTCGACCACTACGAGAAGGTGGCCCACGCGTACCTCGACGGCCTCCGCCGGGCCGACGACCCGAGCGGCATCGTCTCGGTGGCCTCCTTCTTCGTGAGCCGCGTGGCGCGGGAGGTCGACCACCGGCTGGAGGCGCGCGGCCTCACCGACGAGGTCGACTTTGACGGGAGCGACGTGGCCATCGCCAACGCCAAGATGGCCTACCGCCGCTTCCAGGAGATCTTCCACGGCG
>Ga0207753_1000806_pt1 | contig 11457 bp, 11 predicted proteins | sample PonA233FremontCA_2_FD_187273 | JGI IMG/M metagenome (GOLD analysis project Ga0207753, IMG submission 187273) | Salt pond sediment microbial community from Fremont, CA, USA - Pond A23 Sediment 3 (SPAdes) | ecosystem: Environmental > Aquatic > Non-marine Saline and Alkaline > Saline | place: USA...
GAGCGTCTCCGCCGTCGTCCCGGACTTCGAGACGACGTTGACGACGGTGTCGGCGAGCGGGAGGTCGTCGAGGAGCGCGTCGACCGCGTCGGGGTCGACGTTGTCGAGGAAGTACGCGTCCACGTCGCTCTCGAGGGCGTTCGCGATCGTCGCCGCGCCGAGCGCGCTCCCGCCGATCCCGACCGTCAGCACGGCCTCCGGGCGGTCGAAGCGGTCGGTCGCCGCGCGGATCGCCTCCGCGTCGGTCGTCTCCGGCAGGGTCAACGCGGCGTAGCCGAACTCCTCTCCGTCCATTCCGGCCTCGATCCGGTCGTGCGCGTCCGCCACGCGCTCGTCGAGGCGCTCCAGCGTCTCGTCGGTGAGTCCGGGCGTCGTCTCCAGTGCGTTGCCGAGGTCGACGTTCATACCTCCCTACGCGGGCGACCGAGGCTTAAAACCGGTCGTCTGCTCTCTCAATCCGCCGGAATCACCGACTCGTCGTCGCCGAGCGCGGGCCGACCGAACCACCGGTCGAACGCGAGCGGGCCGGAGCCGAGCGTGAAGACCGCCGAGGCCATCCCGAACAGCGCCACGTGGGCGAGGACGGGGTCGTCCGGGAGCCCGAACAGCGTCGTCGTGAACAGCACGAACGAGAGCGCGGCCGCGCCGCGGGTGAAGAAGCCGGCGATCAGCGCCAGCCCGACCGCGATCTCGGTCACCCCGGCGCCGACGACCCACAGCCCGGGGTCGACGGGGACGACCGACGTGAGGTCGTACTTCTCGACGACGAGCAGCGCGCTGCCGGGGTCCGCGAGCTTCTGGACGAGCCCGAGGTAGACGAACGTGACGCCCATCCCGACCCGGAGGACCGTCGGGACGTACCGCCGGAGGGGGGCCGCCGCCGCGTCGAGGAACGACTTCAGGTGATGGACGGGGTCGATCCGGCCGTAGTACGACCCGGGCGTGCTCGCGACCGCGAGCAGCATGTCGTCCGCGCTCGGCCGGCCGCCGCCGAGGATCGCCAGCGCGACCAACACCGGGACGTACTCCATCGCGAGGACGACGCCGGGGTCGACCGCGAGGAGGACCCACGCGTACGCCAGCAGGCCGATCGCCGAGGCGATCCGGGTCGCGAGCCCGAAGAGGACGCAGAAGCCGAGCCCGATGAACAGCACGCGGAGGAGCGGGCTCGACCCGGTGTCGAACGAGAGCGTCGGCGCGAACAGGTACCCCTGGAAGCCGGCGCCGACGAGGGGAAGCCCGACGGAGAGCCGCAGCATCCACGGCACGAGGTCGCCGTAGCCGGCGAGCGTCTCGCGCAGGACGACGACGTCGACGATCGTCGGGCGCACCCACAGATACGCGGCGATCCCGACGACGGCGAGGAGGCCGGAGCCGCCGAACACCGCCGCGTTGAGCGGGTCCGACAGCACCTCGGCGGTGAACGCGATCGCGTCGAGCGGATCGCCCGACCCCTCGGTGACGTAGTCGACGTGGGCCGCCGCCGGCCGCGCGGCGAGCGTCGCGACCAGGGCGAACGCGGCGGCGGCGATCGACCGGGAGCGAAGGGACATACCCTGTTTAGGGACCGGACGCACCTAACGGTATTTCTTCACGAACGTTCGAAAGCGACCGCAGGACGGCCGAGTCCGCGGAGACCGACGCGATCCGCCTACGGCGCGCGAGCGACGACGCCGAACGTCTCCGTCCGCGTCGATTCGGAGACGACCTCGAAGCCGGCCGCCTCCAGCGCTTCGACCGCGTCGGCGGCGGCGAACCGCTCGTCGACCGGCGGGCCGTGTTCGCCGTCGCCGTCGGCGGTCCAGTCGAAGACCACGAGGAGCCCGCCGGAGCGGATCGTTCGCGCGAGCTCCGCGATCGACGCGTCGCTCGCGAACTCGTGGTACGTCATCGTCGACACGGCACCGTCGAGCTCGTCGTCGGCGAACGGGAGGTCAGCCACGTCGCTCGCGACGAGGTCGACGTTCTCCGGCACGCCCTTCTCGCGGTACAAGTCGTGCATCTCTGCCTGCACGTCGACGCCGTACACCGTCTCGACGTGCGGGGCGACGCTGTCGGTATAAAAGCCGGTGCCGCTCCCCAAGTCGGCGACGACGTCGAGGCCGGCCGAGACGAGCGGCCCGATCAGCTCTTCGGCCGACACCCATCGGTATCGGTCGGGACGCTCCAGCCGCTCCGCCTCCGAGGCGTCGAACGTGTGGAAACCCATATCCCGTCTTGCACTCCGAGCGCTAAAACGCGTCCGATCGGGCGACCGCGGACCGGTCCGACGCCGCGGGGCCCGTCGCCTCGGCGGCGTTCGACGTCGCCGCGGGGCTCACCACTCGGCGGCGAGCGCGTCGACCAGCCGGTCGACCTCCGACTCGGTCGAGACGGCGTGAATCGAGGCGCGGACCGCGTCCGGGTGGGGCAGCGAGCGCACGACGATGTCCCGCTCCGCGAGCCGCTCGACGGTCGCGTCGGGGTCGTCGACGTCGACCGTGACGAGCCCGCTCTCGAACGCTCGGGGGCTCAAGAGCCGGTCCTCGGGGACACCGTCTTTGAACCGGTCGGTGAGCGTCTCGATCCGCGACTCGATCGCGTCGAGCCCGACCGCGTCGATCGCGTCGAGCGCCTCGACGAGGCCGACGTGGGCGGCCGCGGTCGTCGAGCCGACCTCGAACCGCTTCGCGCCCTCCTTGTATCGGATCTCGTCGGCGCTCGGGTCGTCGACGCTGCGGTACCCCACGGTCCGCGGCGCGAGCCCGGCGGCGGCGTCGCGGTCGACGTAGAGGAAGCCGGCGCCCCACGGCCCGAGGACCCACTTGTGGCCCGCGGCGGCGACCGCGTCGGCCCCCCACGCCGAGACGTCCAGCGGGCCCTGTCCGGGCGACTGGACGGCGTCGACGAGGGTGAACGCGCCGGCCTCGTTCGCGACGCTCACGAGGTCGGCGACCGGGAGCCGCGTCCCGTGGGTCCACGTGATCGCGCTGAAGCAGACGAGGCGCGCGTCGGCGACCGCCCCGGCGTACGCCTCGCGGTCGACCCGGCCGTCCTCGGTCTCCAAGACGCGGACCTCGACGCCCTCGCGTTCGAGCCGCTTCCACGGGAGGACCCCGGCCGGGTGCTCTAAGTCGGTCCGGACGACGACGTCGCCCGGCTCCCAGTCGATCGCGCCGGCGATCCGGTTGATCCCGTCGGTCGTGCTCTCGGTGAGGGCGATCTCCGCGGGCTCGGCGCCCACGAACGCGGCGATCCGCTCGCGGACCGACTCGTACGTCTCGAAGGCGTGCCCGTACGGGTCGGTCGCCGCCGAGCCGTACTCGTGGTCGGCGATGAACTCGCCGGCGGCCTCGACGACGTACTCCGGGCTCGGTCCGTGCGCACCGAAGTTGAAGTACGCCGCCTCCCCCAGCGCCGGCACGTCCGCTCGCAGCTCGCGCGCGGTCAACGCGTCACGGGAGGCCGGCGCCTCCCGGAGCGCCGCCGCGTCGCCGTCGTGTTCGGCCATTCAGGCGGCGTGCTCCGTGACCGCTTCGGTCAGGGCGTCTCCGCTCTGGGCGCCGACCATGCGGTCGGCGAGCTCGCCGCCGGAGAACACCAGCAGCGTCGGGATGCCCTGGACGCCGTACTCCGCGGCGAGCGCCTGGTGGGTGTCGACGTCGACCTTCACGACCGCGGCGTCGGTCTCCGCCGCGACCGCCTTCACGGCGGGCTCCATCATCTGACACGGGCCGCACCAGTCGGCGTAAAAGTCGACGAGGACCACGTCGTGGGCGGCGACCAGCTCGTCGAAGTCGTCTGGGTCAGACAGCTGGATCGGCTCCGTGGGAACGGATTCGGGTGAACTCATACGCCTCCCTACGCCCTCGGCGCTGATAATAGTTTTGGGCAAATCATACAATACCGTGTGGACGAGTGTCACTGCCGCGCCGCGGCCTCCGGCCGATCCAGTCCGCTCGACCGGGATCCGACGACGGTCCTTTTGTCGGCAGTCCTCCTGTCGACGGTCCTTCCACCGACGGTCCGTCCGCCGACAGTCACTTTGGGCCGCGGCTCCCTCGTCGCAGTCGATGACCGACGCGACGCGGACCGACGCCCGACGCCGGGCACGATCGCACCGGGCGCGACTGCTCGCGACGCTGCGCGTCCAGTACCCGGACGCGCTCGCGGACCGCGGGTACCGCCTCATCCACCCGGAGACGGGAGACCCCTACACCGGCGACCGCCGCCACCTGATCGCCACCTGCCGGTCGGTCGCCAACTTCGCGGTCGGCGCCCTCGCCGACGGTCCGGACTGGTGTCGCCCCGCGGCCGAGCACGGCCTGACGTTCCTGCGCGAAGCGCACCGGAGCGACGACGGCGGCTACGACTTGGTCGTCGCGGCCGACGGCGAGCCGGTGGATCGGACCAAGTCGGCGTACGGCCACGCGTTCGTCCTGCTGGCGTACGCCCGCGCCGCGAACGCCGGGATCGACGGCGCTCGCGACGACCTCGCGGCGACCCGCGCGCTGATCGAGGAGCGGTTCCGCGACGACGCCGGGCTCCTCCGGAGCGACTGCGACGCCGAGTGGACCGAGTTGGAGCCGTATCGCGGCCAGAACGCGAACATGCACGCCTGCGAGGCGTACCTCGCCGCGTACGAGGCGACGGGCGAGGACCGGTATCTGGACCGAGCGCGGCGCGTCGCCGAGGCGGTCGCGGTCGACTTGGCGGCCGAGACGGGCGGGCTCCTCTGGGAGCATTACACCCCCGAGTGGGAGCACGACTTCGACTACAACGCGGACGAGCCCCGCCATCAGTTCCGCCCGCCGGGGTACCAGCCGGGCCACCACGCCGAGTGGGCGAAGCTGCTCGCGCTCCTCGACCGGTACGACGCCGACGGGCCGGAGCGCGCGGGCGACGCCGTCGGTGCCGCCGACCCCTCCGGCGACGCCGAGGGCGGCTGGTACGAGCGCGCCGCCGAGCTGTTCGACGCCGCCGTCGATCGCGGCTGGGCGGAGAACGGGTTCGTCTACACCCACGCCGCCGACGGGACCCCCCTCGTCGAGGACCGCTACGGCTGGGCGCTCGCGGAGGGGATCGGCGCGGCGTCGGCGCTCGCGGAACGGGCGGCGGCGCGCGGCGACGAGGACTCGGTCGCGCGGTTCCGGCGGTGGCACCGTCGCCTTCTGGTCCGGACCGACCTGTTCCGCGGGCCGGCCGGCGTCTGGTACGAGAAGCGGCTCCCGTCGGACGCCGACGGCGACCTCGTCGCGCCGGAGCCGCCGGGCGTCGAGCCCGACTACCACCCGGTCGGCGCGTTCTTCGAGAGCTGGCGCTCGGCGCGGCGCGAACCGTAACGGTATCGGCAGCCAGTCGCTGCGCCGACGCCCGCCACTCGCCGATGTCCGTCGCTGCGCCGACATCCACCCTTCGCCGTTACGTCGACGTCCGTCCTCCGCCGTTACGCCGACGGCGCGACGTCACGGCGCTCCCGGACCGCGAGCGCGCCGTGGTAGAGGATGACGGCGCAGACGAACAGCGCCGAGCCGATCAGCAGGACGAAGCTGATCCGGTCGAGGACCGGCATCGAGAGCCACCTCGAGACCTCCCCGAGCGCGACGGCGAGGCTCGCGGCCAGGAGCATGAGCCCGAAGTAGATCGTCACGTCGTCCTCGTCGACGTACGCGGTCGCGCCGGAGCCGATCCGGGCGCCGAGCGAGCTCCCGAGCAGCAGCGCCGTGACGATGCCGATATCGATGACGCCAGCCCGGCCGTACGTGAACGCCCCGACGGCCCCGGACATCAGCCCGCCGAACAGGCTGGTCCCGACCGCCGCCGCCAGCGGGGTCCCGATCACGTAGTAGATGGCCGGCATCCTGACGAAGCCGCCGCCGACCCCGAGGAACCCCGAGATCAGGCCGACGCCGCCGCCGACCCCGGAAATGGTCCACAGCGACGCCTCGCTCCCGTCCGCGAGCGCCATCATCGGCGGAACGCGGTACGACTTGATCTTCCGGGCGATCTCGGGAATGTCCTCGTCCGGGACGTCGCCGGCCGCGCCATCGCTGCCCACCTCGTCTCCGCCCCCGTTCGCCTCGTCTCCGCCCCCGTTCGCCTCGTCTCCGCCCCCGTTCGTCTCGTCTCCGCCCTCCTTCGTCCCGTTTCCCTCCGCTTCGTCGTTCATCGCGCTCCGCGTGAAGAGGATCCCGATGGCCGCGAGCAGGAGGACGTAGGCGACGCCGACGACGACGCTCGCGATTCCGAGCACCTCCAGCCCGAACACCAGTCGGCTCCCCAGCTCGATGCCGACGGTGATCCCGACGAACATCAGCGCGCCGAGCCGGTAGTCCACCTGCCCGGCGTCGTGGTGTTTCAGCGTCGCGATCACCGCCGTCCCGAAGACGAACGCCATCGAGCTCCCGATGGCGACCGGCGTTGGGTACCCCAAGATGAGCAGGGCAGGGGTCACGAGGAACGACCCGCCCATCCCGAAGAAGCCGAAGAACACTCCGACCATGAACCCGAAGCCGACGAACAGCGCGAAGAGCCCCGGGCTCAACCCCAGCAGTTCGAACATCTACACCCGCCGTATCCGTTTAAATACGGCCGGCGCTAGCTTGTCTTCGAGAACCCCGTAGACGGCGTACAACAGCGCTGCTTCGACGAGGACGAGGCCGATCACGGCGAGCGCCGCGACCGTCGGGGACGCGCCCGGGAGCAGCTCCGCGCCCGTCACCGGCCCCTCGCTCCGCGTCCGGCGTCCGCCGTCGGTGACCGCGTCGGGTGCGTCTCTGTCATATACCGTCCGTAGCGCGCAGACGCTCATAATGGTTTTGGGATTAATGTACAATACTATATCCGCATGACGGACGAATCACTGTCGATAACGTACGAATACGTTATGGCGTCGACGACTCGGCTCGCTCGTCGTCGGAAAAGGGACGGGTCAGTCCGGTGATTCTGCGAGTGACCCGCGCTCCGGTCGCGACGCTCGGCGGAACGGCGGTCACCGCGCGGAACGAACGAGCCGAACTACTCGCGGCACGCGTGTGTCATATTGTCAATACATTTCACAAGACGCGTCTGCGAGAGATCGGCGATTTCGCGGTGAACGCCCGGGAGCCGGGCTACTCGCCCGGCTCCGTCTCCCTGTATCGGTCCGGAAGGTACGGGGTCAGCGCCGACGGCACCAGCGAGATGGCGAGGGCGGCGAGCTCCGCGAGGTGTCGGCGGAGGACGGTGTAGACGGCGGCGACGAGCACCGTCGCGAGCACGGCCAGTCGGAGGGGACCGTCGACCAGGTAGAGGAGCGGGAGCGACAGCCCGACGGAGAGCGCGAGGTCCTCCGCGGCGCCGTCGTACCTGACGCCGGAGCGCGGCGCGACCCAACGCTTCCGGTAGTGGTCGTACACCGCGCGGTCGGAGTTCCCCTCCCACGGCCGCAGCTCCAGACCGCCGCCGTACATGTCGGAGACGCTGTGGAGCGCCGCCCCGAGGAGGAACAGGGTCGCCCCGACCGTGGCCGCCGAGGGGGCCGCCAGGGCGACGACGAGGGCGACGACGGCGGCCGCCGAGTAGTAGACGGGGTAGTGGAGGGTCTTCCGGTGGCCGACGTACATGTCGAGGTCCGGGAACAGGCCGCCCAGGAACCCCGCGACCAGCCCCACGGGCGCCAGTTCCGGCGCCAAGTGCACGAGCGGCGCGGCGAGCAGCATCCCGGCCAGCACGTGTGTCGGCAGCATCATCGTGGCGGAACGAAAGCGACAGAACGGTATTAACGTGTCGCCCGGCCGGCAGTGGCCACGGGTCGGGTCGATCGGTTCGGCAGGACGCGGTCGAGTGGCGCATTTCTGGCGTTTCAGACGTCTCTGCGCTCGAACAGCACCTGTGAGAGGATGAGCAGTCCGACGAACGCGACGAGGAGGACGGCCGAGTCGATCGGCTCGAACGACCCGTCTATCAGGATTGGCGTCGGCTCGTAGTACTGCGTCGGGCTCAGGTACTGGAGCCAGTCGTACGCGTCGGCGCCGCCGACGACGGACTCGACGAGGTACAGGACGAAGACGGTGCCGACGGCGGCCCGCTCGGCGATCGCCGAGCGGTCGACGGCGACCGAGAAGACGAGGCCCACCCCCGCACAGACGAGGAGAAACGGGATCGACAGCAGGTGGGCCAACAAGAGGTGGTCGAGCGGTATCGTCTCGCCGACGGCGACGACGAACAGGTAGATGATCGGACCGCCGAGAGCGTTGACGGCTATCATCGGGACGAGCAGCCCCGCGAACTTCTCGACGAGCAGCCGCGACCGCGTGACGGGAAACGAGAGGAGGAGATCCATCCGTTCCGTCTCGATGTCGCCCGCGACGGTGCCGCCGGCGACGTACGCGAAGTAGAGCCCCAGCCCGAGCAGCCAGACGAAGTTGAACACCTGCGCGCCGAGGAACCCCTCGATCGTGGACAGGCTCTCGATGCCGAACGCGTCCAGCATCGCCGGCGGCAGATCCTCGAAGACGTCCTCGTAGTCGACGCCCTCGAGGACGGTGAAGTACCAGATGATGAACCCGGCGTATGCCCCGACGCCGGCCGTGAGGATCGCGGCTCCGCGGAGCCGTCGTCTCCCCTCGTACCGAGCCGTCTCAAGCATTCGTCGCCCCCGGGCCGTCGCTTTCGTCCGGCGTTCCAACCCCGTCGCTTTCGTCTCTCCCGTCTGACGCCGCTCCGCTGTCGTCCCCTCCGTCCACCGACTCCTCGCTCCCGTAGTAGTGCGCGAACACGTCCTCGATCGGCGGCTCGCCGATCTCCACGTCGCTGACGTCGTGGGTCGCGAGCTCGCCGAGGAGCGCGTTGACGTCGCCGGCGTAGATGAACTGGACGCCTTCGGCGAACCGCTTGGGTTCGATGACGCCGTCGAGGTCGGCTATCGCCGCGACCGCCGCGTCGCTCGCGTGCACCCGCACGTGTTTCCCGCTCCGATGGAGGAGCGTTTCGACGTCTTCGAGTTCGACGAGCGACCCGGCGCGGAGGATGCCGACGCGGTCGCAGACGCGTCGCACCTCGCTCAACACGTGCGAGGAGAAGAAGACGGTCGTGCCGCGGTCGCGTTCGTCCCGGACGAACTCGTTGAACGCCTCCTGTTTGAGCGGGTCGAGCCCGCCCGTGGGCTCGTCCATGATCACGAGGTCGGGGTCGTGCATGAACGCCTGCACCAGCCCGAGCATCCGCTTGTTCCCGGTCGAGTACTCGCGGACCGGTCGCTCGATGGGCGGAGTGAAAAGCCCGAGCAGCTCCTCGCGGCGGCCGTCGCCCTTCATCGCGCCGTGGTAGTCGAGCACCGCCTCGCCGGTCACCTCCCCGTCGAACCCGAGGTGCGCGGGGAGGTACCCGATCCGGCGCTTGGCCTCGGTCAGCGCGGCCTCGTCGCGGATGTCGGCGCCGAGCACCCTCGCCGTCCCCGAGGTGGGCTTTAACAGCCCCAACAGCAGTCGTATCGTCGTCGACTTCCCCGCCCCGTTGGGCCCGAGGAACCCGAACACCTCGCCCCCGTCCACGGCGAACGACACGTCGTCGTTCGCGACCACGCTCCCGAACGCCTTCGTGAGCCCCTCGACGACGAGCGGGCGGTCGGTCTCACCGGACATAGAACCACCACGCGCCGGCGACGACGAGGACGAGGAGGACGATCAACACGGCGGCCTCGACGGGGACCTCCCCGCCGGACGACTCGACGACCGAGGCGGCGACCGTCGCGGTGTCGCCGGTGACGCGGACCCCGCCGGGGTCGGTGTAGCCGATCTCGACGCTCGCCGGATACCGACTCGGCGGCGCGTCGCCGTCGACCGCGAGGTCGAACGCGACCCGCCCCGTCTCTCCGGGCGCCAGCGACGGGATCACGGTCGTCCGGAACTCGCTCTCTAACGGCTGGTCGACGGCGAGGCGCAGTTCGACGTCGCGCAGTTCGACCTCCCGACGGTTCGTCACGTCGAGCCGCAACACGCCGTCTTCGCCGGCCGCGAACTGCGGATCGACCGCCGACACCGTCACCGCGTCCCGGCGCTCGGCGACGGGAACGCGCACCGTCGCTTCGGTCGTCCGTTCGGTGTCGGCTGCGCTCCGGTAACTCGTCGAGAGGGCCAACTGCAGCGGCACCGAGTCGGCGTCCGCCGGGACCTCCCCGCGGAACCGGAAGGCGGCGCTCTCGCCGGCCGCGAGGTCGCCGACGGCGTACCGCGGACTGCGCGGGACGAACGCCCCGTCGCCGACCGCGAGGACGACGCCCCGAACGTCTGTCGGCCCGTCGTTGCGGATCGTCCCGCTGACGGTCCCGTTCTCACCGACGCGGAGGGAGGCGTCGTCGACCCCGACCGAGAAGGACTGCTCGGCCCGCGGTCGGAGCCCGACCGGGATCCCCTCGTGGGAGTCGCGGATGCCGTCGACACCGGTGTACCGCACGGTGCCGGTGAGATCGAACGCCTCCGCGGCCGCGTCGGCGCGAACGCTCGCCGGGAACCTGACCGTCGCGTTCTCCCCCGGCGCGAGCCGGTCGATCCGGGCGGTGTTCCGCTGCGTCTCGCCGAGCGCGATGTCGGGGCCGTTCGCGGCGAGTTCGACCGAGAGGTCGCGGGCGGTCTCGCCGCCGACGTTGGTCACGTTCGCCGCGAGCGTTCCGGCGCCGCCGACCTGCACGTCGGTGTCGACCGTCCGCATCGCGAAGTGGGGCCCGTCGTCGACGGTCACCGTGACCGACTCGGTCCGCGTCCGCGTCCGGTCCTGTACGACCCCGCTCCGCGGCGCCGAGAGGAACGTGTGCGAGTACCGGAGCCGCACGTCGAGCGAGTACCGTCCCGGCGCCGCGTCGGCCGGGACCCTCACCGAGACGGGCACCTCCCGGACCGCGCCTTCGGCGATCGATCCGACGGCGAATCGGCCCGTCTCGACGACGAGCGGCGAGCCGTCGTTCCGGACCTCGACGACGACCGCCCTCGCGGTCGTGACCGTGGCTCTCCGAGCGTCCGATCCGGCGTCGACCTCGCCGTCGTTCGCGATCTGCACCGCGAGGTCCGTCGCCGTTCCGGGTGACACCGTCGACTCCGGAACGTACACGTCCAACTCGGGCTCGCCGCGGACGAACGGCTGCTCCGCTTGAGCGACGGCGAGTCCGGCGAACGACCCGACGAGCAGCGCGACGACGGCGACGAGCGCGAGGGCCGCGGTAATTCGTCGAGACATTCACCTCACCGACCCGGCGGCCGCGAGGCGTTCGTCCGCCGATCGAAGCGAGCCCGAACGGGAGCGAGGGCGGCGTGTCATGCGTCCAACTCCACTCGCCGATCATATATGTGTACGCGTGACGACGAATCGCTCCGACCGCGGCCGGTACGGGGCGCTTATTCCGCTGGAACCGAGTGTCTAGGTATGCTCATGACGCCGGGACCGACCGCGGTCCCCGCCCCCGTCCGCGACGCGATGAGCCGCGAGCTGATCAACCCCGACGTG
>Ga0207753_1000807_pt1 | contig 11455 bp, 12 predicted proteins | sample PonA233FremontCA_2_FD_187273 | JGI IMG/M metagenome (GOLD analysis project Ga0207753, IMG submission 187273) | Salt pond sediment microbial community from Fremont, CA, USA - Pond A23 Sediment 3 (SPAdes) | ecosystem: Environmental > Aquatic > Non-marine Saline and Alkaline > Saline | place: USA...
CGTTCCACATGCTCTCCTCGTTTGCCAACGTCGTCGCGCGAGACGAACAGGCCGGCAAACGCCTCCCGAACGTGCCCGCCGACCTGGAGGCGACGAACGCCGAGTCGATGGACGATTTCACCTGGAAGGACCGCCTCGACCAGGACGCCTGCACGAAATGTGGACGCTGCTCGGCGGTCTGTCCGGCGAAGGCCTCCGGGCGACCGCTCGATCCGAAAAACGTCATCCTGGATCTCAAAACGTATCGCGAGGAGATGGAGGCCGACGGTGACGAACCGATCGATATCGTCGCCGACGGCGGAACCTCCGTCATCGACGCTGCAACCATGGAGTCGTGTATGTCCTGCATGGCCTGTATGGACGCCTGCCCGGTCGAGATCGAGCATCTCAAGAGCTTCACGAAGCTGAACCGCCAGCTCGTCGACCAGGGTGACGTCGACAACAACGTCCAGGACGTCTTCCAGGACGTGATGCAGCAGGGCAACACCTTCGGCGAGCCACAGCGCAACCGGGCCGACTGGGCCGACGAACTCGACTTCGACCTGACGGACGCACGCGAAGAAACCGTCGAGTATCTCTGGTACGTCGGCGATTATCCGAGCTACGACGACCGGAACAAAAGCGTGGCTCGCTCGCTGGCGAAACTGTTCGACGCCGCCGACGTGAGCTTCGGCATCCTCTTCGACGACGAGAAGTACGACGGCAACGACATCCGCCGGATCGGCGAGGAGTTCCTCTATCTCGAACTCGCCGGTCACCACGTCGAGACCTTCGAGGACTGCGAGTTCGAGAAGATCGTCTGTACGGACCCCCACTCCTACAACACGTTCGAAAACGAGTATCCGGAACTGGACTTCGAGGAGTTCGCCGACGATCCGATGATGCCCTTCGACTACGACGACGAGTGGAACGCCGACGGGGAGATCGACGTGCTGCACTGGACACAGGCGGTCGAAGAACTGGTCGTCGACGAGCGGCTCGGACTCGACGGCACAGAACTGGAGTACACCGTCACCTACCACGATCCCTGCCATCTCGGCCGGTACAACGACGAGTACGAGGCCCCCCGACGGCTCATCCGGGCGAGTGGCTGTGACCTCCAGGAGATGCCGCGAAACCGCGAAGATTCCTTTTGCTGTGGTGGCGGTGGCGGCGGACTCTGGATGGATTTCGACGAGGAGCCCAAACCCAGCGAGCAACGACTCGCGGAAGCACTCGAAGAGACCCCGGCAGGCAGCGCAGTCGAGAAGTTCGTCGTCGCCTGTCCGATGTGCATGACGATGTACGAGGACGGTCGGAAGACCGGCGGCTACGAGGACGAGATCGAGATCGTCGACGTCGCAGAGCTACTGGTCGAAGCGGTCGAACAGAACGAGGCAGCCGCCGCCACGGATGCCGGGCAGGCGGCCGGCGACTGATCAGCAGGTAATACATATAAATAGAAAAAATATATAGATATCGGTGTATTGATATAGGATGGGTCCCGATACCAGACCATGGAAACGCGCAAGGTACAGGTAACGGGTGGGTCGACGTATACGGTTTCGCTGCCGAAAGAGTGGGCCACAGCGAACGACGTCAGCTCCGGGACCGAGGTCGAATTTTACTCCGAAGACGATCTGTTGTTGCTGACACCGACCTCTGACGACGAGCACACGCGGGGGACACTCGACGTCTCAGACATCACCGACGAAGAGGAACTCACACGGGCCGTGATGACGATGTACGTCAGCGGGTTCGACGTCATCTCGCTGGAGACCGACAAGATGACCGCACAGCAACGGCGGACGATCCGGGATGCGACACAGGGGCTGGTCGGGCTGGAGGTAATCGAGGAGATGCCCACCAAGATGGTGTTACAGGACCTGCTCGACTCTTCGGAACTCTCGATCGAGAACGCGATCACGCGGATGCGGCTGGTGTCGCTGACGATGCTCGAAGACGCAGTCGAGGCGCTGGTGACGGACGACGACCAGCTCGCACACGACGTGATGGAGCGCGACGACGACGTCGACCGGCTGTGGTATATGACCTCCCGGGTGTTCCGGACGGTGCTCCGGAACCCGACGGCGGCAAACGAGATCGGCTTCTCCCGCGAGACCTGTTTCGATTACCAGTCGAGCGCACGGCAACTGGAGCGGATCGCGGACCACGCGACGAAGATTGCAACTCTCTCGCTGGAGATCGGCGCGATCCCCGACGACGCTGCCGACTCGATCCGCGAGTTACACGAGGAAGCGGTGATGGTACCGAACACGGCGATGGACGCGCTGCTGGCAGCTGATTCCGAGGAGGCAGTCGAACTGGCCAAACAGGCCCGTGACCACATCACGGTGGTCGACGAACTCGTCCGCAACGTCGACAAAGAGATCTACGAGTTCGAGCCACAGGTGGCACAGATGCTCGGACTGGTCATCGACTCGCTGTCCCGGACCGCCGACTACGGATCGAACATTGCGGAAAGCGCGCTGCAGAAATCGGCACCGCGCCCGTAACCGTCTCCCTGCTGTCCTTATTCGACCAGCACAGCGTTGACCTGGCCGTCCTGTCCCGGCCGGGAGGTCACGCGTGCCTCGCCTTCACTCGTCTCGATCACTGCACCGCGCGTGATGATGTTTCGGCGGGCGTAGTTCGGGTCTGCCGGGTTCTCGATAACGTCGAGGATCTCGGCCGCAACGGTGCCGTCGTCGGTCGCGACTGTGGCGGCGTCGGTTTTGATCGCCCGGACCTTCGTCCCGGTCCCGCGTCCGTTGACCGTTTTGAGCTTGGTTTCGCCGACCTGCGTCTCTGTCGGTTCGGAGCCGAGTTCGTGTTTTCGTTTGTCGCGTTTCGGTCGGAGTCGACCACCTGTCCGTTTTCGCAGCGAACGTCCCTGATCTTTCATACGAATGCAGTGGCGTCTCCACCACTTGAAGGTCTCGAATCGTCGGCACCGACAGCGCCGTTTTCGTACAGGATATTTCCGGGAAAAAATATATATATGGTAGTCGCTTCCTTCCCACCGAGATGCTCGAGTTATGGATGCTCCTGGCGTTGATTCTGCCAAGTCCGTTGTTGTTCGCAGCCGGCTTCGCCGTCGGGAACGGTCACGTCCGCTATCTTGCGAAACACGGCGGCGAGAGCGGGTATCCAGAGATCGTTCAGGAAACGGCACGCAAGTACAGACAGCAGATGGGGTACTCCGCCGAGGTGGACCGGCGTGATTGAACTGCTCGGCCTCCTCGGAGTCGGACTGTTTCAGTTCACGATCACGGTATTTGGATACTACTCGGCGATCGGACACGTCAACCGGATGCTGGATATCGAGGAACCGGAGTCACCACAGATTCTCCAGAATATGCACAGGAGTCTCTTTTCAGACAGGGCCCTGACTGTCGCCGATATCGATTCGATCGACGACTGGCGGGAGTTCGAGTCAGAGCGAGACGAGGAGACAGAGGAGTAGTCAGTCATTTCCCGCCGTGTTTTCGATACCAGACCTGCTCGCCGACAGGTGATTCTCCCTCGTCGATATCCAGTCGACCCAGGAAGAGATCCCGGATCGCGACCGTGACGACCAGTTCGACGGGGTCTCCACCCTCGCCGGTCACGGTGACCACGCAGTGGCCGTCGCGTTGCTCGATCGACTCGATGGTGCCGACCGACCACCGTTCGGTATGGTGCGTCGGTTCGCGGGCGTGGATGCGGTCGTGACTCATTGTCGAATCGAGTAACCGGACGGACAAACGCCCGTCGACTGATCGACGGACTCCCGCCTATCGACTCGTTTCCTGCCTTCTCGAACAGTACAGCCCCGTGGCTGGTGCTTATTTCCATCGAGACCCTACCCGAGTCCGATGACCGACACCGCGTCGACTGGCCGGGACCCGACCGAACAGTCGACGGACGACGCTTCGTTTTCACTCTCCGAGGACGGGGAGAAGCCTGGGCTTTCGGCAGCGACGGCCACGACTGATCCAGCACTCGTCGTCGACGGTGTCTCCAAACGCTTCGGCAGCGGTGAGGATGCGGTCGTCGCGGTCGACGACGTGAGTTTCACGATCGAACAGGGCTCCGTCGTCGGTCTGCTCGGGCCGAACGGGGCCGGCAAGACGACACTGATCAAATCGATCCTCGGCATGGTCCTCCCAGACGAGGGGACCGTCCGGGTGTTCGGGACCGACGTCCGTGACGGTCGCCGCGGTGCCTACGCCGACGTCGACGCGATGCTCGAAGGCGCCCGAAACGACTACTGGCGGCTCACCGTCCGGGAGAACCTGCGCTATTTCGCGACGATCAGCGGGATCGATCCCGACTCGGTGACGGCGCGCCACGACCGACTGCTCGACCGTCTCGAACTCACGGCGTACGCCGATACAGCCGTGCGCAATCTCTCCCGCGGGATGAAACAGAAAGTCTCGCTCGCCAGTGTCCTCGCGGGTGGGGCGAAACTCGTCTTCCTGGACGAACCGACACTGGGGCTGGACGTCGAAAGCTCCCGGACGCTCCGGGAGGAACTGAAACGACTGGCCCGCGAGGAGGGGCTGACGATCTTCGTCAGCAGCCACAACATGCGTGTCATCGAGGACGTCTGTGACCGCGTCATCGTGATGTCCGATGGCCGGGTCGTCGCCGACGATACCGTCGAGGCGCTGTTGCACAGTGCCGACCGCAACGCGGTCCAGATCACGAGCGGCGATATCGACGACGGCGTCGTGCGTGCGCTCGAACGGGAGTTCGAACTGCTCGCAGTCGAAGACGTCGAGGGGCGCCGCCGTCTCGAAGTCAGGGCCAGCGGGGACGAACTGTACCTGCTCATGGATCGCCTCCGCGAGGCCGGCGTCACGATCGACGGAATGCGGACGATCGAACCCGATCTGGAAGACGTGTTCGTCGGGCTCACGGGCAAGGAATCCGGACTCGGCGGTGCCGGGGAGGGCTGGTCCCAGTGAGCGATGCCGACCGACAGATCGACCAGCCCCGCCCGGCGACGTACTACCACCTGGCGCGGGCGGTGCTGTACCGCGAATTCCTGATCTTCGTCCGGTATCCAGCCAACGCCATCGGTGGGATCGTCGTCTCGCTTTTTTTCTTCGGCGTGCTGTTTTACGGCGGCCGGATGGTCGCCGGGCAGGCGCTGACCGATTCGATCGAGGGGATCATCGTCGGCTACTTCCTCTGGACGCTGTCTGTCGGTGCCTACTCCTCGGTCTCGAACGATATCGGCAGCGAGGTCCAGTGGGGCACCCTCGAACGACACATCACGACGCCTTTCGGCTTCGCACCGGTCGCCCTGCTGAAAGGCGTCGCCAAGATCGTCAGAACCTTCCTCACTTCGGCGATCGTCCTGGCTGCGATGATTCTCATCACCGGCACCAGCCTCCAGATCGAACTGCTCACGATCGTCACGATCGCGGGGCTGTCGATCACCTCCGTCCTCGGACTGGGGTTCGCGGCCGGTGGGATCACGGTACTGTACAAACGCATCGGCAACTGGCTCAATCTCCTCCAGTTCGGCTTCATCGTGCTGATCTCCGCCCCGGTGTTCGACGCGCCCTGGACCCGGCTGCTGCCGCTTGCTCACGGCAGCGCCTTGCTCCAGCGGGCGATGGTCGACGGGACGCGACTGTGGATGTTCGGGCCGCTCGAACTGGGATTGCTCGTCGTGGTCGCTGTCGGCTATCTCGTGGGTGGGTACGTGGTCTTCCAGTACGCGACCCGTCGCGCGCGCCGACTCGGCGTTCTCGGTGACTACTGATCCCGCTCGGTGACGACCGATCAGGCCGGGAAGTTTTCCGCGACGACGAAGAGGAGTGCAGACACCGACAGCACTGCGAGCAGGAAGGCAGCGGCCAGTCCGGTCGCCATCGGCACCATCGCGTTCGCGGTACTCGCGAGTGTCTCGGTCCGGTCGTTTCCGAACACCGTCACCTCGGCCCGTTCGGTCGCCATCCCCGCTTCGACGGCTTCCAGGTCGTCGACTGCTCGGGCGACCAGCGACTGGATCAGTCCGACGAGTTCGCCTTCGGGGATTCCACTGCCGATCTGGTTTTCCGCATCGACAGTGTTGACGATGTGCGTGTCACTCGTCATCACCTCTGCCCTGTCCACACCGTCGAGTGCGCCGAGAATGCGCTCGCGCAGCCCCGGGTCCATGTTGTTGCCGTCACAGAGGATGTACGCGGTCCGGTGATCCTCGACCTCGAACACCGCAACGCGGATCCCGAGCGGGCCGATGCCGTCTGCTGGCTCCCACTCCGTCTCCGACCAGGCTGTCCCCACGCGGAGTTGGCCCTGGTCGCGCTGCGAGAGCCGGTCGCCGATGCTCTCGGCGGCACCGATCAGGTCGAACGACCGCTCGCTCCCCGGGACGATGTGTCCGATGTCGCCGCCGTCGAGGCCGTCGTTGCAGTTGTGCGCATCCGCGAGTATCACGTCGTCGAGCCCACTGGACTGGGCTTTCGAGACGGCAGTCAGGCCGACAGAGAAATCGATGTCGTCGGCACAGCCAGGTGCGTACGTGTTGACGAGGAGAGCGTCGTCGCCGATCGCTTGCCCGGTGAGTTTCGCCTCGCCCTCGGTCACCTGGAGTCCTTTCGTGGCGGTGTCGGTGTATTCGATGGTATCGACGGCGTCCTCGACGGTCTGACAGACAGTTCCGACCTCGTGTTTGGTGACCAGATTGAAGTCGTGGCCGGCAGTCGCGTGCGGTGCGAAACTGAGCCCGTCGGCTGTCTCCGCCAGCCTGACCGGGAGGTTGCCACCGCCGATATCCCCCATCGGGCCAGGGTGGATCATCGGGAGGACGAAGCGGGCTTTCTCCTCGCCGTTCGGTCGGCGAACGGAGAGTACGGAGACGGGAACGACCGCCTCCTCGCCGAGATCGACGAAAAACTCCTCCAGTTCCTGTGAGTAGCCCGCCAGGTGGCCGAGAAACCCCTGGATGAAATCGAGCACCGAGACGCCGAGACTCGACCGCCAGGGCCAGTCGATGATCCTGACGAAGCCGATCACGGCGGCCGCGTGCACGGCACAGATGATGCCCAGCAGGACGAAATCGAACGGGTAGATGCTGTCTTGCAACTGCAGTGGCGTGTGGTCCGGGCGGGCGAAAAACGCCTTCAGAATCGGCCCGCCGACCTGGAGATAGGTCAACGTTCCACTGTAGATGAAAAGCAGGGCCGCGGCAGCGATGGTCTGAATGCTCGCCGGGAGCATCGACCGGAGTTTGCGCTGGGAGACCGCCAGGATCACGAACAGCCGGAGCGCGAAGATGGTAGCCAGACCGACGATGAGCGCGTCGAGGACGAACTCCTGTGAGAATCCGAGCAGTATCGACGACAGCCCGGCCGCGAGCAAGACGACGATGAGGACGAGCTCGCCGAGAAGTGCGAGCAGCGACGCACTGTTGCTCGTCATGCGACCCCCGAGCGCGTTGTCGACGGGTGCAGTGAGGATACTCGCAACGATCGTCGGGAGGCCGATAAAAAAGACCCCTCGCCAGGCGTCGTCGAGCGGATACGCCGAGTCGAAGGCGACGATCCCCGTTATGCCGGCGAACACGAGCGCGAGCGTGACGCTGGCATACCACCGTGGGGCCCGGAAAATGTACCGCGAAAGCCCTGCCAGATTGCTCTGCGTTGCCGTCATCTATCAGATAAATATTCCGAGGCAAATTAAAATTACTTCTCTTTTTCTCTCACTGAAATTGGACAGTACAGCCGACTGGCGATTCGGAACGGCATCCACTGTGACCCATCGAACACTGAATTAGGAGATGCCGACAATATTTTCGAGATCAAAGGTTTTACCTATTAGATACATCTAATTTTTGGCAGTGAGCGGTTTGACATCACGGGTGGGTACCGATGGTTGAGTTACTCACAGTCGTTATCGTCGCTGCTGGTGCCCAGCTGGCGGTGCTTCCGGGTGAGAAAGTCCAGCTCATCATCGCGAGTCTTTCGACCCGGTACCATCCGCTGCTGGTCGTCTCTGCGGCCGGGACGGCCTTTGCGGGCTGGACGGCGGTCGAGATTCTGTTCGGCAACGCGATCCAGAGTGCGATCCCCGGGCTGTATCTCGACGTGCTTACAGCCGTGCTGTTCGCGCTGTTTGCGGTGTTGCTGTGGCGGTCGACCCCCGAGCCGGGAGCGAAACCCGCCGCGACAGATGGTGGTGCGATCGATGCGACCGGCAGAATCGATGTGACCGGCAAACTCGACGTCTCACTGTTCGGGCGGGAGATACCGAACGCGCTCGGTGGGTTCGTGCCGATCTTCGCGATGATGGCCGCCGGCGAGTTCGGCGACAAAACCCAGCTGATCACGATCACGCTGGCTGCCCGCTTCGGTGCTCATCCGGGGATCTGGCTGGGCGAGATGCTCGTCATCATTCCCGTGAGCCTCGCGAACGCCTACTTTTTCCACACGTTTTCGCACCGGTTCGACGTCCGGAAGGCCCACATCGCCGGTGCCCTGATCTTCGCCTTCTTCGCTGCGGATACGCTGCTCGCGGTCGGCACTGGCTTTTCGGTCTGGGAGACTGTCGTGGCGACAATCTCGGAAACGCTGCTAGCGTTGCTCTGAGCCCGGCGTTCCCACTTCCTGAAAATATCCAACTGGATCAAGTGTTCAGATGGTAATAGTTCGGTATGGCGCCGAGAACTGCGATCTGTGTCCGTAGCGTCGACCGTCCCGACTCACCTGGAGGTGCACGATGACGGCTGGAGCCGGCGACTCCCCGGAAGATTTCAGTGCGCTTCAGGGACGAGCAATGGGCCGGGATGGGATCGAGCAACTCCTCGGAGAGCGGGGGATCGGTGTCCTCTCGCTCGCGGCGGATGGAACCCCGTACGGAATTCCGATGTCGTTCGGCTACGACAGCGAGGACGGCGACCACAGGCTGTTTACCCTCTTTGCGGGACACTCCGAAGAGGGCCGGAAGGTCCGCTATGCGGAACAGTCGGAGGTGGCGAGTTTCCTCACGTTCGATGTCGACGACGATGGAGGGTGGCGTAGCGCCATCGTCAGCGGTGCGTTCGAGCGGATCACGCCCGACGAGTGGGAGACTGCCCGCGAGGCGATGGCGGACAACGCCTACCGGCCACAGTTGCTCACGAACACGAACGTCCAGGAGGATCCCCGGGTCTGGATGCTCGACATCGAGGAGATGGCTGGTCGCGCTATCGGACAGGCGTAGCGAGACGATCCTGCCGGTCAGGCCTCCGTCTCCTCTTCCTCGGCCCATTCCAGCAGCGGCTGGAGTCGCTGGCAGAGCTGACCGACTGGGAGACGATTCTCCGGACGGAGCGTCCGGTCAGAACGGTTATCGAGGGAACTGCCACCGGTTCGGGACACTCACAGTGACGCCGGCACGCCGTCACGTCGCTGGGGTTCGAACAGGTGTCGAGGAACCAGAGGAACATTATATCTGGGTTACATCTATCCGCCATGGCTACCGTACAGCGAGAGTTTCGACGTCTTCGGCAGTTCAACGCGTCGATGGCCGTTTTGCACTTCGTCCAGGCTGTATTGATGGTGTATCTGAGCACGGCCCGGGAGTGGACCGTGACGACGACGTATCTCGATTTCGAGACCGAGACATCGGGGCTGTTTCCGGTTCTCGAATCGCTGGGGCAGTTCCAGCTCGTCTACCTCGTCGCTGCATTTCTGTTCATCTCTGCGCTCGCGCACACACTGATCGCCACAGTCCTGTTCGACTCCTACGTCGAGTATCTCGAACGCGGGATGAACCCCTATCGGTGGTACGAGTACGCGATCAGTGCCTCCGTGATGATCGTCGTCATCGCGATGCTTGCGGGAATCTGGGATCTGGGAACGCTTATCGCGCTTTTCGCACTCGTCGCCGTGATGAATCTGATGGGACTGATGATGGAGTTGCACAACCAGCGAACCCGGGAGACAAACTGGACGGCGTACGCTATCGGCTGTTTTGCCGGCGTGATCCCCTGGGTCGTAATCGGGATCGGGCTGGCTGGCAGTTACACGTTCGGTGAGAGTTCGCCCCCGGATTTCGTCATTGGCATCTTCGTCAGCATCGCGATCCTGTTCAATCTGTTCGCGATCAACATGGCACTGCAGTACAGGGGAGTCTGGCGATGGGAGCGGTACCTCTTCGGGGAGTGGAACTACATCGTCTTGAGTCTCGTCGCGAAGTCTGCACTGGCCTGGCAGGTGTTCGCTGGCGCACTCAACACGCCGGTGTGACGCCCCGCGGGTCCAGCACGGCTGACCCGACAGTGCTCCGAGAGGTACGTATACCAATCTGGAGACCGAAGGATACGATATGATCCCGCCTATCGCGCGTAATTTCGTCGCCGGCGAGACCGTCGATTCGGCGCTCGGACACGTCGAGGAGATAAATACGAGGGGTGTCGGCGGCATTCTGAACCTGCTCGGAGAGCACTACGACTCCTACGAGAACGCGTCGGCGGATACCGAGGAGTACATCGAACTGGTCGAGGAGATTTCGGCGCGGAATCTCAAGGCCTGCATCTCCGTCAAACCGAGCCAGCTCGGGATCGATATCAGCGAGGGACTGTTCGAGCGCAACTTCGAGCGGATCGTCGACGCGACGGACTCCTTTGTCTGGCTGGATATGGAGGATCACACGACGACGGACGCGACGCTCGACGTCTACGAAAGGTATACCCGCGAGACCGACGGCAACGTCGGTGTCTGTGTGCAGGCGAATCTCGTTCGGACCGGTGATGATCTCCAGCGACTCGCCCCTCTGCCCGGGAAGGTTCGACTCGTCAAAGGCGCATACGACGAGCCTCCGGGCATTTCCTTCACAAACCGGGGGAAAGTCACCCAGGTCTACCGCGACGAACTCGAATTCATGTTCCGGGAGTTCGACGGTGGAATCGCCGTCGGGAGCCACGATCCGGAGATCATCGAACACGCACAGAATCTCCACGAGCAGTACGGCACGCCCTACGAGATTCAGATGCTGATGGGTGTCCGTGAATCGGCCCAGTTCGACCTCGTCGACCAGTCAGCGGCCGAGGTCTACCAGTACATCCCCTACGGCTCGAAGTGGCTCTCCTACTTCTACCGCCGACTCCGCGAGCGCAAGGAGAACATCGGGTTCGCTGCCCGTGCGATCGTGGGCGGCTGAGGAAAAACTGACCGAACGTCCACCCAGACCCCGTCGCTGTTTTGATGTTCGACAGACGAATTTTCAGGCTTGGCGAACATAGTGTGACGCATGTCGGAGCTGTACAATCAGTACATCGACGGTGAGTGGACCGACGGGGAAGCGTCGGAGACGTTCACCAGCCAGAATCCGGCAACTGGAGAGACGCTGGGCGAGTTCCGCCGTGGAACAGCGAATGACGCCGCCAGGGCTGTCGAGGCCGCAGACGAAGCGTTCGAGGAGTGGCGGGCGCTCTCCCGGATCGACCGCGCGGAGTATCTCTGGGAGGTCTACCACGAACTCCGTGATCGCCACCAGG
>Ga0207753_1000808_pt1 | contig 11426 bp, 13 predicted proteins | sample PonA233FremontCA_2_FD_187273 | JGI IMG/M metagenome (GOLD analysis project Ga0207753, IMG submission 187273) | Salt pond sediment microbial community from Fremont, CA, USA - Pond A23 Sediment 3 (SPAdes) | ecosystem: Environmental > Aquatic > Non-marine Saline and Alkaline > Saline | place: USA...
CCCCACCAGCCACTGTCAGGGGCCGACCTGGAGTGTCTCGCCGAGGTCGGGCGCGGACGTCTCGTACCCGTCGGCTGCGAGTCGGTCGGCGAACTGCTTACAGGCGTCACCGTGGTTGACGACGACCGGCGTCTCGCGGTACTCGGAGAGAAACGCCCGCAGGCCGTCCCGGTCGGCGTGTGCCGAGAAGTCGTACTGTTCGACCTGTGCACTCACCGGCATCACCTGCCCGTCGAAGGCCGCACTCCCCGTCTCGACGAGTTCGCGCCCGGGCGTCCCCTCGACCTGGTAGCCAGTCAGCGTGATCTTGTTCGTCGGATCGCCCCGGATCCGCGGGATGTACGAGACCACGGGGCCGCCACCGAGCATCCCCGCCGTCGTCACGATAACGGTGTTTTTCCCGGTCAGGCGCGCCCGCTGGCCGTCTCTCCCCGTCACGAACCGGGCGTTCGACACCGCCCGTCGCAGGGCCGCCGGATCGCGGACGTAGTCGGGATACTGCCGGAGTGTGCGTGTAATCTCTCTCGCCATCCCGTCGAGATAGCAGTCGATATCGTTGGCGGCACAGAGCAGCAGTATCTCCTGGGCGCGGCCGATCGCGAACACGGGCACCACCACTGTGCCGCCCTGCCAGAGCGTCGTTCTGACGCTCTCGACGAACGACGCCTCGAGTCGGTCGCGTTCGGAGTGTTCGACGTCGCTGTACGTGCTCTCGGTGACGACCACGTCCGCATCCGGCCGCGCCGTCGTTTCGGTGACGAGTCGCTGCCTGTCGGTGTGGTAATCACCCGTGTACAGCAGCCGTGTCTCGCCGTCGTCGACGAGGACGTGTGCACTGCCCGGGATGTGGCCCGCGTTGTAGAAGGTCACCTCGTGGCCGGCCGCCTCGAAGGGCTCCTCGTAGCCGTGTGTCTCCGAGACCTGTGTCACGCGGCGAACGTCCGTCCCGGTGAACGGACACTGCGGCGTCTGGCCGTGGAGTTTCAGTGTATCCTCGGCGAGTCGGAGCGCGAGCGCCCGCGTCGGCGGCGTCCAGTGGATCGGCGGACGGGCACTCCCCGAGAGCAACGCCGGCACTGCACCGGCGTGGTCGAGGTGGCCGTGGCTGACCACCACCGCGTCGGGATCGACGTCGCCGACCGGATACTGCGGCGGGTTCGCGGTCTTGACGCCGTAATCGAGGAGGAGTGAGTCGTTCACCAGGATCGCACTCCGGCCGACCTCGCCCGCGCCGCCGAGACACTCAATCTCCATTGTCACCCTCGCGGCCGCGTCTCGCTCCCGAGTCGGATAGCTGTGACCCCACGCTGACGGCGCCTTTCATACGGTATCTTGCCCCGAGCGACCCAAAAGCTACGCGAAATGTCGGAATCCCCGCGACCGCCGGTGCCGCCTCCAGTATCAGGTACGCTTATTTCCGGGACGCTCTTACTGTTGCCCGTGTCAGACTCCGCGTTCATGCCCGGTTTCCAGTCGCTCGACACCGAACTGCGCGACCACGAACTCCCCGTCGAGGGCTCGGTTCCCGAGTGGCTCTCCGGGACGCTCCTCCGCAACGGGCCCGGCAAATTCGAGGGCAACGGCGTCCGCCTCAACCACTGGTTCGACGGGCTGGCGATGCTCCGGAAGTACGAGTTCGATGCGGGGACGGTCCGGTACACCAACCGCTTTCTTCGGACCGGGAGCTACGCCGACGCGATGGCCGGCCGACCCACCGGCCAGTTCGCCACCGACGAACACGGGTTGTCGAAGATGCTTAGCCTTCTCAAACGGCTCGGGCCGCCGGAGCCGACCGACAACGCCAACATCCACGTCGCACGGATCGACGGCGAGTACGTCGCTCAGACGGAGGTTCCGCGGTGGATCTCCTTCGACGGCGGGACGCTCGACACCCGCGGCGAGTTCACCTTCGACGACATGCTCGACGTGGATATGATCACGGCCCACCTGGTTGCGGATCCACACCGCGGCGAACACGTGGGCCACGGGCTCTCCTTCGGCCGCACCCACGAGTACAAACTGTTCCGGATCCCCGACGGCTCCCGGCGGCGGGAACTGATCACGTCGATCCCGACCGACTCGCCGGCCTACGTCCACAGCATCGCCGTCAGCGAGGAGCGTATCGTGCTCGTGGAGACGCCGCTCCGGATCAACATCCGCAAGGCGCTGTCGCCGTTTACCGAGGGGTTTTTCGAACTGCTGGAGTGGCACGACGACGCCGACACACGACTGCACGTCGTCGATCGCGACACCGGACGGCTCCGGACACAGCCCGCCGTGGATCCGTTTTTTACCTTCCACACGATCAACGCCTACGACGACGAGGGGTCGGTCGTCGTCGATCTGGTGGCGTTCGAGGACAACACGATCGTCGACGCCCTCTCGCTGGATCGCCTCGAAACGGCGGGGTTCGCGGGCGTGCCGCCGGGCCGTCTGGTTCGACTGCGGATCGGGCCGGACGGGACCGTCTCGCGGGAGCAACTGTACGACGGCGGCATCGAACTCCCGACGGTTCCGACGCCACTGCAGAGCCGACCCTACCGGTACGCGTACGGACAGGCGACGGACCGCGAGGGTGCGAACGGCCTCGTCAAGGTGGACACAGCGCACGGACAGGCCAGCGAGTGGTGGCAACGCGACCTCTACATCGAGGAGCCGTGGATGGTCCAGCGGCCGGACGCGACGGCCGAAGACGAGGGGGTCGTCCTCGCGCCGGCACTCGACGTCGCGGCGGAGAACTCCCTGCTGCTCGTGCTGGACGCCGGGACACTCGACGAACTCGCCCGTGCACCGGTCCCCCACCACAACCCCTTTGGCTTCCACGGCCGCTTCTTCGAGCACTGATGGCGGATCCGGAGAAACTCCTCGTCGGCGGCCTCGTCTTCCTCTTTCTCGGCGGCTCGTTTCTGGCCGCGACCTGGGCCGTCGACGCCACGCTGTTGCCCGTCGCCGGCCTGGCGTACCTGCTCGTCGGCGTGGTGTTCGCCAGCCGACTCCGCCGGGCCGAGAACCGCGGATAAAAAGACCCGGATACTCCGCCGGTGTGCGTTTATACGGCCCGACCCAACTACCACGCTGCATGGCACTGCTGGGAAATCTCGTCTTCGTCTTCGTTGCGGGACTCATTACAGCGCTGGCGACCGGGATCGGCGCGCTCCCGTTTTTCTTTTTCGACTCGATCAGTGACCGGCGGAACGTCGTGCTCTGGGGTATCTCTTCGGGAATCATGCTCTCGGCGTCGCTGTTCGGGCTGATCCAGGAGGGACTGGCCGAGGGGTCGGTGGTGGAGATCGGGGTCGGGATGGCGGCGGGTGTCGTCCTCGTCGTCGTCGCTCACGACCTGCTCCTGGACGCGGATCTCGATCCCAAACAGTACGAGGAGGCGGATTTCACGAAACTCGTGCTCATCCTGGGGATTCTCACTGTGCACAGCTTTCCGGAGGGGATCGCGGTCGGCGTCTCCTTTGCCGACCTCGGGCTCGAAGGCGGGACACAGATCCTCGGATTCACGGTCCCGATCCTGGCGATTTTCATGACTGTCGCCATCTCGATCCACAACGTTCCCGAGGGGACGGCGATCTCGATCCCGCTGAAATCGATGGGCGTCCCGGAGTGGAAGATGGTCTGGTGGGCCGTCTTTTCGAGTCTCCCACAGCCGATCGGTGCCGTCATCGCTTTCAGTTTCGTCCGGATCGCACGGGAGTTTCTCCCCTACGGATTCGGCTTCGCGGCCGGCGCGATGATCTATCTCGTGCTCTCGGAGTTCATCCCCGAGGCGCTCGACCTCGGACGGAGCCTCCCGCGCGGCGGCAAACCGGAACTCACGGCAGGGATCGCGGTCGGGGTCGTGGTGATGTTGCCACTCGCTTTTCTCTGATAGTGTTTGTTGCGAGTCTTTACCGCCGTGGTTCAACAAGACATCGATTACACCGCTTGAAACACCGATATTTGCACCGTGGTCACGAAAATTACCGCAACAAACACTATCAGATGGGGTGTGCATGATCTTGGACGAATGGATTGGTGCCAATATCGATTACTGCCCTCGGAACGTCGAGTGTCTGAGGTTGCATCCAGGGTGGAGACACACGTCTTTCTGGCCCTCTTCTTCGAGTTGCCATCGTCAACTTCGAAGGATGCGAATCCAGGAAAGCCATCAGTCGAGGTGTATCAATGACTCTGTACCGCCGTCTCCTGTCAGGACTGACACGAGATCTTCTTCTGTCACTGGCTGTACTGTCGTCGCCACCCCCAAATCACGGGCGACACGAACTGCAGTTGGGGGATGGATATTTGCTTCGTCTAGTAGTGAGTCGTCGTAGAACACCTCCCGTGGTGTCCCACTCCCAACGATATTGCCCTCCGCCATGACGCAGACACGATCGGCTATATCGGCAGCAAATTCGAGGTCGTGTGTCGAAAGGACGACGCTGATACCGTCCTCGTAGATTTGCTGGATTCGATCAGCGACAAGTCGTGACCGTTCGGGATCAAGCCCGGCGAGGGGCTCGTCGAGAACGACGACGAGTTCGCCCTCATCTGGGACGAGTGTTGCGTTCAGATGTTCCAGCAGCGTCGATTTCCCGACACCGTTTCCACCAACGACTGCGACTACCTCGTCGGAGTTTACCTCGAAATCAATGTCGTGCATCCCGACGGTGCCGTCACCATAGGTATGCTTCTCGCATCGTAGCTTGATCAGGGGTTCGCCAGGATCGGAGTTGGCTTCTTTCACAGTGACACCACCTCGTAGGTGACTACCAGCCCGTAGGCGACGACGGTGGCATAGCATGCACCGACGATGATAAGCTCGTGTGCTGGCGGTCGGGAGACATCGCCGTACAGTGTGATATCACCGGTATACCCCTATGGGTTCCATCGATTTGACAAGCCGCTCAGAGCGCTCGATCGCTGTCAGCAGCGTCATTCCTAAAATCCGGGCGTAAATCCGGCGATTCGCCCAGAACTTCGAGAGGTTTGCACCCCGAGAGAGTTACTCCAAGTCGTCTTCAGACAGCAGCCGGGACAGCACTACCCAGAGAAAGACGAAAAGCAGGAGGCACACCGTCGCTCCCTGGAGGAACATGACGACAGGCGATTTCGATCCGGGTTCGTCTTTTCGGGAACTCTCGCTTTCATCGTCCGCTTTCTCTCCCGTCTCGATCGAGGCGGGGCCAAACTGTGAGTCGTGAAAGTGGCTTTCGAAAAAGGTGAGTTTGGATACCATACGTTGTCTATTGTTGCCTGAGTCGTTGTAGAATGTCTATCACTATGGACTGGTAGGAACGATATCAAGCGGGCCCATCAACACACCGGCAGACGTTAATCAGTGATGGTAACGCCTCCGAAGGCTGCGAAACCGGTCACGACTAGGTCAACCTCCTCATGTACGTTTTCGCGGCGTGGTCTGTCGTCGGAGGCGCCGCCTAGCACAGGCAGGACATCCAGCTGTACGTTCCAGTCACGAGGAACGATAACATCGATGCCGCCGAAGAGGGCCACTGCGTTGATATGTGCCGGTTTCTCACCAGGGGTGACATCCCGGAGGTCGAGTTCCGTCCCACCAAATATCGCCGTTAGGTCGGCCCCCTCGAACGATTTCGACGTGTTGCGTTTCTCGACACCGCCGAATGCGGCGAAGGCGGTGGTGAACCCATCGTCAGTTTTCTGGACACGGGATCGGACCTGTCCGAAAATGACCGAGAGCCCGAATAGAATAATCAGCACCGGCCAGAGCGTAAAAACTTCGTCAGCAGTGGCATAGCCGAGCGCAACGAGTTGCCATGCACCGCCGACGACAATGAATACCACTGGGCCACCAATATTCCGGAACCTGCTCTGGATGAGTGCCCAGATGCCGATGCCGACGAACAACGATGGAACGTACACTAGCAAGTCGCCCGTCGAGAATAGTCCGGTCGTCTGGAGTAACAGTAACAGACCGATCAGGATCACGATCGCACCGAAGAGGAACTGACTGGTAAGGACACGGCGATCCGTTCTCGTAGTCATGTGTTTGAGAATAGTCAACAGAGAATAATTATCTTATCGACCAATCCATGAATCAGTACAGCGTTCCGGTTGATCGTCGAGTGGCTCTTTTCGATTATCGGGTTCTACCGCCTGTGACTCAACGCGGTGTTGGCCGGACTATCTTGATTCAGCGAGAGAACCCCGGCGTTCACGCCAGCGGGGATGTCATCACAGCAAGTATTACAAAAAATACAGTTGAAGTAACACTATGCTATCCTTTCTTGTACTCTACGGGACGGGCGAAGGCCAGACCGCGAAGGTAGCCTCGCGGATTGCAGATCGTATCGAGCATCGAGGCCACGAAGCAACCCCTGTCGATATCGAGGAACTCCCGGCCGAGTTTTCGCTCACAGAGTTCGACGCTGTGCTGGTCGGTTCCTCGATTCACGTTGGAACACACAATCAACACATTCGTGAGTTCCTACGGGAGAATCGGGAGGAATTGGCGACCAGACCGACAGCATTCTTCCAGTTATCACTCTCATCGGCCGTCGACGACCCGGACCGACGAGCAGAGGCAGCAGACTACGTTGATACACTGCTCGATGAGTCGAACTGGCATCCTGATCGTATCGGCCTGTTCGGTGGGGCACTCCGCTACTCGAAGTACGGCTTTCTGAAACGTCTCATGATGAAACGGATCGCCAGAGAGGCGACCGGTGATGTCGATACGTCGCAGGACTTCGAGTACACTAACTGGCCAGAAGTCGATGCCTTTGCAAACGACTTCGCTGCATTCGTTGAGGACCGTCTCGACGATTGAACAAGATTTGAATGGCAAATGTCACTGGCCCGGCAAGCAGAGGATGCAGATCAGCAATAACCACGAGAAGCGTGAGAAAAGGTTACTAAAACGGTAGTCTCTTGTCCCCGAGATACCGGTTCTGTCGGATTCACTGGAACATCAGGATTCCCAAATCGAGAAACACCTGTTCCCTCATGGTAACACGTAGTTGTCGAATCGTTTGACTGCATATTGGAAGGAAACAATCGGGGCGAGACCGAGGGGGACGAGTATTACGGCCGCGACCAGTAAGAGCGCCCCGGCAGAAATGCTCCATCCAAAGGGCAACACCCAGGAGACGAGGGCGGCAGCGGCCTCGCGCACAAGCGGTTTGTACAATATCGCACCAGTAGAGACAGTCGCGAACAAATAGAGTGTGAACAGGAGAAATGCCCAGCGACTCGGCAAAACGGTTTTCATCGACTGAGTCACCTTCGTGGCCTCGAACCGAGGGAAGGCGACGCCAATTCCGATCGAGAGGGCCGCCGAGGCGAGCATAACAATCGGTGTCGCAGCCACGAGAACGAGCACAGTCTGCTGACCCACGGGACTCAAAACTGCAACAACAGCCGTCGCGAGCGTCCCAAGCGGAATCGCAACGATGAGTCCCGCAAGGAGGTGTGCCCTGACGAAGGTCCGCCCGTCGACCCTGCTCAAAAGCGTCGAGGGCAGCACTGCGCCCTGATCTCCAAGGGGGTTCAGCGTGAAGATGACCCCGGCTGCCCACGCCGCGAAGACGAGGACAACAAACGGGAGATACCCCGGAATAGTCCCTGTCCGAACAATGCTCGCGAACAGTCCGGCCAACAAGAGTAGCGGATAGAACGCATACAGCAGTTTTAGTGGGGATCGGCGTGCTCGACGCCAGGACAGCGTAACCAGCGATGCCGTCGGCAACCCGAGGATGGGTACGAGTCTCTGTTCGATACCTGGCGTACCCGCCTCGGCGGAGGCAGTCGGTACCGCCGTCTTCGCGAGTGCAGGATCCGAGAACCAGTGTCGGTCGGCGATTCGGGTCCCACCGACGGCGGCGAGAACGACCAGCGCGGCAGTGAGTGCGAGCGCTCCGCCAGCCTGCAGCACCGAGGCGTCAAGAGCAGGGATGCCGAGAAAGAGGAGATCCGCATACCAGCCGATCGGTGACTGTTGCATCGGTTCGAACAGTCGGATCATCAGTCGATCCCACGCACCGCTGGCCAGCGCCAGAAAGTATCCTACGAAGACGACCCCGATGATCGCTGGTTTGTGACGGGCGATGAACTCGAATCGGCTGGCGACGTGACGTATCGACAATCCCAGTGGATAGCCGACGCTGACGCTACCGATACCCGCGGCGGCCACGGCAAGCGGTACCGCGAGTGCGGGCCAGACCACGCCCATGCCGACGGTGAACCCGGTTCCGAGACCGACTGCTGGGGGGAGCAGCCACAAGAGAAAGTAGGCGTACTCCGCGAGAAGCAGACCGACGAGCGCCTGGCTCGTGGGCACGACCGTTAGCACCCCCTCGGGTTGCGAAAGCGTCCCCCGTTGGCCCACTGTACGCAAAACGAAAACGAGCGTCACCATCAGCCAGAACAACGCGAGAACGCCACGGACGACCTCAATCGGCGTAAACTGTCCGAACTCCGGAATCCCTTGACCGAGTGAATCACCGAGTCGATAGCCGAGGTAGCCACCGCCGAGCGTCCCGATGACGACCAGGATTACGTACATCACGACGCCGAGGAGCGAGGACGTGCCGCTCTGCCAGTCCGTGTGATTCCGGAGCATTCGCTGGAAGTCGATGCGGGCAAGTCGGACGCTATGACTGATCGCACTCATGTTCTCTCCTCGGTCCCACTTCCGTTCGCGGACAGCACCGTCTCCTCCTCGGTTGTCGCGTACTCCTCGGCGTGGTCGGCGGTGACCGAGAGGAAGACGTCCTCGAGTGATCCACCGGTCCCGCGCTCGGCGCGTCGTTTGAGTTCCCGGGGATCACCCTCTGCGACGAGGCGACCCTTGTTGAGGACACCGACGATGTCGGCGAGTTCGTCGACGACCGAGAGGATGTGTGTCGAGAGAAAGATGGTCGTTTCGCCCGCTGCGAGTTCAGCGATGAGGTCCTTGACGGTTCGGGCAGCACGCGGATCGAGTCCGCTCGTCGGTTCGTCGAGAAAGATGACCGCTGGCTCGTGGATGATAGCCTGAATGAGTCCAACTTTCTTGCGCATCCCCGTCGAGTAGCCCTCGATGCGCCGGTCGGCTGCGGCAGTCAGATCGAACCGGTCTAGGTACTGCTGGATCCGTTGCTCAGCAATATCAGCCGGGATGTCGTGGAGAGCAGCCATGTGGCGGAGTTGCTCGCGTGCGGTCAGTTCGTCGAACAGTGGCGGCTCTTCGGGGAGGTAGCCGATGTGGTCGATAACCGCTGTCCTGTCGCTGGTGTCGATTCCCATGATACTGGCTTTGCCTCCAGTTGGCCGGGTCAACGTCGTCAGTATCCGCATCGTCGTCGACTTCCCGGACCCATTGGGTCCGAGGAATCCGTAGACGGTTCCAGGCTCGATGGCTAGATCGAGATCCTCGACCGCAACGACTTCGCCGTAGCGCTTGCTCAACCCGTGGGCCTCGATTGCGCACGCCCCTTCACCAGGTCCATGCGGCTTCCGCTGGTGGTCGTTCATATCTCCTAAATGGTCTTGAATTATAATAATTGAAACGATAGTTATCGGTCGATGGGAACTAATCGAGAAAGATGTGGCGTATCAATTTCGCTGAATTGAGTAGAGAATGCAATTCCCAGAGCACAGTCAACGAAGGCCCCATGTTCAGGTGCCGTTGGCTGACACCCAGGGTTCAAGAGACGGAAGATCGAACCGCCCGACCAGCAGTTTCGTCCAGGCGACTACTGATTAAGCGGTGGACAGATGTCCATTAAACCCAGCGTGGCAGCTAAGTTGCTTCGTTGACACTACGTTCTCCCAACAGACACCCGCCCAGACCCGTCACCCACACCAGCAATGGGTAGACCACCCAGCGTTCGATTCCGCCAAACTCTAGACCGGCAAGGGGCCCAGTGTCTCCAATCACCAGTGCATACAATAGGGACGCGAGCGAGAAGCCACCGAAGAGCATACTAACATAAGAGAACGGCGTCGGGGTCGCTCGTGCGGCCAGCACTGCCGCGATGCCGCCGCTCGTGAACGTCAGGAGTGCGAAGAGGCCGTGCCACGGAGTCATATCCCCAGGGAACACACCGACGCCGAAGACCCCGAACCCAAAGATCCCAAGCGGGAGCCAGAGCACGCGCGGCCGTCCAGCCCGAGAGAGGACATAGGCCGCGACGAGAACAAGCGCGCCGCTGATCAGCATGGTGCCGTTGAAGATCGTCGCGGTCGGTTCGTAGCTCACCGGATCCGGTGGCGCCGTTGAGCCGAGGTCGCTGATTTCCTGGGTCGTGGCATAGTCGGGGTGGTATGCCTCGGCGGTGATGATGCCGAGAAGCGAAATCCCACCGGTGAGCAATAATGCGACACCAGCAACTGCTGTGTCGGCGATGCCGTCAACGAGCGATTCCGTGTTCGGGGACATACTGAGATGTGTAAGCCATCGCAAATAAACTGGGTGGGGCCCACAGAGTAGCTGCTACACTGGTGAGTTCAACGCGCCGAAGTAGACTTGCCAAGCCAGCAGCGACTTTGCCACGAGGCTCAACACGATGTACGTCCGCTCACCGTACAGGTAGTCCTGCCACTTCCAGACCTCGAGATACTGCAACAGCATGTTGATCGCAAAGAGATTGAAGAAGACAAACAGCGAGACGTAGATGACTATCACGAAGTCCGGTGGGCTACCGCCAGCACTGAACGTGCCGATAATCGAGACGGCGATAACAATCCACGGGACAACGCCGGCAATCGTACCGACGATGAACGAACTCCAGTCGGTTTTCTCGGTCAGACGGTTGTGGCGCTCCATCACCAGTCCACAGAGATTCATCACTGCGACAAGGCCGAACAGTGCAATCAGCGTGCCCAGATCCCAGACGCCCGCGAGCATGGCGATCAGGACAATCATCACTGACGCGCTGACTGCGTACTCGTACCACCGGTACGGGTTCATCCCCTGTCCGAGATAGCCGACGTAGCGTTCGTAGAGCACCGTTGCGATCAGTCCATGAGCGATTGCAGAGATGAACAGAAACACAACCGCCAGATACGCCAACTCGATTGTCCCGATTGACTCCATGACGGGGACGAGCTGCTGGCTTTCAGTGTCGAAGTCCAGACGTGTCGCGGTGATCGTCCACTCCCGTGAGGAACTCAGATAGAGCATGACCGCGCCCTGGAGGAAGTGTAAAATTCCCATAAATGCGTTGAATCGCTGGAGGTTCCAGTCGCTCGGGGTTGTTTGTCCCATACTACAGTATTCACAATCCGTTGGTATCATCTTTTGCTAGTATCTAACAAATGAGACCGGGACCTAACTCGCACGATGCGACGATAGTGCAGATGACGCGCACCGTATACTCCTCCTCGGTTAATTCAGTTTGGACGTATTTCGTATCGTTGTCACTCATTCTGCCCCTCTAACTTTGTGTTATGGTAATATCCACGAGGTAGATAATATT
>Ga0207753_1000809_pt1 | contig 11414 bp, 8 predicted proteins | sample PonA233FremontCA_2_FD_187273 | JGI IMG/M metagenome (GOLD analysis project Ga0207753, IMG submission 187273) | Salt pond sediment microbial community from Fremont, CA, USA - Pond A23 Sediment 3 (SPAdes) | ecosystem: Environmental > Aquatic > Non-marine Saline and Alkaline > Saline | place: USA...
TCGCCGGCGCTGAACGAGGTCGTCGTCCAGGGCGAGCGCCGCGGTCACGGCGGCGGGGCGACGCTCGACGTGTACGTCGACGGCTCGCTGTACACGTCCGGCCACGCCGACGGCGTGCTCGTGGCGACGCCCACCGGGTCGACGGCGTACAATCTCAGCGAACGCGGTCCGCTGGTCCACCCCGACGTTGCGGGCCTCATCATCACGGGGATGGCAGGCGAGACCGGGACGCCGCCGCTGGTCGTGGACGTTGACAGCGAAATCGTCGTCGAACTCACGGACGCCGACAGCGGCGTCGTCGTCAGTGACGGTCGGGTCCGAAAAGACGTGGTCCCGCCGGAGCGAGTGACCCTCTCGCGTGCGAGCGAACCGGTCCGGCTCGCCGGGCCGCCGCTTGACTTCTTTACCGCACTGGACAAGCTGGCCTAACGCCGGCCGACGGCGTACAGCACCGGTGCGAGGACGAGCAGAACGAGGCCGAACAGTTTGTACTGGAACGACGAGGCGAGGATGCTCCCGCTGTTTGGTTCCATCGCCGACGCCGGCGTGATCACGAGCAACGCGCCCAGCGCAATCGTGTGCAGCCCCAGCATTCGGAGCGAGCGTTGCGGGAGAATCGCGACGAGCCCACCCACAAATCCGAATAGCAGGACATCACCGATGGTGTAGTTCAGCAGGAAACTATCGATGAGTTGCAGCGGTGACGCGAGCATTCCTATCCAGGATTTCGCCGTGATGGAATCTTTAAAGTTCCGTTACGCCGCCGACCGCTCAATCGGTCGCCTTTCCCTGCGGTGTGAGCAGGAGATAGCCGGTCGACGGGACGCCGGCCGTCCGCAACCGGAACTGCCGCGGTTCCTCGTGTGCCGTCGAGAGGGCCACGACATCGAGGTCGGTCGTGCTGACCGTCTCGGCGTCCACCTCGTCGATGCCGGCCACGAGCAGGGCCTCGGAGAGCGCCGTCCCGTTGAGCCGGTCGGCGGGTACGTCGAAGGTGGTCCCGAACGCCTCGTTTGCCGCACGCACGACCGGGCCGTGGCCCTCGTCGGCGAAGTACAGCACCGGGTCCGGGTGCCCGTCGAAGAGGTCAATCGGCTGTGGGTCCGCCGTCCCCTCGGCGTCTGCGGACACGGTCATCGTCTCGTCGGCTGTCTCGTCGGGCGAATCGGTCAGCAGGAGATAGGAGACGCCGCCCACCCCACCACCGAGCGCCAGGCCGAGCCCGACGGTGACCTGTTGGGAGAGCCCCAGCGAGAGCACCGACTGCACCACCAGCGCGACGGTCGCGAGCACGACCGCTCCTGCCCCGATCCAACCGATCACGGCCGCGAGGCTCCCGAGGCGGTGTCGGCCGCCCGCGTCGGTCGACGACTTTCTCATCGGTACATACTCTACGGGCCACGGGTTAACGCTTTTCGAGAGCGCGCCGCCGGTGAATCGCCCCGGTGTGTCCGCCCCAACGCCGATAAAACATATACAGTCGCCAGTCTTAGAGAGGGCCACTAGCGTGTCCAGAACTACTGCCGGTCCGCCGCGTGTGCTCGTCGTCGACGACGAACGGGACGTCGCCGACACCCAGGCCCTGAAACTCGACGAGCGCTACGAGACCGCGGTGGCGTACAGTGGACAGGCGGCACTCGACACTGCCGGGCCGGAGTTCGACGCCGTGTTGCTCGACCGGCGGATGCCCGACGTGCACGGCGACGACGTGCTCACGCGACTGCGTGAACGCGGGTACGGCGGCGTCGTCATCATGCTGACCGCCGTGGACGCCGACCTGAACATCCTGGAGATGCCCTTCGACGACTACCTCCAGAAGCCGGTCGACCAGTCGACGCTCCTGTCGACGCTCGACCAGCACCTCGACCGCGCCGACGGGGACGACAGGCTCGACGAGTACTTCCGTATCTCCTCGAAGCTCGCCGTACTGGAACGCGAGAAGTCCGCGTCACAACTGGAATCGAACGCGGAGTACACCGAGCTGAAGGAACGGGCCATCGAACTGGAGTGGGTACTACAGGCCGAGAACGACGATTTCGAGGAGTTAAAAGAGACCTACCAGTCTATCAGCCGGAGCTAGGTGTCGAGGATGAGCGTCTCTTCGATGTACTCGTCGATGGTGTCTCGCACCCCGGATATAGGGTCGTCGTTGCGCGTCGCGTTTTGAAGGATCACGCCGTCGAGTATCGTGATCATGAACTGCGAAACCGTTTCGGGGTCGACGTCGGCGAAGACGCCCTGTTCGATGCCGTCCTCGATTATCCCCGCGAACTGCCGTGCGAACAGCTTGTCCGTCTCGGTGAACTTCTCGCGGAAATCAGGGTTCTGGACCGCCTGTGCGCGCATCTCGACGTAGGACCCGAGTACTGCGTTCTTGTCCGGGGTATCGACGCAGTCGGGGAAGTCGTCGAGAATCAGGCTGACGAAGGTCTTGATGTCCTGCTCGGGGTCGCCGGTCGACTCCAGCTGGAAGATGCGGTTAAACTCCGCGAGAATGAACTCCTGAAACGACAGCAGCAGGTCCTCCTTGCCGTCGAAGTGATGATAGAACGTCGACTTGCTGAGGTCGGCCTCGTCCGCGATTCGCTGTATCGAAAGTCCGGCGTACCCGTATTCCCGGAGTGCACGGAACGTGGCTCGCATTATCGCCTCGTGGGAGTCCGCTGGCTCCCCGGCGAACGGAATTCCATCACTCATCCCGACCGAATATTCGTTCGGGCTGTAAATACCTTCGCTCTGTCATCGAACCACAACGTTGATAGGCGACCGAACGTTCGTTCGATATACACGGTTCGGACGGGAGTCCGCGCAGAGGTATGTAGGAGGTACCCCGATGTCTCTGACGCGGTATCCGTTCCGAACAGGACCAACCTATGGAACGCCCGAACTGTCCCCATCCATGAAATCACGTACGCTACTTGTACTGACCGTTGTCGCATTGCTCATGGCGTCCGGAACGGCGATTGCCGCCGTGACCGGGAGCCCCGACTTCGACGCGACGTTCGTCGACAACACGGTTACGCCCGGTGAGGAGACGACGCTCGACGTCGTTCTCGTCAACAGCGGGACGGTGGACTCCGGACCATCGTCCCAGACTGTTCGGACCAGCGAGGTGACGACCGCCCGCGGAACCACGGTCAAAGTCAACGACGGCGACGCCCCGATTACCGTGACGACGAACAAACAGGCCGTCGGGTCCGTCCCCGAAGGGAAGACGGAACCTATCTCGTTCGAGATCAGCGTCGATGACGACGCGAGCCCCGGGGACTACACGGTCCCTGTCATCGTCGAATACGAGTACACGAGCTACATTTCCGAGGGCGACGGTACACGGGACGAGGAGACCGCTACCGAACGGATTGAACTTAACCTCGAAATCGACGACGACGCGGCCTTCGACGTGGTGGGCGTCGACTCCGGCGCGCGCGTCGGCTCGACCGGAACGGTCGCAGTCACCGTCGAGAACACCGGCGACGAACCGGCTCGGGAAGCCTCGGTGACGCTGGAATCGACGAACCCAGAACTCACGGTCGGTAGCGACACCAGCAGCTCCCGGTTCATCGACACCTGGGAGGCCGGCGAACAGCGTACCCTCCGGTACCGCGTCGGTGCGAGCGGGGACGCCAGGGCCGAACCGTATCAGTTCGACCTCCGGGTCGACTTCGACGACACGGACGGGGTACGAAAGAGCACGTCCGCATCCTCGCTCGGTATCACGCCCGACCCGGAACAGTCGTTCAGCGTCCGAGGCGTCGACAGTGACGTCGCCGTCGGCGACTCGGGGACGTACAACGTCACGCTTCACAACGACGGGCCGGTGGCCGTCGGAGACGCCACGGTCTCCCTGCGCTCACAGAGCAGCCAGATCGCGTTCGGCGGGTCAGAGTCCGCCGAGCAGTACATCGGGACGTGGGAGCCCGGTGAGACCCGCACCGTCAGCGTCGAAGCCTCGGTCGGGAAGAACGCGTCCGTCAGGGGATACGCGCTGTCGGCCACTGTGGGCTACATCGACCCCGAAGGCGATTCCGGCGTTGACGACGGCATCGCCCTCGGCATCCGACCCGAGCCCGAGCAGTCCTTCGAAATGGGTGACGTGGAGTCGACGCTGCAGGCCGGCGACGACGGCACCCTCGAAGCCTCGCTGACAAACACCGGCGACCAGACGGTCCGCAACGTCGTCCTGAACTGGGAGAGCGACCACGACAACATCTCGCCCAAGGAGACCCAGTACGCAGTCGGTGACCTCGACCCCGGCGAGTCGGCGACCGTCTCCTTCGACGCCGACGTCTCGGACAACGCCAACGCCGGCCCGCGGCAGTTCGATTTCGTCGCCAGCTACCGCAACACCGAAGGCGACAAACGCGAGAGCGACACGCTGGAGATACGGCAGACGGTCGACGGGCGCGCCGACGAGTTCATCGTGGAGACGAGGAACGCGTCGGTGAACGTCGGCGGGTCCAGTACGCTCGCGGTGACGATCACCAACGACGCCGGCGAGACGCTGACGAACATCGAGGCCAAGCTATTCTCCGAGGACCCGATCTCGGTGTCCGACGACCAGGCCTACGTCGAGAGCCTCGAACCCGGCGAGTCGACGACCATCGAGTTCGGCATCAGCGCCAGCGGGGGGGCGATGACGAAGAACTACCCCGTCTCGATGGACTTCCAGTACGAGGAGCCGGACGGTGACACCCCTGTTTCAGACACCTACAGCGTGCCCGTCTCCGTGACCAACTCCGGCGGTAGCGGCTCGCCGCTGGCCGTCATTGTCGGCGTCGCGCTGGTGGCCCTCCTGGCCATCGGCGGCTACTTCAGGTTCCGGTAACGCATGGACTACCAGCGATACATCGACTGGGCGGACGACCGCATCGTCCACGACTCCCGGAAGGTGGTGGTCGCCTTCCTGCTCGTGACGGTGGTTTTCAGCGCCGGGCTCGGGAGCGTCTCGACCAACTCCGGGACGTCGCAGTTCACGACCGGACTGCCGGCCGAGGAGGCCTTCGAGCGGGTCAACGAGGAGTTCTCCCCGACGTTCAGTCCGGACACGGGAAGCACACAGCTCATCCAGCGGGAGAACAACGTCCTCTCGAAGCCCGCGCTGTTGCGGATGCTCCGGTCCCAGCACCGGTTAGAGGAGCACGGCGACCTCCGTGTCACCGACACTGCAAGCGCGGCGAGCATCGTCGCCGGGCAACTGAACCCCAGCGCGACGACGACTGAGGAGCAGATATACGCCGTCGAACGGGCGACGCCGAGCGAAATCGACGCCGCGGTCGAGCGCGCGGCCGAGGAGAACCCGCGGTTCGAGTCGCTGTTGAGTACGGACTTCAACCGCAGGTCCGCCTCGGCGTCGGCGACCATCGGTACCGTGACCCACGAGATACCGGCTGGTATCTCCGGGGGGTCGGGACAGGGTGGCTCCAGCCCGCTGACGAGCATCCAGCGCCAGGCGGAGTTCACTGTCTCCTCCGCGGGCCAGGGAACGACGACCGTCTTCGGGAGCGGTATCGTCGCCGACGAGTTCTCCAACGTCGTCAGCGACTCGCTCATCCTCACCGTCCCGGCAGCGGTGCTTTTCATCCTGTTTTTCCTGACCATCGCGTACCGGGACCTCGCGGACATGGCGCTTGGCCTGCTTGCGCTGTTCATGGCCGTCGTCTGGACGTTCGGGTTCATGGGGCTGGCCGGCATCCCCTTCTCGCAGTTGCTCATCGCGGTGCCGCCGCTGTTGCTGGCGGTGGGTATCGACTTCGGTATCCACGCCGTCAACCGCTACCGCGAGGAGCGCGCGGACGGGGAAGGGATCGATACCTCGATGCGGACTACGACCGACCAGTTGCTGGTGGCCTTCTTCATCGTCACTATGACGACGGTCATCGGCTTCGCCGCGAACCTCACGAGCGCGCTGCCACCGATTCAGGATTTCGGCTACGTCGCGTCTATCGGCATCATCTTCACGTTCCTCATCTTCGGCGTGTTCCTCCCCGCGGCGAAGGTGGAACTGGACCGACTCAGACAGCGCTACCCCATCCCGACGTTCAGCGAGTCGCCGCTGGGTTCCGAGGGGTCGGCGCTGGGGGCCGTGTTGCGCGGCGGCGTCGTCATCGCCAACCGCGCGCCGGTCGTCTTCCTCGTGCTCATCCTGGTATCGACCGCCGGCGCGAGCTACTACGCCACCGGCGTCTCGACGTCGTTCAGCCAGGACGACTTCCTCCCCCCCGAGGAGAACCCGGACTTCGTCGAGGCCCTGCCGGAGCCGTTCGCCCCAAGCGACTACACCGTGACGGCGGTGACGAACTTCCTCGAAGAGAACTTCGACTCGACCCAGTCGAGTCAGGCGACAGTGTACGTCGAGGGGCCGATGCGGGAAGACTCCGCCCTCGAGCAGATATATCGGGCGGGCGAGGACCCGCCGGAGACGTTCGTCCGCGAGGACGGCCGGGCCGACTCCACCTCGATCGTGACAGTCATTCAGGACCGCGCCGAGCGCGACCCCGAGTTCCGCCGGATGGTCGAGCGCAACGACCGGAACGACAACGGGGTCCCGGACGACAACCTCGGGGAGATATACGAGTACCTGCTCGATTCGTCGGCCCGCGGGCAGGCCCTGAACTACATCGCCGAGGACTATCGGAGCGCCCGCGTCGTCTACACTGTCGAATCCGATGCGAGTGACTCGGCGGTGACCGATGACACGCAGGCCGTCGCCGAGGACTTCCGGTACGAGGCCACGGCCACCGGTTCCATCGTCGTGTTCCAGGCGGTGTCCGACCTCATCCTCGAATCGGCGATACAGTCGCTGGCAATCGCGCTGTCCGGGGCCTCGGTGTTTCTCGTCATGATATATGGCGTCCTCGAAGGGCGGCCCTCGCTCGGGCTGGCGAACACCGTCCCCGTCGTCGTCACGGTGGCCTGGCTCGCTGGCACGATGCGGCTGCTGGGGATACCGTTCAACGCGCTCACGGCGACGCTGCTGGCGATTACTATCGGCCTCGGCGTGGACTACTCCGTCCACATCACCCACCGGTTCGCCGACGAGCTCGGCGAGACCGACCTCCAGACGGCGCTCGACCGCACTGTCCGCGGGACCGGCGGCGCGCTGTTCGGGAGCATGCTGACCACCGTGTTCGGCATCGGCGTCCTCGCGCTGGCGGTGTTCCCGGCCATCGGCCAGTTCGGTGTCCTGACAGCGCTGTCCATCGCATACGCCTTCCTCGCATCCCTGCTGGTGCTTCCGTCGGTCCTCGTCGTCTGGGACAGGCTGTTCAACGCCGACTGGTCGGTCCGGGGTCTGCTGTCGCTCGGTAGCTCGCGCCGGCCCGCCCCCGTTGACGGCGACGACTGAGCCCACGGGCCCGGTATCCCACCGCCGGTCGTGTCCGGGCGAAACACGCCACTGAAGGCTTTATTTGATGGCATAGTCATAGCACTGGTATGACTCACGTCGTTATCATCGGCGCGTACGGGAGTGCCGGGGCCGCGGCCGCCGGCGACCTCGTCGACCAAGAGGACATCGAGCTCACGCTCATCGACAACGGCGAGCCAGGCGGCGGCCTCTGTATCCTCCGTGGCTGTATGCCGTCCAAAGAGGTGCTCTCCGCGGGCGCCCACCGCTTCCAGGCGCGCCACGACGAGCGCCTCGTCGGCGACGTGCCCGAGGTCGACCTGGAGGCCGTCGTCGAGCGCAAGGACGACCACGTGCTCGGCTGGGCCGGTCACCGCCGGGACTCGGTCCACGAGATGGCCGAGCGCGACGACGTGACGTTCATCCACGACACCGCCACGTTCGTCGACGAGCACACGGTCCGGGCGGGCGGCGAGGAGCACGAGGCCGACTACGTCGTCATCGCGACCGGCTCCAGCGTGAACGTCCCGGACACGCCCGGCATCGACCAGGTCGATTTCATGACCAGCGACCAGGTGCTCGACGCCACGGAGTTCCCCGACTCCGGCATCGTGATGGGCTTTGGCTACATCGGGATGGAGATGGTGCCGTACCTCGCCGAAGCCGGCGGGATGGAGCTCACGGTCATCGAGCACGACGACCGGCCAATCGACGAAGGCGACCCGGAGTTCGGCGACGAGGCGCTTGCCATCTACGAGGACAACTGGGACGTGACCATCCCGACGAACTGCTACGAGAAGGAACTCGAACCGACCGATGACGGCGGCGTCCGCCTCACCGTGGAGTACGACGACGGCGGCGAGGAGACGTTCGAGGCCGACCAGCTGTTCCTCTTTACCGGCCGCCGTCCGACCGTCGAGGGGCTCGGGCTTGAGAACACGCCCGTCTCGGCCGAGGGCGACTGGGCGAGGGACACGATGCAGACCCGCGACGCCGACCACATCTACGCCGTCGGCGACGTCAACGGCAAGGAGCCGATTCTCCACGTCGCCAAGGAACAGGGCTTCACCGCGGCCGAGAACATCGTCCGGCAGGAAGCCGGCGGCACGCTCAAAGAATACCGGAACGTCCACCACCACGTCATCTTCTCCGGGCTGGGCGTGTACCCGTTCGCCCGCGTCGGCCACAACGAGGAGACGGCGAAGGAGGCAGGCTACGACGTCGTTACGTCGACGCGACAGGCCAGCGACGACGGCGTGTTCAAATCGAAGGACGTGCCCGAGGGGCTGGCGAAGCTCGTCGTCGACGCCGACGACGGGACGGTGCTCGGCTGGCAGGGCATGCACTATCACGCGGACAGCTTCGCAAAGACGTTCCAGATAATCGTCGAGCTGGGACTCGACGTGCGTGACCTCCCTGACCGGGCCTACCACCCGACGCTACCGGAGAACGTCGACGGCCTCATCCGGGACTGCGTCGACCAGCTTCAGTCGACCTGAATGCCGATCACGTCGAAGCGCGTGCCGCCGTCCTCGCTCTCTGAGACGGTAATCCGGGCACCGTGTGCCTCGACGACCTCCGAGACGATTGCCAGCCCGAACCCGGTCCCGTTGTCGCTCGTGGTGTAGCCGCGTTCGAACACGCCGTCGCGCTCGCCCTCGGGAATGCCGGGGCCGTCGTCCGCGACGTAGAACCCCCGCCCGTCCGAGAGGGTCCCGACGCGGACGGTCACGGGGTCGGCGCTGTGCTCCACGCTGTTCCGGAAGAGGTTCTCGAACAGCTGCTGGAGGCGGGTCTGGTCGCCCGTGACTTGCGTGTCCGTGTCGACCCGTTCGAGCGTCGCGTCCGAACTCTCGACGGTGTCCCAGGCGGCCGTGATGATGTCGTCCAGTGACGCGTCGGACGCGTCGATTACCTTGTGGCCGCCGCGGGCGAGCGCGAGCACGTCGTCGATGAGCTCGTCCATCCGTTCGAGCGACCGCCGGAGCGCCTCGACGTGCTCCGGGTCCCCGTCGTACGCCTCGTCGATGAGCGTGAGCCGACCGAACGCGACGTTGAGCGGGTTCCGGAGGTCGTGACTGACGACGCTGGCGAACTCCTCCAGACGGTTCCGCTCGCGGGTGAGTTCCTGCTCGCGGCGCTCGCGCTCCTGTTCGTAACTGACCCAGTTCCCCATCAGCTCGACGAGCGTGACCTCCCACTCGGAAAAGGAGTCGCGGGGCTCCGTGTCGTAGAAGCAGAACGTGCCGTACACCGACCCGTCGACGACGACGGGTGTGCCGAGGTAACAGGAGATGCCCATCTCCGTGTAGCCCGCTCTGTCGGTCAGTTCCGGCCGGTCCTCGGCGATGTCAGCGAGCACCAGCGTCTGCTCCTCGACGACGGCCCGCTCGCAGTTTGTCGCGTCAAGCGGGGCCGTATCGCCCGCCTCGATGGTTCCCGTCCGGTCGCGCACGATTTCGAAGACGTACACATCGCCATCGATGTGTGAGAGGGCGGCCGTCTCGGTCCCGAGTACGTCCTGCCCGATTTCGAGCAGGCGGTCGACCTTCCCTTCTAACTCCAGGTCTTTGCGGGAGATGACCCGGTAGATCTCTCTGAGCGTCCGCTCTCTGCCCCTGATCTCTTCCTCGTGTTTCCGACGCTCGGTGATGTCACGGAAGTACACCGAAATCCCCGTCGACGACGGGTAGACAGACACTTCGAACCAGGTCGACAGCGGGTCGTAGTACGCCTCGAACGATGTCGGCTCCTGTTGGGCCATCGCCTGCCGGTACTGCTTGCTGAACTCCGTTCCCCTCAGGGACGGGATGGCCTCCCAGATGTTGCATCCCAGCAGGTCAGTGGTGTCACCGTCCACCTCCATCGCACGACCGATGACACGCCTGCCGCGCTCGTTGGCGTACGTGAACTCCCAGTTCTCGTCCAGCGCGAAGAAGGCGTCCGTCATCCGGTCGAGGATGTCCGCCTCCTCCCGGTAGCGGGCGACGGCCGACGTGATCCGCTGACGGAGCAGTTCCGTCTGTTCTGACAGTGGGGTCTTCGCCACGTAGTCCGTCACGCCGGCCGAGATAGCGTTTCTGGCCACGCTCTCGTCGCCGTCGTCGGTGAAGAGCAGAAACGGGAGGTCCAGCGACTGGTCGCGGACAGCCCGTAACAGTTCGACCCCGTCTCTGTCCGGCAGTCGGTACTCGCTGACGACGCAGTCATACGACGCGCTGTCCAGGGCGGCGAGTGCCGCCGACGCCGTCTCGCACACCGTTACAGTGAACTCGTCGGCATCACCGCGCAGTCCCTCCCTGACCGTCGAGACATCGTCACTATCCCTGTCGACGTAGAGGATGCGTAGCCGTCCGTCGGTCCCGCCGTCCCCGTGACGGTTCGACGTGGTCACGGGCGTATCCATACGTGACCCAGAGCGTGTGATAATAAAGTTGTACCGCCAACATCTCCCCGTCGCCGCGGCGATTCCGCATCTGTGAACGTGCCGCGAGGTGCGGACGAACTCAGTCGGGCCGACGCGTCGAAAGCACCGGGATCTCGTCGACGCGGTCCGCCGGAAGCCCGTCCCAATCGACGCCCGCCGGTGTCGTGTGCGTCGTCTCCGTCTCGACAGTGCGCTCGGGCGTCACGACCCAGTCCATCGGCACGTCGTGGTCGTCGACGGGCACGGTGGTATCGACGACGCCCTCGGGCCCGCCGACGACCTGGAGCTCGTGGACCGTCGTCGCGACCGGTGTCGTCTCCTCGACCAGCCCCAGTTCCCGGAGCACGGCGTACTCGAGGTCGCTGTACCCCTCGCCTTTCCCGATGCGCGCGCCGTCCTCGGTGACCGCGACCGACCCCGACACCACGAGGTCGACGCTCCCCACGGCCTCGGGACCGACCTGCCGGGCGTGGTCGGCGACGTTCGAGATTGCCGGCGCGGCCTCGACGTCGTCGAGTTCGGCGGGGTCGAGCTCGTAGAAGCAGCGCTCGTCCCGGAGCCGCGGGACGGCCATGTACACTGTCTTGCCGGCCCGAAGCGCCGCCCGTCGGACCGGGAGCTGTGGCGAGTCCGGGTTCGCCT
>Ga0207753_1000810_pt1 | contig 11409 bp, 12 predicted proteins | sample PonA233FremontCA_2_FD_187273 | JGI IMG/M metagenome (GOLD analysis project Ga0207753, IMG submission 187273) | Salt pond sediment microbial community from Fremont, CA, USA - Pond A23 Sediment 3 (SPAdes) | ecosystem: Environmental > Aquatic > Non-marine Saline and Alkaline > Saline | place: USA...
GCTCGCCATCATCGGCGCCATCGGCTGGTCCATGGGGCACCTCGGCCCCGAGAAGCTCCGGGTGCTCGAGATCAACCGCAACGCCGGGCTGTACGTGGGGTCACTCTGGGGGCCGGTGGTGCAGTACGTGATTCCGCTCGTGATGCTCTTGATCGTCGCGAACTACGCCTGGGCGAATTTCGGCACGCCGGAGATGATTGGGGGCATCGCCGTCTTCTTCGGCATTCCCGTCCTCGGCTACGCGCTCATGGCGTCCCTGGAGGACCGCTCTGATTCACTGCCCCGCGAACAGACCCGATAACCCATGCTTGGACTGCCCGTGGACGTATGGGCCACGATGGCCTTCTGCGTTTTGGCCTTCTTCGGCGTCTCGATCTGGACGCTCGTCTATACGCTCCGCCAGGAAGAACAGAAGATGGCCCTGCTCGACACCGAAAGCGACCTCGACACCTATTCGCCTCGCGCGCTGGACGACCTCAGACACTGGATCGAGACCCACCCGGACCCGACCCATCCGGACGTGGCGGCGGCCCGGGCGGCCTACAACGACTGTGTGGACACCCTCCAGTCCACGGATCGTCACTTCTACGGGTGGTCGAGGACCAAGGTCGACCGCCTCGATCCGCTTTAGGGGCGTCGTGGAACGGCCCCCTGGATCGGAGCATGTCCCCCCACGGGGATTCTGCTCTGGGGGGCGGGCGTCGCGGAATCACGAGCTTAGCATTTCACTGACCTCCGGGGCGGCCCCCGCCGAGAGGTCGTTCGGGGCGATAGCGGCCGGGTCCGCCTCCGGACTCGCGTCCTCGGACGCCGACTGCAGACGTGTCATCAGTTCGTCGGTGGCGTTGGCGTAGTCGAGCGCCCCGCGCGAACTGGAGTCGTGGTCGAAAACCGTGGTCGCTCCGTCCCGCGTCTTTGCCAGCGACGTGCTGGTGCGGACGATGGTGTCCAGCACCTCCCCCCCGTACTTTTCGCGAATGTACTCGCGGTAGGTCTTGTGTATGCGCTTGCGCGCGTCGACCTGCGTAAACAGGAACTGCCGGGTGTCGAGGCGCGGATTGAGCTTCTTCTCGACGAGCTGCGTGGTCTGGTAGGTCTGCTCCCCCCCCACCACGGACTGGTACTCCGGCAGCACAGGGATCAGCACGTGCTGGCTCGCAACGAGCGCGTTGAGGCTGTAGACCGTCACGGCGGCGGCCGTGTCGAAGAGCAACAGGTCGTATTCCAGGTCGAGCCGCTGGAGGGCCTCCCGCACCCAGAGCACATCGGTCGGTTTGTTGAGGTCCCGCATCCGGCGGGTCAGGGTGCTGGAGGAGGGGATCAGATCGAACCCCGCGGCCTCCTGAATCGGAATGCGCCCCGGGTCCGCGTCGGCGTCAAAGAAGGCCGCCACCGACTGGTCGGAGGGGGGCTCCTCAATGCCCATCGTGTGCGTGAGGAAGCCCTGCGGGTCGAGGTCGATGACGAGCGTCCGCCAGCCCGACAATCCCAGCGCCGCCGCGACGTGGATGGTCGTGGTGGTCTTTCCGGTGCCCCCCTTGTGGTTGCAGACAGACAGGACGGTCATAGCGTAGACAGCCGGTGGAGGTAGAGGAGAAAAAAGTAGGTGCTTTCCGGACCGGTGTCAACCCCGACGCGGGGCCCCGCCCGACGTGGTGAGAGCAAAGCGTAACTTTTGCGCCCCCCTCCCGTTTTTCTCGACGCACAGGTCCAGCAAGGGCTCGACACATCCGATGAACCCACTTCTGCAACTTTCCTGCCCACTTCTTCTGGCCTCCCAGTCGCCGCGGCGGCGTGCCCTGCTCGACCGCATCGACGTTCCCTTCGAGGCGCGGGGGAGCCCCGCGGACGAGACGCTGGCGCCCTCGGTGGCGCCCGCTGAGGCGGTCCGCACCCTTGCGCGCCGAAAGGCCCGTCCGGTGGCGGCCGACCGCCCCTCGGCCCTCGTCCTGGCCGCCGACACGGTGGTCGCCCACGATGGGGAAATTCTCAATAAGCCCGAAGATTCCTCCCACGCTCGGGCCATGCTTCGCCGTCTCCAGGACACATCCCACACCGTTTACACCGGCGTGTCCCTCGTGCATGCCGGGTCGGATCGGACGGCCACCGCCGTGGAGACGACCGCCGTGGTGCTCGGGCCCCTCTCGGACGCAGAGATTCGGGCCTACGTCGCCTCCGGGTCGCCGCTGGACAAGGCCGGGGGCTACGGGATCCAGGACCATACCGCCCCGTTCTTCGTCGAGCGGATTGAGGGCGATTACTACAACGTCGTGGGCCTCCCCCTCCGCCGGCTCTACCGCACGCTGCGCGCGTCGTTTGCCGACCTCCTGGAGGCGTCGTCCGCCTAGCGGGTCCCGTTTCGTCAACCTTTTCCGGGGACCAGCGTATGGACGGGCGCTGCAGCGCCTCGCATTCTTGCTCATCCAGGGCCCTCCCACCGCACGGGGCCTCCCTGATTTATGGTGGACTCGCCCCTCACGTCGTCGTCCCTTCGCGCCCTGCTCGTCCAGTGCCGGAGCGCCCCCCGGATGGAAGCACAGGAGCAGACCTGCTTCCTGGAGCGGACGCGCCTCCGTCCCGATCAGTTCCAGACCGTCAACGTCGCCCGCGGCGACGACCCCACCTCCGTCTCGCTCGACGCGGTCGACGCCCTGCTCATCGGCGGCGCCGGCAAGTATTCCGCCACCCAGACCTACCCCTGGACCGACGGGCTGCACGACCTCATTCGTCGCGCCGTCGACCGGGCGCTGCCCACCCTCGGCTCGTGCTGGGGGCACCAGGTGCTGGCCCGCGCGCTCGGGGGGCAGGTGGTGCACGACCCCGACCATTCCGAACTGGGCTGTGGGTGGGTGGAACGGACCGATGCCGGGGCCGCCGACCCCCTCTTCTGCCAATTCTCGCCCCGCTTTCAGGCGAACATGGGCCACCACGACCGGGTGGTCGAGCTTCCCCCCGACAGCACAGAGCTCGCCCGCAACGACCAGCCCCACCAGGCCTTCCGCCTGAACGGCGCACCGGTCTACGGCACGCAGTTTCACAGCGAGCTCGACGCGAGGCGGGAGCGGGAGCGCATCCTCGTGTACCGCGAGTACTACCGCTCGGCGCTCCCCGACGCGGAAACCGTGCAGCGCGTGCTCGACACCCTGGCGGACACCACGGAGGTGGACAACCTGCTCTACGACTTTCTCGTGACCTTCGTGGCCCGTCCTCATCCGTCGGTCGCGCCCGCCTCCCTTCACCCCACGGACCACACGGGGGCGCTCGATGTCGCACCGTCCGTCGACCGACGCCGGTCGTCCCCGCGTCCGGCCTGACTCCGCCTCACGTGCCGGGATCGTCGATGGTGTAGGTCGCCTCGGCCCGATCGCACGTCCCCCCGACCGGGGGGTCCGGCTTCCGGACCGTCACCTCCACGCCCTCCAGGTCGGGATAGGTATCCAGCACCTTGTGTGCGATGCGGTACGCCAGCTTTTCAATGAGGTAGAAGTTGTTCTCCGTCACCAGCTGCCGGACGAACTCGTAGACCTGCTCGTAGTTGACCGTGCGGTCTAGGTCGTCGTGCAGGGCTGCGTCCTCGAAATCAAGCCCCACGCTCACGTCGACCTCGTACCGGCCGCCGATGCGATGCTCCTCCTCCATGACGCCGTGGTGGCCGTAGAAGACGGCGTTGACGAGACGGACCGTTCCGGTGGTGGTGTAATCGGTCGAGGGGGACGCCTCGGGCTCGGTGTCAGGGACAGACTCAGACATGGAAGGCAGACTGCGACGGAGTGACGAGAAGAGGAGGGGCCGTCTCGCCCGGCCACGCGCTACGCCAGCTGCTTGTCGAGCGGCACCAGCGTGGGGATGGCGGCCAGTTCGCGGAACGAGCGGGCCCGCTCGGTGATGTCGGTCCGGGTGAGGTCGAGCAGCTTGTCCGGGCCGTAGCGCTGCACGACGAAGGACGCCATCACGCTTCCGTAGATCACCCCGCGGCGGAGGGCCTCCGGGTCGAGGCCGCCCGACTGGTACAGGTGCCCGGCAAGCCCGCCCGCAAACGCGTCGCCGGCCCCCGTGGGGTCCTGAATGTCGTCCAGCGGGTAGGCGGGCGCGCTGAAGACGGAGTGGTCGGTGAAGAGAAGCGCGCCGTGCTCCCCCTTCTTGATGATGAGCGTCTCGGGGCCCATGTCACGGATCAGGGACGCGGCGCGGACCAGGTTGGGCTCGTCCGCCAGCTCGCGGGCCTCGGCGTCGTTGATGACGAAGCAGTCGACCTGCGAGAGGGTCGTCCGGAGGCTGTCCGGGGTGTTCTCGATCCAGTAGTTCATCGTGTCGGCCATCACGAAGTCGGGATCGTCCACCTGATCCAGCACATCGCGCTGAATGCCCGGCTCCAGGTTGCCGAGGCACACGATGTCGCTGTCGAGGTAGCTCTCCGGGAGGTCCGGCTCGAACGAAGCGAGGACGTTGAGCTGCGTGTCGAGCGTGTCCCGCTCGTTCATGTCGTAGTGGTACTCGCCGTGCCAGAAGAACGTCTCGCCGTCCTCCTCGACCTCAAGGCCCTCAAGGTCGACCCCCCCGTCGGCCAGCGTCCGGCGGTACTCGTCGGGGAAATCGCCCCCGACGACGCCCACGAGGCGGACGTCTTCGCAAAAGTGGCGGGCGGCGAGCGTCAGGTAGGAGGCACTGCCCCCTAGCACACGCTTGGCAGAACCGAACGGGGTATCGATGGAGTCAAAGGCAACAGTCCCTACGGCAAGGATGCTCACGGGCGGTTAAGCTCCTTCTGTACGGCTTGTGAACAGGGCGAAATGTAACCACGCGGGCGCACACTCGACACGTCCCGCGTGCGAATTCTATGACAAGGCGGCCCGTTCTCTGTGCTCCGGGATGAGGGGCCTCGAGTGGTTGGTAGGGGTGCTGGCATTGGCGTGGTGCCGGACGGGTTCCTCCACGTGTGTGAGGGAGGCGGAACGTTCAGGAGGATGCGTCTGCGTTCCCAACCGGAGCGGACGCGCTCGGGGCGCCAACCTTCTCGGGCGCCTCCGCCTCCGGAAGCCGCACGGTAAAGCGGGAGCCTGCTCCCTTCTCCGTTTCTACCTCGACGGCGCCGCCCATCTGCTCGACGGCCTCCTTCGTAACTGCGAGCCCGAGCCCGGTGCCCTCGTATTCACGGCCCATGCCCTCTGACTCTTGTCGGAAGGGCTCAAACAACGTTTCGGTCTGCGCCGGGTCCATGCCCACCCCCGTATCTTCAACCTCCAGAACCGCAGCCTCGTCGCCCGTCCGGACGCGGATCCAGATGGCGCCGCCGGGATCGGTGTATTTGACCGCGTTGGAGATCAGGTTCTGGAGGGCAATCCGGAGCCCTTCGGGATCGGCCCGCGTCCAGACCGGCCCTCCGTTCGCCTCCATCCGCAGCGTGATGTCCGCCTCCACGGCCTCGGGATAGAATTGGTCGGCGGCCTCTTCGGCGACGGCGGTCATGTCGGTGGGCTCCGACGAGCGTCTCAGGTTTCCCCCTTGCAGACGCGACAGGTTTAAAATGGCGTCGAGGGTGCCGAGCAGACGACGCCCGCTGTTCTCGATGTGGTCGGCGAACCGACCAATCGGGGCGTCGTCGTCCTCGGCCATGGTCGCAATTTCCTCCGCAAACCCGATGATGGACGTCAGGGGCGTGCGGAATTCGTGGCTCGTGTTGGCCAGAAGGGCCGACTTCATTTGGCTCGCTTCCTCGGCCTCCTGCTTCGCCGTTCGGAGCGCCTCTTCCTGATCCAGCCGGTCGAGCACCACGGCGGCGTGGGCCGCAAGCACCTCAACGAGACCACTGTCGAACGAATCGATCGCCCCCCGTTCCACGTCCCCGACCGCGATGGTGCCGTGCGTCCCGATTGGGAAACAGGCCGCCGCGCGGGCCGCCCCGTAGTCGAGTTGTGTCTCAACGGCACGCAGGTCGTCGACCACGAAGGGCTCTTCGTCCCGGTACACCTCTGCCAGGAGGCTTTCCCCCTCAATGTCGACGGGCGGGCGCTGGGACGGCATGTGCTCCGCGATCTGTGGGGACCCCTGCACCGGCACGAGCCGGCCGTCCTCCACGAACCGGGTGCTCACCAGCGGGTACCCGAACACCTCGTTCACGAGCCGAAGCACGACGCTCCCCACCTCCTTCCTGTCCTGGGCCCGCAGCAGCCGGCTGACGGCCGCGTAGAGGGCCTCCACCTTCTCCTGCCGGTCGCGCAGGGCCCGCTCGCGCCGCTCCCGCTCGGTGATGTCGGAAAGCACCACCACGTCGCTCCCGCCGGTCGCCCCCAGGCTCGTCTCGACGATTCGGTAGTATCGCGGGGCGGACCCGTCGGTGGTTTCCAGTAGGGACCGGTCCTCTTCGAGCGTCTGTGCCAGTTCCGGCAGGGCCGCCCCCAGGGGCTTGCCGATTGCGGATCGGTCTTCCATCCTCGGAAACAGGTCGATGATCCGCCGCCCGTAGTCCTTAATGCGCCCGTCGGCACTGAGCATGATGGTGGGGGCCGACAGGCTCCCGGCCAGGCGGACGGCCTGAAACTGGTAGCTGTATACGAACAGGACGCCGATGGCGAACACCGCCACGCCCAGCGGCTCGTGGGTAATGTCCTGCAGGGTCGGATTGACGTGCCCCGTAATGTTGAGCACCGCCGGAACCGCCGTGAGCGCCGTGAGCGCCGCCAGCGGCCCCGTTCGGGTCTCCGTCTTCCAGAACATCTCGAACAGCATCAGGTAGCCGGCCGTCGCCAACGCGTAGGCCACGCCCATCACGACCCAGTAGAAAAGCCCATGGCGAATGACGAGGTCGAAGACCCCTCCCTGTCCTGTCTCCAGCGTGTAGTAGAGGTGATGGAAGGGATTCGTCACCTTTAGCAGGGTCACCCCCCCGTACACCACGATCGCAAACCACTGGGCCGAGGCGTTGCGATGGATTGCCCGTCCGGTGTACGCGGAGCAGAACCACAGCCACGCCCACACGGTGCCAAACCCCACGACCAGACTGATCTGATAGAAAACGTGTTTGGCAAGGGGGGACACCGGCAGAAGAAATCCGATGTACGCCCCCGCCCACGCGGCACTGGTCAGGAAAAACGCGAGAAGGCTGTGCCGCGTGCCGGCATACGGGATGGACCAGGCCCGCCAGGCGGCCCCCAGACACGCAAGGCTTGCGGCGACGAACGCCAACAGATATCCCCAGAACACGGCCCCCCCTGACGGAACGGACAAAGACATGGCCGGAATTGACGACAGCGTGGAGCGGAACAAATTTCTCCTTGTGTGGGGAATCTACACGTCCCGATTTGCGGCACGAGAGCACCGATCCCCAAACGAGAATATGCCGGCAGATCGTCCTCGGGGGAAACGACCGACGGAAAATCCCCTGCGCGTGGAAGGATAGCAGGAGCAAGCTCCGTTCCATCCCCTGGCGTTATCGCTTCCACCGGCCGTCGCCCCCCGACGTCACGACTGGTCGTCTGTCCACTCCAGTTGTAGCTGCAGGGTCAGGTCCCCATCGCTCAGCCGAACGGCGCGGGCCGGCGTAGAGGCCGAGCGCCCGTCGAGAATTCGATCCGGCGCAAAGTCCACGCACCCCACGACTTCGTCTTCAATCAGATCCGCGTCCAGCAGCCGCAGAACGTGCCACCCAGCTTCTTGCAGGACGACCTCGGCGTCCAGCGTTACGGGGAGATCACGGGGGCCTACGTCGTCAACCACCGCGCTGGTGTGAAGGCACGCCCCATCCGGATCGTACACCTCGTAGTAGAGATCCGGGCCCGAGAATAGGTCCCACCGGTCGTCCTGTTCGCCGGAACCGAAGGGGACGACCTGGACGTCAACGTGCGTCAGGGTCACGCGCATCAGAACAGGCAAGCGTGTGGGGAGGAACGGAGAGACGAGCGCGTCCGGGCCCGGCGATCGCCGGGCAGGTGCGGGTCACACTCCTCATCGAAATTCCCGGCGACACGGTCGTTCCGATCCCGGAAACGAAGGAGAACAGGATGCCGATCCGGCGTATTTTTTGCTCGATTGTCTTTCAACGACTGTCTTTTGGGTGTCCGGCTGCGGGGCACCACGATTCGCCCGCTACCGCTCACGCAACCCGCCCGTCCACATCAGCGACTCCGGTCCGCCCTCCGCCTCCAGCGTTCCGCGTCGGCCGCGCCGTGCCGTATTGCCCCCAGCCGAGGCGCAGGTCCGGGGCGCAGCCCTCCTCGCCCCCATCGCCCTCCTCACCCTCGGGCCGTACCTTGCGCTTTGGGGCCTGCCCGATCCGCCGTTTCCCACCGACCCGGGCGGCATTCTGCTGTTCCTCTCGGCCTTCACGGTCGGCGTGGTGCTCCACGAGGCCCTGCATGGCCTCGGGCACGTGTGGGGCGGGGCGTCGTGGCCGGAGGTCCGGTTCGGGGTGCACTGGGCGGCCCTCACCCCCTTCGCGGAGTGCACCGTCCCCACCCGGGCCCGCTCGTACCGGCGCACCCTCGCCCTGCCCGGCCTGGTACTGGGCGCGGGCCCACTGGGCGTCGGACTGGTGACGGGCCACTGGCCCCCAACGTTCTATGGGTTTCTGATGCTGGTGGCCGCGGCCGGGGACCTCCTCATTCTCTGGATTCTCGTGGGGGTGCCCGCCGACGCCTGGGTCCAGGACCACCCTCGGCAGGTCGGCTGCCTCGTCGTGGACGACGCCGGGCCCGACCCGCCCCCACCCGTTTCGGAAGACGACCTGCCGGACGCCACGGCGGGCGACAGTTCGCCGTCGTTCCTCCATCTCCTGCTTCTCGCGGCTCTCTCCGCCGTCGCGGCAGCCGTCGGGTTTGTGATTGCCCTCGGGTGACTTTCAGGGCCCCGGCTTCTCCCGATCCGCACTCGGACGTCCTGCCCGGTCCGATGCCCGGCTCCCCGGTCGATCTCGTCGAGGCCGAGACTTCAAGGGGGCATCGTCGCCTCGCCCGTACGCTCTGTCGTATTTTTCGAAGACAGTCCCAAAAGGAACGGTCAGGGTTTTTCCTGAAGCAGGATTTTCTTTCCCTGTGAAAGGGCTTCCCCCCACAAGCCCAACATCGTTTCGGCGGAGCACGAGAGGAAGGGTTGCCTCCCGATGCCCCCCCGCACGCTACCCCAACCACCTTCCCGGTGCCCATGACAGCCTGGCGAACCCTGGCGACTCAAGTATTGAACGGTACGCCCCTTTCTTCATCGCAGGCGCTCGACGTCGTGCACGCCGACGACGATGAGGTGCTCGCCCTGCTCGACGCCGCCTTTCGCGTCCGGCGGCATCATCACGGGCGGCGCGTGCGCATCCACGTCCTTCAAAACGCCAAGAGCGGCGTGTGTCCGGAGGACTGCGCGTTCTGCAGCCAGTCCCTCAAGTTCGACAGCGACCCCGAGCAGTACGGGATGCAGCAGGTGGATCAGATCGTCGAGGGCGCCAAGGCCGCCTGGGACAAGGGGGCGGTGACCTACTGCATCGTGACGGCCACCCGGGGCCCCCACTCCAGCGAGGTCGACGTTGTCTGTGAGGCCACACGCCGCATCAAGGAGAGGTATCCGATGGACGTGTGCGCCTCCCTCGGACTGCTGGGCGCGGAGCAGGCCGAAAAGCTGGCCGATGCGGGCGTGGACCGGTACAACCACAACCTGGAGACGTCCTGCGACCACTTCGAAAACGTGGTGACGACCCACGAGTGGAGTGATCGGGTCGAGACGGTCAAGCAGGCCAAGGCGGCCGGCATGGAGGCGTGCTGTGGAGGGATCATTGGGCTTGGCGAGGCCCGCGCGGACTGGGTCGACCTGGCCCTGGCCCTCCGCGAGATCGGGGTCGAGTCGGTCCCGGTGAACTTCCTCAATCCCCGCTCCGGCACCCCGCTGGAGGACGTAGATAAGGTGCGCCCCCAAGACTGCCTGAAGGCCCTCGCCATGTTTCGGCTCGTCCACCCGGAAGCGGACCTCCGCATGGCCGGCGGACGCGAGGTCGTGCTCGACCAGATGCAGCCCTTGGCCCTGTACGCCGCCAATTCCTTCTTCACCGACGGATACTTGACCACCGGGGGACAGGGCGAATCCAAAGACCACCGGATGATCCAGCAGGCCGGGTTCGAGCCCGTGATCGTCGAGGACGGCCCGGAACGGCAGACGCCCGCAACGGCCGACGACACGCCGTCCGGAGATTCCGAGGCTGCCGACCGGAGGCGCCAGCCCTCGGCCGGCCCTGCCGGTTGATTGCTTGTGCGACCGTCCGAAGCGAAGGGCCCGGCGCGTTTGCACGTCGTCTCCGCCACCGCCGGCGACCGGACTCACCCGCCCTGCGCGGACGACGACGCAGGCACCGCATCGGGCGGTTCCGGCTCTGGCTCCCACCACCCGTCTTCTACGAGGCGGGCAACCGTTCGCTTCGGCCACGCCTTGTAGCGGAGCTCAGGCCGGTAGGGGACCGCCTGCCCGTTCTCGGTAAGCCACTCAAAGCAGACGCAGGTTGAGGTTTCGAAAAGCACGCCCAACGTGCACCCTTTCCCCCGCAGGCAGTACTTGTAGCAGGCCTGGCCGGGGCGGTCGCACACCGAAAAGTCGACAGGGGCTTCGCGCTCAATGTCTTCCAGTTGCATGGCCGACGTCGGCTTAAAAAGGCTACTTGTTTGTACAGAGTCTAAATAAATCGGCGGCGCCGGAACGTACAACCGCCCTTCGTGAAATTTCGGGCGAGACCGGTCCTTCTCTCCCGCCGTAGACGACGTACGGGCCGGTCGGGACTGGATTTAGACCGACTCTAAATTTTGTCCGCAGTGGATCTTCCCGGAATCGAGGGTGTTCAGGTTTGTGAAGTTTCTCGATAGATCCGCACAAAACCAGGGAGCGGCAGCCATGGCCCACGACATCGAATCAATGTGCAAGTCTTGTACGCATCTCGACCGCGATCGCGACGACGAGGCGGTCTGTGACGCCTTTCCGGAGGGCATCCCGGAGGAAATCTGGCGCAACCAGCACGACCACCACGAACCGTATCCGGGGGACCAGGGCGTGCGGTTCGACGCCATGCCGGTCCCCGAGGAGCAGGCGGAGGTCGTCGCCTAAGGAGGCCCTCATTCAACTTGTTTCGGGTCGGCTCGCCAGTTGGCGGGTCGGCCTTTCTTTTTTGACGACCTTTTTTGACGACGCGTCTCGGGACCCAGCCCTGCTCGCTCATCGGCGCGACGCACGGCCCGGCGAGGGCAGACGCGACTCGTCGAGCCCCTCCAAACGCGAGGCCCAGACGGCGAATATGCGAGGATGCCATTGCGGATGATCTGATCCTCGCCCCCCATCCTCGCCATGTGTCGCCGCTTCGTTGGAGGCCTTGCCCTCGTGCTCGCGCTCATTCCCAGCGTGGCCCCGGCCCAGCCCGCCGTCGTGGAAGGCCAGGTGCGCGACGCGCAGGGC
>Ga0207753_1000811_pt1 | contig 11375 bp, 9 predicted proteins | sample PonA233FremontCA_2_FD_187273 | JGI IMG/M metagenome (GOLD analysis project Ga0207753, IMG submission 187273) | Salt pond sediment microbial community from Fremont, CA, USA - Pond A23 Sediment 3 (SPAdes) | ecosystem: Environmental > Aquatic > Non-marine Saline and Alkaline > Saline | place: USA...
ACAACTTCGTCCAGCCGCGACGCGAGATCGCGTGCCCGGGTGACACAGTCCTCGGCCGTCTCGACGAGGCCGTCGGGACCGAGCCACGCCGCGTGCATGGCCGCCCTGAGAGCGACCCACGCCTGGTTCGTACAGATGTTCGAGGTCGCCCGTTCCTTGCGGATATGCTGTTCGCGGGTCTGGAGCGTCAGGGTGTAGGCCCGCCGGCCCTCGCTGTCCTCGCCGGCCCCGACGAGCCGGCCGGGGACCTGCCGGAGGTAGTCCTCGCGCGTGACGAACATCCCGAGGCCGAAGCCATAGGCGGTCCCCGTCCCCAGCGAGGCGGCGTCGCCGACGACCACGTCGGCGCCCACGTCGGCCGGCCGCTCCAGCAGCGCGAGTGCGACCGGGTCCGACCCGAGACAGAACAGGGCGTCGTGGTCGGCGGCAATCCCCCCGATGTCGGCGAGGCGCTCCTCGATAACCCCCCGGACGGTCGGCGTCTCGGCGTACACCATCGCCACGCTCTCCTCGATACGCTCGGACAGCGCCGCGACATCCGCTTGTCCGTCCCGCATCGGATAGGACTCGATGTCCAGGCCGGGGCCGTCGGCGTAGTTCGCCAGGACGGCGCGCTTGCCGTCGCGGAGGTGATCGGGCACCAGCACAGTCGCACCGGAGACCGACCGCACCCGCTGGGACAGCGTCGCCGCCTCGCCCAGCGCCGTCGCCTCGTCGTACATCGAGCAGTTGGCCACGTCCAGCCCCGTGAGTTCGACCAGCATCGACTGGTACTCGAACAGCGCCTGGAGGAACCCCTGGGCGATCTCGGGCTGGTACTGCGTGTAGGAGGTCAGAAACTCCGAGCGACTCGACAGGTCGTCGACCACGCTCGGCACGTAGTGTGTGTAGTGACCGCGACCGAGAAACTCGGTCAGGTCGTCGTTGCGACCCAGCAGCTTCGCGGCCTCGCGACGCGTCTCTCGCTCGCTTCGGGCATCGATCCCGAACTCGCCGTCGAAGGCGACCGACGCGGGCACGTCGAACAGCGCCTGGATGTCCTCGACGCCGACCGCGTCGAGCATGGCCGCGGTCTCGGCGTCGGTGTGTGGTGCGTACGGGCTCGTCATGTGTCGGAGTTCGGCCGACTTCGGGCGGTCCCGGAGACTGTCATTGCTGGCTACAGCTAGTGTCTGGCTGCTTATCATTATCCCGATTCCACGGCCGGTTATTTCCGATAAAAATATTTTTATTATTTGGAATGCAGCGCCTTGTGTGACCGATCTCAGGCTGTTTGGCTGTATCCACGCCAACACCCGGTCGATCGTCGAATCCGACCTCGACAGCTTCGCGGCGGACGTGGACGCCTTCGCCATCGAGGACCCGATCTTCGACGACCCCCGGGAGCTGTGTCGGGCTTTTCTCGCCGTGCCGGTGGTTGCGATCGGGCTAAACGTGCTCGGACTGCTGCAAACAGCACTGTTTGCCGTCGTGCATCGGGACATCGTACAGGTGGAACTGTCGGCCGTCGAACGCGTCGCCGGTGACCGGCCCGTCCACAGCGTCGATCGCCACCCGCTCGCGCTGATCGCCGATCGGGGCTGGCCGTGGATCCTCGGGAACTGGGCCGTACTGGTCGGCCTGGTCGTCTTCGATCCGGTCTCGACGCTGCTGGTCGCGGGGCTCGCACTGGTCGTCTCGCTCACCCAACGGGTCCGGCGTCGGTGGGGATACCGGTACCCCGCGCTGGCGCTTGCGGGACTGGCGCTCGCAGCGACTGGCTGGCTGGTGGCGACGGGCTATCTCGACCGGTATCTGCTCGGTGGCCTCGTCCTGGGTGCCGCCGTCGTCGTGTACGTCACGCTCGGCCCGCGCAACGAGGTGATGCTCGACGAGGTCGCCGGTCTCGCCGCCGACCACGAGTACGACGAGCTCTGTCTGCTGACCGGGAAGATGCACGTCGACGGGATGTGTGAGATCGCCCCCGAGCGGGGACTGACCGTCACCGGCGTGTTCAGACAGCGGTTCCGTGAGTCGGGCATCGAGCTCGACCCGACAGCCGAGTCGCCCGGCGCCGGGACCGCGGTCCAGGCGGGTGGGCTCCTCCGCGAGCGAGCGCTCGCGCGCCTCTGTGACTGGCTCTTTCTCGGTGTCGTCGTGGTACTCTGGCTCTTCGTGGCCAGCGTCCTCGTCTCCTCGGCCGGCCTCCGGTGGCAGGCCCAGGTCGTCGGACTCCCCATCGACTACCTCCAAGTGACGGCGCTGCCGGTCGTGGGTATCCCGATGGCATACTACGCGATACTGGAGGGCAAGCGGGGACAGACCGTCGGCAAGCAGGCGCTCGGTCTCCGTGTCCGACGGCGAGACGGGCGGCCGCTGGCGCCGACCGACGCGGCCGTCCGGTCGCTGTATGGCTGGCTCGATTTCCTCCCGGTTTGCCAGGTGGTCGGCGCGATCGCCGCGTACACCGACGACGACGGGCGGCGACTGGCCGACAGACTGGCGGGCACCGTCGTCGTCGCGGTCGATCACTCGGCGGCGTCAACTGGCGAGGATGGGACGCGATCGGTGGGGGACGCGGCCAACGGGGACGGGACCGACCAGGACGGGCGGTAGCGGCGCGGTCCGACGATCGATCCAGTCCACTGGTTCGGAAAAGTTTTCCGTACTTCTTTGAGAGTTAAACTAACGGTCGCTCCCATGTCGAAACTCAGGCTATTCGGCACCGATCTGGGCGATACCGAATCGGCAACCGAGGAGCTACAGCCGTTCCTCGGGGACGTAGACGCCCTGCTGGTCGACCTCGGGGGCCAGTTCGACTCTATCAGACAGTTCCTCCTGACGATGGTTGCGGTCCCGGTCGCAGTCATCGGGGCGAACGTGTCGGCGCTCCTCGTACAGTTCCTCGGCTTGCTCGTCCGTCGGGATATCACGGTACCCGAACGGGCGGACTACGAAGCGCTCGCGGGGGACAGAGCGGTCCACTTCGTGGGAGAGCATCCGCTGAAGCGACTCGCGGACAGCGGCTGGCCGTGGCTCGTCGCTAACTGGGCCGTGGTACTCGGTGCAGCGGTCGTCGACTGGCGATCGGTCCTCCTGCTCTCGGGCCTGAGCCTGTTGGTGTCGATAGTCATGTCGCTCCGTCGGCGGGGCTATCGGGGACTCGCGATCGCGCTGCTCTGTGTGGGCTTCCCGACGGCGCTCTGGCTGGTCGTCGCCGGCTATATCGATGCGCTGTTGCTTGGCGCGTTCGCGCTCGGCTCGATGGTGATGGTCACTTGGAAGGACAAGCGGATAGAGAACGAGATGCTCGGCGACGTGGCGGCGATCGCCGCCGACAACAGCCACGACGAGGTCTGCCTGGTCACCGGGACAGGGCGAGTCAGGGAGTTTCTCGAGGACGTCGAGGACACCGACCTGACGTTCTCGGATGGGTTCTGCCAGCGGCTGGGCCAGCCGGGCTACCACGTCGACGCCTCGGGCATTCCACGGGACCAGCCCCTGCTGACGGATCCGGAGGAACTCCTCGAAAGCCGAATCGAAGCCCGCCTCGTCGACTGGGCCCTCCTCGTCCCCGTCGTACTCGGCTGGGTCGTCGTCGGCTCCCTGATCGCGTCGCTCGCCGATATCCCGATGGAAGCACCGCTCGTCGCCGGCGTCGCCTACGAGACGTGTCTGGTAGTCTCGACGATCTTTCCAATGCTAGCATACTACACGCTGACCGAAGGTATGTGGGGGTATACGGTCGGCAAAGCACAGGTCGGTCTCCGGGTCGTTCATCCCGACGGCTCGGACGTTGGGCTGCAATCGGCGTTTCGCCGGGCAGTCGGTGGGTGGATCGACGCGCTGCCTGTGGCGTTCTTCCTGGGCGGCCTCGTGATAACTCGGGACGGCTACAACCAGCGCGTCGGTGACATGCTGGCCGGGACGCTGGTCGTCGAGCGCGAAGCGGTCGCGGTGTCGACGGCGACTGAAGAAAGCGACGGGACCCCGGTCGACGCCGAGCAGCCGACCGAGCGGGAGACCGACACCCAGCCTGTCGAGACAGTCCCGGCCGAACAGGGCGCTGACGACCAGCTCGAGGAACCACTGCTTGCACACACCGAGGGCGCCCTGAAACCGCGGCTCAAAGCGCGATTCGCCGACTGGGTGATCGTCGGTATCCTCTTTGCGGCGTGGGTGTTCGCCGAGCTTCTGGCCATGGCGCTGTTCTCCGTCGCGACCGGGACCGAAATCAGCTTCGACGCCACCGTCCTGGCCGGTCTCGAAGTCGGGCATGTCTGGCTCCTCACGCTGTTCGTTCCGTCGACAGTGTACTATACGGTCACCGAAGGGGTGTGGGGCCAGACCGCCGGCAAACGATTCGTCGGGCTCCGGGTCGTCCACATCGACGGCTCCGAGCCAGGGCTCAGGTCTGCTCTCGTCCGGACGCTGGCCGGGTGGATCGATGCACTTCCCGTGGCTCAGATCCTCGGTGGGGCGCTGGCGTCCGAACACGACTACGGCCGTCGTCTCGGTGATCACGCGGCCGAAACGGTAGTGGTCACAGACGAGGTCGCCAGCGAATACGCGACCCGGAGCGTGGCCACTCAGTCGAACGAACCGCCAGATGACGGCGAGGCGGGTAGCGGCGACGACCGATCCGCTGCCGAACAGTCGCCGGCCGCTCACAGCGACTCGACCGATGACGAGGGGACGGACGACACCCGGGCGGACGAGGACTCACGGGCCGACTCCGACGGAGCCACTGACTGGACAGCCACGTGGCCGGACGAGGAATAGCCCCGTCGTTACGCGATCTGGTCCCGATACGCCTCGGCCGAGAGCAGGTCGTCGAGATCGTCCTCGTCGGGTAGGTCGATCGTAAGCATCCATCCCTCACCGAAGGGGTCCTCGTTGACCAGTTCAGGCTCGTCGAACAGCGCCTCGTTGACCGCCGTGACGGTGCCCGATACCGGGGCGTAGATGTCCGAGACGGCCTTGATCGACTCGACGACGCCGAAGGCCTCGCCCGCCGTCACGGCGTCGCCCTCGTCGGGAAGCTCCACGAAGACGACGTCGCCCAGTTCGTCCTGTGCGAAGTCGGTGATGCCGACGCGGGCACTGCCGTCGTCGGTGCTGACCCACTCGTGCGATTCCAGGTAGCGCCGATCGTCGGGAACGGTGAAGCTCATCTGTCGATAAATGGCGTCGCCCGGGTACGTGCGTCCTTCGGTTCGTCGCGGATGACGACCTCCACCTCGCTGTCCGGCTCGGCGTAGTCGGTCGGGAGATACGCAAGCGCGATCGGCACGCCCAGCGTCGGACTCATCGTTCCGCTGGTGATGTGTCCGATCGGCGTCCCGTCGGGCTCTGTCACCTCGTAGCCGTTGCGCGGGACGCCCCGGTCGAGCAGTTCCAGTCCGACCAGCCGCTCGCTGACTCCCTCGCGCTCGATGGCCGCCAGCGCGTCCCGGCCGACGAACTCGGTGTCGAGTGTGACCGTCCAGTCGATATCGGCCTCGTACGGCGTGCGGGGCTCCTCTGTCGGATGGAACTCCTGGCCGGAGAGGAGATAGCCCATCTCCAGTCTGAGTGTGTCCCGCGCGCCGAGCCCGCAGGGCTGGCAGTCGAGCGAAGACCACACCTGCTCGGCGTCGTCCCACGGACACAGGATCTCAAAGCCGGCCTCACCCGTGTAGCCGGTGCGTGCGACCAGTGACTCGACGCCGGCGACGGGCCCACTCGTCACCTCGAATCGCCCGAGTGTGGACGGGTCGACTGTCGTCGCGGTGGACAGCAGCTCCGGGGCGTCCGGGCCCTGCACCGCCACCATGGCGTATTCCCGAGTGCGGTTAGTCACCGTCGCCGCCAGCCCCCACTCGTCGCGGTGACTGATCCAGCGGTCGGTCATCTCGCCGTCGTGGCCCGCGTTCGGGACGAACAGGTAGTCGTCGGCGGCGTTGGCTGGCAGCCGGTAGACGACAGTGTCGTCGAGCAAGATTCCGTCGGCGTCAGTGATCCCCGCGTACTGCGCCTCGCCGGGGGAGAGCGCCGACACGTCGTTGGTCGTCAGCCGCTGTGTCAGTTGCTCCGCGTCGGAGCCCGAAACCGTCACCTGTCCCATGTGCGAGACATCGAATTTCCCGGCATGCTCCCGGACAGCGGCGTGTTCGGTTCGAATCGAGTCGAACTCGACGGGCATCTCCCAGCCGCCAAAGTCGATGCGGCTGGCGTCGGCCCGCTCGTGAGCCGCCGAGAGCGGCGACGGGCGGAGTGGCATACGACGAATTTCACGCCGATGTGTCTTACCAGTTGGCCCGTCGGGGTGAGTCGCCGAACGCGAGGGGCATCTGGTAAATCATATAACGCGATAGCAAATCACCGTGTCGGCCACACGGGCGGATCGGCCCCGCTCCGACGGCCCGCCGAGCGTGGTCCCCACCAGCGCCGCTGTCGTCGAACAGGGAGTGCTGCCGTGGCTGTCACCGCATCTGTCGGTCACGGCGGGCGCCCCGTGAACCGACCAGGAGGCGTCTGCCGACCGGTCACACGGCGACACGACCGCAGCCGTGACAGGATTTCTCATGCGCGCACGCGAGTGAAGGGCTTTAATTCTGCCCGCCGAAACTGGACGGATGTGTCATTGTCGGACGCTGTCGAGCGTGCCGTTCCGGACCGTGTCAGTCGGAGTGCAGACGAACTGTTCGACCCCGTCGCGGAGCGGCCGTCGCTGGCGGACGCGTTGCGGACCACCGCCCGGGTGTGTGGCCTGCTCGTCGGTCTCGCAGTGCTGGCCTGGGCGAGTGGCTACCCGTATCTGTTCCCGAGTCTCGGACCGTCGGCGTACGCGCTTGCAGTGAATCCCGGCTCGGCCACGAGCCAGCCCAAGGGGGTCTTCGGGGCGCATCTCTTCGGTGTCGTCGGTGGCCTCGTCGCCTATCACGCCCTCGCTGCGGGGCTGACCGTCGTACAGGCCCCACCCGCGGCGTCGGTGGCCGCGCTCCGGCTCGGGGCCAGTGCCCTGCTGTCGGTGGGGCTGACCAGCGTCGGGATGCTAATGACTGATCTGCGACACCCGCCCGCGTGCGCGACGACGCTGATCGTCTCGCTGGGACTGCTGACGACGCCACTCGACGCGGCGATCATCCTCGCTGCGGTCTGCTTGCTGGTCGGAAGCGATCTGGTCCTCCCCGACTTCGGCGGTGTCGAGAACCCGCCACGATAGGAACGGGTCGGTAGCCGGGGCCCGTGCGAACAGCGTGATCACTCGCGGAAGCGATTCAATATAGCGGTATTTGATATAGACTGCTATAGCTGTGCTGGACCCGAAAACGCCACAAATAAGCCCAGCGGCGGGCGAGAGTGGCCATGAACCTCCTTCGCCGTCTCCGCGGTGACGATACAGCCGACACCGCACGTGTCGGACTGTTCGTCGACGGACCCAACGTCCTGCGCAGCGAGTTCGACGTCGACCTCGACGAGGTCAGGACCATCGGCGAGTCCTACGGCCCGCTTTCGGCGACTCGGCTCTACCTCGACGAGAACGCCTCGCCGGGGCTCATCCAGGCCGGCGAGGCCCGGGGGTTCGAAGTGATAACGACGAGTGGCGACGTGGACGTGCGCCTGGCCGTCGACGCTACCGAGGCCGTCGTCGCCGACAGGGTCGACGTGCTGGTCGTGGCCTCGCGGGACACCGATTTCAAACCGGCCCTCGAGGTCGCGGCGCGGGAGGGCGTACGGACGGTGGCGCTCGCTCCGGGCGAGTACGGCAAGTCCGACGCGCTTCAGAACGCCGCACAGGATGCGCTCTCGCTTTCGGCGGACGTGGAATAGCGAGGAACCGAGCGAAGCGAGGTTCCTCGGTTGCAATGCGGTGAGCGAAGCGAACCGCAGCGCACTGCGTGGCGTCCGAGCGAAGCGAGGGTCCGCGGTTGCAATGCCCGAAGTGGTGCGTTTTTGCCGTGGGGACCCCGACGTGGCATATGGAGATCGACGAGACGCCGGTACTGGACAATCACCTCCATCTCGACCCGGTACAGGGTCGCAACACCGACGCAGTCGAGGAGTTTGCCGACCACGGCGGCACCCACCTGCTGGTGCTCAACAAGCCGTCGTGGCACCTCGTCGAGGCGGCGACCGACGCGGCGACGTTCCGCCAGGGGTTCGACCTCACGGTCGAGGCCGTCAGGGACGCGACCGACGTGCTCGCCGGGCGTGCCTGGCCCGTCCTCGGGGTCCATCCCGCACTCATCTCGAAGCTCGTCGAGAACGGCTACACCCCCGGGGAGGCCCGCGATATCATGCAAACGGGTCTCGACGTGGCAGCCGACTACGTCACCGACGGCCCGGCGCTGGCGATCAAGTCCGGGCGGCCACACTACGAGGTCGACGACGCCGTCTGGGACGCCTCGAACGACGTGATGTGCCACGCCTTCGAACTCGCCGCGGAGGGCGAGTTCGCGGTCCAGCTCCACACCGAGGGCGGCGAGGAGTTCGAGACGGTCGCCCGGTGGGCCGAGGAGCGGGGGATGGACCGCCGGCAGGTCGTCAAACACTACTCGGGCGGACGGCTGCAGGGCCCGACGAAGTCTGTGCTCGCGGACAAGGACGAAATCGAGATCGCGATCGACGAGGGCGAACCGTTCCTGATGGAGACCGACTACATCGACGACCCCGACCGGCCGGGCGCGGTGCTGGGTCCGAAGACGGTCCCCCGCCGCGTGCGGTGGCTGCTGGAGGAAGGCGAGGACGAGGCGGTCCGGACCGCTCACGTCGAGACGCCGCGTGCGGTGTACGGTATCGACACCGAGAAGACCCTATCTCGGTAAACAGCGGTTGTGGACCCTCATTTGCTCGGCGAGTAACCGTGTGTGGTGCCGCCGCATAAACCAATCGTTGCGATAGCAAATCGGCTCGCTGACCGACTATCTCGACGACGACATCGAACGCGGCCGTTTTGAAGCCACATGCGCTATCCAAAGCACTTATCATTGTTTTAGGCTAGCCTAAACGCATGAGACGGAACAGCGGGAGACTGGCACGGCGAGACCTGCCCAGATACGACACCACGGAGGGAAACCAGTAATGGCGACGGAGACGGCCGGCTCCGAGGCGACGACGCGTCGGGAACGGTTGGTCGGGTGGTTCGACGGCTCGCTGGCGACGCTCTGTCTGGGGAGTCTGGCGATCGTCGTCGTCGGGGGACTCGTACAGGTGAGTCACGGCGCGTACTCGATGAGCATCACCAGCGCGTGGCAAGCGGTGCTCAATCCCGATGTCATCCTGAACGCGCGGGCCTGGCGGGCGTTCGTTTTCGGCCCGACGGTCCCGATTCTGGGAGCCACGATGCCCGAGATGGGGACGGAGAGTCTCATCGTCTGGAACATCCGGCTTCCGCGGGTGCTGGTCGGCGCCCTCGTCGGGATGAACCTCGGTGTCTCGGGGGCCATCTTCCAGGCCGTGACGCGGAACGAACTCGCGAGCCCGTTCATCCTCGGTGTCTCCTCGGGTGCCGGGCTGATGATTCTGCTCACGCTGGTCGTCTTTACCGGTATCGCTGCGTTCCTGCCGCTGATCGCGGCTGTCGGCGGCGCCGTCGCCTTCCTCATCGTCTACGTCATCGCCTGGAAGAACGGTACCTCTCCCGTGCGGCTGGTTCTGGCGGGCGTCATCGTCGGGACCGTCTTCAGTTCGCTCCAGACGGCACTGTTCTTCTTCGCTAACGATATCGGCGTCGTCCAGAGCGCCATCGCGTGGACGACCGGCTCGCTGACCGGCACCGACTGGGAGCAGGTCCGGATGGCCCTGCCCTGGACCGTCGTCGCGATGGGGCTTGCGCTTCTCAGTTCCCGGCAGCTGAACGTCCTGTTGCTCGGCGAGAACACCGCCTCGTCGCTCGGAATGAGCGTCGAGAAGGTCCGCTTTGCCCTCTCCGGCGTGGCCGTACTGGCCGCCGCAGCCAGTATCGCCGTCGCCGGTATCGTGGGCTTCGTCGGCCTCATCGTCCCGCATATGGTCCGGAACATCGTCGGCAGCGACTATCGGAAACTGATCGTCGGCTGTATCTTCGCCGGCCCGGCGCTGATGGTCGCCGCCGACGTGGGGGCGCGTCTCGGAATGAGCGTACTCGTCGGGTCGGACACACAGATTCCAGTCGGGATCGTCACCGGCCTGATCGGCGGGCCGTACTTCCTCTATCTGATGCGGCGCCAGGAACAACTGGGTGAGATCTGATGGCCCGAGAACGAGACGCGAGCGCACGGCCCGAGGAGCGAGCGGACGGGCACGGCCGCGACGGCGCCACGCTGACCGGCGAGGAACTCGTCCTTTCCTATCCCAGTACCGACGAGCCGGTCATCGACGGTGCGTCTGTCAGTGTCCGGCCCGGCGCCGTGACGGCACTCGTCGGCCCGAACGGGTCGGGCAAGAGCACGCTGTTGAAAGGACTTGCCGACCAGCTCGCCCCCGACGACGGGTCGGTCCTCGTCGACGGGGAGGCGATCCAGTCCTACGGGGCTAAGGAACTGGCCCGCAAGATGGGGCTGCTCTCACAGGAGAGCACCTCACCGGACAGCATCACCGTCGAAGACTTGGTGTATCACGGCCGCTACCCACACCGCGGGTTCTTCGAGAGCGTCACCGACGAAGACGAACGGGCCGTCGACAGGGCCATCGATCTTGCGGGATGTGGTCACCTCCGTGACAGCGAGGTCGGCCAGCTCTCCGGCGGCCAGAAACAACTGGCCTGGATCGCGATGGTGCTGGCCCAGGAGACCGACGTGTTGTTGCTGGACGAACCGACGACCTTCCTCGACCTCCATCATCAGCTCGAAGTGATGGAGATCGTCGAGACGCTCCGGCAGGACAGCGAGATAACCGTCGTGGTCGTCCTCCACGACATCCAGCAGGCGGCCCGGCTGGCCGACGAGATGGTCGCGCTCAAGGACGGTGCGATTCACGCCCGTGGCACGCCCGAGGAAGTGGTGACTGAGGAGCTGCTCGCCGAGGTGTTCGAGATAGAAGCCGAGGTGGATCCCACACCGCGTGGACCGCGAATCGAACCGCTCCGACCACGCTACGGCGGGGACGACGAGACGCGCTCGGAGACACCCGTCGCCCGGAGCGACGGCGGAGGCGGGTGATGGCTCCCTCGGACGGGTTCGAAACCGAACTGGACGCGTATCGTGAGCGGGTCGAGCGGCCACTCTGGCGGCTCTTTCGCGGCTACGTACCGGGGAAAGGAGGGTGGCTCGCGGTCGCACTCCTCACGAGCATCCTCGCCTATGGAACGTTGCTCGTGACCCCCATCGTGCTTGGGACGACCATCGACGCGGTGTTCACCGGTGAGAGCGACTACGCGTTGCCGTTCGTTCCGGGGGGGTGGCTCCCGGCCGAGCCGACGGGGCAGTTCTGGG
>Ga0207753_1000813_pt1 | contig 11363 bp, 4 predicted proteins | sample PonA233FremontCA_2_FD_187273 | JGI IMG/M metagenome (GOLD analysis project Ga0207753, IMG submission 187273) | Salt pond sediment microbial community from Fremont, CA, USA - Pond A23 Sediment 3 (SPAdes) | ecosystem: Environmental > Aquatic > Non-marine Saline and Alkaline > Saline | place: USA...
GCTCTCGTCGGAACCACGGCGCATCCGCCTGTCCACCGACCGCACGCAGCAGGCCGAGGCGGTGACCTGGGACGATCCCCACACGCTCCGCATTGCCAACGAGCAGCGGGCGGTCTGGACCCTGTCGGTCGACACGCAGTCCTGAAAAAACGACCGGCGACGGGCGGGCCGGATGCGAGCGGAGGCCCCGTCCCGGGTCCGGAGGGGGACGAGACTGTTGGCCAACCACCGGGGCGGATATACATCGAAGCCCGTTCTGAAAATTGTCCCTCATGTCGACGCAACATCAATGTGAAACTGGAAGTCCCGTTACCAAATCATTATCCCTGGGGGAAAGAGGGGTAGGGCATCAGTTCTTAATAAAATAGGACTGGAAAATAGGGCAAGCGTCTCGTACCCTAGAGAGTGTCATGGGCCGATGCCTCGACGCCCGTATCCGAAAGCCTTTTCTCCCGTTGGGTGCTCTTGCGGGAAAAGTAGCATTGCCACCAAGCCTGGTTCAAAAACGGAGCTCTCCATCATGAAGTCTACCGTCACGCGCTGGCTCTTGCCCGTTCTCGTCTTTTGCCTACTGCCCGTCGCGGACAGTGCGGGGCAGGGGACAACGGCCTCGATGAGTGGAACCGTCGTGGATGAGAATGAAAACCCCTTGCCAGGGGTCAACGTCGTCGCGATCCATCAGCCGACCGGCACGCGGTACGGCGTGGCGACGGGCACCAATGGACGATTTCAGATTCGGGGCATGCGGGTGGGCGGGCCGTACGAGGTTACGGTTTCTTTCGTGGGGTATCAGAACAAGCGACGGGAAGGCCTTCAGCTCCAGCTCGACGAGACGAGGCGACTGGACTTCAAACTAGTTCCGAAGACTGCCGAGATGGAGGAGGTGGAGGTCATTGGGCGCCGCTCAGAGGGGGTCATCGACGAGAGCCGCACTGGGGCTGCCACAAACGTATCGGCTGAAGAAATTGACGAGCTTCCGACGATTGGGCGAAGCATCACCGACTTCACGCGGCTCGTGCCGCAGGCGCAGGGAGATGGCAGCCTCGCTGGGGCCAACAGCCGCTACAATAGCATCAAGATCGATGGCGCGACCCTCGATGATGCTTTTGGACTGGGCGACGCCGTGCCGGGAAGCCAGGCGGGGGCCGAGCCCATCAGCCTCGACGCCATTAAGGAGTTCAACATCGACATTTCGCCGTACGACGTAACGTCCAGTGGCTTTACCGGGGGACAGGTCAATGCCATCACCAAGAGCGGCTCAAACCAGTTTGAAGGCTCGTTTCGCTTCAAGGGCGGGACGGAGAACTTCACCGGGGACGACCCCGATGGGATCGGGACCGGTGAGTTCAACCAGGCCTTTTATGTCGGAACACTTGGCGGGCCCATTATCGAAGACGAACTCTTCTTCTTTGTCTCCGCCGAACTGAAGCGGGAAAGCTCCCCGGCCGACACGCGCGTGGGGGCGAATCTCGAGGGCGAAAACGTCTTCGAAGAGCCGACGTCCACCGTGAACTCGATCCAAGATATCCTCCGAAACAAATACAATTATACCCCCGGAGGCTTTGCCCCGCTTACGCAGCGGCAGGACAACGAGAAGCTGCTCGTGAAGCTGGACTGGAACATCAACGACAGTCATCGCCTCACGCTTCGAAACAACTACGTGAACGCCCGGGACGACTCCGGCATTGACCGCGGCGATGATAACTTCACCTTCTCCAATTCCGGATATGTCTTTCGTAGCCTACAAAATTCCGCGACGGCGACGCTGAACAGCACGATCGCCGACAATATGTACAACGAGGCGCGCTTCGTGTACACCCGGATCCGGGACGAGCGAGACGTGCAGGATGCCGCCTTTCCGGAAATGTCAATCGCTGTGGGCGGGGAGCGAAGCCTGCAGGCCGGTATCGGCCGGTTCAATCAGGCCAACCGGCTCGATCAAGACCTGTACGAGTTCACCAATAACTTCACGTACGAACTCGGCGACCACTCGCTGACGGTGGGGACAAGCAACAAGCTCTTCCAGTTCTCCAATCTGTTCATCCAGGACTTCTTTGGCACCTACCGGTTCGACTCGTTCGAGACACCGGCAGGGGACGTGGTCTCTGTTGAACAGGCCCTCCGAAACGGGCAGCCGCTTCCCAACCCCAATATCGGCGATGGAGCAGCGTACAGGTACAGCTACGCCACGGAGGCGGCGTCCTCCCGAAGACCGGAGGCGGAGTTCTCGGCTCTCCAACTCGGCGGGTACGTGCAAGATGAGTGGCAGGCCACCGACAACCTCCGGCTGACGGCCGGTCTGCGGGTCGATGTACCCATCATCCCGGACGATCCCACATTCAACCCCACCGCGTTCGAGGCCTATGGTGCCAACACCTCCGACGTGGCCAGTGGAAACCCGCTCTGGTCGCCGCGACTCGGGTTCAACTACGACCGGGCCTTTCTGAGCGATGAGCTGTCCACGCAGATTCGGGGCGGGGTCGGGATTTTTAGCGGCGATCCTCCCTACGTCTGGATCTCGAACCAGTTTACCAATACAGGGGCGGATGTCAACCGCATCGTTGCTGACGACTTCAGTGCTATCCAGTACACCCAGGATCCGGACGCTTGCCGAAACTCGAACAACCAGGCCACCGATCCGGCCTGCGAGTACGATCCGGACCGACGATTTATACCGGAGAACATCAACGAGAATCCATCAGAGCAGCCACTGCCGGAAACCGCACCGTTCTGCCAGGAGAACCCGAACAGTCAGCGTTGCAGTGGCTTGCTGGAGCCGGTACAGACGACCGAGATTAACCTAGTCTCCGACGACTTCAAGTATCCACAAACGTTTCGGACGACCCTGGCGATCGATCAGGAGCTTCCCCTCGGGTTCGTGACGACGCTGGAAGGCATCTACTCGAGTTCGTTCAACAATGTGACCTTCCGGGACCTCAACCTGGAGCAGGTCGATGAGTCGAAATACGGGCGTCCGATCTACGACGGGCCGGTGTCCAACCGCTTCACCAATGCCATCCAGCTGGAGAATACGAACAAGGGCTACCAGTACAGCCTCACCGGTCAACTACAGCGCAACGTCCGGGAGGGGCTCGGGGGCTCGCTGTCCTACACGTACAGCCGCGCCGAGAGCGTCAACAACGGCTCCTCCAGTCGGGCCATTTCGAACTGGACGTTCAATGAGAACAAAGACGTAAATGACGCCGGCCTGGGAACAGCCGACTACGAGATCCGGCACCGAATTCTCGGGCAGCTGAACTATACCATCAACTACGCCGACCGCTTCGGCACCAGCTTCGGCCTCGTGTACGAGGGCCGCTCCGGAGAGCCCTTCAGTTGGATTTACGACGGCAACGCCAACGGCGACACCGGCGACGGCGCCACCGCCAACGACCTGGTGTACGTTCCCGCATCGGAGTCGGAGATCTTCCTGGAGAGCGAAAACTGGGACCTGATGAACGCCTTCATTGAGGGCGAAGAGGCCCTCGACGATGCCCGTGGCTCGGTCGTCGACCGCAACACAGCGCGCACGCCCTGGCAGCACCTCTTAGACTTCCGCCTGGGCCAGACGATCCGTACCTTCGAGGGACAGCGGATCCAGTTCACCCTCGACGTGGAGAACGTGCTGAATCTCCTCAATGACGACTGGGGGCGAGTCGAGAACGTAAGCTTCAACAACGTTCAGGCCTGGGGCATCGACGGGTACATCTCGGAGGAGGACGTGGGCACCGAGGTGATTGGCCGCACGGTGACGCAGGACGACGTCGGCAAGCCGGTCGTCAGCTTTGAGGAGGAAACCGTGCGCGAGAACCTGAATGGTGAGCAGTTCTTCGTAGACAATATTTCCTCTCGCTGGCGTCTCCGTCTCGGCGTGAAGTACACCTTCTAACTCCCCCTTTCTCCCTGCACGACGGCTCCCTCTGTTGACGTGGCATCCCCACGCTGCATTTTGTTTCCCGCCTCCTCGGACAACTAAGATGACTGTCCCTATGCGCACGCGCTTCCCCGTTCTTCTCGCCTTCTTTTCCGCCGTAGCGGTCTTTGCTGTTGGCTGTGACGGCTTCGACACGGGACGGGCCCCCGACGCTTCGACTGCGGTCGACCCCACTGTGTCGTTCGCGACCGAAAACATTTCGCTCGTGGAGGAGGACAGCCCCGTGGAAATTGCGGTGACGATTAGCGATCCGCCCAACGATACCGTTGCGGTTGAGGTGCTCTACGCCGATGGGGTCAGTGGCACCGCCCCCTCGGACTTTGGACTTGAGGGGAACCCGTCTGTCGGAAGCGGTGTGGTGGCCGGAACGGTGGTGTTTCCGGACACGGCCACGACCGGAAACACCCAGACCCTGTCGCTTGACATCCAGGACGACGTGGAAAACGAGGAGCAGGAAGATGGGATCTTTGTGCTGCAGAGCGTGACCAACGCGTCGATCGGGGTGACCAACGAACTCACCGTCGGAATCGGCGCCATCGAGATTTTCTTCGAGGACTTTGAAGGACAAGAGGACCTCGCCCCGCTGACGGTCTTCAACGTCACTGGCGGCAATGGATGGGGGCTTTCGAGCTTCAACGACAACCAGTACGCGGGGGCCAATGCCTTCGGCGGAAGCGAAGCCTCGAACTCGTGGCTCGTCACCCCGTCCTTCAACTTCACGAACTTTGAAGACGAGACCCTCACCTTCCGGAATAAGAAACGCTTTGACGATGGCGGGGAGGAGGAGCCGCTTCAGGTGAAGGTGTCGACCGACTACGACGGATCGGGGAATCCGGAAAACTTCACGTGGACCGACGTGACCGACCGTGTCGACAATCTCGCACAGGGTGAAAGCTTTGTCGCCTCGGGCGAAGTTGACCTGTCCGACGCCCAGTTCCAGGGCGACGAGGTTTACGTTGCCTTCCGGTACCAGTCCAGTGGAACCGGTGGAGGCACGTCCGAAGGCCAGCAGGTCGACGACATCCGGATCGTTGGCCGCTAGTGCCTCCGGGCCTGGCCCCACTTTGTCTCTCCTCATTGTAGGTTCGTTCCAACTACGACTTCTCGACCCATGCGACGTTTCTGCAGCAGCCTTCTTCCTGTTCTCATAGCCGGCCTGGTTTTGGTTGCCGGGTGTGACAGCGGAGGGGGTGTTCCCGACGACCTCGGCGCCAGTACGGCGGTCACCTCTTCCGCGGAATCCGATGTTGTTTTGGGAGAGGGCGAGGGCCCCTACACGTTTGATTTGAACATCTCGGACCCCGGGTTCAAAGATGTGCCGGTGGACATTGCGGTCGATCCATCCGGCGGCGCGACGCCCGGTGAAGACATTTCGTTCCCGGCCGACACGACCATTCAGTTTCCGGAGAATGCGACATCGGGTAACAGTCGCACCATCGACATTCCGATTGTCGACGACGAAAGCATCGAGGACAATGAGACCGCGGGCTTCACGCTCAGCATTCCGGACTCTGTGGACGCGGAGCTTTCGGGAACAACATCGTTTGCGCTTACCATCGAAAACAATGACTTCTTCGAGGTCCTTGCCGACGCGGAGGGCTTGACCCCGTCTAGCGGAGATACGGACGCCCACTGCCTGGTCCAGCGCTCGAATGGAGAGGTGGTATTCTTCAACAGCAGCGACGGCGGCATCTTCTCCTACGACAATGGCTTAGCCACGGAGCGATCTGCGCCAAACCTGAACAGCGACATCTCCGCGGAGACGAACACCATCGACCGCTGTGACGGCGTGGCAAAAGACAATGACGACAATGTGTATTTCCTCTTCCGGTCGAGCGACAACTCGAGTGGGACCGACTACGTCTACAAGCTTCCTGCTTCGGGAAGCCCGGCAGTGCTCGGCTCCGAAGAGGGACTCAGCGGTGTGGCACACAACAACGGCACGGTCTATCTTGCGGGGGTGGCTTTCGACGGTGCTCCGGAAGACGGCTTCTTCTCCGTCAACGATACGGATGAGGGGCAGTCGCTCTCGACCGTCGTGACGGGGGCAGTCGACCTGGTCCGCTTGGACGTGGACTCGAACGGCAACCTGTACTCGTTCTCTGGTGAGTTTGGGGGATCGGGGCGCAATCAGAAGATTGTCCGCGTAACCGATCCGTCCGGCAGCCCGACAATCGAAGAGTTCGCCGATCCGTACGGCGCGGGATCGCCGCTTGTCGCCGATCAAGGTGACAACATCGGAGATGTTGACATCGTCAATCGCAACGGAGAGGAATTCCTCGTGGTCTTTAACGGCTCGTTCCAGGCAACGAACGGTGAGCAGTGGGCCTCCATCCGAATCGCGGATCAGTCGATCGATCTGCTGTTCAACCGCTCACGACTCGTGTCGAATACCCCCGCTGGTGATTTCGTGAGTGGATTCACCGAGCCCGTCGCCGTGAACGACGACGGTGAGGTCTTCGTCGCAAGCCGTGCGGCATCCTTCGGCGGTGAATACTACCTCGCGAAAGTGGCCGACATGCTGCCCTAGCCACGGTTGCTCGAAGAGGAATCGGCGGGGGCATCCGGGTTCGGGTGTCTCCGCTTTTTCTATTGATCTCGGACAGCCTCGAGTTTGTGTCTCATGCCGGTCTTGATACGTCCCCACGTTCTCGTTGCGCTTGCGGTGCTGGTTCTAGGGGCAACCCCCAGCGTCGCACAGGTCTCCATCAGCGAGGCGCGACAGCAGGGGGTAGAAAGTAGCGTCACGGTGACAGGGACGGTGACGCGCGCCTACGGGGACTTTGTGCGCTTCGAGGACGACAGCGGGCCGACAGGAGCAAGTGCATTGGTGGTGCGGCAATCTAGCGGCGCGTTTCACGATGACATCCAAGACGAGACCATTTCTCGGGGGACGAGCATCCAGGTCTCGGGCACGCTGAGTGAATTTAACGGACTCCTTCAAATCAACGGGGAGGACCTGTCGAACTACTCGGTGGAGGGAACCCCCGGGGTTCCGGAGCCTCAAGATGTCACCCTCTCCGACATCAAGACGAGCGGGGAGGACTACGAGTCGGAGCTGGTGCGCATCACTGGCATCCAGTTTCAAGACGCATCGGGGACGTTTGATAACCAGGTGTCCTACACGGTGACGGACGGGCGGGAAACCCTCACCTACCGGGTGCAGGGCACGGACGAGACGAATTTTGGGGGCCGACCGATTCCGTCCGGGCAGTTCGACTATGAAGGCGTCACGGGGGAATTTCAGGGAGAATACCAGCTGCTTCCGATTCGGAGCACGACCACCACGTTTCATTTCGGGCGGATGTACGCAATGGCGCAGGAGGGGAGCAATGCGGTCTCGGTAGGGGTGCGGGCTGCCAACGTGGGAGACGGGGGGCAGGCCTCGGTGACGGCGACGGTCGGGGGGGGCAGCACCGCCGAGAATGGGACCGACGTGACTGGGTTCGACAGCCCGCAAACGCTGACGTTTTCCGGGCCGGATCCAGCCCCGCAGGCGCTTTCATTCGATCCAAGGGATGACACTGAGCAGGAGGGCGTGGAGCGCCTGGAGGTGACACTGCAGTCGAACGATGGTGTTGTGGCGGCCCCGCAGACGTTCACGCTCTGGCTCCTCGACGACGCGACGGCGCAGGGGCCGGTGGTGGGGGACGAAACTGGCAACTCCCTTATCGATCAGCTTCAGCAAACCTACGGCAATCCATCCACGCTGGGCTACGACGTTGCCCGAGATACGATGTTCGCGGTGGTGTACGGGGCCCAAAACGACTCCCTCCGAGGCGTGTACACGAACTTTGCGAAATACATCCCCGCCGATGCCGATCCCACCGTAGCGGCGTGCAACAACGAACCCAGCACGTGCACGGGCCCGGAAGACATCAACACCGAGCACGCATGGCCGCAGAGCGAGGGCGCCGGAGAAGAGCCGGCCCGTAGCAACATGCACATCTTATTCCCGGCCCGGGCCGATATAAACACCGCCCGGAGCAATAACCCGTACGGCGACATTCCGGATCCGGAGACGGACGAGTGGTTCGTTCGGGACCGGTCCCAAACGGAGCCGCCTCCGGAGGCTGACCGACCGCGCTGGAGCGAGACAATCAGCACCCAATTTGAGCCGCGGCACGATGTGAAGGGGGACGTGGCTCGGGCCATATTTTATTTCCGGACGGTGTACCCGAACCGGGCAAATCAATCATTTTACGAGACCCAGCGGGAAACCCTTCTTGACTGGCATCAGAAGGATCCGGTCGACGCCGCGGAGATGCGACGCAATATTCGGCAGGCGAGTTACCAGGACAACAAGCTAAATCCGTTTGTGGTGGACCCGTCGCTGGTGGACCGGGCGTACGGAAGTGGGGCAGATGCAGGAATCCCGACCAATCTCACAGCGAACTCGGAAGAGGATGCGGTGTCGCTCTCGTGGACGGAGTCGACGGGCGTGGCGGAAGGGTACCACGTGTATCGGTCGCCGACTGCGTTTGGTCAGCCGTCGGAGGCTACACGACTGACCGACTCACCGGTGTCGGAGACGGAATACACGGATGCGGCAGGAAAGCTAGGAGACCGGTACGTGTACGCCGTGACGGCGGTGGAGCCGGACGGAAAGGAAACGGCTCTATCGGACCGGGTAACGGGTGTATTTTATCCGAACACCGTATCGGTCACGGTGGATCGCGCGTTCGGCGATCCAAGCACGGGGGATAGCTACCGCCTCGTGGCCCTGCCGGGTCAGGTCGATCAGGCTCTCGCGTCGACGCTTTCCGGGGAGGCGGGCATCGAGTGGCAGGCGTACTGGGACAACGGCAGTGACCAGGAGCCCTTCGTCAAGTTCGACGGCGGCGATCAGTTTGACTTCCGGCCCGGCCGCGGCTTCTGGGTCCTGAGCACGAGCGACTGGTCGGTACGAGATACGATCAGCACCGTTGCTCTGGAGAATGGAGCAACTACGATTCCGCTTCATGAGGGCTGGAATATCATTTCCAATCCGCTTCCGATCGACGTAGACTGGACGGATGTGGATGATGCCCATGACGGTTCGCTCCAACCCCTCCAGGGTTGGAACGACGGGTCCTTCCGGCCGTCGTCAACCTTTGTCTCGGCAACGGAAGGGAAGGCGTACTACTTTCTCAACGACCAGGGGCTGGAACAGCTCACGGTTCCGGTGCCTCCGGCCGACGGGGCCTCAACAACCGCGGCCCGGGCGCGCCGGATGCAACGGGCAGTGGAGGTGGTGGCCCGGCGAGAAGGCGGGCCCGAAGCACAGATCCGAGTGGGGGAACACCCCGCAGCCGCCGACGGGAAAGATGGGCAAGACCATGTGGCCCCGCCGTCGCGGTTTGCGGATCTGTCCCTGTCCGTCCGGTCGCCGTTCCCGGATGCGGTGCCCGAGCGACAGGATCAGCTGGCGCGAGATGTACGTCCTACGGGAACGCCGGGCCAGACGTACACCCTTGAGCTCCGAGCCGACACGACGGGGCCGGTGACGCTGCGTGCGGCGTCACTCCCGCAGTCGCCGCAGGTGGACGTGTCCCTTGTTGATCCGGCGACCAGTCGTTCCCACGACCTACGGACTGACGGACCGATGACCCTTACGGTGGGCCCGGATCCGTCCCGCATTCAGCTCCTGGTGGGACGCCCGTCCTACGTGGCGTCTGAAGCCGACGAGCGTCTTCCGCAGAGCCTCACGGTGCAGGCCCCGGCGCCCAATCCATTCCGCAACCAGATCACCTTGAAGTACGCCCTGCCGGAGGCGCAGGACGTGACCGTCGCCGTCTTTGACCTTTTGGGACGGCGGGTGCGCACCCTGGTGGAGGGGCGCCAAGAGGCCGGCCCCCATCGTGTGAACTGGGATGGAATGAATGCCTCGCAGCGTCAGCTGGCCAGCGGGGCGTACTTCCTCCGCGTATCGACCGACGAAAAGCAACACGTCGAGAAGGTCGTGCTCGTCCGGTGAGGCAGACTCTCTACGCCGTCTGGTCCACAAGCTGTCTTGGGTTTTATGATTAACCGCTCGCTGTTTCCGGCCGTCGTACGAATAGGGATTCTTACAGCCATTGGAACTGGGCTTCTTCTTTTGCCGGGGTGCGACGGTGGAGGAACGTCCTCGGAGCCGCCGTCGCCGCCCACAAGTGTCCAGGCGACCACCCAGGACGGGAGCGTCAGCTTGACATGGGAAAGCGGGGCAGATGCATCGGGGTACAATGTCTACCGGAGCACCGGCTCATTTTCGGGTGCCCCTGGGACCCCAGTAAACGGAGACACCCCGACTGGGCAGCCCACACTGACGGACGATGCGGTTGACACCGGGACGCGCTACTACTATCGGGTAACCGCGGTGGGGGAGGGCGGAGAGAGCGATCCCTCCGCGGAAGTCAGCATTCGCCCCTTTCCGTCCCCACCCCCACGGCCCTGAACGTATCCTTCAACCCCCTGCGGACGGAGGCTAGACCCTGTCAGAAGGACGTTGTGGATCGTGTAGGGAGTGGGTAACATCGGCGTCCCGTCCCTGCGTGTGCGGATCAGGCGCTCTTTTGGGACTTAGAAATGAGTCCACCGAGCCGAAGCAGTGCCTAGGCCGTTGCTGTCTGGTTGGCAACGGCGGGCTGCGGCGCGTCCCTGTCCGGTAGCACAAGTGCCCCTTCCCCGATGACGCATTCCACGACCGATATTCTCGTGCTGGGCTCCGGCATCGCGGGCCTGTCCGCCGCCCTCGGGGCCGCCCGGGAGGGCGCCGCCGTCACCCTGGCCACGAAGGCGACGCAGCCCGAAGGCGCCTCCACGTGGTGGGCCCAGGGGGGCATCGCGGTGGCCCGCACAGCGCCGCGCCAGTTCAAGGAGGACATCCACACGGCCTCCAGCGGCACGAGCGACCCCGAGGCCCTCGACGTGCTCGTGCAGAACGCCGACGCCGCCGTGCGGGACGTGCTCATCGACACGCTCGGGGTGGACTTCGACACCGGGGGCGACGGCGCGTCGTTTCACTATGGACGCGAGGCCGCCCACTCCGAAGACCGCATCCTGCACGTCGACGCGTCGACGGGGCGGCACATTCACGAGCCGTTCCTCAGCTACCTCGCCGCCCACGACCGCGTGGAGATTCGGGGGGACACCGCCGCGATCGACCTGCTGGAGCAGGACGGCGACGTCCACGGCGCCCTGCTCAAATCGGGGGACGCGGTGCAGCGCCTCCACGCGGGGGCGACCGTCCTGGCCACCGGCGGCATCGGGGCCCTCTACAGCCGCTCTACGAACCCCGGGGGGGCGACGGGGGACGGCATCGCGATGGCGCACCGCGCCGGGGCCGCGACGGCCGACATGGAGTTCGTGCAGTTCCACCCGACCGTCTGCGTGGCGGACGGCGACCCGTTCCTGGTGAGCGAGGCGGTGCGGGGCGAGGGCGCGGTCCTCCGCGACGCGAATGGGGAGC
>Ga0207753_1000814_pt1 | contig 11349 bp, 17 predicted proteins | sample PonA233FremontCA_2_FD_187273 | JGI IMG/M metagenome (GOLD analysis project Ga0207753, IMG submission 187273) | Salt pond sediment microbial community from Fremont, CA, USA - Pond A23 Sediment 3 (SPAdes) | ecosystem: Environmental > Aquatic > Non-marine Saline and Alkaline > Saline | place: USA...
GGCGTGTTAGCTCGACGACTCGTTGGTCATCGACTCGTTGCCCATCGACTCGTCCTCGGTCGACTCGCCGCCGTCGGTGGTCTCGTTATATGGACTCGGTTCGAACGTAATTCATACTGAATTATCAGTCTGGATCTGCGGATGAGGAAGCAATAATCACCGCTATTACGATCGACTGTGGTGGTGGGCTGGGAGCGTGGCATAGCCGTCGCTGGCGCAGGGGTCACTGGGCGTAGACGGCCACAACTGCGAGAAAGATGTTCAGAGTGCGTTACAGGCTGACTGCGTTACGGTTGACCAGCGAGTCAGGGACTCGGAGTTCGGTCACTGTCGACGCGCCGGGGGCGGTCGTGAGCGTCACCGAAACACGGGTGCCGCCTTCGAGCGTGCCACCGAGAGACTGGTTGGCGCTGAAGTTGAGCAGGTAGCGGTCGCTTCGGTCGGTGATCACCGTATCGTCGGTCGAAGCGGTGATCGTTCCGATACTGCTGCCACTGTCGGTCCCGTTGACCACGTCAGTGATGACCTCTTCGCTGGTTACGAACTCGTAGGTCACGTTTTCGAGCTGAATGTCGCCTGCACCCGGTGCTTTCGTCACCGTGAGGTTCACTCCAGTAACAACGTCTTCCCCTCCGACATTCTCAACGACGCCGGTTGCACTCTGGATCTGAATGCGGTCGGCGACCTGCTGTGCGGACTCCTGACCGGTCGCTTCGGCCTGCGTCTGGAGCAGCCCAGCCGTATTAATCAGTACCCCTGCTGCAATCGCCGCCACGAGCACCATCGCAATGAAGACAATGAGTGTCCCAATCCCAACCTGACCTCGATCTGTATTGTTGATCATGTTTCGTCTTGTGGCCTATAGACCGTCCACCCCATAGGCATTAGATTAGGTATTTTATTTAATCCAATTAAGTATGTCCACTCAGATATCAGTCGTGATTTTTGGAGCAACGTAACCATGTATGGATCGCACACGGTCGGGACTTACAGCGGCGAAGTCGACCCGACGAGCACGGACAGGGCAGTATCCGTGTCACACAGAACGACAACAACTGGGCTGTCGATCGTTGGCTGATCAACACTGAAGGAAGTATGGGACCGCCGAGAGTCGAACTCAGGTCCTACGGACCCCATCCGCAGAGGATACCACTACCCCACGGTCCCGCACCCGAACGAATGCGAGGCAGTTGTTTAATACCTTCGTTTCGTCGACCCACTCCTGTCATGCGGTTTGCCACCGCACAACAGCCACCTTATCCGTCGACCAGCTCACACACGGTTTCGTGGGCACCGATCACCATCGAAGGGACGACGAGCATGAACAGGTGTTCCTCGATAGGGATACCGGCCACCTCGACGCCGGTCCGAAGCGGGATTTCGAAGACGCCCGCTTCCAGCGTGTAGCGATCCCACAGGTAGCCGAGCGGATACAGCGCAAGGATGGTCCGGGCTGCCCGCCGCTCGGCACCGCTCCGCCGAAGCAGTGCTGCCGCCACCAGTCCCCAGAACAGTTCGGTGACGAGGTAGGTGTACCGACCGAATACGGAGATGTCGACGCCCATACCTCGTAGCTGTCGCACAGCCGCAAAAAACTCCGGTCGACAGGAACTCACCCAGTCGCCGACAGCTGACGGGACAATGCCGGATTATACTTATTTGTATTTCGGACGCTCTGTCCACAGTTTCGAATCGAATATCATCTTTCTCGGCGTAGTCATTGGTGGATCAGAGTCTGATTCGGCCGATTCAGTTTGTTCTGTCGAACTCATTTCGTATGGTACTCATACACACACCAATATAAATCTGTGTGTTAGAAACAGAACATGAAGGGGAGATCGAACAACTACCGAAGCGGCCGAAACCACGCCGCAACCACGAGTACGGCCAGAAAGACGTAGGAGCCACGGATCAACAGCATCGTCGCGTGTTTCGCGTCGGCCTTCCGGGAGACCGCGAACACCGCCGCGAAAACCACGGATGCGCCCGCGGCTGTCGGTGGAAAAACACCGACGGACGCCAGCAGGACCACGACCCCCATCCCGGTAGCCATCAACAGATGGGCGAGCCGTCTCGCCCGCTGGCGGCCGAGAACCACTGCCACCGTCCGTTTGCCGATCGACCGGTCGTAGGTGTAGTCGGTCGCGTCGTCGACGGTCTTGATTCCACAGAGGATCGTCGTGAAGACCGCGGCGTAGGCCACGACCGGCAGCGTCAGCGTCGACGTCTGGACGTAGAACCCACCGAGAAGGGCGATCCCGATCCCGGCCGGGTAGCCCGCAGTCGCACCGACCGGGTGGAGATCCAACTGTGGGGCGTGGAGATAGCCGATCACCCACCCCGGCAGGGTGAGCAGCGCGGCAACCGGGTCGACCAACACCCCAAGCCCAAGACAGCCCACAAAGAAGGCGACCGAGGCCCCGATGAGGCCGACCCGACAGCCGCGAGCCGACAGCGGGTGGTCGTCGTCTTCGCCCCGAAGGTGGAAGTCGACGTAGCCATCTTTGACGTGGGCGACGTACAGCGCACAGAACGCCGTCGCCATATGGAGGACGGCGAGGCCGACCGCGAAGTCGACCGCGAGGACGGCCCCGAACGCCGAGGCAGCCACCGGCGGGAGCATGAAGACGGGGTGGATCTGCGAGCGGAACGCCTCGAAAACCGCAGCCGGACCCTCCCCGTGGCGGGCGAGTGACATATGACTCCCTAACGACAAGTTCCGCAAAGAGTGTTCCCCCGCCGTCGACTGAATACCCGAACGAATCAGACCAACACGCGTTCGAGGTCGACGACGATCCCGCTGTCGGCGTCGGAGTCGCCGACCAGCCGCCCCAGACAGACCGCACTCCCGTCGGGCGTGTAGCAGGCGACGAGCGCGTCGTCGTCGATCTCGTCGGCGGCCCGGATCACACCCGGCGCATAGACCGGTGCGCCGGTGGCGACCTCGCGGGCCGCCGAGGGAGCGATCTCGACGCTCGGAAGATGAGTCAGCGCGCGCTCGGCTGGCTGGACGATCTCCCGCAGGAGTTCCTCGTCGCCCTCGCGGGCGAATTCGAACGCGTCGGTGAACGACTGGAGGGTGACGAGCGTGGTGTCGTCGAAGGGATCGGTCGCCGTGCGACGCAGATGACCCATGTGTGCGCCGGTGCCGAGGGCCAGTCCGAGGTCGTGACAGAGCTTGCGGACGTAGGTCCCGCTTTCGCACTGGATCCGGATGAGAGCTTGGCGGTCAGTCCGATCGAGCAGTTCGAGTTCGTAGATCTCTCGGACACGTAGTCGACGACTAACGGCACTTTTCCGGGGGGGTTTCTGGTAGAGTGGGGCCTCGAACTCCCCGAGTACGGATTCGAGATTCGTGGGTGCGGGGCCGTGGAGTTCGAGCACCGAGACGTACTCCTTGCGGCCTTCGAGGAACACCTGTGCCATCCGGGTGGCATCGCCTAACAGCATTGGTAGGCACCCAGTAACTTTAGGGTCAAGGGTTCCGGCGTGGGCCGCACGGTCGACACTCGGTCCGTCGGGAGCGAGGTCGACTGCGGCCTCAGCAGCGAGATCACGGACCCAGCCGGCGACCTGATGGGCCGAGGGACCGGCGGGCTTGTCGAGGTTGATGACGCCAAAGGCGAGCAACTCGGCGGCCGATCGGTCGGCGGGTGGGGCTCGAAGCGGGTCAGTCATCGGTGAAGGGTCGACACATAGTCAGAAATCGTAGACGACGCCTTCGACGGTCGCTTTCCCCTCGTCGTCGTCGGGGTCGAAGGCCTCGATAGCGGTGGCAAGGACGTGCTGCATCGATGACGGGCCCCAGCGGGCGGTGTTGCAGGTGATATCGTAGATCGTGAGGTCCTTGATATCGATGTTGTAGTACTCCTTGTAGCGGAGGGCCTCGCTGTTCTCCCGGCGGGAGGTCTCCTGGCGGGCGACCTCGACCGGTTTTTCCTCGCGGTCGGCGATACGCTCGGCGCGGATCTCGCGGGGTGCATCGAGCCAGAGCTTGATGTCGGCGTGGTCGGCGGCCAGCCAGCCAGCCAGCCGAGATTCGAGCAGCACGTCGTCACGTTCGAGGGCGATATCCCGGAGTCGACGGTCGAGATCCCGGTCGATCTGTTCGTCCTCCTCGGCGAGTTCGTTGAACTCCACCGGCGAGAGACCCCGTTCGGCAGCGAGTTCGCGGAAAATGTCACCGCCGCTGATGTGGTCGAGACCGAACCGGTCGGCGAGGGCGGCGGCGTTCGTACTCTTGCCGCTGCCGGGCGGCCCAGAGACCGTTAGTAACATACTAACTCTCTTGGGGTCCGGCTAAAAGAGATTGTCCTTCGGCACCGCCATGGGCTGTGGTGGCGTCGCATGCGGTGTACGGTCGACGCGAGCTGACAGGACGAACAGTCAGGATAGTTGCGCCGCGATGTCAGCTTCAGTAATAATCCCGACCGTGTTGCCGCCGTCGGTGACCATGACCGCCTTGTAATGTTCCAGCAGGTTCCGGATCTCGTCGACAGTCGCGTCGGTCGCCACCGTCGGGAACGACTCGCTCATCACCTCGCTGACCGGGTGGTCACCCACGTCCTCGCCAGCCCGGATCACGTCGCCTTGGCTGATCGAGCCGACCGGAATCCCGCTCTGGAGGACGGGCAACTGGGAGTAGGCTTCGGCTTTCATCGTCTCGATCGACTCCCGGACCGAATCGTCGGGCGCGACATTGACGACGTCCTCGTGCATGAGATCCGCGGCGCGGACGACTTCGCCTTCGGCCTCATCGAGGGCGTTGACGATCCGGCGCAGCGTCGACAGTCGCGGGTCGACGTCCCCACCTTCGATACGAGCGATCAACGGTTGGGAGACACCTGCAGCCTCGGCGAGCGAGCTCTGGGTCAACCCGAGAGCGGTTCGCTGCTCCCTGAGATCCTGTGGCGTCGGCAGTTCCATACGCCACTATAACTCGAAGTTATTTGAAAAGCTTTCGTCAGTGGCAGTCGATGGTCAGCGAGTCGCAAAAAGCGGTCTACTGGTCGTCCTCGTCGGGGTCGGTCTCGATGACGTCGATCACCGACAGCGGAACGTCCCGGAGCGCGCCGCCGACCTCGCTTTTGGCGATGCGGGAGGCGTGTTCGACGCTGTCGGCGTTGAAGATATCGATCTCTAAAAGCAGGCCGACCAGCGCGGTGTCAGCGGCGATAAATCCGGAATCGAAGGGCTCGCCGCAGGCCGGACAGCCGGTGACGCCGACCTCGACGTCGACGTACTCTTTGCCCTTTTCGTTGAGCCGCTTCCCCGCGGAACTCACCGCAACCCCGATCGCATCGTCGATATCCTCCACATCACGAACCAACCACGCCGCCTCCATCGCAACGAGATAGTTACTCATTACGCAGTCGATGGGCCGGAGGGTTTCGTGTCTTGTGGTTCCGCCGCGCCACGCGAACCGCTGTCAATCAGCGTGATACTCGTCGCCACAAATAGGCGCAAGGCAGCGACTGGATTCTCATAACTTATGAGAATCACGCCCGTGAGCCACGCCGATTACGGCTGACCAGCCCCGAGACACCCAGTCGAATTGGAGTCGACGCAACTGGAGTTTAATCGCAAGACTGCGTCGAGGTGGTCGCGGTAGCGACCGAGAAAGGTTTATATACAAGTGCGCAAGCTTCGGATGTACGGTTATGATAGAATCGGCCACTCGGTTCACCGTGTTCGCCCTGTACCAGCTCACCGTCCTGTTCGGTATCCTCATGCTGCCGGTCGCGCTCGTCGCCCGTCGACTCGGGATCAACCTCCCGATGGGCGAGCTGATCGAGCGTCTGGATTCGGCCTACGACCAAGCAGCTGCCTAACTCTCTCACCAAGTACTATACTCGTTGTCACCCTAAGGGTGGTATGTCTCTCCGGAAACTGCTCGGCTCGGCGCTCGCTGGAGTCGGTGGAATCGTCGCGCTCAACCGTCGGCTACGCTCGCGTGCGGGGGCCCTTCCGCCAGCACTCGACGGCCGCCAAGCGGAGTATCGCTGGCGCGGGATCGATGTCGCCTACACCGAGGCTGGCGATCCCGAAGACCCCGACCTCGTTTTGCTCCACGGTCTCAATGCTGCTGGCTCCAGCGGCGAGTTCCGCGAGCTCTTCGATGCGTTAGCCGCCGACTACCACGTCATCGCTCCTGATCTCCCCGGATTCGGCCGCTCGGGTCGACCGCCGCTGAACTACTCGTCGACGCTCTACACCGAGTTCGTCGACGACTTCCTCGCGGAGTTCGATTCGCCCGCAGTCATCGCCTCCTCGCTGACTGCGGCCTACACGCTGGGTGCAATTACCGAGGGCCGGAACGATCACGCTATTAGTGACCTCCTACTTATCTGTCCGACCGCAGTCGCCGGACCCCAGCCACCCAAGCAGTGGCTCCGCGAACTGATTCGCGCACCCGTCGTCGGTGAGGGGCTGTTCAATCTCATCGCCTCCAAGCCCTCGATCCGGTACTTCAACGCCGATCACGGCTACTACGATCCGACAAAGGTAACTGAAGAATGGCAGGATTACGAGTGGCAGACCGCCCATCAGCCGAACGCCCGCTTCGCTCCGGCGTCGTTCATCAGCGGCTACCTGAATAGTGAGGTCGACCTCGCCGAGTCAATTCGGTCGCTCGACGCACCGACAACGATCGTCTGGGGCCGGGACGCCGATATCACCCCGTTGTCGGATGGCCGAGCGTTGGCCGACGAGGCAGATGCGACGCTCGTCGTCTTCGACCGAGCGCTGCTGCTCCCGCACGTCGAGTTCCCCGAGCAGTTCCTCGATGTGGTCGACGACTGGGTCGACGCCGATGCGGCTGCCGAACCGACCACGAACTGATCGGGCGGGCCGAAAACGGACCACAACCTGACTACGCAGGCCGGAAGACGACTACTCGGTCGTCTGTCGTCTCACGCCTCTCGACTGTCACGGTCATCTCGTCGCCTACGCCGACGGCATCGAGGTCGACGCCGCGGACGATCCCGGTGAGTCCAACCGGGCCGAAGTCGACGACCGCACTGATATAGGGTGTGTCGTCGGCGAACTTCGTCGCCCCGACGTGGACGACTGTGTAGGTTTCGATCGTGCCGGTCTCGGGCAACAGTTCCCGTGTGAGGTCGGTCGACCCCGAACGGGGACAGACCCGCCGGGGCGGCAGCGAGCCGTCTCCCTCGGGCGACCGGAGGTAGAACCCCTCGCCGGATTCGATCGCATCGAGCCACTCGTCGTGGGTCGCCGCCTCGTCGTGAGTGTGATGTGTCATTGATCGACCTCCAAGACGTGAACAACCGCACTGGCGACAGTGCCGCCCGCATTGTGCGCAACGCCGATAGTGGCGTCGTCGACAGCGTCGCTGTTGGGATGATCTCCCCGCAGCAACCGGGTGATCTCGGCGATCTGACTCCCGCCGGTCGCCCCGACCGGGTGGCCCTTCGCCTTCAGGCCGCCCGAGAGATTGATCGGCGTCTCGCCGTCGGCGATCGTTCGACCCTCGCGGGCCGCCGAGATGCCTTCGCCCGGCTCAAAGAGACCGAGGCCCTCGATAGCGAGTACTTCGGCGATCGTAAAGCAGTCGTGGACCTCCGCGAAGTCGACGTCATCGGCAGTGATCCCGGCGTCGTCGTAGGCCTCGGCGGCGGCGATCTCGGTGGCTGGCGTCTGGGCCATCGCTTCGCGGTCCTGCAGGGCGAGGTTGTCGCCGCCCTGTCCAGTGCCGGTGATCGAGACCGGGGCATCAATATTGTTAGTCACCGCATACTCTTCTGAAACGAGAAGCACGGCGCTCGCACCATCGGTGATCGGACAGGCATCGTAGAGATGCAGTGGGGTTGCGACGGGGGGACTGTCGAGGGCCTGCTCGACGCTGATTTCGTTCTGGTACTGGGCGAACTCGTTGTCGACGGCGTTGGCGTGGTTCTTGACGGCGATGTGAGCGAGATCCTCGCGCTCGCCGCCGAAGCGTTCGAAGTAGGCCCGCGCCATCAGCGCATACGCACTCGGGAAGGTGACCCCAGCCCGTACCTCGTACAGTTCGTCGGCCGCGATCGCCAGCGCCGCGGTCGCCTGCCCCGTATCGAGGGTGGTCATCCGCTCCATTCCCCCGGCGAGGATCACGTCCGCTTCACCGGATCGGATCGTCCGGACCGCCTCCCGGATGGCAACCCCTGCCGAGGCACAGGCCTCCTCGTAGCGCGTGGCCGGACAGGTCAGGCCAGCGGCTTCGGCCATCAGCGGGGCCTGGTGGCCCTGATCCTCGGCGAGTGCGCCCATGAAGTTGCCGTAGTTGAGCTGGTCGACGTCGCTCCGTTCGACGCCAGCGTCCTCAAAAGCCGCCAGCGAGGCCGCCGCGAACAGCTCACGCCCGGCGCGGTCGCCGTGAGCGCCGAACGGCGTCAGCCCGACACCGGCAATTCGGACAGTGGTCATACCGGCCTGTTGGACCGAGCGTGGTAAAACCTTGGCTCACCCCTACTCACCGGTCGACTGGCGTGACAACAGGCCCGACCGGTCGGGAGTTCCGCCAATCGATTGGACGATAGTAGTCAGTGGATAACAGAACCGTAGGAGCTGGCTACCAGCCTGTTTTAGCCGATATACCGCAGCTCGTCGTCGGGCATCACTTGCTGTTGTTGCTGGGACTGCATCTCCTGAATCTTGCCGACGACTTCCTCCATCTCCTCGGCGCGATCTTCCAGCGAGCTGAAGTCGACCTCGAAGCAGATGACTTCTTGGAGGACTTCGAGCACCGCTTGGGCGCTTTTGGGGTCGACGAGATAGCCGCTGGTCTCGCCCATCAGACAGGTGGCGTCCAGTCCACGGCGCTCGCCGAGACCCAGAATGAGGCCACTCACGCCGACGATGCCGCCAGCAGGCTCATCGGAACGGAACTCCACGTCGGCGGCTTCGAGCGGTTCCTTGAGATCGGCACTGGTCACCGCTCCGAGAACGGTGTACTCCTCGACGAGTTCGCCGGTCGGGACGCCACCGAGCGCGTAGGCGTGGTCGACGCCGAACTCCTCGGCGACATCCAACAGCGCCGAGGTGAGTCTGTAGTGTCCGGCGTTGGTCGAGGCCTGGTGGTCGCCGGTCAACACGAGGAGATCAGCACCGTCTCCCGGCGTCTCGATGGCGTGGAACTCGGCGGCCGTGAGCTCGGTGACGCCCTCGTCGTCGACGGTCACCTGTGGGGGAAACTCGTCGGCGTAGACGCGGCGGACAGCCTCGCTGTCGAACTCCTCGACGAGGTGTTCGGCGACGAGCTTGCCGATATGGCCGACGCCCGGTAACCCCTCGATGAGAACAGGATCGGAGAGAGATCGCTCCGCAACGTGCTCGATATCGATTTCGTCCATACCCCTTACTCGCGTGCGCGCCGCTTAAGAGAGCGTCGGTACTCGCCGTAGGGGTCCTCGGGGCTGAACGGCGCTGGCGCGCTGTTTTCGGTCGACCCGCCGCAGACCGGACACGTCTCGCCGAGACTGTAAACGGGGCGGTCGTGTTGGGACTGCCAGTCGGTACAGACCCGAATGTCGGACTTCATTCCTGGTCACCTTCCGCCTCGTCTACTCGTCGTCTTCGCGCCGCTCGCGGTGGTAGTCGCCGGAGCCGCCAGCGGCCGTGATCGCTTTCTTGGCGCGGTCGGCACTCGCTTCGAGCTCCCGCTCGGCGGTTTTGTAGTCCGGTGCACGGACTTTGATCCGGTACTCCGGCGAGCCGACGTAGGACACCGAGAGTTCGATCTCCATGGGGATCTCGCCGTTGCCCTCGGCGGCCTTCAGTGCCTCCTTGACAGCGTCGACACCGTCGGGACTCGGGCATTCGAGGTCGACGTAGCCGGTGACGTTGACGTAGGGCACCGAAACGTTCTCGCGGGCGGTCTCGACGATGGCGTCGACCTCCTCGCTGTCGAGGTCGGTGTCGTCGAGGGCTTCCTCGCCGTGGATCGCCGCCTCCTCGAAGGCGTCGTACAGCGAGTCGAACTCCGCCAAGAGGCCGTTGGCGACCGCGCCGTAGGTCTCGTCGTCGACGTCCTCGCCCAGCGCAAGGAGCATCCAGTTGTCGGCCTTCTGTTCGTTTTTCCACTCCTGGATCTTTTCCTTCCGTTGGTGTTCGTTGACGTCCTTGATCGAGAGATCGATCTGCTGGGAGCCCTCTTTGACATCGAGGACTTTGGCGACGACGGTCTGTCCCTCGCGGACGTGGTCGCGGACGTTCTTGATCCAGCCGGAGGCGACCTCGCTGATGTGGGCGAGCCCGCGTTTGTCTTCGTACTCTTCGAGGTCGACGAAGACCCCGAAGTCGGTGATTTCGTCGACTTTTCCGACGACGAGGTCGCCCGTCTGGGGCCAGCCACTGTATTTCATTTTGAATTAGCTCTTTCGGTCAGCAGTAGGGTTATCGCGCTTCGACGGTCTCGACGATCTCGTGGTCGATCTCGGCCATCCCGCCGGTCGGGGTGGCCAGCGTAGTCCCGCAGACCGCACAGGAGACGGCGGTCGCGGACTTCTCGAAGACGATCTGTTCGTTCTCACAATCGCTGCATTTGACGCGGACGTAGTTGCCTGCCATAGTTACTCCTGGAAGGTGAGTCGGCCAGCGCGCCATCCTTTGCGGACGTGGGCCTTGCCGCAGTCGCTGCACCGGTAGGTGAGGTTGGTCTTCTTGGTGGGTTTGTCGCCACCGGGCACCTTCGAGAACTTGCCTGCGTTCCCGATCGTCGACTTCGCGCGGCGTCGCTGGCGGTCTTGGACCTTTTTCATCCCTGTCGAGCGGCCCGTACGGACCTTTTCGACCTCGTGTTCCTGGTGGGTGTCGCAGTGCGGACAGTACGTATTCATTCGGCGTGGCATTTCCATAGTGAGATCTACCTTGGCGGTGGTTTGGTATGGGCCGTTAAAACCCGTTTGGTTCGAATCGCCCGCGAGAGCCGGGGTTCGTGGGAGATATTCCCATACAGCAACCGGTCAGACGCGCGGTCGGCGCTCCCCGTTCCGAAGCCATTAAACGCCGACCAGTCGAAAGATCGGGTATGCAGCAGCTCATCGTCAACGGGGACCCCGGCATCCGCAAGGGCGCGATCATCGACTACGATGGGAAAGAGCAGGTCTGTTTCGGCATCCAGCGACAGGGCGACTGGCACGGTCCCGACGAGGTCCAGCTGTGGTGTACCATCGGCACCGAAGACGAACACGAGACCTACGAGAAACGGGAGTACGTCCCCCACTGGCTAGAGGTCGACACCATCGACGCCGACGCCCTCGACGTGGTGAAAGCCCGCAGCAAACTCTCGGTCTGATTCTATTCGGTCGACGACGAGAGATTCGTCAGCAGACGGTCGACGACGGGAGA
>Ga0207753_1000815_pt1 | contig 11344 bp, 11 predicted proteins | sample PonA233FremontCA_2_FD_187273 | JGI IMG/M metagenome (GOLD analysis project Ga0207753, IMG submission 187273) | Salt pond sediment microbial community from Fremont, CA, USA - Pond A23 Sediment 3 (SPAdes) | ecosystem: Environmental > Aquatic > Non-marine Saline and Alkaline > Saline | place: USA...
ACTGCTCGGTGTCGAGGATCGCTACGTGAAAGTCGTCGTCGGAGCCGGGGATCGGCAGCCCGCCGGGGTTCACGCGGACAGTGCCATCCCGGGCTTCGAGGGTACGCTCGTGGGTGTGGCCATGGAGGACGTAGTCGTACTCGCCGCTGTCGACCAGCGCCTCCCGCAGGAGTTTGTTGGTGCCGTGGTAGACCGCAATCGAGACGCCGTCGACCGTGAGCCGCCCACACTCGCCCATGTACGTGCCGAACTCGTCGACGGTCTTCGAGAGCGCCCACTCGCCGTCGTTGTTGCCGCGAACGGCGTAGAACTCGAAGTTGTCGCTATCGAACGGAGTCGCCGAAAACGGCGCGACGATGTCGCCGCAGTGGATGACGCGCGCTACGCCTTCGGATTCGAGGAAGTCGACGGCTCGGTCGACGAACGCGAGGTTGTCGTGCGTGTCGGAGACGATGCCGAGTTGCATATCGAAGCGGTCGTCTGCAAGCCCTAAGAAACCTATCCGTGCTGTCGAGCGGTCGACTCACTCGGAGGTCTCCGGCGTGGCTCTCCAACCGGATACCGTCCGCTCCCGGGCGAGAAAAGCGGCAAAATACAGACTCGTCGCCAGCAACACACCAGTCGCGGCGTCGTTGAGGAGCGAGCGTGCCCCCGGAGCTAGCTCCGCGATTAGTAGCACCGCGAGAAAGACAGCCACGACAAGCAACGCCCGGCCGCCGGTGCCGATGCGATGAAACCAGTCCTCGACGCCTTCGGTTGCGAGGGAGGCAGTTGTTAGGACGAAGACGATAGCGACCGTTGATAACGAGGAGACATGAGCGACCATATTCGGTAGCAGTGTCACCGCAATGATGCCGACAAAGAGCAGTTCGCTCCAGGAGGGAGGTCGATCCGGAAAGTACGGCTCGAAATCGCGGATGGCCATGGAATTCTGTTCAATCTACTGAACAAAAAGCATGTCCCCACGGGTGGAGCCGCGGCAGCGCGGAACGGCATCAGTTCGCAACATCGATAAGCAGTTCGACGCCCAGTAGGCCGTCGCCGGTCGGCGCACGAATGTACACGCTGTCAGCGATCGAGACGTAGTCGAAGTCGACTTCGTCCGTCCCGCCCGATAACCATCGCCGCTGACCACCGAGAAACAGCCGGTAGCCAGATGGTGACCCATCACTCCGTTTCGTCCCAGTTCACCCGCCAGCCCGATACTGTCCCGGCCCACATGAGATGTGCGATGAGATAGACGAACGTCGCCACCATCCCACCGACTCCGAAATCCCTGACGAGACTGCTCGAAAGCGGTCCTGTTCGAACTACTGACAGGACCGCGAACATGAACAGACCAATGACGATCGCGCGACCGACAGCTCCGATCCGTCGATACCAGCGACCCACCCACCTGCCGAAGGCTGTCCTCGCAATCGGACCGACAGCGAACGGCACCGATAGAAAGCCCACCACGAACATGGGCCACGACATCGTCGACGGGGAGAGCAGATCCGGGAATATCGCAACGGCAACGAACACGGCAATGATGACTTCAGTCCACGTCGGCGGCCGGTCCGGGAACCACTTCGAGACAGCGAGCTGAAACGTCATCACTGTCTGTCCTGTCAGCCCACCTGTTAAAAAAGCTGTCTGTGGATTCTAACGGACCGCGTGCTGGCCAGCCGTTACTCGGCAGCCTCAACCAGCAATTCGACGCCCGAAACCCCCTGTCACTGTCGGCTCAGTCGAGTGTGATCCACGCCAACACCGCTAGCGCGAGGGTCTCGACCACGTGGAAGACGACCATCGCCTGCCACGCAGGATCGGGAACCTGCGTGCTGAACCACACCGTCAGCACCGGATCGAGCGAGTAGACGTACAGCGCGAAGGCGTTCTCGACGAGCAGGAGCCCCGCGAACATCGCCAGCCCGAGGGTGTGTTTCGAGCGGAACTGTCGGTAGTTCCGCAGCCAGATCCCACCGAGCACACAGATACACACCACGTTAGCAGTGGTCGACACCTGTGCGACGGTGAGCCAGAGACTCATTGCAGCCGCTCCCGGTGTCGGCTGGCAGTCGGTGTGCTGTTGGTGGGCTCTGTCATGGTGAATCGAGTGCGTTGGATGCCGACCCGGTCGACCTGATGCGTCGGGAGAGGCCCGCGATAGCGTCAGCGGAGAGGCGGGACCAGTATTCAGTGTTCAGTGTTCGACCGCGCTACTCCTCGACGATGAACTGGCTGGCGACCTCGACGACCTCGTCCATCGTCATCGACTCGTCGACGCCGTCGGGGAACGGCGACTCGGCGTTGAGTTCGTTGAGGAACGCGGCGTGGCGGGCCTCGACGCTGTGAATACCGATCGCGGCATCGAACACGTCATCATTCGAGACGGTCGGGGCGGCACCGGCGTAGGCTGCCACGCCGGTGTTTTCGAGGGCTTGGGCCACGCCGAAGAACTCGCTGGGTGTCTCGTAGCCGAAGTCGTAGCTCGCCTCGCCGACCGGGTCGCCGCCGAACTGCTCGACGGTCGCGGTCAGCGCCTCGACGTGGGCGGCCTCGTGTGCGCCGACGGTTTCGATGTGGTCGGGCACCATCATCAGGAGGTCGTCCGAAAAGCCCGACAGCACCTCGGCGTCCATGAGTTCCTCGTCGCTGAAGGTTTCGAGTCCCTCGCGGTAGAAGGCGTTTTCGAGGTGTTCGAGCGTCAGCGCGTAGTTCAGCACGTCGACATCGCTGGTGTCGTTGTCGGCTTTGCGCTCTTGCGTCCCACGGTCGTCGTCGAGTTCGTAGGCGCTGGGGTCGACCGCCGAGGTCACGAACTGGCCGGCGATTTCGAGCACCTCCTCGACCGATTGGGCCTCGTCGACGCCGTTGGGGAACGGCGAATCGCCGTTGACGAGATTGAGGAACGAGGCGTGGCGGGCTTCGACGCTGTGGATACCCGCCGCCGCGCTCAGCACGTCGTTGCTGACGACCATCGGGGCGGCCCCGGCGTAGGCGGCCACGCCGGTGTTTTCGAGGGCCTGGGCGACCCCGAGGAACTCGCTGGGGGTCTCGTAGCCGAAGTCGTACTCGCCCTCGCCGAGGGGCGTCCCGTTGAGGTCCTTGACGGTGGCGGTGAGTGCGTCGACGTGGGCGGCCTCGTGGGCACCGACGGTGCGGAGGTAGTCGGGGACCGCCATACGGAGGCGCTCGTCGAACGACGACAGCACGTCGGCCTCCATGAGCTCGTCGTCGCTGAAGGTTTCGAGTCCCTCGCGGTAGAAGGCGTTTTCGAGGTGTTCGAGCGTCAGCGCGTAGTTGAGGATCGGCACGTCGTCGGCTGGTGGGGCCGCGCCCTCGGTTTCGGGCTCCATCTCCTCGTCCATCTCTTCGTCCTCCATTCCTTCGTTGTTCATCTCTTCGTCGTCGCCGGATGCTTCCGGTTCGCTGCCGCCCATACAGCCTGCGAGCGCGGCAAGCCCAAGCGAGCCGGTGGTTCCGAGGATCGCACGTCGCGTCCGGTTCGGGGAGTCGGGAGTCGGGTTCATTGCAACGTCCAAAGCGAGACAGGGGTCGCTAAAACCGATTTGCCGAGTTTCGACGGCAATTCGACCGCACTCTGTGGGGACTGCGGCCCGACTCTCACCCAAATTGCCGACCACTGCGTCGACTCGCTGCTCGGGACCGTAGCTCCATGTGAGCTGTCAGGCCTCGCTGCACACACTCTGTCGGGCCTCGCTGTCGACACCCGCTGAAACAAAACAGGCTGCTGGGAGACTATTCGGCGGCGTCGATCAGCAGTTCGACGCCGGGCAGATCGTCACCCGTCAACGCGCGGATGTACGCCCCGCCAGCGATCGAGACGTGGTCGAAGTCCGCCTCGTCCATCCCGTACATCTCGATCGACCGGGAGGTGTCGCCGCCGCCGACCACCGAGAAGCAGTCGGTTTCGGCGATGGCCTTCACCGCGCCGACGGTCCCCGCCGAGAACTTCTCGTCCTCGAAGACGCCGAGGGCTCCCTTCAGGAAGACAGCGTCGGAATCCCGAATGATCGGGTCGTACTTGTCGACCGTTTCCTCGGAGATGTCCATGTAGTCGTAGTTGGCGGCGTCGAGGTCTGCGTTGTCGTGCTCGGCGCGCTCGCCGTCGTCGTCCTCGTATGCGAGGCCCTCGGGGAGCATGATCTGGTCGCCGCGCTCCTCGTAGAGTTCGCGGATGATCTCCTCGTTGTTCTCCCACTGGGTGTCATAGAGGTCGAGGTTCTCGTGGCGGTCGTAGCCGATATCGTAGCCCGCTGCTCGAAGGAACAGGTGGCTGGCGATGCCGCCCAGACAGAAGGTGTCGATCTTGTCGCCCAGCGTGTTCATCACACCGATCACGTCGGTGGCTTTGGTGCCGCCGACGACCATCGTCACCTGGCCGTCGAACTCCCGGTTTGCAATCGAGGTGTTAGCCTCGTACTCGGTCTCCATCACACGACCCGCGAAGGCGGGCAAGACGAGCGGGAAGCCAACGAGGGAAGCGTGTTTCCGGTGGGCCGCCGAGTAGGCGTCGTTGATGTAGGCGTCGAAGTGCGGCGCGAGGGTCTGGACGAACTCGGTGTCGGCTTTGACTTGGGGATCTTCTTCCGGCAGTTCGTCGTCGCTCATCCGGGTGTTTTCCAGCAGCAGGACCTCGCCGGATTCGAGCGAATCGATGGCATCGAGGGCTTTCTCGCCGTAGATGTCGTCGACGAAGCCCACGTCGCGGTCGATGTGGCCCGCCATAATCTCGGCGTGCTGGTCCAGCGAGACGAAGTCGTCGCCGCCTGGCCGCCCTTGGTGGGCCATCAGCACGACCCGGTGGCCCGCTTCGGCGAGTTCTTGTACTGTCTGGGCGTGGCGGCTGAACCGTCGGTTGTCCTGGACCTCGCCGTCTTCGACCGGGGAGTTGAGGTCGAGACGGATGACGAGGCGCTGTTCGGTGTCGAGATCGTCGATCGTGTTGAACGAAGACATACGTATATGTGTGTGGTTGCTGTCGAAAAGCTGTTGGATACGGTTCGGGACGGTCCCGAATACTGAAGTGTCGGCTCGCGTCGACTTAGGCGTCGGTGATGTACTCGGCGACGTCGAGCATCCGGTTCGAGAAGCCGTACTCGTTGTCGTACCACGTCAGGATCTTGACGAGGCCGCCCTCGCCACCGATGACGTTCGTGGAGTTGAGGTCGGTGTAGGTCGAGAACGGCAGGCCGACGATATCCGAGGAGACGATCTCGTCGTCGGTGTAGCCCAGCACGCCCGCCAGCGGGCCGCTGTCGGCGGCATCACGGAAAGCGTCGTTGACGTCTTCGGCGCTCACGTCGGCCTCGAGGTCGACGACCAGTTCGGTCAGCGATCCGTTCGGGATCGGGACACGGATCGCCATCCCGTCCATCTTGCCCTCGAGCTGTGGGAGGATCTCGGTGGTGGCCTGTGCGGCACCCGTCGAGGTGGGGACGATGTTTTCGGCGGCCGAGCGGCCACGTCGCTGTTTGGCTTTCGGGGCGTCGATCAGCGTCTGGCTGCCCGTGTAGGCGTGGACGGTCGTCAGCGTCGCGGTGTTGATGCCGAACTCCTCGTCGAGGACGTGTGCGACCGGCGTGACGCTGTTGGTCGTACAGGAGGCGTTCGAGACGATGTCCTCGCCGTCGTACTCGTCGTGGTTGACGCCGTAGACCAGCGTCTTGACGGGTTCTTCGCCTTTCGGCGGCGCGGAGATGACGACCTTGTCGGCACCGGCTTCGAGGTGGAGGCCCGCGTCCTCTTTGGTCCGGAAGATACCGGTACACTCGAAGGCCACGTCGACGTCGAGGTCGCCCCACGGCAGCTCGCTGGGGCTTTGGATGTTGTACAGCGGGACCGAGGTGCCGCCGATGGTCAGCTCGTCGTCTTCGAGTTCGAGGCCGTCGAGGCGGCCCATGATGGTGTCGTACTTGGCGAGGTACTCCATGTCCTCGAAGTCCATTACGTCGTTGATGCCTGCGAGTTCGAGCCGCGGGTTCTCCTGGACCGCGCGGAACACGCTCCGACCGATTCGACCGAATCCGTTGAGTCCGATACGGATAACCTCGTCTTCGTCGACCTCCTCACTAGCATCCAGATAGGATTTACTCATATGCGAATAGCCTTACTACAACTACTTAAAATAGGCCGAAAGCATTCCATGAAGAACATACTTAGCAGAAGGTTTGCGTAGAGAGTATCTATACACAGAGGGTTACGGCGGCGGGAATCCGTGGCAGCGACCACCCGGACAGAAACCTTTTGAGCCATCCACGCATACCCAAGGCTATGAGAAGGGACGACCGCGAGGACCCGTTCGGCGACATCTTCGACGAGATCGAACGCATGATGCAGGGGATGACCGGCGGGATGGACGATGCGGGCTTCGGCACTGAGACCCATATTGATGTCTACGAGGAAGACGACCTCGTTCGGCTCGTTGCGGACCTTCCGGGGATCAGCAAGGACGAACTGAGCCTCCAGTGTGACGGCAAGACGCTCACGATCAGCGCCGCCAGCGACCGCCGGGAGTACGACGAGCGCGTCCGCCTGCCGGTCGGCGTCGACGAACATTCCGCCGCAGCGACGTTCAACAACGGCGTCCTGAACGTCACCTTCGACCGGGCCGACGACACCGCCGCGATCGACGTCGAGTAACGACCGCTCCGACCGGCCGTCCGCGTTTCGTTGCTCCCTTGTTGGTTGTAGACGTCAGTATAGGTTCGTAAGCAGCGAGGTCGACGGTAGTATATAAGTAAACACCATATATACGTCAGTAGTCAGTTCCTAACTCAGTTGTTCGGGCCGTCACCGACCGCGCTTTCACCGACCGCGCTGTGCCCCTCGATCAGTTCCTGACCACCCATGTAGGGACGGAGCGCCTCGGGCACGGTGACCGTGCCGTCGTCGTTCTGGTAGTATTCGAGGATCGCAACCAAGACACGCGGGACCGCAACTCCCGACCCGTTGAGCGTGTGGAGGTATTCGGCCGATTCGTGCTGTTCGGGCCGGTACTGGATGCCCGCCCGCCGGGCTTGGAACTCCCGGAAGTTCGAGACCGACGACACTTCGAGCCACCGCCCACCTTCGTCTGGACCGTCCTCCATGTCATCGCCGGGGGCCCAGACCTCGATGTCGTACTTTTTGGCCTGTGTAAAGCCGAGGTCGCCGGTACACATCTCCAGAATCCGGTAGGGAAGCCCGAGCCGGTCGAGGACCGATTCGGCCTCGTCGACGAGTCCTTCGAACCGTTCGTCGCTCTCCTCGGGCCGGACGAAGTTGACCAGTTCGACCTTGTTGAACTGGTGGACCCGGACGATCCCCCGGGTTTCGGTGCCGTGTTCGCCCGCCTCCTGGCGGAAGTTCGGCGAGTAGGCCTGATACTTCAGCGGCAGGTCGTCGTCCAGCAGGATCTCGTCGCGGTGGAGGTTCGTCACCGGGACTTCTGCAGTCGGCAGCAGCCACAGATCGTCGTCGTCGTACGGTTCGGCGTTGTCGCCCTCGATCCGGTAGGCGTCTTCGGTGAACTTGGGGAACTGACCGGTGCCGCGCATCGAGGCGCTGTTGACCGGGATCGGTGGAAAGACGTCGACGTAACTCTGCTCGCGGTGGATGTCCAGCATGAACTGGATCAGTGCGTGTTCCAGTCGTGCGCCGTCGCCCTTCGAGAAGTAAAACCCGCCACCGGAGACTTTCGCGCCGCGCTCGAAGTCTAGAATTCCGAGGTCCTCACCGAGATCGTAGTGCGGGACCACGTCGGCAGGCAACTCACGGAGATCGTCGAACCCTTCGCGTCGACGCTCGACGTTCTCGCTTTCGTCTTCGCCGACCGGCACCGAATCGTCGGGCAACTGTGGGAGCCTCAGCAGGGCCGCTTCGAGTTCAGCCTCCAGCTCGTCGGCCCGGGATTCGATCTCCCCCAGTTCCGTTTTGAGTTCGCTGGACCGCTCGATCGCTTCCTGTGCAGCCTCCTCGTTGCCCTCCTGTTTGTGTTGGCCGATCGTTCTCGATACCTCGTTGCGCTCGTGTCGGAGGTCATCGCCCTCGCTTTTCAACGACCGCCACTCCGCGTCGATGTCGAGAATCCGGTCGAAATCCACGTCGACGCCCTTCGTTTCGAGCGCTGCACGGACGGCGTCGGGGTTCTCGCGGACGAACTGTCTGCTCAGCATTGGCCAAGGGTTTTCCGGGCTGTCAGAAAACCGTGTCGGGTCCCGGGCCGTCGCGCGGGCCTCGATTCAGGCGCGGACGTTCTGCCCGTCGACCTCGCCAAACCGCTCGCTGTCCTCACTCCGACCGTCGCCATCGCCGGGCGTTCGCTCGTAAACGACCTGTCCTCGGACCATCGTGAGTTCGGGGAAGACACCGAGTCGACCCTCGAACGGTGTCCACTCACACTTGGTGTGGGTATCCGCACCGCGAATTTCGCGGGCATCGTCGGGGTCGACGAGCGTGAGATCGGCGTCGTATCCCGGCTCGATCCGACCCTTCGATTCCAGATCGAAGATCTCGGCGGGATTGCGAGCAACGAGATCACGAACACGCTCGTAGCTCAACTCACCCTGTCGAGCCGATTCGAGCAACAGCGGCAACATCGTCTCGACGCCCGGCACGCCGCTGGGAGCCTCCCAAAGTCCAGCTTCCTTCTCCTCGCGGGTGTGGGGTGCGTGATCGGTGGCGACGATGTCGACCGTCCCGTCGGCGACCCGCTCGAAAACCGCCTCGCGGCGCGCTTCGCTCCGGAGTGGCGGGTTCATCCGGCCATAAGTGCCCAACTCGCCGAGGTCCTCGGTCGAGAGATAGAGGTGGTGTGGACAGACCTCGCAGGTCGCTCCGCCCGCAACGGCGGCGTCGACCCCCTCCGGCGTGGAGGTGTGAGCGATGTGGATCGTCCCACCGGTCTTCCGGCCGACCGCGGTGGCCCGTTCGATCATGGCGGCTTCGGCCTCTGCGCTGCGGTAGGCACTCCATAACTCGGCGTTCGCGTCGCGGCCCACCCCACCGGCATCGGCCTCCCGGGTCGACTCGTCGAACAGCGTCTCGTCTTCGGCATGGACGGTCACTGTCACGTCGTTCTCAGCAGCACGCCGCGTCGCATCGGTAAACAACTCGACGGCAACCCCCATATCGCCGGTCGAATCAGCGAGGAAGACCTCTCCGAGCGCACACAGTGGTCGGTCGAACAGCGAGTCGGGGTCCCAGTCGCCGGTGACGCCGCCGTTGATCCCGTAGTCGACCCGCGCCGCGTCGGCGTACTCGGCTTTGGCGTTGAAGTTCGCCCCCGAGGTCGTCGGCGGGTCGGTGTTCGGCATGTCGACGACAGTCGTCACCCCACCAGCGGCCGCGCTTTGCGTCGCTGTGTCCCACGTCTCCTTGTGCGAGTACCCCGGCTCCCGGAAGTGAACGTGGGCGTCGATCGCCCCCGGCAGGAGGAGCTTGTCGGTGGCGTCGACCACAGTCTCGTCGGGCCCCGGATCGAGGTCGTCGTCGACCGTCTCGATCTGCTCGCCCGCGATCCGGACGTCGACGGTCCGACCGTCGGCGAGGTCGGCGTTCGTGAGTAGCATACCCGGCCATGGGCAGGGCAGGCTCCTAAGTCTCGTGGATTAGTCGCCGACTACGATAGTCAGCCGCCGACAGTCACGACGGTTCGCTCGCGGTCGTCGACCAGCGCGTCCTCGACCGCCCGTCGGACGACAACCGGATCGTCAGGCCCACCGGCCGTTGCGACACTGCCGACCGAAGCGGGATCAAACGAGACGTTGAGCGCCCGGTAAACAGGGCCTACCACCGTTCGGAGCGCCGATTCGTCGGCTTTGGAGACGGTCAGACAGGCGGCGACGAGTGCCGCCCCTGACTGGACGCGCTGGGCGACTCCGGCGAGTTTTCGGCTTGGTTCGCCAGCAGCGTCGACGCTGCTCACCGAGTGGCTGCCCGGACAGTAGGCATCGCTTGGTTCGCCCCGGATAACGTCGGCCCCGAGATCCGAGAGCGCGCCGACGAGCAGCTGGCTGGCCTCGCTGTATCGGTCGCACATCCCGCGTCGGATATCCTCGATCGGGACGACGTAGGCGATCGACAGTGTGCGGCCGGTGTAGGCGACTGCACGGCCGCCGACGCGCCGTTCGGTGGGCTGGTAGCCGCGGTCGGCGGCGGCTGCTCTGGCAGACTCGTACCCCTCGGTGTGAGTGTCGCGTCGACCGAAGGCGACCTGTCGGTGGGGTTGCCAGACCCGAACTGCCGGGACGCCGGTTTCGGCAGTCTCGGTGAGCATATCGGCAGTGACCGCTCGATCAGCCGCTGGCTCGTTGGCCCGCCCGCGATAGACCAGTACCGTCATGTGTCGACGTTCGGTGCCGCAAGCTAAGCGGTTCCGCTCGCTGGCTGCCCCCACGGCCAGTCGCCGCTCTCCGCCATGCGGCTCGTCTCCGCCGGGGTAGTCGACCGGTCGACAGATCCCGCCGGTCGACTGTCAGTCCGGTTGTGATCGGAAATCGGGGGAGTGCGAACCATTAGGCCAGTTGCGGTGGTAGCCGTTGGGTGGTGGTACCAATGACAGTAGCTGACATCGCACAAACTGACGTCGTAACGGCCCACGCTGATGACGACCTCACAACCGTCGCCGAACAGATGCGCGAGGAAGCCGTCGGCTCCGTCGTGATCGTCGCCGAGGACGAACCGATCAGTATTATTAGCGACCGGAAGATCGCCATGGCGGCCAGCGAGGGCGATATCGCCGACCGAACCGCCGAGGAGTTCATGACCGACGAGCTGGTCACCGCGCACGCCGACACCGAGGTCGACGAACTGATCGACACCATGAGCGAGGAGGCCATCCGCCGGGTTCCGATCGTCGACGACGAGGGCTCGCTGGCCGGCGTCATCTCGATGGACGACCTCTTGGTCAGACTCGCCAACGAGTTCGACACCCTCACGAAGGTCCCGGAGCGACAGTCGCCGAAACTGCGACAGCCCTAACCGGTTCACCCGTCCCGATTTTTTGCCCTCCTGCCGGTATTTAAGCAACCGCATGACCGAGAGGGACGTATGGATCCACGCCTACAGGAGCATGCCGAGATTCTCGTCGACTGGAGCGCCCGCGTCGACCATGGCGACAACGTCGTCCTCAGCGTTGCCGAGGGAGCCCACGACCTCGCGGTGGCGGTCGCCGAAGCTCTCGGCGAGCGCGGCGCGAACCTCGTGACAACCTACGATTCCGACGAGTTAGCCCGCGCCTACCTCCGCGGCCACGACAGTGATTTCGACGCCGATCCGGCCCACGAACTCGCCCTCGTAGAGAACGTCGACGCCTATCTCCGGCTCGGCGGCGGCCGCAACACGACCGCGACCGCCG
>Ga0207753_1000816_pt1 | contig 11337 bp, 11 predicted proteins | sample PonA233FremontCA_2_FD_187273 | JGI IMG/M metagenome (GOLD analysis project Ga0207753, IMG submission 187273) | Salt pond sediment microbial community from Fremont, CA, USA - Pond A23 Sediment 3 (SPAdes) | ecosystem: Environmental > Aquatic > Non-marine Saline and Alkaline > Saline | place: USA...
CTCGGCCTACGCAGGCGCCGCGCCCTTCATCGAGAACGTCGACCTGGTTGCACCAGCACTTAGCATTCACAGTGTCGAAGGACGCCACGCAGCGTACGTCCGGACGCTCATGGGCCAGACTGCGTTCCCGAACGCGTTCGATCAGGCCCGGTCCCGATCGGAGGTACTGGAGCTTGCAGGCCAGTTTATCACCAACATCGAAGAGTTCGAACCTGCCGAAGAGGCGATGGCAGAAGACGACGAGGACGAGGGAACGCCCGAGATCAGTATCGAAGAGTTCAGAAACCAGACCGAAGACAGTGAGGTCGGCACCGAAACCGACGGCGGCATGGGCAACGAGAGTGGAAGCGGCATGGGCAACGAGACTGGCGGGAACGCCACTGGCTCGTAACTCCCGGTCACCGCTCCCGGAATCTGCCGACCGATTACGGTCACAGCCCTGATCTTGGGAAAGTCTGTTCCCGGTCTCAGGAGCTGTGAATTGCCGAGAGGGCGTTCATCGAGGGTCCCGAGACGATTCTGACCGTGTCCCCCTCGACGGTCAGCCGGTATGCGCCGGCGAATGGCCCCTCCTCGACGACGTACCTGTCGATCCCGCGTTCTAATCCACCGTGCTCGTCGAGCAGTTCGCGATAGGCGTCGGCAAACTGCGCTGCGTTACTGTTCGAATCCCAGTCAATCTCCCAGACGTAGCCGAACTCCCCGTCGGCCCGGTACGGGACGAAGTGGTCTCCCTCCCAGCCAGTCGTCACCGGGTGGTCGTACGTGCCCGGCTGGTCCGGCTGGATGATGCCGTTGGATTCGAACATCGCGAAGATCGAGACCACACCGAGAGTGTCACCCTCGGGCTGCTGGTCGAACCGGTCCCAGTCAGCAGACGAGCGGTCAGGAACGGTCACGTCCTCCGGCGTGTCCCCGGGGTACCGCTCCGGAGTGATCGTCTGAGCCGTACTCTCTGGCGGATTCTCGTGGGCGTCGTTGACCGCCTCCCAGCCGCCCTCCGCTCTGAGGTGTTCGACGAAGCCGACTCCCTGTCTGTACGGCTGTGTGATTATCTGCGCGATGCCACGGTCGAGATTCCCCGCCTGGCCCGAATCCACTTCGGGACGGACGCAGGACCACTCGCTTCCACAGCGGTCCAGATACAGTTGCGGGACGAGTTCGGCCTCGCCCTCGATGAGCGTATCGTATGCAGCCTGTCTGTCACGGCTCTCCTGGCCGAAGGCGAGACCGAACTGCTGGTCCTGCAGTGCGTGGGTCAGTTCGTGGATGAGTGTACTCTTTCTGACTGTGGGCGTCTCGGAGTCACTGACGATCACGATGCTGTTCCGTCCCGGTTCGTAAAACCCCTGGACAGAACCGCCGAACGCCTCGTCGAGTACGTCTGTTGCGTCCCGGTCCTGTCCGACGATAAACAGCCCCCGCCAGATCTGGTTCTCCCAGTCATCGCGTGTGGGGCCCGTGACGCGGTCGAGGTACTGCTCGCGATACGCCGACCGGTTGACGATCGTCACGTCGACCGGCCGCTCGTAATTCAGGTCGCGGACGACTTCGATCCGGGCCATCGACCGGTTGACGAACTGTTCGAGCTCCGCCTCGGTGAACCCATCCGACGTGTCGATATCGAGGTTGCTGTCGTCGGTGACACCGTCGACCTCGCCGATGCCGTCCGCCGAGGCCGAGCCCGGCCCGCCGGGGACGGAACTGCCACAGCCAGCCAGCACGACGAGAACCGCGACGAGGAGGAGACGTTTCATGACGGGTGTTGCTCGTACTTCGGTCTCAATTACCAAAAGTCGCCTGTTCAGCGGCGATTGGTCGGTCTCCACTCTCAGCACAAATTTTCTGTGAGAGCAGCGATAACACGCTGCTATGAATCTCGATCCAGCATCCACAGCGGTAGTCGTCGTCGACATGCAAAACGGCTTCTGTCACCCAGACGGGAGTCTCTACGCACCCGGTAGCGAGAACGCAATCGAGCCGTGTGCCAGCCTGGTCGACCGCGCACGGGAGGCTGACGTGCCGGTCGTCTACACCCGCGACGTGCATCCACCCGAGCAGTTCGACGATGCACACTACTACGACGAGTTCGATCGCTGGGGTGAACACGTCGTCGAGGGCTCCTGGGAAGCGGAGATCGTCGACGGACTCGACCTCGCCGAGGAGGATCTCGTCGTCGTCAAACACACCTACGACGCCTTCTACCAGACTGAACTCGAGGGGTGGCTCGACGCACACAACATCGACAACCTCGTCTTCGGTGGCACGCTGGCGAACGTCTGCGTCCTTCACACCGCGGGCAGCGCTGGACTGCGGGATTACCGGCCGGTTCTCGTCGAGGATGCCATCGGCTTCATCGAGGAAGACGACCGGGAGTACGCACTCGACCACGCCGGCTGGCTGTTCGGCGAAGTCAGCCAGCTCGACGAGATCGAGTTCGCCTGATCGTTCGACGGGTCAGTCAGCGACCGAGTGCTTCGTGCGCACTGGAGAGATGTCGTGAGCAGAACGCGGCGACGAGTGACAGTTCGCCGGCGAGTGCACCGACCGCGATGAGTTCGGCGAGTGCGTCGGCGTTCGCCCCGGCTGGATCACCGCCTCCGGCGATAGCCAGCATCTCCAGCCCCTCCTGCTGCGTATCGAGTTTCGTGCCGCCGCCGACAGTGCCGAGTTCGAGCGAGGCAAAGGAGATACTCGCGTACAGTTCGTCCTCGCGTGCCTCCATCGTCGTGATCGCATTTGCACCCTCGACGACCTGCGCTGCGTCCTGCCCGGTCGCCAGAAAGACAGCCGCCACAGTGTTCGCCGCGTGCGCGTTGAACCCCAGACTGGCTGCCTTCGCGCTCCCGATCAGATTCTTCCTGGTGTTGCCCTCGGCCATCGCCTCCGGCGTGGTGTTGAGCCGGTCCTCGACCAGTTCGCGGGGGAGCGTCACGTCCGCTGTCACCGACCGGCCACGACCCTCGATCGCGTTGATCGCTGCGGGTTTCTTGTCGCTACAGAGGTTTCCGGAGAGCGCGACGAGTCGGGCCGGTGTCTCGGCCTCGACGACCTCCGTCGCCTCCCGGGTGGCGATCGTCGCCATGTTCATCCCCATCGCGTCTTTGGTGTCGTAGACGAAGCGCAGGAAGACGTTGTCACCGACCACGTAGGGGTTCACCGCCAGCAACTCGCCGTGACTCGTCGTCGATTCGGCAGCCTCCCGGAGCTGGTCGGTGTTTTCATCGACCCACTCGACGACCTGCTCTGCTTCGGCGATCCCTGCGACCTGGAAGACCGGGGCACGTGTCATCCCGGCGTCGGTGACACGGGCCGTCCCGCCGCCGCTGTCTCTGATCGCCGACAGCCCACGGTTGACACTCGCCACGAGTGCGCCCTCCGTCGTCGCGAGCGGGAGATAGTACTCCCCATCGGCAGCACCGCCGTCGACCTGGACGGGCCCGGCAACTCCAAGTGGGATCTGTGCCGCACCGACCATGTTCTCGATGTTCGGATCGGCGTCTGCGGCGTCGAAGGTGTACTCTCCGACTGCCTCTAGTTCGGCGCCCGTCTCGCGTTCGACGAGGACGCGTCGCGCTTCGGCAGCGGTCTCGGCGTCTGTGTGGTCTTCGAGTTCGTACAGGCGCAACTCCCCCGCCTGAATCCGGTCTGCGAGTTCCTCGGCGTCGGTCATGCGTTGAGGATAACGGCCGACCACTGTAAGCGCACCGGAGACGATAGCTGAACCGACCGGCTGTCTGTGAAAAATACGGTTCCCTGCCTCGCTACCGAGTTGCTATGTCCCGTCTTCGAGGCTCTCCAGCCGATCCTGCACTGTCACCACCCCGTCGTCGCGCTCGTGTGGTGTGACATGTTGGAGTTCCCCGTCTTCGTACTCGGCGATCATCATCGCTGGCAGGCGGATCACAGTCTGTGTCGTATCCCGGATCGTCGAGTGGACCTCGTCACGCTGGATGAACCGCTCCAGCGAGACCCCCTCGTCGGCTGCCCACTGTTCGAACTCGGCCACGCGCCCGAGTACCGCTTCGCCAGCACTGGTCCCTGCGAGCGGACTGTCGTGGGTGACAGCGTTGCCCCAGACTGTCACCGAGTAGTCGGCGATCTGGCCCGACTCCTGGAGTCTGTCGAGCTGGGTGACGACAGCGACCTGTTCGTCCCCCGTCCCCTCCGGTGTCAGCGATCGCACGAACAGCTCGAGTGATCGTGTTGCTGTTATCGTTCGGGTTAGTAGTCGCAGATATACGTAATTTTTATCGATCCGTCGACTCCTCGTCTGTGAGGGTGTGTGAACACACACTTATATTGCGCTCTCATACCCGGACGTATGCTGAGAGGTGCCTTCGACTCGGCGGGTGAGTCCTCCCCGGAAGAGCTTCGGCTGGAGTACGAACGCCGCCTGGTCGAGACGGTAGAGACGATTGGGACCGAAACTGTGGCGGTGGAAACAGGAATCGACCAGGAAACTATTGAGGCGCTCGTCGACGGCGACGCTCCCGAACTGACGCTCGACGAGGCAGCTGCGATCCTCGCGACCGATCCGGACGGCCTCGACAAGGAGACGATTCTGGCCGAGGCCCGCGATATCCTCCTGCTGGGGATGTCGACGGCAGTCCTCGACGTGGAAGCGATCGCGTCTGGAATCAACGACGAGATGGAGCCGAAAGAGATCCAGCAGAAAGTCGAAGGCCGGTATCCGATCACGCTCGCCGAGTACGCCACGCTGCACCAGTATATCGAGAGCCAAAAGCGATGACGGTCCTCGTTCTCGGCTGTGGTTACATCGGCATCGAACTCGGTCGACAGCTGGTCGATCCGGCCGGTGCACACGATTTCGACAGCAGTGAGGTCGTCGGTGTCCGTCGATCTGCAGAGGGAATCGAGCAGATCGAAGCGGCCGGGTTCACCGCCGTCCAGGCCGATCTCACCAACCCCGACGCGCTCGAACGGATTCCCGACGCCGAGACACTCGTCTTCGCGGCCAGTTCGGGGGGGCGCGGTGCCGACGCAGCACGCGAGATCTACGTCGATGCCCAAAAGCAGGTGCTGGAGCAGTTCGCCAGCAGGGAGAACTCACCAGATCGGTACGTCTACACCTCCAGTACCGGCGTCTACGGTGACCACGACGGCGGCTGGGTCGACGAGGAGACGCCGATCGATCCGACGACCGAGAAGACGAAGGTGCTCGCGGAGGCCGAGCGAGTCGCCATCGAAGACGCCCAGCATCACGGTATCGACGGCACGGTCGCACGGTTTTCCGGTCTCTACGGCCCCGGCAGGTACCGACTCCACCGCTACATCGAGGGGCCGGTTACAGAGGGCTACCTGAACATGGTCCACCAGGCGGATGCAGCCGGGTCGGTCGCCTTCCTGCTCGCGGCGGATCTGGCACGCGGCGAGACAGTGCTGGTCACCGACGACGAACCAGTGTCGAAGTGGGAGTTTGCCGACTGGCTCGCCGCGGAGTGTGGGGTGGAGAGTCCGCCGAAACGCACGAAAGAACAGCGCCTCGACGACGACGGGCTGTCGGAGGCGGCGCGGCGTCGGATCCTGACGAGCAAGCGCTGTGACAACGCCAAACTCCGGGCGCTGGGATACGAGTTCTCCTACCCGACCTTTCGGGAGGGGTACCGGGAGCGGATCGAGAGCTACCGCAACCAGGGAGAATAAACCAGCAGCCGTCACAGCAGTAACCCAGTGTCCTGTATATGAAAGCAATAGTACTTAGTAGTCGGCCGAACCCAGTTTGGGTATGCCAGTAGCCGGGACGGTCGCCCAAACCGATCTCGCGTCGGCTATTCCCGGAAACCCGCGCGTGGTGATCGGTGGTCTGCTCGTCGTGTTGCTTGCAGTTGCAGGCTGGTTCGTCTTCGAGCGACTACTGCGATCTCCCGGCGAGCGGTTCGCGGCCGTTCTCGAGAACTGCAACGAGATTGCGATCCTCATGCATCCGAACCCGGATCCGGACGCGATGGCCTGTGCGCTCGCGACCCGACTCGTCGCCGACCGACGGGAGACGGACGCGTCGATCTATTACTCGGGGCAGATCAGACACCACGAGAACCGTGCCTTCGAAACCGTACTCGACGGGGATTTCGACTGTATCAAAAGCGCCGACGAGATCGAAGAGAACGATCTCGTACTCGTCGATCACAACGAGGCCAGAGGGTTCGACGGAGCCGAAACGACCGATCCGGTCGCAGTCGTCGATCACCATCCTGGGGAGGGTACCGGCGAACAGTTTACCGACGTCCGGCCGGAGAACGGTGCCTGTGCAACTATTTTCAGCGAGTACCTCGATACGCTGGGCTGGCAGACAGTCGATCCGGATCGCTTCGAGACGAATGGATTCGACAGTGGGACTGTCCCGCCCCGGATCGCGACGGGACTGGTCTACGGGATCCAGTCAGACACGAAACACCTCACGAACGGCTGTTCGAGTGACGAGTTCACCGCCGCTGCCTTCCTCTACAACGGGATCGACGAGGACAAACTCGACCGGATCGCCAACCCCGACATGGACGCCGAATCGCTCGAAGTCAAAGCCGAAGCGATCACCGACCGGGAGGTTCGGGGCCCCTTCGCGATCAGCGACGTGGGGTCGATCTCGAACGTCGATGCGATCCCGCAGGCGGCCGACGAACTCCGGCGTCTCGAAGGGATCAACGCCGTGGTTGTCCTCGGCGATGTCGACAACCGGATCAAACTCTCCGGCCGGTCCAAAGACGACCGTGTGCACATGGGGAAAGTCCTCGAAACCGCCGTCTCGGAAGTACCGATGGCCGACGGCGGCGGCCACGCCCGGATGGGTGGCGGACAGGTCCCGATCGACCACATGAAAGGGCTGGGGCCGGGAGAGGGGCTCACCCGAGACGAACTGAAAGAACGGCTGTTCGACGCGATGAACGGCGAACTCTAGGCTTCGAACATCGACTTGACGAGTTTCGTCTCGGCGGCCCTGAGTCGCTGGGAGACTGCCGAATCAGTGACGTCGAGTTCCTCGGCCAGATCGGTCAGACTCGCCTGTCGTGGGCTCTCGTAGTACCCTTTTTCGAGTGCCGTCTCGATAGCCGCCTGCTGTTTGTCCGTGATCTGCGTCACCTCCCGCTCGGCCGACACCCGCCCCCGGTCGCCGTTCAGGAGCCACTCGACGGATGTGTCTGCGCCACACTCCTCTAGCAGTGTGAGCATGCGCTTGAATGGCTCCCTGCTGGGAACGGCAACCTGCACGGTCACCACCCCCTCCGAGATGGATTTCGGCTCGGCCAGACAGCGTTCGGTCACGAACACCGTCGAGATACAGTGTTCAGTCGCCGCAGTCACGACATACTCCTGTCTGTCCGCCTCGGGATAGAACAGTACCGAGTGACACTCCCCGCCCGGAGCGAGACTGTTCGATGACTGTGCACCAGCCGGCTGAGTGAGCTTTAGCTGGTGGTTCACTACCTCGGCGTCACCCGACTCGCTTACGACCCCGAAATGAGAATCCGGATGAACGTCTATCGCGAGCCGAGCACGAACCAACTCGGTACTCCGCGTTTCGAAGCTGGCTCTGCCAGCCGAGGTACCATTTGATGCCATCTCGGGTAATCATACGGAAACAACCCTTGAGGTACCCGCGATAGTTACCGAACTCTGGGACCGTCCCATACAGTTATAAGCTCTCAATTTTTTTAATATTCGTAGAAATACTGATAGTCAGGGCGTGAGCAGTGGTATCTTTATTATCTGAAATAACATCTCCTGTCACGCTTCTTTCTGCTGATTTTCGACTAACAGCACTGCATAGTGTCGGTTTTCGTAGTATCTTCAGAGGAGTTCCCGACTGGTCCCTCGACAATAGAGGCAGTTACTGGCGGTCTGGAGAAAATCGACGGGTCGGTATCGAAACCGAGAAACGTACTGCTGGGTTTCCCCTCGGCAGTGAGGACTTCTAGTCGTCCGCTTGTGGAATCGAGACTGTCAACTCTCCGGTGTCACCCCCGCCGTAGGTTCCGCTGGCGTCATCGAACAGTTCTTGCTGATCGATTTCGTCCTCGTCGAACGGGCCGGGAAGGGTGAAGCTCGCGAGATGGAGATCACGAGTCTCTCCATCCTCGTCGATCTCGAATTCGACTGTCACCTCCGTCGGCTCACCGTCGTCGTCGAATTCGTTATCGACGATGGTGACATCTCCGAGCTGTCCATCTGTCTCCTGCCTGCGGAGTGAGGGGTTCTGGGTGAACCCGTCCTCCGAATTGCCGAGTGCAGCCACCAGATCGTTCGGCCAGTAGCTCGGCGGCATCGGGGGACCTTCCCCCTCGCCGAAGTCGACTTGCCAGTAGACGACCTCCTCGTCCGATTCGGTAACTCTCACCGTCGTCGAGTCCGAGTCGGTTAGGCTGGCGACAGTGGCCGTGTATTCGCCGGCATCACCCGACTCGGTGTCGACGCGGAACGTTTCGGTCGTGGATTCTCCGTCTTCGAGTGTCACGTCCTGGGAATCTGTTCCGATTCCGTCAACCTCTAATTCGATCTCCTGTGTCTCTTCCTGGTCGCCAGTGCTTCGAATGTCGGCGGTAACCGCGAGTGTGTCACCTTCCTCGACGGGACTGTTGGTGTCGGTGATTTCGACGTCGAATGGTTCGACGACCCGTACCACGGTCGTTTCGGTTTCGTTGAGGCTCTGGATCCTGGCAGTATACTCGCCGGACTCGATGTAGTCGAACCGGTACGTTATCTCAGTCGACTCTCCGGGTTCGAGTGTCAGTATCGACTCGTCGAAGCCCTCCGCCGCCGAACCCGAGACCAGTTGACTCCCTTCCCTGTTGCCGGTGTTCTCGAATCTGGCGGTCACCTCGATATCCGACTCGCCGAACTCGACTGGATCGTTCGTCTCGACGATTTCGACGTCGAAGAACGCTCCGTCGGAGGCACTCTGCCCTGCAATCGAACTACTAATCGCGCTATCCAGGGGGGCAGCACTCTCGGTTTCCAGTGGTTGCTGCTGTGCAAGTCCGACTGTCGAATCACTCGAATGTTCGACAGCCAGGGCTGCCCCGCCGGCGATCATCACCGCAACGAGAACTGTGAGCGCGACAATGGTGATCCTCACTGCTGATTTCGACGGGGCTGTTGGACGCATCTATGCCACCTCGGTTGAATCGTTCCGCACTGCTCCTGTCAGGCCCGGAGTCGTTGATCCAGTCCCCCCACAGCAGTTGGTGTCCATACTGCGCCGGTGCAACGGTTCACTGTTGCTGTCACTTGTGACCCATCGTGCCGCCTGGGTCGGTATGTCATCTGTTTCACTCATGTATGAACATCTCATATCACTGGTAATCGAAAACTCATTGTTATAGAGAAAATAGTCAGTTGAATTAGACGACATTCGATATTAATTCCACTATTCTGGTGGTGGTAGTATCGACGTGAATACCCCTGGTGCGAATAATTATTTAAAAACATACAATTAAAATACTGTTGAATAGTTGCTGGATACAGCGGTCACCCGAATCTTTCAGGATTGGTTCTGATTGTGTCGCCTAGATCAGGTACCTGATGGGCTGCTCGCTACGCTCGTCGTGTTGCGCCGTCAGAAAGTGGGTTCGGGCGGATTTGAACCGCCGTGTCACGGCCGCTCGCTGCCGCTCACGGCCGTTCCACCGCAACGCCGGGCCTCCATCTGAACCTGTCATCCGTATCGTGGTTCGGAGAACGACTCATGAAACGAAACATGTCCGTCGAGGCCGCAGTTGAACGGTATCTGAAAGAACGCAAGCCAGAGGTTTCCGAGTCCACCTTTCGTAACCACAAATATGCGCTAAAACGATTCGTAGAGTGGTCCGAGAAGGCCAGTTTGGAGAGTATTTCTAATCTTGATGGATTACATATTCACGATTTCAAAATCCATCGTCGAGAGAACGGGAATATCAATGAGGTGACGCTCTACAATAACCTCTGTACGGTCCGTGTGTTCGTTCACTGGCTGGAAAGCATGGAATTGGTGGATTCCGGTATCGCAGAGAATATGATTCTTCCCAATCCGGATGATGACGCGCGAGACGACAAGATTGATCCGGACACAGCGGAACAGATTCTGGAATACTTAGAAAAATTCGAATATGCGACTCTTCGACACACGTTGTTCGCCGTGTTATGGGACACTGGCTTTCGGCTCGGAACCGTCCGTGCGCTCGATCTTGATGACTACCATTCAGACGAAAAATATGTAGAGGTACATCATCGACCCGAGAAGGGCACGCCGCTTAAAAACAAAACAAAAGCGAAACGAGAAGTGAACCTCCATGAGTGGGTCTGCGAAGTTATTGACGATTACATTGGGGTTCACAGAGATCGGGTGCAAGATGAGTATGGCCGTCAGCCTCTATTTACGAGTCAATACGGGCGACCAGTCGATTCTAACCTTCGGGCACATATCAATGCGCTAACCCGACCTTGCCACTACACCGGAAAGTGTCCACATGATCGAGAAATCGAGAGCTGCGAAGCGACATCGATGGAGCAGGCGCAACGATGTCCCTCGTCAGTGCCACCCCACACACTCCGTCGAAGTGCAATCACTGCGTGGCTGAACGAGGGTCACAGTAAGGAACTTCTCTCTGACCGGATGAACGTCAGCACAAAGACTCTGGAGAAACACTACGATGCTCGGACTCCCGAAGAGAAGCGAGAACTCCGCGCGGAAGCGTTTGAGATGGATAAAAAATGATCCAACAGTTCTACCAGCCTGAGTGAAATGGTCGTATCTGATTGTTAATGTAAAAATCTATATAAAACAGAAGCCGCGTGTCGCTCAAGAGAGTGTCTCGATTCGGAGATTTCAAATTAGAATATGGGCTGGGTACAGAACTCGTACTGGACTACCACAAAAACTACTTCCTGTTATAATTGAGATCTATCGACTCCAAAAATAACCAGCAAGCTCACATTTGTGGTTAAGATTTTTTGAACCTTCTCTGCTCACAACAATTATATGTTAGCCATATAAACAGTTCAATCAGAATGGTGAAGTCAGACCAATTCCAACGAATGGTCGACGATGAGAAAACAGAAGGGTGGAGTATTGCCGAAGATGGTGACGAACGCGTTGTCTTAATCAAACGGAAATACGGCACACTTGGTGGTCACGTATTAGTTGGCCTTCTCACAATTTGGTGGACATTTGGAATCGGGAATGTTGTCTATGCTGCATACAAATATTTTGGAGATTCTGACAAAAAAGTTATTCGTGATCCCGAAGCGTAGTCGAATCACTTTATTCTACGTAACAATCTACCCCAGTCATATCTAAATAGTGATAGTCTTGTTAACTTTATATAGTCAATCAAATTATTGGGA
>Ga0207753_1000817_pt1 | contig 11331 bp, 11 predicted proteins | sample PonA233FremontCA_2_FD_187273 | JGI IMG/M metagenome (GOLD analysis project Ga0207753, IMG submission 187273) | Salt pond sediment microbial community from Fremont, CA, USA - Pond A23 Sediment 3 (SPAdes) | ecosystem: Environmental > Aquatic > Non-marine Saline and Alkaline > Saline | place: USA...
CGGACGGTCGGGATCCGAGCGCCTCCGCCGATCGGGACGCGAACGGGACGGCAGATCGTAATCCGAACGCCACCGCCGATCGGGACGCGAACGGGACGGACGCGCCGGACGCGGGGGCCGGCGATGTGCCGCCGGAGGTGCGGAAGTACGCCCGGTTCAAGAAGGTCGACGGCGCGCAGTACGACCGCGTCAACGACTTCCTCAGGGACCGGACCTACATCACCGCTCGGGAGTGGGCGATCGCCAGGCTGTGTGCGGACTTCCGGACCGAGACCGGAGTCGAGATGACCAAGATCGGCGAGAACCTTCCCGAACTGGTGCCGTTCATGACCGACACCTACACCCCGCAGGCGGTGAATCAGGCCCGGTCGTCGTTCGAGGACAAGGTCCGCACGTCGGGGGCGACGTTCCTCTACGGCGCGATGTCGGGCTTCTTCACCGCCGAGGAGCTCGACGAGCTCATGTACGAGGTGACCGAGATCGCGAAGTTCCTCCTGGAGGTCGAGGGCGTCGACCTCTCGGTCGAGGAGGAGATGGAGGCCGAAGAGCGCATCTCCAGCGTCATGCGGGAGGTCCGGGAGGCCAGTTCCGACCTCCGCGCCGACGACCTCTCCGGCGACGGAGACGAGGCGGGGAGCGGCCACGCCGACACGACCGACGACGACCCCACGGGCACGGAGTAGATGGAGCTCACCTTCCTCGGCGGGGCGCGCGAGGTCGGCCGGAGCGCGATCCTGGTCAACGATTCGCTCCTCTTAGATTACGGGATGCTCGCGGGCACGCCCCCGCGGTTCCCGGTTTCCGACCCCGATCCCGACGCCGTGGTGGTGAGCCACGGCCACCTGGACCACGCCGGCGCGATCCCGGCGCTGCTGTCGGGCGACGATCGCCCCCCGATCCACTGGACGCCGCCGACCCGGGAGCTCGCGATCACGCTCGCGGAGGACACCCTGAAGCTGCACGGAAACACCCTCCGGTGCCCGTTCACCGAGACCGACGTCCGGCGGGTCCGGGGGGTCTCGGAGACCCACGGCTACCGCGACTCCTTCGCCGCGGCCGGCCACGAGGTCACGCTCTACGACGCCGGGCACATCCCCGGCAGCGCCCACGTCCTGGTCGACGACGGCGACACCCGACTGCTGTACACCGGCGACTTCCACACCGCGGACCGCCGCGGGGGCGACGCTCACGCGGGCCGCACGGATCGCTCCGGCGACCCGATCCACGGACAGCGGCTCGTCGCCGGGACGGCCGTCCACCCCGACGCCGAAGCGCACGGCGCGTCGAGCCCCGTGCCGACGCCGCAGGACGTCGACGTGGTGGTCTGCGAGAGCACGTACTCCGACGTCGACCACGAGCCCCGGGCGTCGGTCGAGGAGCGGTTCGTCCGTAGCGTCGAGGAGACGCTCTGGGAGGGCGGCACCGTGGTGGTCCCCGCGTTCGCGATCGGCCGCACGCAGGAGCTACTCCTGGTGTGTGCGGCCCACGGCATCCCGTGTTACGTCGACGGGATGGGCAAGCGGGTGACCGAGATGCTGCTCCGACACCCCGAGTTCGTCCGCGACGAAGCGGCGCTCCGACGGGCGAAGTCCCACGCCCGGTTCGTCACCGGCCGCGACGGCCAACGGAAGCGGATCACCGACCAGCGGGCCGCGATCGTGACCACGAGCGGCATGCTCTCGGGCGGCCCCGCCATGACCTACATCCCCGAGATCCGGTCGAACCCGACGAACAAGATCACGCTCACGGGGTATCAGGTCGAGGGGACGCCGGGGCGCCGGCTGCTGGAGACCGGCAGCGCCGAGATCGACGGCCGGACGATGCGGGTCGCTGCACGGGTCGAACAGTACGACTTCTCGGCGCACGCCGACCGGGCCGGGCTCCGGTCGGTCCTCGACGCCTACGCCGACTGCGAGGTGCTAGTGAACCACGGCGACCGGTGCGTGGCGTTCGCCGCGGAGCTCGCCGCCGACGGGGTCGCGGCTGTGGCGCCGGCGGTCGGCGAGACCGTTAGCGTGGGGTAGCGCGGGCGCTCCGCTACTCCTCCCGGGGGATCGCCCGCACCTCGAACTCCCGGTAGCCGCCGTAGGCGGCGTCCAGCGCGCCGAGCCACCAGTTCCACCGGTCCGCGACGCCGGACTCGTCCGGCGCGTCCGCGAGGTTCCGCACGACCTCGTCGACCGTGAGCGGCGCCCCGCGGTCGTCGGCGACGAACCCGGCGTCGGCGAGGTCCCGCGCCTGCCGCGCGACGACCCGGTACTCCGCGTCGTCGCCGTCGAACGCCGCCCGCAACGCCTCGGCCAGCTCCCCGGCGTCGAACGCGGCGGTTTCGAGCGGGGTGTCGCCGTTACCAGTGCTGTCCATACCTGCCTCTTCGGGTCCGGGAGTAAAGAATCCGCGGTCGGCGTGCACCGGTAGCGGGGACCCGACAGCGTCCGGACGGCCCGCTGCGGGGTTTCGTGGCCGCGGTCCCGGCTACGCCTACGCCCACCACGCTGCCCGGCGCTCCTCGTAGGAGGCGTCGCGGAACGGCGGCGGCTTCTCCGCGTCGGCCTCGGCGCCGAACCCGAACGCCAGCCAGTAGCCAACGTGCCACCCGACCGCGCCGTCGAGGTCCACGAGCGAGATCCGGAGTTCGGCGTAGGTCTCGACCGCCCCGTCGCCGTCGGGGTCCCACCCGACGGTACCGCCGCACGAGGCCGCGCCCGACCCGCACGGCGAGGTCTCGACGGGGCGCACGACGATCTCGGCGTCGTCGGGGTCGTCGACCGGCGTGAACGTGAGGTTCGTCGGCATCCCCGGCGGGTCGTCCTCGTAGTAGTCCAGCGCCCGCCGGACCTGCGCTTCGAACCCCTCGGGGTCGGACGCGTTCGCGGCGTCGACGTACACCGTGAACTCGGCGTCGTCCCACGCGAACTCGCGCTCCGTCGCGTCCGGGAGCGGTTCGGTGTAGAGCACCGATCGGGCGGCCATGACGTCCGCAGGGCCGTCGTCGTGCGTCAGCCCGAGGGTGTGGCCGAGTTCGTGTTGAATCACAGTCACCGTGGAGTCGTCGGAGAACCCCGTCCGGACCGACACGGTCTCCGGGCGGTCGATCTGTCGGCCGTCGGTGAGCAGCGGCGCACACCCCGCGGCGTCGCTCGACCCGTCACACTCGGGGACGGTCTCGACGAACTCGATCACGACGTCGGGGTTCGTTGCGTCGGGGCGGACCGCGTACTCGATCGGGAACCCCGCGAACCGTTCGGCGTTGGCCTCCCAGAACGCGGTCGCCTCGCGCACCAGCCGCGTCCACTCCCGGTCGGTGCCCGCGGGGTCGGCCACCGCGACCACCACCGGCTCCGACCCCCACGGGTTCGTCCCCGCCGCGGCCGCCGTGGGCGTCGCCGTCGGCGTTCCGGGTGCCGTCGCGGTCGCCCCCGGCGCGTCGGTCGAGGCGTCACGGTCGGTCGGCGGCGGCTCCGTCGCCGGCACGTCGACCGCGGGCCCGACACAGCCCGCGAGAACGGTCAGGGCGGCGAGCGCCACCGCAAGCGAGATCCGGCGGCTCGACATACTCGGGTCGAGGCGGAAGACGGACAAGAAGCTTCGGCCCGCGGCGGCGTCGCTCGCGGCGTGATGCGGGTTGGACTCGGTTCTCGGTCGTCGAGCACCCCGTCCGTGAGACTATCCGTAATTCGGTACGACCGTCCGCACGAGCGGCTGAGAGGAGTAAGCCCCCTTCTGTTCGGCTCGGCATTCGGCTGAGCGGCCGCGCCCTGTCCGGACTACCTTGGCGGCGCGGCCTTGCACCGGCGAGGATTCGCCGTTCCATCCGTTCTCGGCCGTCGGGTCACGGGCGAGTCCGCCCGTTCGCGTCCGCGGCCGCGTTGCGACCGCGCTGCCCTCGACGGGTTAGCTTCCTTCCCTTGCGAGTCGGGTCGCGCGCTCGCGAGTCACCCCGCGCGCGCCGGCGGCAGAGCCGCCGCGTCTCATCGGTCGGGCCGAGGGGTCTCGTCTCTGTTCCAGAGCCAGCCGTCTCCGGCTCCCGGCTTGCGCCGGGTCGCCCGTCCGGACGGTGGGGGGACTTTCCTCATCGGTCCGGGTGGACCGACGGGAGCCGAGCTCTCTCTGCCGGTCGGAGCGAGGCGGGAGAGCCGGATAAGCCTTCGGTCGGCGGTCCGTCCCACCCCCCGGGCGGCCCGCGACGGACCAGCATATTCATTCGGGTCCGGTGGTGAGTCGGGAGACGATGCAGGCAGTCGTGGCCACCGACGACGGCGACCCCTCGGTGTTGGAGCCGAGGGAGGTGCCCGTGCCGAAGCCGGGCGAGGGCGAGGTCCGGATCGACGTCGAGCGGGCCGGCGTGAACTTCGCCGACGTCGAGAAGCGGCGTGGGACGTATCCGGACGCGCCCACCCCGCCGTACGTTCCCGGGATCGAAGTGGCGGGCCGGATCGACGGGACGGGCCCGAACGTGGACCGAGAGCCCGGGGAGGCGGTGGCGGCACTGGTCGACGAGGGCGGGTACGCCGAGTACGCGGTCGCCGCCGAGTCGCGGCTCCTCGACGTCCCGTCGAGCGTCGCCCTCGGCGACGCCGCCGCGCTCCCCGTGCAGTTTCTGACCGCGCACAACGCGCTGTTCGAGTGGGGCGAACTGGTCGGCGGCGAGCGCGTGCTCGTCCACGCCGCGGCGGGCGGCGTCGGGACGGCCGCGGTGCAGCTCGCGGCGGCGGCCGGCGCGACCGTGTTCGGGACCGCGAGCACCGACGCGAAACTCGACCTCGCGGCGGAGTTGGGGGCGACCCACGTCATCAACTACGAGCGCGCGGACGTCGTGGACGCGATCGACGCACACACCGACGGCGACGGGGTCGACCTGGTCCTCGACGGCGTCGGCGGCGACGCGTTCTACGCCGGACTCGACGCGCTCGCCGACTGCGGCCGGATCGTCACGTACGGACTGGCCAGCGGGACGGTTCCGACGGTCGCGACCCCCCGGCTGCTCTTCGGCAACAAGTCCGTCCGCGGCTACCACCTCGAAGGGGCGCTCGACCACGCCACCCAACGGGTCCGCGCCGGGATCGACGGCCTGACCGACCGCTTCGAGACCGGCGACGTCCGCGTCGTGGTCGGCGACGAGCGACCCCTGGCGGACGCCGCCGCGGTCCACCGCGCGATCGAGGCCCGCGAGACGACCGGGAAGCTGCTTCTCGTCCCGCCAGGGTGATCGACCCCGCCTCGGGTGTGAACGCGAGGCACGGATTCGAGCGAACAGCAGGTACAAGTAGCGCTCGGCGCTAGTTTCCGAGTATGAGTTCGGAAGTCGATGTCGACGACACCATCGAGGGGATCATCGCGGACCGCCTCCGCGTCGACCGGTCGGCGTTCGACGACGACACGCCGTTCGACGGGGAGACGCTCGACGCCGACTCGCTCGACGTCGTCGAGGCCGCCGAAGCGGTCGACGTAAACCTCGGGGTTCACGTCCCCGACGCGGAGCTGGAGGCGATCGAGACCGTCGGGGAGTTGAAGTCGTTCGTCCGCGCGGAACTCGGGTGACGGGATGGCGACCGAAGCCGTCGTGACCGGGGTCGGAGCGATCACCCCGCTGGGGGCGGACAGCGCCGACACGTGGGCTGGCGTGACGGGTGGCGACAGCGGCATCGCCCGGATCACGGCGTTCGACCCCGAGGCGCACAACCTCGGATCGAAGGTCGTCGGCCGGGTGGCGTTCGACGCCGCCGATCACGACGTCGTCGACGACCGCGGGATGGGGCGGTACGCCCAACTCGCGGTCGTCGCGGCCCACGAGGCCGTCTCGGACGCGGGGCTGACCCCCGACGGCGACGGGTGGCAGCCCGAACGCGTCGGCGTAAGCGTGGGCACGGGGATGGGTGGCTTCCCCGAGATCGAGGAGGCGGTCGCGGGCGGGCGGGTCCGCCCGCGGTTCGTGATCAGCCAGCTGCCGAACCTCGCGGCGGGCTACGTCAGCCAGGCGTTCGGCGCGACGGGCCCGAACCGGGCGCCGGCAACCGCGTGTGCCGCCGGGACGCACGCCGTCGGGGACGCGCTCGACGAGATCCGCACCGGACGGGCGGACGTGATGATCGCCGGCGGGACGGAGGCGTCGCTGAGTCCGACCGGGATCCGCGGGTTCGACGCCATGCGGGCGCTGAGTACCGCGAACGACGCGCCGACCCGGGCGAGCAGGCCGTTCGACGCCGACCGTGACGGGTTCGTGATCGCCGAGGGCGCGGGCGTCCTCGTGTTGGAGGCCCCCGAACACGCCGCCGAACGCGGCGCCGACCCGCTCGCCAGGGTGACCGGCTACGCGAGGACTGCCGACGCACACCACCCGACCGGGCCGCCGGCGGACGCCCACGGCCTCCGGCGGTGCATCCGCGCCGCGATCCGGGATGCGGGGTGTGACCCCCGCGACGTCGACCACGTGAACGCCCACGGGACGGGCACGCCGCGCGGGGATCCACACGAGGCGACGGCGCTTCGATACGTGTTCGACGACCCCCCGCCGGTCACGAGCCTCAAGGGGGCGATCGGACACACGCTGGGGGCGTCGGGCGCGATCGAGGCCGTGGCGTCCGCGACGGCCGTCCGCGAGGGGACCCGGCCGCCGACGCTGAACTACGAGACCCCGGATCCCGAGTGCGATGTGCCGATCGTCGAGACCACACAGCCGACGGAGCGGGGCGTCGTCGTGAGCAACTCCGCGGGGTTCGGCGGCACGAACGGCAGCATCGTCGTCGAGGAGTATGACCGCTGAGACGCCCCGGGTGGACGCGATCCGACCGCCGCCCGCGGTACGGTGCGGCGTCGACGTCGTTTCGATCGAGCGGATCGCCGGACTCCTCGACGAGTTCGGCGATTCGTTCCGCGAGCGGGTGTATACCCGGGCGGAGCGGCGGTACTGTGAGGCGCAGGGAGACCCGCCGCAGCACTACGCCGCACGCTGGGCCGCGACCGAGGCGTTCCTGAAGGCGGTCGGCGCCGACACGCCCCCGGTTCCGCTGCGCGAGGTCGGCGTCCGGCACGACGGCGACGAGCCCGTGCTCGTGCTGTCATCGCCGGCGATGGAAGCCGCGGCGGCGACGGTCGGCGCCGGGGAGCCCGAACGCGTCGGCACGGCGGTGAGTCTGAGCCACGACCGACACGCCGACTGTGCGGCCGGGCAGGTCTTGCTGTTCGACCGCGGGCGACGCGACCGCGGAGTCGGTGATGGGGGGCCCCGCCGATGAGCACGGCGTACGTTTTCCCCGGCCAGGGGAGCCAACACCCCGGGATGGGTCGTGCGTTCTACGAGACGTGGGGAGTCACCCGGGAACGGTTCGACGAGTTGGACGCGGCGACCGACGCCGACCTGCACGGCCTCTGTTTCGGCGGCGAGAGCGAAAGGCTCGGAAGAACCGCGAACACGCAGCCGGCGGTGTTCGCCACGGGCGTCGCCACCTACGCGGGCGTCCGCGAGCGCGTCGGCCCTCCGGAGTACGTCGCGGGCCACAGCCTCGGCCACCTCACCGCCGCGGTCGCCGCCGGCGCACTCGAAGCGGAGGCGGGCGTCGAACTCGTCCGGCGCCGCGGCGAGGTGATGCAACGCGCCGAGCGGACGAACGGGCCCGGAACGATGGTCTCGGTCCTGCTCGCCGACCCGGAGACCGTCGCCGAAGCGTGTGAACGGCACGCCGGCGTGAGCGTCGCGGGGTTCAACGGCCCCCGAAACACGGTCGTCAGCGGTAGGAGCGATGCGGTCGGCCGCGTCCGCGCGGACCTCGACGACCGGACCCGGGCCCGGTTCGTCGAACTCGACGTCGGCGGCGCCTTCCACTCGCCGGTCATGGAGCCCGCAGCGGGGCCCTTCGCGGACGCGCTCGAAGCCACGCCGCTCCGGCCCGCAACGATCCCGATCTGTTCGGACGTCACCGGGGAGGTGTACACCGACCCGGCGGTGGCGCGCCGACACCTCGCGGCGCAGCTCACGTCGCCGATCGACTGGGTGCGCGCGGTCGAACGGCTCGCCGACCGCGGCGTGACGCGGTACGTGACGTTCCCGCCGGCGGCCACGCTCGCGGAGCTGGTCGACGGGATCGCGCCCGAGGCCGAGACCGTCAGGCTCGAAGGGCCGGCGGACGTCGAGGGGATCGGCGGATGAGTGAACTCACCGACGACGTCGCGGTCGTGACCGGAGGGACGAAGGGGATCGGCCGCGCCGTCGCGACGGAACTCGCCGACGCGGGCGCGACGACGATCGCGACGTACGCACACGACGAGGACGCGGCGGCGACGACCGAAGACCTCCTCGACGAGTACGACCAGGCGTGCGGCGTCGAGCGGTTCGACGTCCGCGAGTTCGATGCGGTTACGGCGGCGTTCTCCGACATCCGGGAGGCGTACGGCCCGCCGTCGATCCTCGTGAACAACGCCGGCGTCATGCGGAATTCGCTTTTGCTCCGGATGGAGCCCGAGGCGTGGCACGACGTCATCGACACCAACCTCACCGGCACGTTCTACTGTATGCGAGCCGCGGTTCGGAGCATGCTCCGCGAACGCGAGGGTCGAATCGTCAACGTGGGGAGCGTCGCCGCCGAGCGCGGGTGGGCCGGACAGGCCAACTACGCGGCGAGCAAAGCCGGCGTCATCGGGCTCACCCGGTCGGCCGCCCGGGAGCTCGGCGACCGATCGATCCGGGTGAACGCGGTCTGCCCCGGCTACGTCGACACGGGCCTCTTCAGGTCCGAACTCGAAGGCGAGGAGGGGACGATCACGGACCGGATCCCCCAGGGACGCGTCGCCGACCCCGACGAGGTCGCGGCCGCGGTGCGGTTCCTGGTGAGCCCCGACTCGTCGTACGTCACCGGTGAAGTGCTCCGCGTCGACGGCGGCCTGCTCGGGTAGCATGTCGTCGGTGTTCGACCACGAGTACCGAAGCATCCGGGTGGAACGGCTCACGCCGGGCGTTACTCACCTCCAACTCGACCGCCAGGAGGAGCTCAACGCGATCACCGCGACCGTTCTGGTCGAACTGTCCGATGCGGTGGACGCGCTGGGCCGCGACGACGGCACGCGGGTACTCGTCGTGTCGGGCGCAGGCACCCGCGCGTTCTCCGTCGGCGCGGCCGTCCGGGACCGGCTCGATCGCCTCGACATGGAGACCGCGGTCGACCTCTCGCGGCGCGGCCAGCGGGCGTTCGGGCGGCTCCGCCGGTTTCCCGGCCCGGTGATCGCCAGCGTCGAGGGGTACTGCCTCGGCGGCGGCATGGAGCTGGCGACGTGCGCGGATCTCCGGATCGCGGGCCCCGAGGCGACGTTCGGGCAGCCGGAGCTCGAACTCGGGCTCGTGCCCGGCTGGGGCGGGACGCAACGGCTCGAGCGGATCGTCGGCACGGGCCGCGCGAAGGAGGTCATCCTGACTGCCGAGGAGTACGACGCCGAGACGATGGCCCGATACGGGTTCGTGAACTGGGTCGTCGACGACCCGTTCGACGCGGCGTGCCAGCGGGCGGCGTCGCTCGCCGAACAGTCCCGCCTGGCACAACGGTACGCAAAGTGGGCGATAGACCACGGTGAGGGCCGGGCGGGCTTCCGGTTCGAGGCGATGGCGTTCGGGCACGCGGCGGAGTCCCGTGACGAGTGACACGGACCCCGACCGTCTCCTGTAACCCGGTGGCGTGTGGTACCTGCCGACGGAGGAGGTGGTTTGCGGCTGTCGAGTGGAGACGCGCCGTCGGCATCGAAGGCCGGGTGGAGTGTGTGGCGACACGGGACCGACCTGACTGATTCCCCCGCACCGCTGGCGGGGTCTCCCCTGACGGCGTCCGTATCGTTACCTGCCGGCGACCGCCGGCGACGGGAGGTGGCGATCGGCGGGACACACCGGGAGTAACCAGTACCAGTGTCAGACGGCCCCCAGCAACAGCGCGCCGCCGAGCCCGACGACGACGAGCGCGGCGCCGAGTCGAAGGTACCGGCTGACGGTTCGCTCGAACCGGCCGGCGACCGCGTCGATCGGACCCGTCGCGACTGCTGACCGACGGCCGCCGCCCGGTCGGACGACCGTCGCCGGTCGACCGTCCGGATCCGTTCCCTCGATTGCCTCGCCGAGGGCCAGCGACTCCTCCCCCGGTTCGAGCGTGTACTCGCGGACGCGGAGTTCCGTGTCGAGCAGCGCGCCGTCATCGAGACCGGCGCGCTCGGAGAGCGCTTCCGCGACCGGGTCGGGTGGGCGGTCGCCGCTCGGGAATCTCAGTTCCGCGTCCGGTTCGTCGCCCGCCGTCCCGAGCGGCGTCGCCACCGTCCGCCCCGCGTCGAGAAACAGCCTGTCGCCTGTCGGGTCGACAACGGTGTCACCCCGCCGGTCTGCGACCGCGAAACGAGTCTGCTCGGTGTGACGGTCGAGGAGGGCCCACCCGGCCCCGTTCTCGCGGGCGACGACCGCGTGGAAGCAGAGCGCCTCCCGTCGAGCGTACGGGGTCGTCAGGGTTCCATCGCAACGCTCGGCCGCCCCGGAGACGGTGACCGACCCCGACGGGTCGGCCGCTTCCGTGTCGGCCGCGAGCGCAGCCGAGAGCGCGGCCGCCCGCGGTCGGTTCGAGACGGCGACGGTCAGAAAGAACAGTCCGAACAGGTAGACTCCGAGGAGCAATAGCCACAACGCGCCGGGATCGGTCCGTGCGAGTTGTCCGGCCGCATAGACGCCGCTGAGACCCGCCATCCACGCGCCGAATCCTATGCGTGAAGAAAGACCCAGCCGGTAGGCGTACCAGTCGACGTCACGACTGAGCGGCGTGAGTCGGAAGACGGCGTACCCGGTCAGCCCGACGCCAGCGAGCACAGCTAGATCCAAGAGTGGAGCGATAATCACGGTATCATCCGCCTCCGTCCGGCATCCCCGGTACAGCCTCGTGGGTCAACAGTCCTCCGGTGCCCGATCGTCCGGGCCGTGGCCGCAGCCCTGGCTCGTGGCAAGGGCCCGGCAGAACGGTACATTAACATGTCGAACCGAGAATATTTCCTTATGAGCGGGCTTGCAACACTTTGGCGTGGTGTCAGTACGGTGGTGCTCATCATCGGTGGGCTCCTGCTTACGTTCGGCATCCCGGCGACGTTCGTCCTCGGACTCAGTCCGAGGAGCGTGTTCATCGCCCGGTTCCTCATCAGTGGCGGACTGTACCTCTTAGGGGGGGTACTTCTTCGTCCGGAGGCGTGGGCACGGACGCCGTTCACTTACCCTGCGATTCGGGCGCCAATGATGGCATTCTTGCCCATTGCGGCCGGTACGGCAGTCTGGGGCTGAACGGCCGCCGAACCGCCCGTAGTCGCGATCACGTCCGGTAACGG
>Ga0207753_1000818_pt1 | contig 11318 bp, 10 predicted proteins | sample PonA233FremontCA_2_FD_187273 | JGI IMG/M metagenome (GOLD analysis project Ga0207753, IMG submission 187273) | Salt pond sediment microbial community from Fremont, CA, USA - Pond A23 Sediment 3 (SPAdes) | ecosystem: Environmental > Aquatic > Non-marine Saline and Alkaline > Saline | place: USA...
TGCTGGGCGACGCCGAGGATCGCCAGATCACCGACGACGGTCGGTGCGCCCTCGTCGTTCTCGTCCAGGAGTTCGACTGCCGCGACCGGGAGTTCGAGTTCGTCGTGGTTATCGTCCGATTCCAGCGTAACTGTAACAGTTTCTGCCATACTGCCGTTAGGAGAGCGACCACATAAACATCACCGGGTCTTCCCGGCGTCAGAACACGATCGGAGCTCCTTCGACAGCAAAAACGCCGGGCTCAGTCGTCGCCCTCGGCGGCCTGTGTTTCGGCCGCTCCGGCCTCGACTTCGGGGAGGGCTTCGAGATAGTCGTCGGCATCGATGGCTGCCTTCGAGCCCATCCCGCCGGCAGTGATCGCCTGCTGGTAGTGGTGGTCGACGACGTCACCGGCGCCGAAGATCCCCTCGACGGCGGTTTCTGTCTGGCCACCACCGTCGCCACCGGCGGTTTTGATGTACCCCGTCTCGTCCATCTCGACGGCTGTCTCTTCGAGGTAGTCGGTGTTCGGCGTGTGACCGATCGCGACGAACACTGCGCCGACGTCGAGATCGAACGTCTCCGTCCCGGGATCGTCGAGCTTGTCCGTGGGGTAGCCTTCGTCGTTCCGGGCGAGGGTGACGTGATCGACGCCGTCCTCGCGCGAGCCGTGGACCTCCAGCAGTTCGGTGTTCCGCATGATCTCTATCTCGCCCTCGTCGGCTTTCTCCTGGACGCGGTCGATCCAGTAATCCTCCGCGCGGAAGTTCTCACGGCGGTGTGCGATGTAGACCGTATCTGCGAACTTGGTCAGGAAGTTCGCCTCCTCCATCGCCGCGTCGCCACCGCCGACGACGAGCATATCCTCGCCACGGAAGAAAGCCCCGTCACAGGTCGCACACGTCGAGACGCCGTAGCCCATCAGTTCGTCTTCGCCGGGGACGCCGAGTGTCCGAGCGCTCGCGCCCGAGGCTGCGATGAAGGCATCGGTACTGTAGCGGGTGTCGTCGGAGAGTTCGACCAGAATCTGCCCATCGTCGCGTTTTTCGACGTGGTCGACGACGCCGTGGTCGAGTTCGGCCCCGAACTGTTCGGCCTGCTCTTTCATCCGGTTGACCAGTTCCGGCCCGCCGATCCCGTCCGGGAAACCCGGGTAGTTCGCGACGTCGCTGGTGAGTGTGAGTTGCCCGCCGGGTTCGTCACCCTCCAGTACGAGTGGTGCGTTGTTCGATCGCCCCGCGTAAATCGCAGCAGTAAGCCCCGCAATGCCTGTCCCAGCGATGATCATTCGCCGGTGGTCGACTGGCTCAGTTGTCATACACTAGGATATGGTTACCGGCGGTTTGTACGTTGCGCTGTCGTGTCCAGACGGCGCATTCGGGGAGTCAGTGGACCGGACACAGATTGATGTGCCAGACGTATCAATCGAAGGGTATGAACAGAGTCAGTATCCGACAGGCACGGCCAGCAGATGTCGAAGCGATCGTCGATCTCGCTGCTCGTACCTGGCGGGCAGCCTACGGCGAGATTCTCCGCGAGGAGACGATCGACGCGGCGCTCGCGGAGTGGTACACCCCCGAGGGAACCCGGGAGGCAATCGAGTCGGAGGAGGTCGGCTATTTCGTCGCGATAGACGGGGAGGTCGTGGGCTACGTCAGCGGTCACGCCGGTGACACCACTGCACGACTCGGTGCGATCTACGTCGCTCCGGACCGGTGGGGTGGGGGGATCGGAACCCGGCTACTCGAACGGTTCGAGGGGTACTGTCGTGACAGGGGCTGTGAGCAAATCGAGTTCGAGGTACTCGCAGACAACGATATCGGACAGTCGTTCTATCGAGCACGGGGGTACGGCCCAGTCGAAACACAGGCGGTGGACCTGTTCGAAGAGACAGTCCGTGAAAAGGTATTTCGGGGGGAAATCGACGGCTGAACGGTCAGTAGCGGAGGTGTCGACGGCTGAGTTCGACGCGCCGGAGCTGAACTCACTTCGGGTCCCAGCGCCGAAGGCCGGCCACCGACCGGCGTTACTCGGGAATCGAGAAATAGAACGTCGTCCCCGCGCCCTCGTCAGATTCGACCCAGATCTCGCCGCCGTGACGGGAGACGATCCGGTCACAGATCGCCAGCCCCATCCCGGTGCCGTCCCCGTCGCGGTCGCCGCGCTTGAACAGTTCGAAGATCGTCTCCTGCTGTGATTCCGGGATCCCCTGCCCGTCGTCGCTGACCGAGAACACGACCGCACCATCCCGGCGCTGGCTGCCGACGTGGATCGATGGGCTATCGGTGTGGTCGATGGCGTTCTCGACGAGGTTCTGGAAGAGCTGTCCGAGCTGGTTCCTGTCGGCGTCGATGGTGGGCAACTCGTCGTAACTGACTGACGCCCCCGACTCGTCGATCCGGAGTTCCAGATCCTGCAAGGTGTCTTCGAGCACCGCGGTCGCGTTCGTCTCCGAGAACTCCTTTCCCTGGGTCCGGACCCGCGAGTACGCCAGCAGTTCGTCGATCATGTCCTGCATCCGGTTGGCCCCGTCGGCCGCGAAATCGATGTACTCCTGTGCCTCCTCGTCGAGTTCCTCGCGGTACTCGGTTTCGAGCAGGCTCATGTAGCTGGAGACCATGCGGAGTGGCTCCTGCAGATCGTGGGACGCGATGTATGCGAACTGCTGGAGGCGCTCGTTCGACGCTTCGAGCTGGTGCATCTGCGTTTCGAGTTCCGCCTCCGTTTCACGGAGTTCCGTCACGTCGGTGTAGATTGCAAACGCCCGCTGCTGGTTCTGGCCGATGCCGTAGGGGACAACGCGGAGTTTGAAAAATTTCTGTTCGTCACCGATCTCGGTCGAAATCTCCGCGGCGTGCATCTCGCCGTCGGTGATCGACTCGGTGATCTCACGTTCGATATCCCGGTCGCCGTGATCGACGGCAGCGGAGAGTCGAGTGGCTTCGATCTCGTCGGATTCGAGCCCGAACAGCCGCTCGAAGCTGTCGTTTGCCGAGTCGATGATCGGCCCCGCCTCGGTGAATCGGAGATCGACGACCCCGCCGGGATCGTTCTGGAACAGCGATTCCCACCGGCTCTTTTCCGTGGCGATCTCCGCCCGTGACCGCCGGACCCGTGCGGCCGTGTACCCGACTGCGCTGCCGGCGAGTGCGCCACCGATGGCAGTGTGGGTGACGGCGACGACCGGCTTGAACTCCTGCTGGAACGACTGGATCCCGAGCACCCACGCCAGGATGAACATGATACCGAAAATCCCGGCGATCGACCACCGGAACACCATCGAGAGATGGATCCGCTCTCTGTGTCGATACATCCAGTACGTCGCGACAAAGAGGATCGTGACCAATGCGAGCGGGACGCTGTTTTCCGCGAGTGTCAACCACAGCGGTTCCCCCTGAAGATAGTCGTCGTACACATCGAGGATGGGGAACACCGAGAGAACGGTCGCAAGTACAACTAGCAAACCAGCATAGATCCGTTTGCTAACTGGCATTCTGTAATGGAAACCGGTGTGGACAGTTAATCCTGATGGCAACTGCGCCGACCAGTTGGTCCGCTGTCATAGACATTTAAACCGCTGAATCCCTAATCCTCCGAGAACGAGGTAGCAACGTGTCCTCACAAGATGGAGAGCCAATCGAGATTCTACTGGCCGAAGACAACCCCGGTGACGTGAAGCTAACCCGGAAAGCACTGGAGCACGGAGATATCCTCAACAATCTCCACGTGGTGGAGAATGGTGTCGAGACGATGCAGTTTCTCAGAAGCGAGGGACCGTTCGCCGGGACGCCGATGCCGGATCTCCTCTTGCTGGATCTGAACATGCCGAAAAAAGACGGCCGGACAGTGATGGAAGAGATGGACGACGATCCGGAGTTGCGGCGCATCCCGGTCGTAGTGCTGACCAGTTCCGACGCAGAGGAGGATATCGCCCGGTCCTACGAGTTGAACGCGAACGCCTACCTCACGAAGCCGGTCGATTTCGACGGCTTCGTCGACATCGTCACACGGCTCGAGGACTTCTGGTTCACGGTCGTGAAAATGCCCCCGAAATGATCTAACGTATTCAGATGTCTGAGACCGAGACACTCGACGTCTTGCTCGTAGAGGACAACCCCGGTGACGCGAAACTGGTCGAGCACCACCTCCGGAAAGACGCTCCACAGGCACTCGCGGGAGAGACGGATCTCACGCACGTCGAGAGCCTCGACAGCGCGCTCGGGACACTCGCATCGACGGCGTACGATCTGGTCTTTCTGGATCTCGGACTCCCGGAGAGCAGCGGGATCGAGACGCTCGAACGGGTCGATTCGGTCGTCCGGGAGACACCGATCGTCGTTTTGACCGGGCTGGACGACTCCGAGACGGCGATGGCAGCGATTCAGCAGGGTGCACAGGACTACCTGCCGAAAGACGATATCGATACCGGGACACTGTGGCGGTCGCTACGCTATGCCGTCGAACGGGAGCGCCAGGCCCAACAGCTCCGTCGCCGGACAGAGCAACTGGAGTTTTTCAGCGGCATTCTCCGCCACGACGTCAACAACGGCATCGAGGTGATAAAACGCAACGCACAGCTGATCGAGTCAGAGACGGACGGAGAGACGGCAGAGCGTGCGGAGACAGTCGTCGACTGGAGTGGGAACATTTCTGAACTGACGGAGAAAGTCCGTGGCATGATCCACGGCATCACGCGCGGTGAGCAACGTGATCTGGCGGCAGTGGATCTCGCCAGCGTCGTCGCGGAACAGGTCGAGACGGTCGAGGGAATGGACGACAACGCCACGATCGAAACCGCTGTTCCGTTCGGCGTCTCGGTCCAGGCAGACGCGATGCTCGCCGAGGTCTTTCACAATCTCCTCACCAACGCCGTCGAGCACAACGACGCAGACGTACCACGAGTCACGGTCGACGCCGCTGTCGAGGGAGACACTGTCCGGGTCGATATCGCGGACAACGGGCCGGGACTGCCCGACACCGGGGCCGAACGGCTGTTCGCGCACGACCCGGGCGGCCACCAGTCCGACGGCGGCGGGTTCGGACTCTACTTCGTGCGGACGATGGTCGAGAGCTACGGGGGCTCGGTCGAGGCCAGACAGGGCGAACCGGACGGAACGGTCTTTACGCTCGAACTGCCGACAGCCTGACGGTCAGTCTGCCGTTTTCTCCTTGCGGGAGGTCGGAACAGCCCGGCCGACGCCCTCGTACACCCAGAGACAGGCAAGTCCGAAGCCGTAGGCCAGTCCCGCCGGAATCGCGACGAGGAACATCGTGAAGATGCCCGACGGGGAGAGCAGCCCGGCCGCAGCGAAGAAGGCGAGCACCACGCCCCGCCAGCTCTTTCGCATCCGCCGGTACTCGACGATGCTGCCGTGGTGGAAGAGGATCATCGTCATCGGGATCGTCGCGAGCAACCCGATGCCGACGGTGAGATAGATGACGAGCCAGCCGAAGCTGTTGATCCGGTAGGCGATCACCATATTCGAGTTGATCACGTCGGTCGCCAAAAGCGAGATCACGGTCGGAGCGATATAGAGGAAGCCCAGCAGGCTCCCACCAACCACCGACAGGAAGAGCAGGCCACCCCACAGCAGGAGAACGTTCCGGTTGCCACCCGTCGAGAACCCACGCTCCTCGATCGCCGGCCAGGCGAAATACAGCACGATCGGGACGATCGAGACGAAGCCGAGCAGTGTCGAGAACTTCAGCATGAAGATCAACGCCTCGACCGGGTGGAGGACGACGATCTCTGCCTGGCCCTGGACCTGACCCGGGATGTTCCGGAAGAAGATATCCTGGATCGTCCCGATCCCACCGCTGTACAGGAACATGAAGGAGCCGGCCATCACGACCATGAACGTCGCGACGATCCAGATCGCCTTCGAGGTGAGCGAATCAAGGATGAAGGTGATGTCGTAGTAGTAGCCGCCGATGTCGTCTTCGTCGGTCTCCTCGTCGGTGAAGGCGTCGACCATCCCCGTCGTCGTCGAGGTGAGCACATCCTCCTCCTCCTCGTCGCCGGTGTCGAGTTCCTGTGCCGCCTCGAAGCTGTCCATGAGTGCGCGTGCTTTCTTCGGGTTGTCCTCGTCGACGGCCTCCCGGGCGTATTCGAGGACCTGCTCCTGGTCGAGCTGTGCGAACTCTTCGAGGGGGACCGTTTCGAGTGCGTTCGCGCTCATCGAGCCGATATCGACCGTGGCCGGGTCACCGGGCTCTGGCTCGGGTTCGGGTTCCGGCTCCGGGGATTCCTCGGCCTCTTCTTCGAGTTCACCGGCGAGTGCGGCCTCGATCTCGGCGGCCTCCGTCTCCGCTTCGAGTGCCTTGATCCGGTAATAGAAGAGGACTGCGCCGGTCACGACGAGCGCGATCACCGAGCCAGCGGCCAGTGCGACCGCCGTCGGCGGGAAGCCGTAGGCAAACTCCTCGGCAGGGAGCGCCCGGTAGTTGGAGTTGACCGCGTCGAGGAGGCTGTTGGCAACCTCGTTGCCACCCTCGATCCAGAACATGTACATCGCACCGACCACGAGCGCGAAGCTCCCGGCGAGTTTGTTCCAGTGGGCTCTGGCCACTGCTTCCGTCGAGACCTGTTCACCGGCCTGTTTCGAGAGGACGGCGAATTTCGTGACGCCGAGGCTGATGAAATACAGAACGACGAGCGGAACGCCCCACATCACCTGCGTGAACGGATCCGGCGGGGAGAACACCGCGCCGAAGACGAAGATCCCGACGACCGCGTAACGCCACTTCTCACGGAAGGTTTCGTAGGGGACGATTCCCGCACGCGAGACCGAACTCATCGCGAGTGGCAACTGTGCCGCGATCCCGAAGGAGAGTGCCAGGAAGAAGATGAACTCCGTCCACAGTGCGATCGACCAGGTCGGTTTGAACCCCGACTGGACAGCATTTGCGGCGAGGAAGTCGAACATGATGGGGAAAAACAGGAAGTAGGCGTAGCTGACGCCACCCAGAAAGAGGAAGACGATCGCGATTGCGAAACTCCAGAGCTTCCAGCGGGGGATCTCCGACGAGGGCCAGTAGCCGCGTTGTCGGAGCGAATCCCGGCTGAAGTAGATCAGGAAAGGGATCGTGCCGAGAATCCCGACGATGACGCCGATTTTGACCTGGAGGAGGATGACCTCGAAGGGGGTTGTGGCGACGATATCCGTCGCCGCCCTGACCTCCTCGGACATGAGGTTGTAGACGAGATCTGTCTTCAGGCGGTCCCAGATGAAGATCCGGAGTGCGTAGAACGAACCGAGCCAGAAGACGAGAAAGACGAGAAAGACCTTCTTGAGATTGCTCTGGGCGGTCGATAGTACCGACGCGACGCTCGCACGGCCGTTTGCGAGCGTCCTCGCTGTATCTTCATCAAGCGCGCCAGACATCTGTAGGGGACTTACCGACTGTCGGTTATCAATCTATTCCTATCGAAAGCAGCCGGTCGCCTCGAAGTCGGGCCGGATTGCGGGGTGGTTCCACGCGAACTGGGGGCCAGCGAGAAAGAAGGCTTACAAGAATCGCAAAGCTACGGCGTAGTAATGTCATCGGGAAACACCGAGGGTGACGCAGGCTCACCGGTCGGTGAAGGGGAGTCGCCGGTCGGTGACGGCGGCGTCTCGACGGATTTCGACTCCGACGGAGCACTCGGCGGTGCCCCCGACGACGAGGAGATGCCGCTGACGGCCCACATCGAGGAGATGCTCAAACGGCTTGGCGTCGTCTTCCTCGTGATGGCTATCGTGAGCGGCTTTACGTTCTTCTTCGCCGACGATCTGATCAACTTCTTCTGGTACTCGTTTCTGCCCGGCGAGGTGGCTGACTGCCCGGGTGGTGACGCCTGTCCCCGCGTCTACCACCCGCTCGGACTCGTCTTCGCGCGCCTGAAAGTCGCGTCGCTGGTCGGATTTATCGCCGCCCTGCCCGTCTTCGTCTACGAGAGCTACCTGTTCATGCGTCCGGGGCTGTACCCACACGAACGCCGCTACTATCTCGCCTCGGTGCCGACGAGTCTCGTGCTCGCACTCGTCGGTGTTGCGTTCGCCTACTTCCTCATTCTCCCGCTTATCTTCTCGTATTTCCTCTACTACTCGGCTGACGTCGCCGAGATTGCCTTCGGGCTGACCGAGACGTTCAATCTCATCCTGTTGATGATGGGGCTGTTCGCGGCGATCTTCCAGATACCACTGTTCATCATGCTCGCGATCATGATGGGCGTGACGACCAGACGGTGGATCGAACGCCGCCGGCTCATCTTCTGGGCCGCCTTCGCCGGTGTCGCCTTCCTCTTCAGCCCCGACCCGACCGGGATGGCACCGATCCTGGTCGGCGTGACGATGGTCGGGCTGTTCGAGTTGACGCTGTTGCTGTTGCGCTGGACAGGGCGGTAGCCACAGCCATTTCTCCTGCAGTACCAACCACTACATTGATTCCCGTGTAGTGAGCAATGCAGGTAACGTCGGATGACAGACGACCCCCAGCCCCTGAGCGGCGACGGCATGCACACACGGCGGCAGTTGCTGAAAATCGGCGGGACGGTCGGGCTGGTCGGAACGCTCGGCTTCGGCTACCTCTACTGGAACGAGGGGGAGTCCTCGACGACAGCGACCTCGCTACCGGAGGGAACGCCCGCAGGGATGGAGTTCGTCGCCACCGGATCCGCAGGTGAACTGCTGTCGGACCAGGCAGTTCACACCGCCTTCGACGACGAACTCGACGCCCAGGCTGTCACAACACCGGCCGATCTGGAGAGTCTGCTCGAGTCGGTCGAGGGGACGACGGGGATCGATCCCCGGACGGCCGGACAGATGGTCGGGTTCGGGGCAACTGGTGGCACGGACGGAAACAGGGGTGGGTTTCTTGTCGAGTCGAACACCGACACGGAAACCGTCCGGTCCTCGCTGGCTGCAGCGGAGCTACTGCGCGACGAATCCGAGTACGGCAGTTACGACCTCTATACCGTCGGAAATAACGAGTTCGCCAGAACGCTCGTCCTCTGTGATCTCGGTGGTGGTGAGTTCGCAGTCGGCGCTCGACACGAAATAGAGGGGATTATCGACGTCCGGCAAGGAACCGGACCGGAAGCCGGCGGGGCGATCGACGAGGCAGTCGGATCGGCACCGGCAGGCCCACTCCAGTTCGGCTTTCTCCTCCCCGAGGATCTCTTCGAGCGGTTCGGGCTGGGCTCGGCCGGGAGCCAGATCGTCGATCTCCGAAACCTCGCGTACGGCTACGGCTCACTGAACGGGGGCGTCCTCTCGGTGACGATCAGGGCAGCCTCCAGTTCGGCTGCAGAGGATCTCGGGAGTCAACTGAACGCGATCACCACGCTCCTCGGGGCCGGTGGCGGGGAAAATATCGGGACGCTCCCATCCGCGATCCGCGAGCAGCTACTCGACGTGCTCGGCACAGTCGAAGTCGAGCGGAACGGACGGCTGGTGCAACTCAGAGTTCCCGACGGGCACAGACTCGTCGCGATCGTCGTCGTCTATCTGCTGTCACGGTCGGATTTCTGACCGAAAATATCGGATTGTACGCCGTGAAAACTACTCCTTCCAGTCTTCCGGAACCTGCACGGTGTACTTGCCGTCTTCCTGGAGAGCGACGATGTACTCCTCGCGGTCGAACAGTTCCATCAGATTGAGTTCGTACTGGCCCGGTTCGAGCACCTTGATCGACTCGAACTGCTGGTTGAGTTCCGCCCGGAGTTCGGAGAGATCCGGGCGCTCGGGGTCGGGGGTGTCGGTGTCGTCGTTCCCACCAGCGTCAGCCGCGGCTGGCGTCTCTCCCGGCCAGCGTGGCTCCGACTCCGTCGTGGAGGGGAGTTCGTCCGGCGAGATGACTTCACTCCTGGCGCTGGCCTGCGCTTCGTCTTCAGTGTCGGCCATCGCGGCAGACTCGGGCTCCGTCCGTGGCTGTCTTGGCTGGGTAGCCGACTGCTGGCCGGAACCGATCTCCCGATCGGTCGATGCAGTCGAACTGGCGGTACCCGGTCCCTCCGGTGTCGAACTGGCGGGGGTCGTTTCATCTGCAGTCGAACTGCCGGTGGCCGGTGTCTCCGGACGCTCCCCTGTGGAGGAGCCACCGACGAAGTCCTTGACTGCAGTCGCAGCGTTGCCGACTGTCCGGGCGACCGACCGGTCGGTGCCCGAGTCGCCAGCTACTCCCTCACCGGGTGGGTCGGGTGCGGTGTCCGCTGACTGTGCCGCCGGGAGAAACTGGAATTTGTTTCCCCCACAGTCGGGACAGCCCGAGAGCATCTCCTTGGAGCCATCGTCGAACTGCCGTCCGCAGTCTGTACACTGGTGTGGCATGCGTCTACTTTCGTGAGACGAGCGTCTGGATGATCGTTTCGTCTTTGTGGAGTGTTTCGATCTGGTTCGCTGGCCCGATCACGGTAAGTTTGTTCGTCGACTGGCGACCCATCAGCCGGTCGAGGAAGCTCGCGTCGGCCGTCTCCGAGCGGGGGTAGGTCTCGATCTCGATCCCGTTGAACTCGTCGGGACTGATCTCCGTCATCGTCACTTCGATCAGTCGCGACTCCTCGTCCGGTGTGAGCCCGTCTTCGAGAATCACGATGTTTCCATCCCGGACGCCGTCCAGGATCAGCCGGATCTTTTCCATGCTCGCAAGCCCGTCCATCCGCGCGGCGCTGATCAAATCGATCTGGACGCCGTCTGGTTTCTTTAGATCTGCCATCGTATCACCCGAAGTACTCCGCGATTTTGTCGTACACTTCGTCCATGTTGTCACCCTCGAGTGCCGACAGCGGGATCGTCTCGTGCTGTGGGAAGGCGTTCTGAATCCGCTGGACGCTCGAATCTTCGAGATCGATCTTGTTGGCCAGGATCAGTACTGGAAGATCCTGACTCTCGATGATCCCGATCAACATGGTGTTGACCTGCGTGAAGGGGTCGGTCGTCGAATCCAGCACGTAGACGACGCCGTCGACGTCCTCCCGGAGCCAGTGCATGGCCTCGGCGACACCCTCGGTCGCCTCTCTGGATCGTCGAACCGCGTCCTCTTTCTCCAGGTCGTGTTCGAGGAACTCGGTGTAGTCGACTTTCGTCGTCACGCCAGGCGTGTCCACGACGTCGATCGTGACCGTCTTGCCGTCACGTTCGATCTCGATGTCTTCTTTCCTGCGTGCGCGACGTGTTTCGTGTGGCACGTGACTCTCCGGGCCGACTGCGTCACCGTGTTCGGTCCAGTCCCGTGCGATTCTGTTTGCCAACGTTGTTTTACCGGCGTTCGGAGGGCCGTAGATACCGATCCGCTTTGGCTCCTCCTCGGAAAACAACGACGATACTGCCCGTGAAATGCTCGATCTGAGGTTTGTAAGC
>Ga0207753_1000819_pt1 | contig 11312 bp, 10 predicted proteins | sample PonA233FremontCA_2_FD_187273 | JGI IMG/M metagenome (GOLD analysis project Ga0207753, IMG submission 187273) | Salt pond sediment microbial community from Fremont, CA, USA - Pond A23 Sediment 3 (SPAdes) | ecosystem: Environmental > Aquatic > Non-marine Saline and Alkaline > Saline | place: USA...
TCAACAAGGCCCTCATCAAGGAGAAAATTCGGGAGAGCGGCCTCGTGGCCCAGTACCGCGACCTGCTCGTGGCGGCGGCCGGCGACGTGGCGACCGACGACGCGGTGCGCACCGAGGCAAAGGCCCTGCTCCGCCGCGTCCTTCGGGACGTCCTCTCCACCCCGTCGGTCCAGGAGCGGATCGTGGCCCTCACGGCCGAGCAGGTGGAGGCGCAGGCCGGCGAGGGCCTGTCGGGGCTCATGCTGCGGGCCTACCGGTACTTCGGCGAGGACGACTTCCGGGCCCGCCTGCACGAGACCGTCCGGCGCCTGCCCGACGCGGTCGACCCGCTGGTGGAGGAGCTCGACCCGGTGCTCGACCGCCTCCCCGCCGAACTCGAGCGCCGCGGCGACGAGATCGAGGCGCTGCTCACGCGGGTTCTCCTCCGCCTCGTGGACACGCTCGACCTGGAGCGGATGATCTACGAGAACGTGCGCGCCTACGACGAGCGCCAGCTCGAGATGCTCTTGCGCCGCACCACCAACGAACAGCTCAACTACATCAAGTACCTCGGGGCGGCGCTCGGCATCGTCGGGGGGTTCATCATCTGGGCCCCAGCGGCCGCCCTCGCCGCGGTCACCACCCTCGGCCTCGCCGTGTACGCCGTGGACGAGGCCCTCCACCGCGCCCGGACAGACGCGGCCCCGTCCTCATAGCTCGTGCCCGGCCTCGTGCCGGCGGCCCCTTCTCACTCGGCTTCCCCTTCCGCCATGACCTCCCACGAGCCCCTTTCCGGCGTCGATGCGGCGTGGCTGCGCATGGACGAGCCGACGAACCTGATGACAATCACGGGCGTCCTCGTGCTCGATGATCCAATGGGCATCGACACGTTCAAAACACTCCTTGAGGAGCGGCTGCTCGGCTTCGACCGGTTTCGGCAGCGGGTGCGCGACCCCGAGGGTTCGCCGTACTGGGAACCCGATCCCTACTTCGACCTCGACCGGCACGTCCACCGGACGGCCCTGCCCGGCGCCGCCGGACGCAGCGAACTCAAGGAACGGGTGAGCGAGCGCATGAGCGAGCCGCTCGACCGCGAGAAGCCGCTCTGGGAAATGGAGCTGGTCGAGGACTACCTCGGCGGCAGTGCCATCATCGTACGGCTGCACCACTGCATCGGCGACGGCATGGCGCTGCTGCAGGTCCTGCTGTCGCTCACGGACGAATATTTTGACCCGGGCCGCTTCCCCACGACCGAAGACCGGGGCCTCTTGCCCGGCGTGGTGCGGGGCGCCCTCAACACCGTTCGGGGCACTGTGTCGGCGGGGCGCCGATTCCTGACGGAGGGGACAAAGTCCCTGCTCCGCCCGTCTCACGGCCTGCGGCGCCTGAAACAGGGCCTAAGCTTCGGGGCAGCCCTGTCGAAGTTTCTGTCCCTGCCCCGCGACGACGAGACGCCGCTGAAGGGCGACCTCGGGGTGGCACAGCGGGCAACCTGGTCTGCCCCCCTGGACCTGGCACGCATCAAGCGGATCGGGGAGGTCGTGGACGCCAAAGTGAACGACGTGCTGCTTGGGGCTGTGGCGGGCGCCCTTCGGTACTACCTGTCCTCTCGCAACGGGCCGACCGATGCGGAAACGGTGCGTGCCCTCATCCCGGTCAACCTCCGGCCGCCGGAGCAGGCGTTCGAGCTCGGCAACCGCTTCGGGCTCGTGTTTCTGGACCTGCCCGTCGGCCTCGACACCCGCCTGGAGCGTGTGCTGACGGTGAAGCAGCGGATGGACGAACTGAAAGGCTCGGCGGAGGCCGTCGCCGCGCTTACGCTGCTGGAGGGGCTCGGGTACCTCCCGGTGAGCATGGAGCACCGTGCGGTGCGTCACCTCAGCAACAAGGCCAGCGCCGTAATGACGAATGTGCCAGGGCCGCAGGAGCCGCTCCACATGAAGGGGCGGCACGTGCAGCACGTGATGCCGTGGGTCCCCCGAGCCGGGCACGTAGGGCTGGGCGTCAGCATCTTCAGCTACGACGGGGCCGTGCGGCTTGGTCTCGCCTGCGATGCCGGCCTCATTCCGGACCCGGACACAATTATCGAGGGCTTCCAGCACGAGTTCGACCAGCTCGCCGACGAGCTGCTGCCCGCCGCGGACGACGGGTTGGAGCGCCAGTCCCCAAACAAAAGTTAGCCGTCGTGCTCGTCGACGGTGCGCGCGAGGCGCTCCACTCTGTCGGCGAGGGCCCCAATCTCTTCGCGGAGCTCTTCGACCTCGTCTCGGGACGGGAGGCCCACCCGCCGGAGCGCGGTGTTTACTTCGTCCCGGAGTCGCTCTTCCGCCCCCCCAAGTGCGTCGCGCTCCTCCGTCACGGTGCGCACCTGCCGGGCCCGCTGTTCTCGACGCTTACGCTCGGCCTGCTCCCACGACTTCCCCTCCTCCACGAGCGCGTCGAACACCTGCGCCCCCGCGTCTCGGACCGTTGCAGCCGCTCCGAGGCCCGCCCACCACACCGCCCGCACGCTGCCCACCACGCCCGCCACCACCGCGCCGGGCCCCGGCAGGCCCCACCCGGACGACCGCGAGCGGGCCGACGACGATTGCTTCTGCCGGGATCGCTCGGTTCTCGTTCCGCGGGTAACCGTGATTGTGGGGCCGTTGTCGCTCATGGGTCTGCGGTTGGCGTTGTCGTGTGGAACGTTCGCCCGGTTTCACGTAGCATCAGTACGTTTTCTCCACGTCTGCCGCCACCGACATCATGCCGCGGAAGACGCCCATGTTGGACATGATTTGCATCATGGAGCCGTCAATCTTGTAGTCCGGCGACGCGATCGCCTCGGTGGCGCCCATTTCGCCTTTGTCCATCTGCACCCACACCTCGTAGGGGGCCGTGGCCCGCGCCATGATGCTGTCGCCCACCGGCTCGTCGCGCAGTTGCTCCGAGGGCGCGTCGTCGATCCAGAGGTCCACGTCCACGACCTCGCCGTCCTCGAACGTGTAGGTGGCGGACACGTCCTCGCTGTCCGGCGTGTCGAGACAGCGCAGCTCGATGGTCTCGGCAAAGGAGCCGGCGGTGTCCTGAAACCCGTCGTCGCTGTTGAGGGCCTCGACGAAGCGTTCGACGTACTCGGGGGTCCAGTAGCGGGGGGCGTCGCTCATGGCTGGGGAGGGTACTTTGTCAAAGGGCCTTGCCCCAGTGTAGCCGTGCGGACGGGAGAGTGGCAAGTGGGCGCCACGTACGAGGCCTTTTCCCGGAAGAACCTCGTCGCCCACCATTGTCCCCAACGCGAACGACGAAGGCCGGGGGAGACGCGCGACAAATCAGCCGTTGTGGTGGGACGCGCATGCCCGGTGCCATCGTGGGCGACGACCCATCCGCCGAAGCGGACCAGGAGCACTGAGGGCACAGGCCCCCACCGTCCTACCGACTCAGCTCCGGCGCATCTCGCCCCGCGGCGGCCCCATCTCCGCTTGTGCTCTCCAGGGTCTCCCTCGCCGTGCCGTCGGCCGCCGCCCCGGGCGTGCCCGCCCCTGGCGTACCCGTTTGGTCGCCGGCCGGCCGGCGATTCCCTCCTTCACTCCCGACGTGAAACTCTTCGATGAGCCCACGCAGGCTGCCGGTCAGCTCCTCCAGCTCCTCAGCGGCCCCGAGGACCTGCTCAACCCCACGGGCCGACTCGTCGGACACCTCCGAGATCGACTGCACACTTTCGGAAATCTGGTCCCCGGTCGCGGCCTGCTCCTCCGTCGCAGTGGCGATGCTATCGACCCGGTCGGTGATGCCCCCGGTGCTGTCCACGATCTCCTCGAAGGCATCGGCCGCCTGTCCGGCCAGCTTGATACCCGCCTCCACTTCATCCTGCCCCTGCTGAATGGCTCCTACCGCCTCGCTGGTGTCCTCCTGGACCGACGCGACCATCTGCTCAATTTCGTCGGTGGCCTTCGAGGTCCGCTCGGCCAGCTCACGGACCTCCTCGGCCACCACTGCAAATCCCTGCCCCGTCTGCCCAGCCCCTTCGCCCCCGGCACGGGCCGCCTCGATGGCGGCGTTCAGGGCGAGCAGGTTGGTTTGATCGGCAATCTCGTCAATCGTCGCGATGATCTGGCCAATCTCCTCGCTCGACTCTTTCAGGCCGCTCACCGTCTCAGCGGAGCGCTTCACGACGTCTCCAATTTCTTCCATCTTGCCTACTGCCTCCAGCACCACGTCTCCGTTCTCCTCGGCCAACTTCCCATTTCGCTGGGCGGCCTTGGCCGTCTGCGTCGCGTTTTCCGCGTTGTCGTCGATCGTGCGGGCCATCTGCTCCATGGCCGCGGCGACCTCGTCGGCCTGCTGGGCCTGCCGCTGGACCCCCTCGCTCAGCTGATCGGCCGAGCTCGCGAGCTGGTTGGCCACCGCGTCGGTCTTTTCGATCGCCCCGGCAAGGCGGCCGAAGACCTGCCGGATGTTCTGCACCGACTGGTTGAACTTGCTTTGCAGACGGACAATCTCTTCGGCCTGCTCAGACTCCATCTTCGACGCAAGATCGTTTGTTTCTCCGTCCCTCTCAGTGCTGATCTGAACGGTGAGGTCCCCCTCGGCGAACCGGTCCATCGCTTCTGCCATCCGGTCCACCTCCCTCGAGAGCGCCTCTTTTTCCTCCGTCCGCTGCTCGGCAAGGGACTCCGCCCTGCTTTTGGTCTCCTCGGCCTCGGCCTTCCGCTCTTTGGCCTCCTCGATGCGAGTGAGCAGCGACCGCCGAAGGTCGTCGACCGCCCGGTATACGTCGCCGAACTCGTCGCTGCGCCCGGTGCGGACGGACTTTTCCAGGTTGCCCTCCGCGAGCTTCGACGTCACGTAGCGCAGGTCGGTGAGCGTGGTGATCGTGATCGTGCCCGTGATCGACCCGATCGTCAGAAACCCGACGAACGTGGCCAGTCCGCTGGTCAGGGGGCTCCGCGTGACGAGAACAGTCGTCACGATCATGATGCCGGTGAGCACGTACCAGAAGATGTATTTCGCCAAGAAGCGTTTCATGAAAGCAAGGGGGTCTGAAAGTTAAATTTGGCGACCGAAACAGTAGGGAGAGAGCAAGACTTGAGCAAAGCGCCATTCCTCAGAAGTGCCCTCCTCGGAGGACCGCAGTCACAGCCCCGGTCGAAGGGGCTCAGGTGGCCGTCACGGCCTAGAAGGGACATCAAGGCCTATGTGGCAGTCACGGCCACTGCGGGGCCGCTCTCCGACGCGCCGGTCTCCGACAGGTCGTCGTCCGGCACCGCCTCCTGCACCTGGACGAAATTCTTCCGGGCCCGGTAGATGAAGTAGACGAAGGGGACTTTCGCCGTTACGTCCAGGTAGGTGATGATGACCGCGATCCCGGCCGCGTCGACCCACTGCAGGCCCGGCCCGAAGACCCACACCAGCGGGTACGCCAGCCAGAGAAACCCGATGTAGTTGAGAAGCAGCCGCGCGAGCCGCCGGTGGGAGGGCGGCTCGTTCAGCGCCGAGCGCCGCACCGGGCCGTACAGCCCCACCAAGATGCCAATGTGGCAAAGCGAGGAGAGCCCGTAGAACACCCACTGGGTCGGGGGGCCCGTAGCGACCGCCCCCGCGCCAAACGCGATCATGAGGAAGTCGGCCAGGGCAATTCCGACGGTTGCGCTCCGGCTGGCCCCCGCCACGTAAGCGGTGTACCCCACCAGCAAGGGCGTGGTGAGCGCCCAGTCGATGTACCGCGGGATCGGCACGTGGTAGCCCTGGAACTGCACCGAGCCGATGTCAAACGCCATCAGCAGGTACATCAGCGCGGCGATTCCCGGAATCGCCCACAGGTAGTCGAAATCGATCCCGACCTCGTCGCCCACGAGGGACAGGGCCGGGGGAATTCCGACGAGCATTCCGAGGGTTCCAACAATATAGACGATTGTGATCGGCTCCATGGGATGCGCGTCTTTGGGACTAGAGAGAGCGACTGAGATTCTTCACGCCGCGAACCCCTTTCTCGGCGACAGGGCGTCCCCGGACAAGGGAATCCTCGCAGGGTTCAGGGGAAACACTCGGGGGCGTCCCTCTCCTGCAAACCCCTGTGGCTACTGGGCACATCGATTTGCCCTTCGGTCTTATTTTATCGGGCGTGATCTCCGGTTTCTTAAATGGGACCTGCCCTATTCATCGGGTTGGACTGGGACGTAGTCGAAGCCCAATTGCCCAACGCGACCTCTCGACGTTCTGAGCCTGTCCGGGACGAGCCGAGTCCCGCAGTCCCCAATAGGGCCTCCCAGGGCCCGCCCAATCGCGGGGGGTCCTCACAATCCGGTGCGGGGGCCGTCGCGCGAGGCGCGTCTTCAACCCCCGAGGCTTTAACACCGCCCCCGTCGGGCCGATAACCGTGGTTCAGTGGACGGGATTGCTTGCATTGCCGAATAGAACTGCTGAACGGAAAAGCGCGAGGAACTGCACTGCCCTCCTCGCAGGCAACTGGCCCGCCAGGCCGTCCCGTCCAGCGCGCCCCCAGCGCCCCCTGACCTGAGACTTACATCCCCCCTTCGGATGGAAGGCGAGACGCTTCTCGACACACAAGTTCATCTCCGGTTTGTCCGCCTGCTGTGCCTGGTGGGGGCCATTCTGGGCTTGCTGTACACCCCCCTGTACGGTGTTGCGAACCCCGGCACCAGTGCTCCGGGCGGATGGGGGGGGCTCGGCGTGGCCGGACTCCTCGTGGTCCTTATGGGAAGCTCCTACGTGTCCCGGGAGGTCCGCCGCCGCCACGTGGAAATTACGTGGGGGCTCCTCTGCGTCATGATGATCTGGGTCGCGGCCGTGGCGGTGCAACACGAGTTTGCGGGGACATACGCGGTGGGCGTCCTTCTCGTCTACACCGTCTTCGGGGGGCTCGTGGCGCTTGGAAGTGCCTCGGTGCGGCCCGTCGTGGCATTTCTCTTGGTGGGGGCCCTGTCCGTGATCGGTGCCCTCCTGTGGACCCCATCCCCTCAAACGAACCCCTGGGTGCTGGCGGGGGCCGTGGGCATCGTGGCCCTCGTTGAGGGGGCGGCTGCCCGGTGGGGACTGTCGGTGCGCGATCGCCTTCGGGCCCAGGCGCGCGGCCTCCGCGAGCAGCAAAACCGCCTGCACCGGTTTGTGCAGACGAGCCCCCATGCGGTCGTTCGGGTCGACGAGACCGGGGCCCTCATAGATGCAAATGGCCGAGCAGAAGACCTCCTCGGCGCCGGGGGGGAGGTGTGTCTTGACGGCCTGCAGGACGGCCCGACGGGCGCCTCCGCTCGGGGGGAGGAGCCGCCGCCCTTTTCGCGGGTCTTCCGGACAGGAGAGGATGTTCGCAACCGGGAGTGTTGGGTCGAGCGGCCGGACGGCCCCCGGCGCTTGCTGTCGGTAAGTGGAGCGCCCGTACGAACGGCCAATGGGGAGCCCCGTGAGGCCGTCTTTCACCTCGAGGACGTGACGGCCCAGAAGCGCCGTACCCAGGCCCTTCAAGAGGCCGAAGAGGAGGCCGAAGAGGCCGACCGTCTCAAGTCCGCTCTGCTGGCGAACATGAGTCACGAGATCCGCACCCCGCTGACTGCGATTATCGGGTTCGCCGAGACGATCGCCACTAAGGCCCGCACCCTGGAGCTGCCGGCGAACAGCCCCCTGCCCGGCTACGCCGACCTGATCGAGAAGAGCGGCAAGCGCCTGCTCGACACCTTCGAGGGCATCCTGGACCTCGCGCAGCTGGAGGCAGGGGAAATGACGCTCAGTGCCGAGCCGGTGGACCTGCACGATCAGGCCCGCCGCGCGGTCGAGACGCACCGCCCAGACGCCCAGGACCACGCGATCGACCTTCGACTGGACGGCACCCATGCAGAAGCCCAGGCCGACGAATACGGGGTCCAGATCGTGCTGCAGAACCTTCTGGACAACGCGATCAAGTACACGGAAGAGGGCGGCACCGTGTGGGTCCGGACCTACCTTGAGCCCGGATGGGCGGTCCTAGAGGTCAAGGACACCGGGGTTGGCATGGAACCGGAGACGGTGGACCAACTCTTCGAACCGTTTCGCCAAGCCTCCACGGGACTGGACCGGGCGTACGAGGGCACCGGAATTGGGTTGACGGTGACGAAAGAAGCAGCCGAGCAGATGGGCGGGTCGATCGAGGTAGAAACCGAGAAGGGAACGGGCAGCCGATTCCTCGCCCGACTTCCAATGGCCGCTTCAAGCGCAGGAGACAGTAGGAACGGCTCCGCCGAGCCGTCTGAAGGGATGGCCAACTCTTCCCGGAGCGCCCCAAAGCCTCTGCCAAACTGAAGCGTGGTAGAGCGAACGATCTCGCGTTCCTCGCATCCTGTTTTTTGTTCCTCTCAACCATGAGTACACGCACCACGAACACAGAGAGGTTGGAGGTGTCCTTCCCAACCCTTCCCTCCACGATCGAAGAGGTCGAGGCGCTGATCGCCTCCGGGCAGACCGATTCTGCGCGGCTGATCCGCATCGTTAAGAAGTGCCCGTCTACGTCCCTCAACGTCCTCCGGCGGGCAAATTCTGCGTATTATGGCCTGCGGCACGAGGTCGAGGACGTTGAGCAGGCGGTACACCTTCTCGGGTTCATCGAGGTGACGTCCATCGTCATCCTTGAGGGCGCCAACAAAATGCGGGACCAACTTGCCAATCACACGCGCCTTCTCGACCGCATCCTGCATACGTCCATTTTCACCGGCCGGTTTACTCAGCAACTGGCCCGCCAACTCGACCTGATCGATGACTGGACGCGTCTGGCGTTCTCCGTCGGCCTCATTCACGAGATGGGGCGGCTCGTGCTTCTGTACTCCGCCCCGGATCGGTACGGCGCCCTGTCCGACGCGCAGGACACCCCCCTCCCGGGGGCAGACGATGAGTGCCGCCTCTTCGGGGACAGCCACCGGACCCTCGCCCTCCAGGCCGGCGAGCACTGGGGCCTTTCGGACCGCATCTGCTCGGTCCTGCACGGGGCCCTGGATCCCTCGGGCCTTTCTGCCGGTCGACGACAGACCCTGGCGACCGCTGTTCGGGCGGGAAGCCACCTCGCCCTGTGTGACCTGGCCGGCGCCCCGCTCACGCTCCCGTCGGACGTGCCAGTGGCTGAAACGTCCGTGCCGGAAGAGCTTATGGCGATTGCCGCCGAGGATGCGGTGGACTACGCCGCGAATTTGGGAGGGGGCTGACGGATTTCCTGAGCCTGCCCTCGGGACTCGCCTTTCTCCTTGCACATCCTGGTTGCTCCCGCCCGTCTATGTCTGCTTCCGATGCTTCCCTCGACCACGAGCGATTCGTCCAGGCCGCCATCGACGAGGCGGCCGCGGCCCAAGCGGCCGAGAATCCTCCCTTCGGGGCCGTACTCGTGGATGATGCATCCGGGACGGTTCTGGACCGGGCCGGCAACACGGAGGGGCGCACGGGCGACTGCACCGGCCACGCCGAGACCAACCTCGTCCGGGTCGCCTCCCGGGAGTATGCACCGGAGCGGCTCGAAAGGACCACCCTCTACGCCAGCACAGAGCCGTGCGCCATGTGCGCCGGGGCCATCTTCTGGGCCCGCATCGGGCGCGTCGTGTTTGGGCTGCGCGCCGAGCGCCTCTACGACATGAAGGGCGATGCCGGGCGCCAGTTGGCCCTGTCCTGCGAGGACGTGCTCGCCCGGGGCAACCACGAGGTGGAGGTCATCGGGCCCGTGCTGGAGGACGAGGCCGCGGCGGTGTTCGACATTTCATGATTTCCACGGACGCCCGGCTTCCCGCCTAGGCCCCGTCGTGGGGGCCGCGCGCCACTACCACGGTTCAGGAACCGGTCAGATACGTCTGCGGATAACCCCGTGCCGGAAATTCCGGACCAGTCGCCCACTGCGCCCAGTCCGTTCATCAGCTACGGTAGCATCGACGCGGGCAGCTCCGCCTTCTCCGCGTCGACCTCCTGGTTCGCCCCGTTCCCACCTGGGCGCCGTTCCCACCTAGGCGGGGGCAGGAAGTCGCAGATCGGCAATCCGAGCGAGAAGGCCACGAAACCGCCTCTCCTTGCCGGTCGTTTCGAAATACAGATTGCACTGAAATGCAGAACGACCGTGCTCCCTAATCCCGATGCCACAATCCAAATCCAATGGGCCAGCCCGTCAGTAGTACTGTCCAGCTTCGGAGCCGGGGCGTCCTCACGATCCCCAAGGCGCTCCGCGACAAATACAATCTCGACGAGGGAGATGCCCTCCACCTCGTAGACGTGGACGGGACCTTCGTCCTCACGCCCATGCAGCCGGTGGTCCCCAGCCTGGCCCGGGAGATCGAACGGCTTCGCGAGGAGGCAGGGCTCACGACGGATGAACTCCTGGAGCGTCTGAGGGACGAGCGAGCTGCGCTCACCCGGGAGCGCTACGGAGATCCTCCGGAAGGCGAACGCTCGGGAGACGCCGCCGAAAAGACTGAGCGCGATTCCCCATGAGTAGCGAGACGAAGGGGGAAGCCGGCCAGGGAGCATCTGGGCCCCAATCAGAATCGCACCTCCGAGTGTATTTCGATGCGGACGTGCTCTTTGCGGGTGCCGCCTCTCCCTCCGATCACAGCGCAAGTCAGGTGCTGCTCACACTCTCGGAAATTACGCTCATCGAGGGGATCACGTCCGAATTCGCCGTCGAAGAATGCCGACGCAACCTCGAGGCGAAGCTTCGGGCAGCGACCAGCGACTTTGAGCGGCTGGTCGGCCGGGCCCTCTCGATCGTCGATGCACCTGCCCGACAGCGCCTCCTTTCTCATACGGATCGTGCAGACTGGAAAGACCTGCCCCACCTCGTCGCGGCGCTCGAGCAGGGCTGCGCGTACCTGACGACCTACAACGTCGACGACTATGAACCAGGGCACCCCGAGGTCGACGTTCTTCGTCCCGGTGCGCTCGTCCAGCGGGTCCGCGAGCAGCTCTCGTCCCTCTGACTACAGCGGCCAGCTACTCTCTCACTCGTCCGTCGCCGCAGAAGTCCTGTGAATCACGCCGCCATCGATTCGGGAAGCTCCGCCTTCTTCGTCCCCACCTCCGGGTCCGCCCCGTTCCCGCCCGGCGTGGGCAGGTCGTCGGGCACGTCCGGCTTTTTGGTCTCCACCGCGTCCGGATCGGCGGTCTCCTCCGGCAGCTTGGCGGCGGGCACCTGGATGTCGGGCGCGTTGGGCTTGAAGTTGAGCATCACCTCCAGCACGCCCGCCTTCGTCTCCGGCTGCATCAGCTCGTGGCGCAGCGTCGACGCGTTGCGGAAGCCCTTGAAGTAGCTGCTGTAGTTCTTGCGCATCTCCATCACGCCGGTGCGCTCGCCCAGCCACTCGCACTTGAGCGACAGGTGCTCGGCCACCACCTGCACGCGC
>Ga0207753_1000820_pt1 | contig 11310 bp, 17 predicted proteins | sample PonA233FremontCA_2_FD_187273 | JGI IMG/M metagenome (GOLD analysis project Ga0207753, IMG submission 187273) | Salt pond sediment microbial community from Fremont, CA, USA - Pond A23 Sediment 3 (SPAdes) | ecosystem: Environmental > Aquatic > Non-marine Saline and Alkaline > Saline | place: USA...
TTTTCTTCAGTTGGAAAATGTCCCGGTACGAAATGGAGGCGATTCTCTTGACTGGAGTCGCTCTGTTTCTGTAGACCAGATTCAGTAGAACCAGTTTTGCTCGATTCGACCGGTCTGTAAACTCAAATCCCGCTGATTGCTTTTCCATTCCCCGCGGCGACGGCCCCAGTCTGGGAGAGGAGGACGGAGAGTCCGAACAGCGCGGCGAGCAGTCGTGGGTGATTCTTGAGGAATTCGGCAGTTTTGGAGTCTGACATGGTACGTCTATCATGTTGGCCGGGGGGAATTTAAATTTAATTTATATTATGGGATATGAAATTAGTAATTTTTACTGTGAAATCTATGTTATTTGCCGTCAGTTCAACAGATAGTAGTAATAATCTATCTTTAGAGGTGAAGAAAATACCAGTGAATTATCTCTGTTCTTATCCCTGTTTTTATCGTTCGCTAGTTATTTCATCCGTGTTGGGCACAATTGTTATACTTTTGGCTATCGTTTGTCTCACCACGTAGTATGAACAGGGACGCTCAACAGCCGTCATCTGTCCCCGTGCCGTCGAATACGCTGCCAGACCGGCGACAGCACTGGTGAACCCTTGATGAACAACGAACACAGTCGATCAGTGTCACTCTCGCGTAGCCTCTTGCGCGGTAGCCGGCGAGCGTCGCGGGAACAGCCACCGTTGCTCCGGAACGAAACCTCCGGTCAAATCGACGGTGATCTGCTCGATATCCCGGCCCCGGTCTCGATCGCGGACCGACAGTGTAACGTGCGTATCCTCCACGTCGACGACAACCCCGAGATCCTCGAACTGACACAGACCTTCCTGGAGCGGGCCGACGAGGAGTTCACCGTCGTGAGTAAAACCAACCCCGTGGAGGCGATCAACAGCCTGCAACAGTCGGAGTTCGACTGTATCATCAGCGACTACGAGATGCCGACTACCGACGGGCTGGAGTTTCTGGAGATCGTCCGCGAGCAGTATCCGGACATCCCGTTTATCCTCTACACAGCGAAGGGGAGCGAAGCTGTCGCGAGCGAAGCCATCTCCGCCGGTGTCACCGAGTACATGCAGAAGGGAACGGGCACCGAGCAGTACGAGATCCTCGCCAACCGGATCCGCAACGCCGTCGACCGGTACCGCTCACAGCAGCAGTTCTGGGACGCGCTGTCCTGGTACCACCGGATCATCGAACGCGATCTCGCCGGCGTGTTCATTATCAAGGACGCCGAGTTCGTGTACGTCAACGAACGGCTGGCCGAACTTCTGGGCCACATGCGGTCCGAGCTCTTGGGTGAACCGCCACACTGTATCGCAGACTCCGAAGCGGACGAAACGGTGTTCCGGGAGCTGATGGCGGCTTCCGGCGGCGGGGGGTACAGCTTCTCTGACGAGTTTACAGCTGTCCGTGCCGATGGGGCGACCGTGCCGGCGGAACTCCGGGGTGGCTCGATCAGCTACGACGGGGAGCGCGCCTGTCTGGGGATCCTCTGGCCCCTGGAAGAGCAGTAAGCTACGGGGCCGGCTCGACGCCCTCGATCCGTTCGAGTCGCCGGCTCGCGCTGCTTTCGATGTCTGGGCCGCCATCGCGGGGAATCCGGATGGCGACCCGCGCGTGCCATCGCTGGCGTTGGTTTGTCGTTGCCATCGCTTCCGAGGCGCGAGGGGCGAGTCGAACGCCCGCAGTGCGGTCCGCACCGCTCGCGTTACTGCCGTCGTCGACCGCTGGTTCGTTTTCGGCGTCTGTGCTCCTGTTCTCGCTTCCGTATCTTTCGATAGACCAGTATGTCCATCATATGGCCAGTGCCGGAGTTGCACCGAGTCGTCACTCGCCGAGGGGCGCAATCTCACCAGCCACAGACCGACCCCAGAGCGGTGGCTGTGTCCTGGAGTTCGAGGAAAACCGCCCGCATTCACCACCCCGGACGGGTACTCCGGCCGGGTGACGGTTATTCGGGTATCAGATCAGTCCTGCACCGGCGACCCCGTTCTCACCGACGCGTGCTGCGATCGGCATGGAGACCGACCACCCTGGAGAAAACGTATAGCCGTAGCCGGCGCTGTCTGCCGGTAGCGGACCGAACGAAGGGTGGTCGATCATCCCTGGGTCACCTCGTAGGTAGTTCAATCGGTTCTGATAAGCGGATTGATATTAAAAATACCCGGAGTGTGTGTCACATACCCGTGGCGGCGGACTCCGACGAACTTAAGCAACAGAGCCGAGAACGTACAGACGGGCCAGGGTGGCAGAGTCCGGCCGAACGCGTCCGCCTGCAGAGCGGATCATCGCCGGTTCAAATCCGGCCCCTGGCTCTAGCACGTTATGTTAAAGCCCAAGACGACATTGTCTTGGGTTCCACTACTTTTCCACAGATGCATCTATAGATACTGATATATCAGTATGCTGTCCGGAGGTCGGTGTTTGATTCACGAGCTACGCTACTCGCGCTTGAATAAGAAAGATGAGAAGACCGCGCTATACTGGCTCAAACGCGTTGATCTCATCGATGACTTGCTTCGGGTTTTCGGCGTGTTCGATGAACGAAAGAACGTTCTCCGACCAGTCGTAGATTTGTAGACGTTTCTTTACTCGAGAGCTGGTTCCTCGAATTGGAGCGCCTCCTGGACGACATCAGGAAGCGATGGTCGCGGGGCTGTTTCGTGGCGCCGAACCTTTTCAGATTTGTTTGTCTCTTCGTAGACACCCCGGGCAACCGGAACACCACGAAGGAAGTTGTGTTCGTACAGCACTTCGGCGCCACGTTCGGTCGGTCCCCAAAACCGAGACGGCAGATCACGTGTTGATTTGTTTTGCTCGTGGACGTAGACATCTACGAGACCAGCCTCCTGGAGCGTCTCGAGTTGATCGAGGATCGCTCCTTCGTTTTTTTGGATCATGTACGCGAGTTCGGCCAGTGACGCGAGGTGGTGCGGATGGCCCAGCAAGCACTGGACGATCAGATGGCGGGTCTCCTGGGAGAGCAACTCCCGCATTTCACGTTGTTCGGCGAATGGATCGTCGAACGCGTCGTCCGCCGTGTGGCTCATATTGAGGGATAGCAGTGCTCGGCATATAACGATTCGGGATAACTGAGTGAATGGTTTCTGTAAATAGCTAAGTCAATCAAAAGACGTATTATTGAGCCAATTGTGGGATGCTGTATGCCAGCGCCGTCCGTGCCGCCAAACGCTGGACAGATTATGCAAGCTGTCCGTCGCGCACTCCGCGATGTCGAGATCAACCCGACAGAAGCAATGGATATTCTTTCGTGGGCACAAGAGGAACTTCCGGCCATCTACGAACGGGACCAGACTGCGTATCTCGTCTTGGGTAGTTATCGCTCACCGTATATCCGACGTGTTCGCTCGGTGAGTGACCGCCTCAACCGACGGTATGGAACGTATGCGTTTTTAATCGGTGATCTGGACGATATTGATATTCCACGACTCCCTGAATTTCGCGTGAAGTTTCATCTTACGGCGACACTTGCTGACTATATCGCGAGCGTAATCGAACAGGATGCCGGTGGTGAGATTAACGAACTCGGAAAGCTTTCCGAGACTGCGTACTTCGAGAAAGCGTATGTTCTCCCGCGAGGCTATCAGTGGGAGACCGAGTCCAACCTCAAGAACAAAAATGACGTGTTCGCTGCGGCGGCTCAGATTGAGACCGCAACTGGACTAGACGAGGAGACGAAACAATCCGAGTTATCGGCCCTTGCCGATCGAGCGTCTGCTGCCGGAGTTGATGTGATAGTTGATGAACTCACAGAGTGGCTTGCCGATCACGATCTGGAGGTTCCCTCCTACAGTTGGGTCCATTTGAATGATTTCCGACTTTTCGAGTTACAGGGACAGTGTTGTCCATGGCTGACCGAAAATGAACTGTTGGAACGAACCGACGAATTACCAGGCTCGCCACGACCGCAGTGGGAACAATAGTATTATTATCCACCCTTTGAAAAATGAAATAAAGGTGTGCTGTACGTCCCGAGTGTTGACCGTTCGTTGGCGATGTCGATGGCACTACACTTCAAGGTCTTGGAACGACCAGTCATCGGGGAGTTCCTGCACTCTCTCTGTCTCGGCAACGAGATCGCGGATCCGAACGACGATTTCTGGCTTCCACTGGAAGGAGATGTCGGGGGTATCTTCCCAGTCCCAATACCGTGGCACCGTCGGCCACCTGTCCACGCGATCACAGCGGCTCACGGCGTCAAACGCGAACCGGACATCGTCCACATCGTCGTCCGAGACGATCTCGGCGAGACAGTCACAGGCGGCGTGTTGGTCGGCGTAGAACGTGTGTTCGAGAACACTCGAAATCCAGTAGATATCCTCTCGGGCCGCAGTCTGGATGTGGTCGGCGACCGGCTGCGTTGGATGACCGATCCCCCACCCGTAGGCAGCCGACTCTTCCCACCCTGCACCGGTCTCGTCGCCGTGGAGCGCAAACAGGTAGTCGAGTCCCTCCGCTGGAAAGTTATCGACGCCGTCAGCCAGCCGTGTGCGGATCAGATAGCGACCGATCGCGTTCCCGATCACGGGGGTGGGAGCCGGATCTCCATCGTCATCCTGTGCGTCGTAGGTCTCGATCAAATCGGCGAGTGCCGACCATCCCTCCGTCTTGACGACGGCGTCCAAATGGGTCGCTAACGGTTCGAAGTAGTCCCAGAACAGATCGCGGGCCTGGCTGCGTCGACCGTCCTGTTGGGCCTGCCGGATCAGGCGTTCATGTTCCGCGAGCGCCCGCTCGATCGTGTCCGCTGTTGGCTCCCGATCGAGAAGTGCGTGCAAATCGGAGGTGTCATATAGTTGTGATTCAGTCTGGTTTTGAGGTACTCCCTCGGGTAACAGCACCTCGACACGCTTGCGATCGATCCGACTCAACTCTTCGTACTCGTGTGCAGAGACGAGATGAGCGGCTAATCCTTCGTCTTTGTCGAAGGTTGCGTCGCAGTAACGGCAATCGGCCATACCATAGGATAACGGCAATCCAATATTAGTTCTTGACGCTCCCGTGGCGAAACACAATTTTCGCTGGTCACAGAACGATATCCGTGAACTCCCAGTCGTCGGGTAACTGTCGGACGAGACCACAGTCAACGACGACGGACTCCAGTCGGTCCCGGATCCCGGGGTTCCAGTCGAAGCCGTCCTCGTGGAACTCGGGGTACAGCGTCTCCCAGTCCCAGTGATCACTCGTATCGGGGTAGTAGCCACCGTCGATTCTGCGGACAATCTGGAGTAGCTGCGCAGGCTCTGAGACGACATTCGCGTCGAACAGCTCTTCGAGGAGTGCCGTCGCGGCGTGTTGGTCTGCGTGCATGGCGTGTTCGATTGCCGTTCCAACCCAAATCTCATACTCGCCCTCTGTGAGCCTCTCGATGGTTTTCTCAAACGGATGGTCGGGGTGGCCGATTCCCCACCCGTAGCTCATCGATTCGATCCAGGGATACTCGTCGCCCGGATGGCGGTGGAACAGCATCTGGTAGTCGAGTGCATCGGTTGGAATCGCCGTGACACCGTCAGCACGACGTGTCCGAACCAGTTGTTTGCCAGTCACAGTCGCAAGCACGTGGCTGACGTGTGGATACTCCTCGAAATCCCCCCGTTCCGCGCCGCCGAACGCCTCGTGTTCGGGATATGTATCGAGGTCGTACGTGGTCTCTGGCCAGTACGCCTCAAGAATGTCGAGCAGAAATGGCCACCCTTCACGCTCGACGACCGTTTCGAGACCACCGACCGCTGGCCCGTGGAACACGCGATGAAACCCCCAGTACTCTCCGTCTTCGGCCTTTGCCCACTCCTCGGAGAGGCGGCGTTCGTACTGAGCGAGTACCTGATAGACGGCCATTTCGTCTCCATCCTGTGCTTGGTCTATCGCGTCGGTCAGATCGTTGTTGACCGCTCGTTTCACTCTCCGCTCGGTCTCTCGCTCCATCTTTCTGATTTCTGCCCGCTGCTCCTCGAATAGCTCTTCGTCGGTGGTGACTTCGTCTTCCGGACAGTCGTGCAGGCGCAGACTGGACAGCGTTTCGAACTCTTCCCCGCAGTCATCGCAGGTGTGAGGCATGGCTGTACCTTCTCACCTAGTCTCCTTCAAATCTCTTTCGTCGATGCTGTTCACGACGGTACGATACATACCCGCGGTCCTGTACGACTTTGGGCAGTCACGGATCGAAGTGGTAAATATAGGGGTGTGTCTCCTTTCCATCCGGCAAAATTTCTGCCAGAATCTTCCGGACTTGCTGTTCCGAGGTTCCGCTCGCAATAATCCGGTCGTCGTAGATAGCAAAGTACGCTTCTTCCAGATCGGTCTCACGAAGCTCCCGCCCAAGGCTTCGTGCCCGGGCCTTGCCCATCTCCTGGTGATAGATTTCCTCTAGCTCGTTCGATTTATCCTTGAGTTCGGAGATTTCTCCGGCGTACCGTTCCCGGTTACGCTTGTTCTTCAAGTAAAACCGGAGCTGTTCGGCGTCTGACTTTGCGGACTCGTCGGATGCGGGCAAGGTTTCGATTATTCCGAACCGGTGTTTGGCCTCCTCGTAGCTGTCGTCGATGTCGGTACTCAGATTGCCGCCAGCAACCAGCCGCTGGATGGCCAGCCAGCCGTCTGTCACGATATGCTCTTCGAACGGGAGCAGGACCACGTCCGAGACGAACACCGGGAGCCGCTCTTCGGGCCAGAGATCACTGAATGGGATGCGAACCGCCTTGACACCGAACGCTCGCGGTGGATCCTCCCAGTCGAGAAAGACCGCATAGTCCGAGAGATGCCGGACGACGACGAACTCGCCGTACTCGTAGTCGGTCCATGCCGAGATTGCATCGATGTCGTCTGCAGAGAGACCAGCGGGATTTTGATCGACGAACGCTTCGACGATCGCCGCGGTGTCTTCCTCGTAGAGGCGCTCACGAAGCGACATGAGTTCGCCGGTGTCTCGCTCGTTGATGTCGTCGACCGTCTCGATATCTTCGATCACATCGAACCGGTCGTTGACGTAGACGAGCAGATGAGCGTACAGGTCGAGGAACCGCTGTTCACTCTCAAAGTCGAGCATCATCGGGAAGTCGTCATCTACCCCGCCCCCATGCTCGGCAGTGATATCCTGGAGTATCTCGTCGTTGAGCGTCTCGTCTATCACGTGGTTGAGCTCCTCCATGAGTGCTGGATCGAGGAGTTCAGCCAGTTCGTCTGGTGTCGGACCGTCAGCTTGCTCGAAGATGCGTTCGATCTCCTGTTCGTCCAAGGAGTCGATGTGGTCATCCATAATCTGCTGGAGTTTCGCGTCCAGTTCCTCTCGCGTTTCCTCGTCGACGAGGTCGCGCAACGGTGGTCCCTCGGGTAACTCTATCTCGTCGGCATCGGGAAGTTCCATATCTTCGTTACCGGGTAACAGCTCAACGTCGATGTCGTCCTTGATCTGATCGAGGTCGAATTCGCTTTCGACATCGGCCTCAACGTCCGGGAGTTCGTCCCCACCGAACTGCCGGAGCATTGCCGGATCGAGTTGAGAGACCATCATCTGGAACGTCTCGGGGCTCATGTCCTGTTCGAGTGTTTTGAGCTCCCACTCGTCTCGTCCGTGATGCAGTGCGTAGACCTGTCGGCCGTCTCGAATGAGTGCGTCGACGACACCCTCGGTGTCACAGTGGGTGCAGTACGAGTGGAAGGCGAGGGGACACTCGACGCCCTGTGTCTCGACGAAATCCTGGAACTCACCCTCCATCAACGGCCTGTTCGGGAGATACTTGGTATCGACCATACTGGATGTCACGTCAGCCAACAAAAAAATGATCGGTCACGGTCTCGCCAGTTTCAGCACAGGAATACAGACCCAGCGGTATCTCTGGTGTGTTCTTTTTATATGTGGGCAAAGATACGGCGAATTAGCGCCTAAAATGGCCTATTTGAATAATATTTACTTCAAGTAAGCATTTTTAATATATAAAATACTACCTGTTAGCTGGCCCCTGGCTCTAGCACGTTATGTTAAAGCCCAAGACGACATTGTCTTGGGAAGCCCCCTTCTTTTTTCGCATTATATCGAATATGAGATAGAAATATCTTCGTTGATTGCCCCGGCTACTTTTTTAACGATACAGGATAAGTGACTGAGCTTTACCTCCGTCTACTGATGGTAGATCCGTTTTAGCTATTTTGCGGAGTGCCTTGCTAGCAGTCTGCTTTGTCAGTATTCCTCGACGTCGACGACTTTTTTCGTCTCCTCGTGGGCGAGATCCCTGTCAGCAGAGACGACCGGCGCGTCCAGTTCACGCCCGACTGCTGCGATCAGTGCGTCGAGTCCGTCCAAGTATGGACCGCTTGGGACGACCTCATCCGCGATTTCTCCCGCCGTCACTGCCGTCTTCTCGTCCACCTCATACTTTTCTCCCCACGAGAGGTCGGTCCGGGCGCCAGCGACGTCACCGTTCGGAAGGTTTCCCTCACCGACGAGTACTTCAGCGTAAGCCGGGACAGGTATCACCCAACGTTCGTTGTCAGCCCCACTCGCCTCATAGAATTCCTTCGTCGCTTCAACGCCGTCGAGGTAGTCGATGAGAAACGTCGTGTCGAGGACTTTCATGTCTCCTCGTTCTCAGCCCGCTCTCGCATCCGCTCCTTTCGCTTCTCCTTTGATTTTCGGCGTCGCTCACGGACGCGCTCAGCTTCCTCGTCGGACCAGCGACCGAACCCGTCGTAGAAGTCACCGACACGCTCCTCGTCGAGGACACGCTCCAAGACATCGTTGTAGCTTTCTCCCTCGCGTCGGAGGCGGTTGAGCTCCCGCTTCACCCGGTCGCTCACTCGAATCTGTTCATCAGCAGTTGCCATCGTTACGTCAACGTTGGCGTTGACATGCCTTAGTTGTTGTTAAGAGTGGTCCGAACCAGCCGGGAGCGCTCGTGGACTCTGCCCACACCGGTTGTGGCAGGGTTGTCTACGGACAGTTGGGATTAGCAAATTCATATCGACTTGGTCACCACACAGATTACACTCCGCGCTGTGTCCGTGCATCCAATCATCAGGTAATCAAAATCTTAATTCCTGTGGGGTGTCAACACTGTCAACAAGAATGTCACACCAGATCCGCCTTGAAGATCACGTCTACGAACGTATCAAGGCAAACAAACACGATGACGAGTCATTCAGCGATGCTGTGGAACGGCTTATTGGCGGACGGTCGCTTCGGGATCTCCGTGAGGTCTTCGACGAAGAACAAGTAGACGAGATGCGCGAAGCCATCGAAGCAGCCGACGAAGAGGACCGGGAAGAAGTTCGAAAAGTGGCAGAGCGCTTCGAATGATCGTCGATACGAGCTTTATTCTGGATATCATCGACGGCGTTGACTCGGCTGTAGAGAAAGAACGAGAAGTTGAGGCCGAAGGCGTCCCGCTGGTGATTCCTTCAATGACCATATTGGAGCTGTACATCGGTGTCGGGAAAGTGGCGAACACGCAAGAAGAACGCCGAACTATTGAGGCCGTCCTCGATTCCTACCCGCTCGTGGACCTGACTCCGAGTATTTCTCGCCGCGCTGGCCGCCTACTCGGAGAACGTATGGCCGAGACAGCAGACGACAAAGGCCCTGGAATCGGAAAAGGTGACGCTGCAGTTGCAGCGGCTGCCCTCGAACGTGATGAGCCTGTTCTCGCCGCCGATGGCCACTTTGAGAACATCCCTGATGTCACCGTTGAGACCTACCGGTAGACGGGGTAATGACCCTTAGAACGAGGGTTCTCGGTATCAAAACTGTCCCTGGTCATAGCGCATATAGTTCACTTCGTTCAACTGCGCGACCCACAGTTGATCGGGCACAATCTAACCGCTCAGCAGCTTTCCACTTGGACAATTCATCCTTTTACACCATATCAAGGGTAGCAACAACGTCGTGGTAATCTCCGGCCTCGATGAGTCGTCCGTCATCTTTTTCGAAGCCAATCGGAGCCGGGCCGTGGTGGTAGTCTTCTTCTGCCTGTCGGGCGGCAATCCCTTCACGAGTATTCATCTGCCTGACGCGAGCTTCCCATTCGGAGAATGCACCAAGCATCTGCATCTGGAGTCGGGCCACGGGACTTCCTTGCCGTCTTCGAATGACAGATTATCACGGACAAAGTGTACTTCCACATCTTGATCAGTCATCCGTTCGACGGTGCGCTGTAGGTCTTGTAGCGACCGGGCCATTCTGGAGATTACCTGAACGACCACGGCGTCAACATCGCCAGCGTCGACATCGGCCATCAATTCGCGGTAGCCGCTTCGGTCGGTATTCGTCCCGGTACTTTTGTCTCGGTAAGTCTCAATGTCTGTGAGATCGGCACCAAGTTCGTCTCGGGCGTATTCATACTGGTGGCTATAAGAAACTGAAGAATTTCGACCCCCCGTAGGGTCGAATATCTGTACGAATTTATAGCCACCAGTATCAGTCGTGGCACTGAGCTGGCGGTCGAGGTTTTGATCAGCTGTAGAAACTCTCACACAGCAACCGACGAGCATCATTCCCGAACATGGTAGCCGGTTTCCATTCGACAGATCGACGAACCTGAACTGGACTGTGTCTACCGGATCGTCTCTTCCATCGCCTCCGACAGTTCTGTCAGGCTCTCGGAGAGTTCTTCGAACGAGTGTTTGAGTCTGTCCGAGTTCGCGGCCAGGTCCCCTGATCGCTGGGCGTTCGACAGTGGTTCGGGCACCGGTGACCCGCCCTCCGCACTCTCTCCCTGTTCTTTCCCGGATAGATCCGTCCACTCGACGGTCTCCGTCTGTTCCCGTTCTGTGATGTACTGTCCCATACTACAACAGAAATAGACATCCCCCAGTCAACGGTGCGGATAAACAGTTAACCTCCCTCGACTGTCGTCGATTATACAGCCAACCCCTCGTTTTCACTGATGAGTCTGTCGGATCCCGTCGAAGATGGCCGTCCTCGCGTCCGACAGGCGTATTCGTGTGGGTTACGAGGTTTCGGGTTCCCGCTCGACGATCTCCAGTCCGATCCAGGAGATGACTGCCTCGTCGTTCTGGTTGTAGGCGGTGAGTTTGGTGTCGACGTAGCCGATCTCGCGGTTCTCGTCGTCGGGATACTTGTCGACGATTTCCGCGGTTGCACTGAGCGTATCGCCGGGGCGAAGCGGGCGGATCCACCGTAGTTTGTCGACGCCGCGGGCACCTTTCGAGGCGTCGTCGATCCGGTTCTCGACGAACATGCGCATACAGATCGCCGCGGTCTGCCACCCGCTGGCGATCAATCCCCCGAACATCGACTCGGCCGCAGCCGCCTCGTCGACGTGCATCGGCTGGGGG